>Ga0181607_10002114_pt1 | contig 17592 bp, 21 predicted proteins | sample 041ome_9_FD_132420 | JGI IMG/M metagenome (GOLD analysis project Ga0181607, IMG submission 132420) | Coastal salt marsh microbial communities from the Groves Creek Marsh, Skidaway Island, Georgia - 041413US metaG (megahit assembly) | ecosystem: Environmental > Aquatic > Marine > Intertidal zone...
CAAGACTTCCACATGACCAGAGCTTGGCGTAGAAAGACCCGCCATGATCTGAATGAGGCTTGTTTTGCCGGCGCCATTGGGCCCTAGCAGGCCAAAAAACTCTCCCCGTTCAATCTGAAAATCGACATGATCAAGTGCAAGAACCGGGGCGCCGAGCCTCGCCGAGTACTGCTTTGAAACCGAGTGAAAAACGACGGCCGCAGTCATGAAAAACGTAACAGCTCATCAAGTGAGCAAAGTTGCGTAAGGGCAAGAAGCTGAGAAGAAGAGTCTTGAAAAACAAGAGTGATGTCATGCTGCGCAGCCTGACGCCATGCATGTAAGAGCACGGCAAGACCTGCTGTATCCACTTTCTCAATGCCCTTGAGGCTAACAACGAGCTCCACCGGCCTTGGAGCAGAGCCCTCGGGGGTTGCGGCCAAGAAAGCCTGAAAATCCCTCTCCCAAGCCTGGAGTTGTGTTGTTACCTGGGAGCGAACTAGCATTCCACTTAACTGAATAATCTGGCTACTGGGACTGGTAAGTGTTGTCATGCGGCACTCAATGAATGGGCTGGCTTGCTGTCACCAAGGGCGGGGCCAGGCTCCACCACAACTAGGGCCGCCCGGAAGGGGTCTGCCGTAGGCTTTTGTTCTTCTCGTTCAGAACGGTAATCAGCCCATCGATTCCTCGTGCAGAGACAATCTGGGCAAACTGTGCGCGATAGTGCTCAACCATCCAAAGACCAAGAACGTTAAAGTCGTAGACCTTCCAACCCGAGGCGGTTCGTTGCATACGGTAATCGATAGGAATGGGCTCTTTCGAGGGGCGCTGCAAGAGGGTGCGTACGATTACATCGTCATCAGTGGGCAAGTAACGGCCTGGACGGACCTGGATGGTCGCCTCGGGGGCATAGGTGACAGCCTCCGAGTAGGTCAGAACAAGCAGCTCACGAAAAGCCTGCATGAGCTGCTGCTTCTGATCGGGCGAGGCCTGATTCCAGTAACGCCCCACCGAAAGCGCTGTCATGCGACTAAAGTTCACAACGGGCATGACCCGCTCGTTGACAATGGCCAGGACCCGCTCAGGATCCGGCCTCTGGGTCAGGCTGCGGTCGGACTTAAAAATATTAATAACATCTTGAGTAACACCACGGACAACGTCTTCGGGCGAGGCTGTGTGAGTTACGGCGGGCGCCTGAGCGAGCTGCAAGGGTGCCGATGCTATTAGCAAGGGAGCAGCCTGAACACCGGCGGCCAAGCCCGCAAACAAAGAGCCAAGCAACAGAATAAGACCTTTTTCAAGGCGAGGGGCAAAGCGTTGAAAAATCACTCGATCTCCCCCTGCTCCAGGAGTCGCTCACGGCGAGCAAAATAAGCGGAACGCACGGATACGTAACGATCAAACGATATAAGGGCTACCCCCTTCTCAAGCTCCAAGAGGCGAGTACGAAGATCAACCACACGGGTTCCCGTAAGCGTGGCCCGCTCGGTGGAATTGGGACTCAGCAGTTCACCGGTTAAGTCCATACGCATATCAGTGCCTGTGCCCACCGCATCTCGTAGGCTGCTTGGTCCAAGCAGAGGAAGCATGACGTAAGGCCCATGGCCCACCCCCCATCGACCCAGGGTTAGCCCCGCGTCCTCGTTGGTACGGGCCAGACCAAGGCTTGAAGCGGGGTCAAACAGACCCAAAAGGCCCACCGTGGAATTCACAACAAAGCGGCCTGTGGATTCCAGCGCCGATTTCGGTTCTGCCTGAAGGCTGTGGTGAACAACCGAGGCAAGGTCGGATAAATTGGCAAAAAAGTTGGTAACCCGGTCGCGAATCACTTCGGGAATGGCAGCCTTGTAGGTCTGAGCAACAGGCTTAAGAACGGCCTTATCCACACCCTCATTAAAGCTGAACATCGCCCGGTTGTAGCGCTCCCATGGGTCTCGCTCATCGACGACATGCCCGGGCGGCAGAGAGGCGCAGCCCGTGAGAAGTACAAAAGGCAAGGCAATAAAAACTAGGCGACGAATCATTTATAAACTTACTTAAGCCCTGGCAGAGATAGCGAGTCGGACTGTCCGGCTGAGGGTGCAGAACCGGAGGGCTCGGAAGACGGTCGGTTGTAGAGAAACTGTGAAATAAGATTCTCAAGCACGACCGCGGACTGGGTCATCACGATTCGATCATTGCTTGCGAGCATTTCGGTGTCGGCACCAGGTTGAAGCCCGATGTACTTCTCGCCTAGCAGCCCCGAGGTAAGAATTTGGGCGGAACTGTCTTTAGGAAACTGTACATTACCGTCAAGCAAAAGGGTGACCCGCGCCTGATAGCGCTGGTCGTCGAAATCGATGGACTGCACTCGGCCCACGAGCACACCCGCGCTGCGCACCGCAGAGCTCGGCTTCAGCCCACCAATGTCGTCGAAAAGGGCATAGACCTGATAGCCCTTGGGCACCGATGAGCCCATAAGGTTACTGACCTTAAGCGCAAGAAAAAGCAGGCCCAACAGACCGAGGACTAGAAAAGCTCCAACAGCTAAATTAATCGTACGTTGCATAGGGCCTAGCGTATCAGACCGTTTGCTAAAAACCACTAAACATCAGTGCGGTCAAAATAAAGTCAAGACCCAGCACCGCAAGAGAGCCAACCACGACGGTAGCCGTGGTGGCGCGCGAGACCCCATCGGGCGTTGGCCGAGCGCTGTAACCGAAGTAAAGGGCGATCTGAGTAACGACCAGCCCAAAGACAATTGCCTTAACCAGGCCATTGACCACATCGTCATAAAAAGCCACCCCGCCCGACATTTGGGACCAAAAGGCGCCCTGGTCAACGCCAATGAGCCCAACGCCCACAAGCCAGCCACCCATAATGCCGACGGCCGAGAAAAGGGTCGCAAGCACAGGGACCGCGATAAGACCCCCTGCAAGTCGAGGTGCCAAGACCCTGGCCACGGGATCGACCGCCATGGCCTCCATCGCTGAGAGTTGTTCGCCGGCCTTCATCAGTCCAATTTCAGCGGTAAGGGCTGTTCCTGCCCGACCCGCAAAAAGCAGGGCGGTTACAACGGGTCCGAGCTCTCGAACCAGCGACAGGGCAACCAGGAGACCGAGCGCCTCTTCGGAGCCGTAACGGCGCAGGGTGTAATAGCCCTGAAGGCCCAGGACAAGGCCCACAAACAAGCCCGAGACAAGAATAATGGCCAGCGAATAGTTGCCAAGAAAGTGAACCTGCGCTCCCACCAAACGGGGACGCAAAAAGAGAATGGGCAGGCGACGCACAATGGCGAAGAACAAAAGTAAGAAGGCACCAGCCTGCTCAAGCCCCGCAATGAAGGACCCACCAAGGGATTCAAGCCGTGCCCGAAGGCCTGAGGGCGGGTGCATGCTCAAGGCCGTGACCCGCTTTTTAAGAAGGAGTCGTAAAGAGCCGGTGCGGGATAATGGAACGCCACAGGCCCCTCTTCCTCGCCCTTAAGAAACTGACGCAGGTAGGGATCCTGCGAGTTGCGAAGGCTATCGGGCTCGCCCACCGCCAAAAGCCTTGCCCCGGCTTTACCTGGGGCAAGGACAGCAACACGGTCGGCAATCGCAAAGGTCTCGGCCACATCATGAGTGACCACCACCGAACTCGCCCCAAGGGCATCATTGAGTCGTCGAATAAGTCGGGCTGTGACCCCAAGCGAAATGGGATCAAGGCCTGCAAAAGGCTCGTCGTAAAGAATAAGTTCGGGGTCAAGGGCGATGGCCCGAGCCAAGGCAACGCGTCGGGCCATGCCTCCCGATATCTCCGAGGGCATGAGCTGGGCAGCCCCTCGCAGGCCCACAGACTCAAGCTTAAGCAGAACGATGTCTTGAATCACCTGTTCAGACAGATCGGTGTGCTCACGAAGGGGAAAGGCTACGTTCTCAAAACAACTCAGGTCGGTAAAAAGTGCCCCGAACTGAAACAAGAGCCCCATGCGCCTGCGAACTGCAAAGAGATCCTCGTGACTTACTCCGTTTAACGACTGGTTAAAGGCGCAAACGCTTCCCGAGCCCGAGGCAATCAGCCCCGTCATAAGCCTCAGCAGAGTCGTCTTGCCCACGCCAGAGCCCCCCATGATGGCTAGAACCTCCCCCGCCCTGACTTCAAGGCTTAGGCTGTCGATAACCGGGCGCGAGCCATAGCCAAAGCAGACGTTTTCAAAAACCAGCGGACTTGAAGAAGGGGAGGGCATGGTTAAAAAATGGCTAACAAAGGGGGAGTTGTGACTATTAGCAAAGGCTCAATCAATCTCTAACTTAACTTGAAGAGCTTCATTCTAAACGTCTAGTTCCATTAAACTGCCACCATGCCATGGTTTACGCCCTTACCTGCCTCCACGATGCTCGCTCTCGCTTGCTTTGGGGCCTCTCGCCCATGACGCTGCCGCTTCATTCGCATTCACTAAAGCCAGTTAGCGCCGCTAATGCCTTAACAGCGATAAGGCGGGTTTTGTCCATCGAGGCAGCCGCCATCGAACGCCTTAGCGCGCGACTTGGCCTTGAAGTGAGCGAGGCTGTTCAGACCATTCAAGGCCTCTCTGTTCGCGGGGGGCGACTGGTCGTTATGGGTATGGGTAAATCGGGACACATTGCAAGAAAGCTTGCCGCCACCTTCGCTTCAACCGGTACCCCCGCTCTTTTCGTTCATCCCGCCGAGGCCAAACACGGCGACCTCGGAATGATTCAACCGCAAGACCTCGTGCTTGCCATCTCACACTCTGGAGAGACGGAGGAGCTCTGCGATGTGCTTCCTCACATTAAACGTATGGGCATCCCTCTGATCGCAATGACTGGACGGCCCGACTCCCGACTCGCCCGACTCAGTGATATTCATTTGGACGCCTCCGTCATTGAGGAGGCCTGCCCCTTGAACCTTGCACCCACAGCAAGCACCACTGCCGCGCTTGCCCTTGGGGATGCCCTGGCCGTTGCAGTGCTTGAGGCCAGTGGCTTTAGTGCGGATGACTTCGCCCGATCACACCCCGGCGGAAGTCTTGGCAGGCGCCTTCTTGTTCGTGTGGCTGATGTGATGCGCCAAGGCAACGAGGTTCCCAAAGTAAGCGACGCTGCCTTGCTGTCACAGACACTCATTGAAATGACCAGTAAACGTCTGGGCATGACCTGCGTGGTGGATGAGCAAGGGCGGCTTGCTGGCATTTTCACCGACGGCGACCTGCGTCGAGTTCTTGAGAGACAAGAGCTGCATGCCGAGACCGCTGTCAAAGACATCATGACAAGGCAGGTCAAGACCATCCCCTCCGAGTCCCTCGCCACGGAGGCCGCCCGTCTTATGGATGAGCGTCGAATTAACCACCTCGTTGTCGTGGATAAAAACAATGCCCCGCTTGGTGTGATTGGCCTTCACGACCTTCTTGAAGCAAAAATTATCTAGCCTGCACCTGCCCTCATGACCCTAAAGAAAAGCCTAGGAAATGCCGCAGAGCGTCTAAACGCCATCAAGGCTGTTTTTCTTGACGTCGACGGCGTCATGACGGACGGGGGCCTTTTTTATGGTGAGCATGGAGAGAGTCTGAAACGTTTTCATGTCCATGATGGTCAGGGGATTCAGTCCTTGCGAGAGCAAGGCTTGGTTGTTGGCATTATTTCAGGCCGCTCACACCCGGCCGTTCACAAGCGCGCCCAGGAACTCGGGATCGACCCGGTTTTTCAAGGCATCAGTAATAAGCTTCAATGCCTGCAGGATTGGGCTGAGAAAGCCAATCTGAGGCTTTCTCAAATCGCATTTATGGGCGATGACCTTGCCGATCTTCCCGTGCTGGAGGCGGTTGGTTTTGCCGCCGGTGTGCCCAATGCTATTTCGCAGGTCCAGAAGATCAGCCACTGGATATCCGAGAAGCCGGGTGGGCAAGGTGCCGTGCGTTGCCTTGCCGATTTATTCTCAGGTCACGCCCAATGAGGCTTGCCGTCCTAGAGCGCCTAGGCAGCCTGGTCTCCATTGGAATGGTTGGCATGCTTACGCTTGCAGCATGGCTACTCAGCGAGCTAGTAGCCCAGTCATCGGGCCCTGTGTCCTCACGGCCTGCGGGCTCCGTTTCTACCGTGATTACCCAGGCCGAGATTCTCCAAACCACTGCGCAAGGCGGGGCGCAGTATCGGGTGAAGGCACCGCGCGTCGACCTTTTCAACGATGGTCAGGCATTGCTGGACCAGCCCGAGCTTGCCTCTCTTGCTCAATCGCAGACTGGTCCAGCCATGTCGGCTCGAGCGGACTCTGCCGTCATTTCAAGTAATCAACAAGAGATTGAGATCCGGGGAAACGCCAAAATCAGTCGGCCCGCCCAGGAAAGGGAGCCCGCCCTTGAGGTGACAAGCCCATGGATTCGATTCGATCTGAATAAGCAGACCGCCCAGACAACAGCACCTGTTCGAGTGGTTCGCGGTGCGTCGGTTCTAACCGGTGACGGGCTTATGCTCGATCAACGCGCAGAGACCTTACGGGTCTTGTCCAACACCAAAATGATTCTTAAGCCTGAAAGCGAATGACTGTGGGTTGCTCATTAACAACGCCAATACGTCCGCTGCATTCTCTGCGGTCGCTCCATCGAGCAGCCTGTAAGAGCTATCTGGTCATCGTTGTTACTCTACTAAGCTCATCGGTTTACGCCACAGAGCCCCCAGCAACCAAGATCGATGCAGACGAACTGCGGCATGATGAACAGAAGCTCGTAACCGAGTTTCGAGGCAATGTGAGCCTCAACCGTGGGGCACTTAGCCTGCAGGGCGATGCGCTTGAACTGGAGCAACTGCCCAACTCGGGTATGAAGGGTCGGGTGACCGGTCAACCCGCTCGGTTTCAACAAAAGCCCGCGAATAGCAATGAATCGGTCGAAGGCCAGGGCAAGACTATTCTCTATAACAGCCAAACTGAAATTGTTGTTATCGACGGAGAGGCTGTCCTGCGGCGCCTTCTCAATGGCCGGGTCATCGATACCGTCGCAGGTGACCGTCTGGTCTACGACCAGGTCACCCAGACCTATCGGGTTGAGTCAACGCCAGGTCAGCCACGTACCCGTATGACCCTTATGCCCCGCCCTGCCCAACCATCGCAGACGCCTGCACCCGTGCCTTCCACAAGCAACCCAACCAAGCCATGAGCCTTCAGGCGGGTCCTGGCGAAGTCTCTGTTCTTGATATTCAAAGCCTGCAAAAGGGCTATCAGGGCCGATCCGTCGTCCGCGATGTCTCGCTTACAGTGAAAACGGGGGAGGTCGCTGGTCTGCTTGGGCCAAATGGCGCGGGAAAGACCACCTGCTTTTACATGATTGTTGGTCTAGTGCCTGCCGATGGGGGGCGCATTGAGCTTGACGGCATGGACCTCACCCGACGGCCAATCCATCAAAGGGCGCAACATGGCCTTTCCTATCTGCCGCAGGAGGCCTCGATTTTTCGAAGGCTGTCGGTCGCAGACAACATTCGCGCCATTCTAGAGCTTCAGAAAACAACGACGGGTCAGCCCCTTAGCCAGACGGAAATCGATCGGCGTCTGCGCGAGCTGTTGAAAGAACTTCAAATTACAGGCATTGAACACAGCCTCGGGCAGTCGCTCTCCGGCGGAGAGCGAAGGCGCGTGGAGATTGCTCGCGCCTTGGCCACCGACCCCAAATTTATTTTGCTCGATGAGCCCTTTGCGGGCGTAGACCCAATTGCAGTTATCGAGATTCAACGAATTATTCGCTTTCTGAAAAGCAAGGGCATTGGAGTTTTAATTACGGACCATAATGTTCGCGAGACTCTCGGAATCTGCGATCATGCGACTATCCTCAATAACGGAGAAGTGCTTGCAAGCGGAACGCCAGCCGACATCGTTGACAATACAGAGGTTCGTCAGGTTTACCTTGGCGAGCACTTCAGAATGTAAGGATTGCCTGTCGGTATGAAGATTACCCTTACCACCAAGACAAGCCAGCAGCTCTCACTCACACCGCAGCTGCAGCAGGCCATTCGGCTGCTCACCCTCTCAAACCTTGAGCTGCGCCAAGAACTCGACGATTTCGTGCGCGACAACCCACTGCTCGAACTTGAAGACGTTGCGGATGCCCCGGTCTCGGAGGCCGAACCCGAAGGCGCCAATGAGTCAGCCGACAGCCGAGAGGAGGAGCTTGATAGCCTTGCCGACTGGAAGACCAAGCAGGCCGGTGACGGAGATGACGACGGCCGCGAGGACCAGGATCAGTCGACCGTTAGCCTAAACAGCCATCTGCGTGAACAGGCGGCCGGGCTGCAGCTTGAACCGAAAGACCGGCTTTGGCTTGAGATTCTCATTGAAGCCCTTGACGAGGATGGCTATCTGCGTGACGACCTTGAAGAGATTGCCGCGAGTTTTGAGTCCGTTTTTGTCGAGCACTTTGATGAGCCCTTGCTTGAGGAAGAGTACCTCGTCGGGCTGAGGCTTTTGCAGTCGCTTGAGCCCGCTGGCGTAGGGGCACGCAATCTTCAGGAATGCCTGCTGTTGCAGCTCGAGGCACTTCCTCACGCCGATGATCCCTTCGACACCCACGAATCGAGTGGCTCTGGCCAAGACATTATTTCAGCAAGTCACTATGGGCTGGCCAGGCGCCTTATTGAAGATCACATTGAAACCCTGGGTAACGCCAACCCCATTACCCTTGCCAAAACACTGGGCGAGGACAAGAACGACCTGATTGAGGCCTTGCGTCTTATTCGTAGCCTCAACCCCAGGCCCGCTGGGCTTTTTCGTGATCAGCATGCGGGCTACCTGATTCCAGATGTGGTGGTCTACAAAACCCGTAACGGGTTATGGCGGGCGCGACTGGCAAGCGGGGCCTTGCCAAAGCTCTCTATTAATAATGACTATGCCCAACTCATTAAGACCACCGGCGGGGAATCGTCGAACCTCTCTCAAAAGCTTCAAGAGGCTCGCTGGATGCTTAAAAATATTCAACAGCGGTCGGACACGATTCTAAGGGTCTCCCAGGCTATTGTTGAGGCGCAGCAAGCTTTCTTCGAAGACGGCCCCAAGGCCATGCGGCCCTTGGTCTTGCGTGATATTGCCGAGGAATGCGAGCTGCACGAGTCCACTGTGTCTCGAGTGACCAGTCAAAAGTTCATGTTGACGCCCCTTGGCTGCTTTGAACTCAAGTATTTCTTTGGAAGCCATGTCTCCACCGACGACGGAGGAACGGCCTCGGCAACGGCCCTTCGCGCCCAGATCGCCGACTGGATTAAGGGCGAAACACCCGGAAAGCCCCTATCCGACCAGGCCATCGCCGATCGATTTGCCGAGTCTGGGGTTGTGGTTGCCAGGCGCACCGTAGCGAAGTACCGTGAAGCCTTACGAATTCCAAGTGCTGCCCAACGTAGGCATCGCTAATAAGGACGCACACGCTCAATAGATCAACAACAAGGGAGGCGCCGTATGAATGTCAACATCGTGGGTCATCACCTCGAGGTCACCAAGGCCATTGAAGGCTACGTCGAGCAAAAACTTAGTCGGGTCTGGCGACATTTTTCAAACGGTCAAGAGGCGAATGTCGTTCTTTCTGTTGATAAACGCGAACAAAAGGCCGAGATCACCGTCCATTTTCAGGGAAAAGATCTACATGCCGAGTCTAAGCATGACGACCTTTATGCCGCCATTGATCTCCTTGCAGACAAACTCGACCGTCAGGTGCTGCGCTATAAGGAACAGCATCAATCGGGTGGCCATCCCTCAAGGGTTGCCGCCAAGGGGCTTGACCAGATCTAGTTAAATCAGAGGTCATCAAAGGCATGCGTCAAGTAACCGCCCTGATCTCTCGGAAGAACCGGGGGTCTGGGTCGAGCCAAGCCCCTAATATTGCATCGCAGCATATTGAGGGGAGACTGGCTATAATTCCCGGCACATGTCTGTGCAAGGAGAGTTCCTCACATGAACCGTATCAGTCAGCTGCTTCTGGCCAACAGCGTTCTTATCGATGTGGAGGCCACCAGCAAAAAACGCGTCTTCGAACGAGCAGGTCTGCTTTTCGAGGAACGTCGAGGAATCGCAAGAGCCAAGGTCTTCGATTCCTTATTCGCTCGGGAGCGCCTAGGCTCGACGGGCCTTGGCGAGGGAATCGCCATTCCACACGGACGAATCAAAGGAATCGAAGAGGCCGTGGCGGCGGTTGTTCGGCTCGCCGAGCCGATTGCCTTCGACGCCCCCGATGGCAAGCCCGTCTCGCTTCTTATTTTTTTACTGGTGCCCGAGCAGGCCACTCAAGAGCATCTCGAACTGCTCTCCGAAGTAGCAGAGATGGTCTCCGATGCGAGTCTACGCGAGGCTTTGCTAGCAAGTCAGACATCGCAGATGCTCTACGACACCCTGGCCGCCTGGGGGCCAGCCGCAGCTCAGTAGTCCTGCGCAAAAAACGCCACTTCATTCGTCGGCAAGCTGTTAAAGCGCAAAGGGTAATTCATGGCCCCTCTGGGCAGGGGCAGGCATGTTGAACATAGGACTTTTCTTCTCGGACCACCAGGAAGAACTCCAACTGCGTTGGGTCACCGGCCAATCCGGTGGCGATCGGCATATTTCAGGCCAGAGCTTCGAGAGTGCCGACCTGGTCGGCCACTTAAACCTCATTCACCCCTATCGCATACAGGTTTTAGGCAGGCCCGAGGTGGAGTACTTCAACCGGCTTGACCCCCAGCGAAGGGCCTACCTCACTGCAGAGCTTCTGGCCGGCTGCCCACCCGCCCTGGTGATGGCCGACGGCCTCGTACCGCCCTCTGCCCTTTTTGAGGCCTGTGATCGCGACCAGGTGCCTTTATTCCGAACGCCCTTGTCGGCAGCCCAGACCATCGAGCGGATGCGCATTTTGCTATCACGGGTGCTTGCCCCGAAAGCGTCGTTGCACGGGGTTTTTATGGATGTACTGGGCCTTGGAGTGCTCATCTCCGGCGAGTCGGGTCTTGGTAAAAGTGAGCTTGCACTCGAGCTGATTACCCGTGGCCATGGGCTGATTGCCGATGATGTGGTGGACTTTGCCCGCATTGCCCCTGATGCAGTCGAGGGCCGCTGCCCCGCCCTTTTGCAAAACATGCTTGAGGTGCGTGGCTTAGGGTTGCTGGATATTCAGGCTATTTTTGGCGAGACCAGTCTGCGACGAAAAATGCGGCTCAGGCTTATCGTGCAGCTTATTCGGCGCTCTGGTTTTAATGATTACGAGCGCCTGCCCCTCGAGGCCCTGACTGAAGAGGTGCTTGGCCTGCCCATCCGTAAGGTCGTTATTCCTGTTGCTGCAGGTCGTAACCTTGCTGTTCTTGTTGAGGCAGCGGTTCGTAATACTGTTTTACAGTTGCGAGGTATTGACACTATGAAGTCCTTTACCGAACGACAGCAGCGGGCCATGCAGGCCGAAGCCCAACAGGTCTCCTTTGAGTCAGGCTCCTAATGCAGCTTATTCTTGTGACCGGTATGTCGGGTTCTGGCAAATCGGTGGTTCTTAACGCGCTTGAAGATTCTGGCTATTTTTGTATTGACAACCTGCCCGTAGGCTTTATTGAACCCATTGCCGAGTCTTTGCAGGCGAGATCTTTCCCCCGACTGGCGATTGCCGCGGACACCCGTATGCGCGAGGACCTGCGATCCATTCGCGTCACATTGGAAAGGCTGCAGTCAGCAGGCATTGAGGTACGACTGCTATTTTTGAATGCAAGAACCGATGCACTGGTTCAGCGCTATTCCGAGACCCGTCGTCGTCACCCCTTAAGCCTACGCCCGGAGGCCATTGAGGCGCTTGGACTTGAGGGTCAGGAGGAGTCCTCCTCCTTGCTTGAGTGTATTGAGCACGAACGTGAGATTCTTGCCGACATTGAGCAGCTTGGCATACAAATCGACACTACAGGCTTAAAACCAGCAGCTCTACGTGCCTGGGTGCGCGAGTTTCTTCAGCTCAAAGCTGGTCGTATCAGCCTTATGTTTCAGTCGTTTGCCTACAAAGATGGCATCCCACTGGATGCCGACCTGGTTTTTGATGTTCGCTGCTTATCAAACCCTCACTACATTGAAGAACTTAAACCACTCACCGGTCTCGACCCCAAGGTGGCGAGCTTCCTGGCCAACAAAACTCAGGCTCCGGGACTAATCGAGGACATCGGCAATTTTCTGCAGCGCTGGATTGCCGAGTTTGAACACGACCAGCGCAGCTACCTCACGGTGGCCCTGGGCTGCACAGGCGGCCAGCATCGCTCGGTCTACTGTGCTGAGCAGCTGGCCAAGAAATTTCGCGATCAGTGGCCTTGCCTGGTGCGTCACCGGGGCCTAAGCCTTAAGGGCCTGGGTTAGCCTAAGAAGAGTCTGCCTCACAGGGCTTGGAATGCCCTGTTCAAGCCAGTCTGGAATGGTTTTAAAGGTCATCAGCAAATCATCCGGGGCCCAAGCCACGGCATCCTGAGCGCTTAACTCACCCGGCCGGTTAAGGTTGGTTTGAGGCATCCAGAGGCTTACGGCCAGGCGAAAGTGGCTAAAGTCATGGTGAAAGCTTTCCCACTGCGACCAGCCCTGTGGCATGGGTGCATTGGAGTCCATCACGGGAAAGCTCCAAAGCCCGGCCCAGACCCCCTGCTCCGGCTGTTGCTGCATGCCCAGCGTCAACTCGCCTGTGGACCGTTCACGCCGTATTACGACAAGCCAGCGTGTCTGACGCACAGGCCTTGGCTTGGCCGGCTTTGGCCGGGGAAACTCATGGCTCGATCCCGTTTCAAAGGCCTTACAAGTCGATCGGACGGGGCAGCGCAAACAGTCGGGTCGCTTAGGTAGGCAGACCGTTGCACCAAGATCCATCAGCGACTGGGTGTAGAGCGGCATTGCAGCGGGCTGCTTGGGTAGCCTTGCCTGGGCCTCGATCCACAATAGACGCTCAAGCGCGGCAGAGCCCCAAGGAGGCTCCGCACAGACCTGTCTTGCCAGAACGCGTTTGACATTACCATCGAGAATAGGCTCTCGCTGATTAAAACAACTTGCCACAATGGCGGCGGCGGTTGAGCGGCCAAGCCCAGGCAGGGCCTGCCAGGCCTCTCGTGTGCCTGGCCACTCGTTGGGCGAATAACTCAGCTCAAGCTGGCATGCGGCCGCATGAAGGTTGCGGGCACGGCGGTAGTAGCCCAAGCCACTCCAGGCCGCCAGCACCTCATCAACAGAGGCCCGAGCAAGGCTTGTGCGATTGGGAAAACGACGCACAAAGGCAAGGAAATAGTTGTGAACCGTCTGCGCCTGAGTCTGTTGCAGCATGACCTCAGAGACCCAGACCCAGTAGACATTGAGCCTGCCATCTGTCGTCTCCTGCCACGGCATACCGCGGCGACCCTGTCGACGACCCCATGCTAAGAGTTCCTTGGCAAAGGTCATCAGCGTTGGCATCCGGAACAAAAAAAACTTGAGCGCTGAGCCTGCATCAGCCGGCGCACAGGGCGACCACATCGCTTACAAGGCTTGCCCTCTTGGTCATAGACCTTGTGCGCAAGAGCGTAATCCCCGGGCTCACCATGGGCAGAGCGAAAGTCTCGAAGCGTACTTCCGCCGGCCCGAATGGCAGCGCTCAGCTGGCTTTGAATCTCAAGCGCCAGTCGTTCGTAGCGCTCTCGTGCCACTCGCCCTGCAGGCCGACTGGGATGAATGCCTGCGGCATGAAGCGCCTCGCTTGCGTAGATGTTTCCCACACCCACCACCACGTGGCCACGCATGAGCCATGGTTTGATTGCCTGTTGAACCCCACGGCTTGCCTTGTAAAGAAGATCGGGTGAAAAGCCCTCCGACAAAGGCTCTGCACCCAAAGGTCCCGGCGAGAGCCAGTTATCCCATCGACCCTGCATGAGCCCATCGATAAGGTCTTCGGTTGAAACGTTTGCGGGTCGCGCAAGGCGTTTAAGATCGCCAAAACGCCGTGGGTCCACATAGTCAAGCCGGTGGCCAGAAAAACAAAGCCAGGCATGGGTATGACTGGCCATGCCGGCCTTGCGGGGGCGCCAGATCAACTGGCCCGACATGCCGAGGTGAAGACCGAGCATGGTTTGTGAGAGAACAAGAACCAGATGCTTTGAGCGCCGACCGATGGCCTGAACCTTCTGGCCCCCCAAGTTCCAACCTGCGAGGTCGCCCTGAAAGCTGCGAAGGCGATGGCCGCTGCAGCCCGCTGAAACAATGGCTTTGCCCACAACCAAGGGTTCTAGTCCCCGGCAAATCACTTCAACCTCCGGTAGTTCTGGCATGCGTTTGGCCTAAATTCCTATATTGTTACTGTATGTTGCCTGTTGAAATGACCCAACTGCTACCCGCCAAGGCTTGGTCTATGCCTCCTTTGCTTCGCCAAGGAGCAGTAGTTTTTGCGGGGCTATGCCTATCCATATCGGTACAGGCATCCAAGGGCCCATCGGCCAATACCGAGCCCTCACCTGCAAGCATTGTGTTTCAAATCCTGGCCAGCGAACTTGCCCTTCAACAGGGTGAGCATGGTGTGGCATTGGCCACCTACCTCAGCCTTGCCCAGCGAACCAACGATGCCGCCGTAGCCGAGCGTGCCTGTCGACTCGCGCTCAATGGTCGAGCGCCCCGGCAGGCCCTTGAAGCTGGCGTTATCTGGCTAAAGGCCAGGCCCGAGTCCGCTGAGGCCCAAGACATTGTCGACTCCCTACAAATGCTTCTTGGTTTTCATAACGACCTGCGACAGACACTTCTCTCGCGGCGAGCAAAGGCCCTGGCCGACGGCGAAGCCAAGCTTGCCGCCTTCTACGACCGACTCGCTGCCCTGTCCTCCAAGGGGCCCGACCCCGCCAAGGCTGTCGCCCTTTTAGAATCGGTGGCGCTTGAGCATTCCAATCGATCAGAGCTTCTCTACACGCGAGCCATGCTCTACGAGCGCTCAAGAAATTTTGAGCAGATGGAACTTTTGTTGCGAAGCCTGATCGCCAAAGAGCCCGACCATGCCCATGCCCTCAATGCCCTAGGCTATAGTTTTGCCGATCGCAACGAACGATTGCCAGAGGCGAAGGTGCTTATTGAACAGGCACTCCGGCTGCAGCCCAACGACCCTCATATTCTTGACAGCATGGGCTGGGTCTATTTCCGCAAGGGCAGGCCGAAAGATGCCTTACCCTTTCTCTACAGCGCCTATGAGCGCCAGCCCGATGCGGAAATTTCCGCCCACCTTGGAGAGGTTCTTTGGCAGCTCTCAAGGGCCGACGAGGCCTTAGCGGTCTTTCGGCTTGGGCTAAGTCATGACCCGCAAAACGCGGTGCTCCGAGAGACACTGGCTCGACTGGGTATTGCTCGAAAGGCAGTTTTGTCAGACCCGCTCACCGAGGCACTGGACCCGTCTGGCTCGCCCTGAGCACATGCCGTGAAGGTCTCAGGACTCACCGCAGCCTGTGTTTTTGCCTTGCTTGGGGGATGCGCAACAATCCCTAATCAGCAACAGCCTCTTGCCTCTTTCCAAGCCCTTCACGAACAGACGCTTCGAACTGAGCACCAGCAGTTCACCGGCCGTTTTGCTTTAAGGGCATCGTTTCTTAACGAGCCCATTCAAGGCCGATTTGACTGGCGACAGCCAAAAGCTGGCGCAGGGCCCGAATTGCTGGAATTTCAAAACCCTTGGGGTGAGATGCAGGCTGGCCTCGGTCGTCTTCGCATTTCAGGGCGGCCAGACCTAGCTCGGGCAGGCGCTCTTGCAAGCCCGGAAAATATGGCCGAGTTGCGCTGGCAGGTTTTTGATCAGAAGGGCGGACCGGTTGTCGCAAACGAGCTTGACCGTTGGGCCTTGAACCTTGGGCTTGACGCCCAGGGGCTGGCGGCCTTCTTTTCTCTACTTGACGAGCTGGCGCCCGAACTTAAGGCCTTACCGAGCCCCAAGCCAATTATTAAGCGACTGCAGGCTGCCGATGGATGGATGGAACTCCGGCTGGTGACCGACCCATGCTGCAACTAAAGGCTCCCGCAAAGCTCAACCTCTTCCTGCATGTCACGGGGCAGCGCACGGATGGCTACCACCTTCTGCAGAGCCTCTTCGTGCCCATTAACTGGTGCGACGAAATTGAAATTCGATCCACTCATGACGGAACCATTCAGCGGCGTTCAGACCACCCCTGGTCTTCCGAAGACGACATCTGCATCAAGGCGGCTAAACAACTACGGGCTGTAGCGGTCTCCAGGGGTTTGATGGGGCCTTCCGTGGGGTGCGACATTTTTATTCACAAATCCATCCCTCATGGGGCTGGCCTAGGCGGGGGTAGCTCCGATGCGGCCAGCTGCCTAAAGGGCCTACTGGATCTCTGGCAGATCAACATGAGTCATAGGGAGCTTGCCGAGATTGGTCTTGGCCTTGGGGCAGACGTTCCGTTTTTTCTAAGGTCGGGGCCTGCGCTTGTCACGGGCATTGGCGAGACGCAGCAAAGACTGGTTCCCGCAGCAAAGCACTTTGTTGTTGCGGTTCCTCATGTTGAGATCGCCACGGCGCGAATTTTTCAGAGCACAAGCCTTGAACGTAACAACCCGGCGCTGAATTACAACGCCATACAGGCCGAGCTCGCTCAACCGGTCTGGACCCTTGGACGTAACGACCTTTGCAAGGTTGCCTTTGAACTCTTCCCCGAACTTCGTATCGACTTCGACCTACTGGTTCAGGCGGCAAGACAACAGGGGCTGCCGGCACAGGCAGTAAAAATGTCGGGCAGTGGATCAGCGCTTTTTTGCAGCTGCGCGTCAGAGGCCCAGGCGAGAGAGCTTGTGAACTGGCTTGCGTCACCAGCGGCAGGCGGCGAACGGTTTCGTGGCCTACGCGCCGTTCAGGCGTATTTATAAAATGAAGTCGAATCCAGTACGATTAGTGTTTTGATGGTGGTTTTAACGCTGGGGAGTCGCCAAGTTGGTTAAGGCACCGGATTTTGATTCCGGCATTCGAGGGTTCGAGTCCTTCCTCCCCAGCCACTTCAAAGCCCGCTCATGCTAAGACTGCCCACCCGACCCGAGACGCCTCATATGGCCGATCGCCTGAACGCCTCCGGCTCCCCCGCCGAAGGCATTATGTTGTTCACCGGCAATGCCAATCCAAGGCTTGCCTCGGATGTGGCCAAATGCCTGTCCATTCCGCTTGGCCGAGCCAATGTTGGCCGGTTCTCTGACGGCGAGGCCACCATCGAAATACTGGAGCATGTTCGCGGGCGAGATGTCTTCGTTCTGCAGTCCACGTCTGCCCCGGCCAACGATCACCTTATGGAAGTGATGCTGATGGTCGATGCGCTACGTCGAGCCTCAGCAAGCCGAATTACGGCGGCCATCCCCTACTTTGGTTACGCCCGCCAAGACCGCCGTGTTCGATCGGCTCGCGTGCCCATTAGTGCAAAAGTGGTTGCCAACATGCTGCAGTCCGTGGGGGTCAATCGAGTACTCACCATGGACCTGCACTCCGACCAGATCCAGGGCTTTTTTGATATTCCAGTCGACAATATTTATGCGGCCCCCATTATTCTGGGTGACATCTGGAAGCACGACTACCGCGATGTCATGGTGGTCTCGCCCGATGTCGGTGGCGTGGTGCGTGCCAGAGCCTTTGCCAAAGAGCTCGATACCGACCTTGCCATTATTGATAAACGCCGACCTAAGGCC
>Ga0181607_10002123_pt1 | contig 17544 bp, 12 predicted proteins | sample 041ome_9_FD_132420 | JGI IMG/M metagenome (GOLD analysis project Ga0181607, IMG submission 132420) | Coastal salt marsh microbial communities from the Groves Creek Marsh, Skidaway Island, Georgia - 041413US metaG (megahit assembly) | ecosystem: Environmental > Aquatic > Marine > Intertidal zone...
ACAAGGCAGGCCTGCGGACTGCCTGGATGGACAGCCTAACGCAGCAGTCGGGTGGGTTTCGTGGTGACCTTGGAATCAAGGGTGAGACCTGGACGATCGAAGTGCCCGCCGTCCGTGGTCGCTTCGAGGGCACCCTCTCTGCCGATGGCCAGACGCTCGAAGGGAGCTGGTCGCAGGCGGGCGCATCACTGGCGTTGACGCTTCGCCGTGGCAAAGAGCAGCCGATGCCAGCGACTCAGACAAAGAACCGACCGCAGACGCCACGCCCTCCGTTTCCCTACGACGTGAGCGAGATCCGTATCCGCAACGCGGTGGCCGATGTGACCCTCGCAGGCACGCTGACGATGCCCTCCGGGGATGGTCCGTTTCCAGCAGTGGTGTTGATTTCCGGCTCAGGGCCACAAGATCGAGATGAGACCCTGTTTGACCACAAGCCATTTGCTGTGCTCGCCGATGCATTTACCCGCCGCGGGATCGCGGTGCTGCGGTATGACGATCGTGGCGTGGGAGGTTCCACCGAGGGGCCGGCCGACGCGACCAGTCAGGATTTTGCCGGTGATGTTCGCGCGGCGTGGGAGTTTCTCTCCACACAGCCGAAGATTGACGCATCACGGGTGGGCTTGGTGGGGCACAGCGAAGGGGCGATGCTCGCCACGATGGCGGCGAGCCGTCTGCCACAGGTGGCCTGTGTGGTGATGCTCGCAGGGGCTGGCGTGAACGGAAAGCAGGTGCTGCTCTCACAGGGGCGTCGTGTGCTCGAGGCGGAGGGCGTGAGCGATCCCGATCAGCTCTCTCGCCAGCGAATGGTGCAGGAAGTGCTAATGGACACCGTGGAAGAGGCTCCCCCCGGAGCGTCTACCGAAATCATCGCGAGGGAAGCAGCGAAGCGACTCCGCGAACAGCTCTCAGGTGACGGAGCACCCGCTGAAGACTTTGACGCCCTGGCGGAGGCTGGCGTGGCACGACTCTCCTCTGCCTGGTTTCGCTTCTTTCTAGACTACGATCCCACCGAATCTCTCCGTGAACTCAGCTGCCCGGTGCTGGCCCTCATCGGTAGCCGTGATGTGCAGGTGGACGCGGAGACCAATCTGCCGCCGCTGCGTGAGGCGGTTGAAGAGGCAGGCAACCCTGCATCGCTGGTGCAGGAACTGCCCAATCTCAATCACCTTTTCCAGACGGCAGAGACTGGCGCGGTGAGCGAGTATGACATGCTCGAGGAAACGATCGCCGAGCCGCTTCTTGAGCAGGTGGGGGCCTGGCTGTCGACGCAGCTGCAGGTTGAAGCTCCTGAGGACTGACCCTGGGGGCTAGGCAATCAGCTCGCGGATGACTTCGCCACCAAACTGGCTGAGCTGTTTGTAGCGGCCAGCGTGGTAATAGGTCAGCTTGTTGTCGTCGAGCCCGAGCAGATGCAGCAGCGTGACATGCAGGTCGCGGATGGGATGGACGCACTCCACGGCAGTCGCCCCGAGTTCATCGGTGGCACCCACCACGCCAGGCTTCACGCCACCGCCAGCGAAGAGCATCGTCATCGCCTGGTTGTTGTGCCCTCGGCCGAGTGAATAGACACCCCCGCGTTTGTTGTTGTCAGGAGTGCGGCCAAACTCACCGGTCCAGATCACCAGCGTGTCGTCGAGCATGCCGCGTTGCTTGAGGTCACGGATCAGCCCTGCGATCGGCTTATCGACGCTGGCGATACGGGACGCGTGGCCACGCTCCAGATAGTCATGGCTATCCCAGCCACCGCTGAAGATCTGCACAAACCGCACGCCTTCTTCAACCAGTCGACGGGCCATCAGGCACTGTCGCCCAAAGGCCTGTGTCTCGGGTGTGTTGAGGCCGTAGAGTTCGTGCGTTTGCTGTGTCTCACGCGTGAGGTCGATCACACCGGGAATCTCAGCCTGCATACGGAAAGCCAGTTCGTAGTTCTCGATGCGGGCCGCCAGAATGTCGTCCTCACCAACCCGGTCGAGGTGCTGCTGGTTAAGCCAGGCGAGCTCGTCGAGAGCTCTCCGCTGATGCTGACGCGACTTGTTCGCCTGCGACGTCAGGTCAAGCAGGGGAGAGCCCTCAGGACGCAGCCTCGTGCCCTGGTAGTGCGGAGGCAAAAAGCCATTGCTCCAGTTGGCGGAGCCTCCCTGCGGCAGGGCCAGCTCTGTCATCACCACATAGCCGGGCAGGTTTTGGTTCTCGGTTCCTAGGCCATAGGTCGCCCAGGCACCGAAGGCGGGATCGCCACCGAGCCGGCTGCCGGTGTTCATGTGGAAGAGTGCTTCGGGATGGTTGAGCGACTCCGCCTGACAGCCTCGATAGTTGCACAGCTCATCGGCGACATAGGGATCGGCGAGGTGTTGCCACTGATCGCAGAGTTCAATCCCAGCGTCACCGACTTTTCGGAAAGAGAACGGGCTCCCCACGAAGAACTTGAAGCCCTTCTCCTGGCCGATGCTGAGTGTCGACTCCTGCTTGTGGAGGCGAGAGAGTTCGGGCTTTGGGTCAAACGTGTCCATCTGCCCGGGACCACCCTCCATGAAGAGCATGATCACGTTCTTGGCACGGGCTGGAAGCATCGGTGCTTTGACTGCTAGCGGGGCTTCGCGGGCCGCATCGTCTGCGAGCAGCGTGGACACGGCGACACTGCCGAGGGTGGCACCAAGGCCGTGGAGGAAACTGCGTCGAGGGGTTGTGAGCATAGGGCAGGCAGTGTGAAGGGAGAGCAGACCGAGTTGGCAGTCGACACTCAGTCGAGATAGAGGAACTCATTGGTGTTCAGCAGCAGTAGGCAGGCATCAGCGAGAGCCCGTGTTTCGGCGGAGACATCGCCAGCCTTGAGGTCGGGCGTGTAGTTTTCGAACGTCGGCAGGATTTCTTGGTACTCAAACGGCTGGCCGGAAAACTCCTCCACAAGGGAGCGAGTGATCTCAACAGGGTAGGTCACCGGCTGCGGCTCATTGTGCCGGTGATACTCGGTCATGTCGGCAACGTAGGACTCCAGACGCGTGCGTTCGACATCGGTTGGTAGGCGGCCGAGCGCCAGCAGAAACCCGCGGTCAATCTGCGCGGGGGTGCTGCTGGCTTCACGCTCGAGACGACGCGCGAATGCAATCGAGCGGTCTGTCATCTGGTCACTGTTGAGCAGGGTCAGGGCCTGTGGCGTGACGGAAGCAGACTCGCGGAGTTCACACGATTCGTTGGGGGACGGCAGGTTAAACATCTCCACAAATGGATCGGCCTGACCACGCACCTGGTAGGCGTAGATGCTGCGGCTGTTACGGACATCGGGATCTGCAGAGGGCTGATACGCCGGTGCCAGAGAGAACTGAATCATGCGTGGCTGCAGGGCCACTTCCATGTTGATCTCGGGCATCACCGGCAGGCCGCCCAGGCGATGCTGGAGTTCACCAGTGACCTCCAGAATTCCGTCTCGCAGTTCTTCTGCGGTCAGTCTTCGCGTGGGGAAATAGGAGAGCAGTCGGTTGTTGGGATCTTCGAGTTCGCTGAGGGCGGCATCGATCGGGTGAGACGACCGTTGGTACGTCTCTGTCTGCATGATCAGCCGATGCATCCGCTTGAAGGTCCAGCCATTTCTGACAAAGTTGTCCGTCAGCAGGTCAAGGAGCTGAGGGTGTGAGGGCTTGCCACCTTTTCCGCCGAAGTTGTTCGCGTTGGCTGCGAGGCCGGTGCCGAAGTGCCACTGCCAGAGACGGTTCACGATCGACCGTGTGGCGAGAGAGTTGTCTGGACTGGCGATCCACTGGGCCAGCCCGAGCCGCCGACCGTCAACGCTGTCGGTGAGCAGAAACGGTGTCTCGCTGTCGTGGGTGACGGGCAGTCCCACGGCACTGAGCACACCCGGAGCAACACGATCAGCGGGTGCCGTGAGAGCGCCGCCGCTGAGGATGTGACACTCCGGTGGGCCGGTCTCCGAAGCGATGCGACGGATCCTCAGGGCTCGGGCTCCATTCCAGGCAAGTTTGCTTGCGGCGGCATTGAAGACGCTCTGGGCCATCGGCTCGTAACGCTCAAGCCGGCGAGTCCAGATCCACTCATCCTGCTCGCAGACCTTGAGCTGGCCCTCGTCGACGTAGGTTAGGCCAACAGCTCGTGCCGGTTTTTCTTCATCCGGCAGGGGCTTCCGCTCTTCGACATCCTTGTAGGGGAGTCCGTGTTCTTCAAACCACTCCCGAGCTGCGGCTTCACGCTTCTCAACAAGCTTTGTTTTTTCCGCCACGGCGAAGTCGAGCATTCGCTGGGTGTGCTCACGGCCTGCCGTGAAGCCGTCCTGGTTTTCTTCTGGCAGAAACGGGGCTGGTCGTTCCGCCATGTGAGTCGCAGAGAAGGCCGCATACATGCGGTAGTAGTCACGCGTGGGAATCGGGTCGAACTTGTGGTCGTGGCATTTCACACATCGCATGGTGGTGGCGAGGAAGGTCTGCCCCGTGATGTTCACGAGGTCGTCGAGCCAGATCTGGCGGGCTTCTTGTTCCTCCACCATCGCGTTGTCCCACGGACCAAGACGCAGGAAGCCTGTGGCCACGATCCATTCCGCTTCCTCTGCGGTGAAATCGCCCTGCAGCTGGGCCTTCTCGAGATCGGCCTCACTCCCACCGGTACGGCTTCGCCAACTGGCGTCGGCCAGTTCATCGCCAGCGATCTGTTCGATGACAAACTCGTTGTAGGGCGTGTCGTTGTGGAACGAGCGAATCACGTAGTCGCGATACCGCCACATGTTGGAGCGTTCGTAGTCGTTCGACATGCCGCCGGTGTCGGCATAGCGGGTTACGTCGAGCCAGTGGCGGCCCCAGTGTTCGCCGTAGCGAGGACTCTCGAGCAGTCGATCGATCAGCGAACTCCAGGCCTGCTCAGGAGCCTCGGCGTATGCGAGTTCGAATGCAGCGATTGCTTCTGGTGTTGGTGGGAGCCCGTGAAGGTCAAAGGTGGCGCGACGGATCAATGTGCGTGCATCGGCGCGGGGGGATGTTGGTAGGCCGGCTTCCGTGATGCGTTGTGTGACCAAGGCATCGATCACCGCTTTGAGATCACTGACATCTTCGGTCGCCGATCCTGTTGCCTGCAGCAGCGAGTGCAGTTCCGCCTCGGTCGGTGGAAGCACTGGCTGGTAGGGCCAGAGGTCTTCCTTCGCGTAACGACGCATCGTCCAGGCATCACTGGTGCCGCCACTGGTTGCTACCAACACACCTGCAGCGGTCGATGGCTCCTGGAGAGCCTCCGCTCGGTAGCTCGCGATCTCTTCGGCATCCGGCCATGGGGCGCCTGCCGCAATCCACCGAGAGACCGCGTCGATCTGCTCAGACGTGAGTCGGTCATTCTCCTTCGGCGGCATCTCCAGGCTGTCCCAACGCAATGCCCCAAGGAGGGACCCCTGCTCCGGCATGCCGGGGATGACCGCCGCGTCACCCGACTCGCCGCCTGCCAGCAGATGGGCCCGGCTATCGACTCGGTACTCACCCTTGATGTCAGTCGGGTCGCCACCATGACAGCCCAGGCATTTCTGCTCCAGCAGTGGCAGGATCGTGACGGCAAACTCCCGGGCGGCTGCAGTCGCCTCGACGGCGTGGGCGGTCACTCCACGCAGGCAGAGACAAAGCACGAGCAGGGCTGTGCGTGCAGCTGTGTGACATGCCAACTGGCGAGAATCGTGTGGCTGCGAACGCAGCACTGTGGCCTGGCGTACGGTCGGCGCTGCTGGTGTCAACGCAGCCTTCATCCGCACAACTTTCATCCCCACAGCCTTCCTGTGTTGTGTCACTGCTCGGCCGTTGGCCTGCCAGCGTTCGTCCAGTGTTGGCAACTCCCGTTCTCCATCAGCCTAAAGCGAATCTTTTTTTCAAATATAGCCGTGCCGAGAGCAACCGCATCGGCTCGGCAGTTTTGCAGCGATGAAATCAGCCAGTGGCTGTTGCAGGAGGGATCCCGCGAACACTCCGGCTGTCTGTGACGTAGATGAGCAAAGGTGCTTATCTCGATGGGGGAGTGATCGTATGGATGTCGCGGCTGTTTCTGAAGACTTGCTCACAGCGGCGGATGCGGCGGCACTGCTGTACTGTCCTCTCAAGCGTCTGCGACGGTATCGGGCTGAGGGCCTGATCCGCTCGTTCTATGTCGGTACACAGCAGATGTTTCAGCGGGCTGACGTGACAGGACTGCAGCGATATCTGGCGGCTGAAGAACGCGTTCAGCAGTCTCCGCGACGCCGTCGGTTTGGATCGGGTCGGCCGGCGACGCGTGTGATCTTCCCGCTGCTGTGTGACACCGCCGAGATGTCACATGCCTGCTGAGAGTAGCTGAGCAACGCGGTGTGGCTTCTCCCACAGACGCAGTGCGGGACATGCGGCGCGTAGAATGCCTGTGTCACGTCTGCCGAACCTCGAGGGAGATGACCATGATCGAAATGCTGCCCGATATGCCAGCTCACACGGTGGGCATGAAACTCAGCGGCACCCTCCACGACGAAGACTACAAGACGTTTGTACCGCTGGTGGACGCCGCCATTGCCGAAGCCGGAAAGACCCGCATCCTCGTCTGGTTTCACGATTTTCATGGCTGGGATGCGAAGGCTCTCTGGGACGACATCGCCTTTGCCGCCACACACTGCACGACCATCGAGCGGATCGCGATGGTCGGTGAAACACGCTGGGAAAAGTGGATGGGAACGATCTGCAAGCCATTCACGATGGCGACCGTCAAAGTCTTTGACCTGGAAGAGTTCGAGGCAGCCAAGGCCTGGATTGCAGAGGCCTGAGCATCGCCACAGAGTGTCCCTGCGAAGGCTCGCTCTATTCTTCGAATGTTCGTTTTCGACGAAGCAGGTGGTGGTAGTGCTGGGCAAACCGGTGCGCTTCGTCGCGGACATACTCAAGTAGCCGCAGTGAGTAGGCGTCGCGACTGATCCGGAGCGGCTCAGATCGGCCAGGGAGAAACACCTCTTCTTCTCGCTTGGCGAGTGAGAGGATGCAGGGAGGCTCCACTTCGAGTTCGGCGAGCGCAGCCATTGCAGCTGAGAGCTGGCCTTTGCCTCCGTCGATCAAGAAGATGTCGGGGAACGGAGCCCCCTCGCGGGCAAGTCTGGCGAACCGCCGAGCAACCACCTCGTGGATGCTCTTGAAGTCATCGATCCCGTCGACGCTCTGAATCCGATACCGCTTGTAGCCCGGTTTGAACGGAAGGCCGTCGATAAACTGCACAAGGCTGGCGACGGTTTCGGTGCCTCCGAGGTGCGCGATATCGACACCCTCGATCACGCGTGGAGGTTTCTCAAGCTTGAGGACGGACTTCAAGCCGGCGAGCCCCTTCTTTGGGTCGACGGTAAACACCTCCGGCTGGGCATGTTCCTCGAGGTCGCCCCGCTGGTCGAGTGTTTCCAGAAGTTTGATTTCGTCGCGAAGCCGAGCGGCCTTCTCGAACTCCAGTCGTTCGGAGGCCTGCAGCATGTCATGCTGCATCTCATCGATCACCCGCTGTTTATTGCCATCAAGGAATGTTCGCAGCCGGAGGATGTCTCGCCGGTAGTCCTCTTTGGAAATGCGTAGGTTGCACGGTGCGGTGCACTGATCAATCGATGCCAGCAGGCATGGGCGATACCACTGCCACTTGGCGTCGTCTGCTTCAATGTCGAGGGTGCAGGTGCGGAACTTAAAGATCCGCTGCAGCACGACCATCGCGCCCCGCAGACTACCGGCGCTGGTAAAGGGACCGTAGAGCTTTGCGTTTTTGCGGCGTGGTTCGCGGGTCACTTCCACGCGTGGGTAATCTTCGCGGGTGGTGATCTGCAGATAGGGGAATGTCTTGTCGTCTTTCAGGTCAGTGTTGAAGCGGGGCTGCACGTCCTTGATCAGCCGGCTCTCCATCAGCAGCGCATCGACCTCGCTGTCAGCTTCCAGGTAGTCGATGTCGCGGATTTCACGAACGAGGTCTGCCGTGCGGCGTTCTTCAGCTGCGGCTTTGAGGAAGTAGCTTCCGGCTCGGCTGCGGAGGTTCTTCGCCTTGCCGACGTAGATCACGCGGCCCGCGGCGTCTTTCATCAGGTAGACGCCGGGCGACTGGGGAAAACGACGGACCTTGGCGGCTGCCAGTGACCGGTCGCGTGCGGCGGCCGCCTGGTCGGTGTCGGAAGGGAGTGTTTCCCTCGCGTCGGCCCCTTTTTCGGACGCAGGCTCCGGAGGCAGTTGCGAATCAGCAGGTGCCGGTGGCATCGCTGGTGTCTTCACGGGATCGGTGTCAGGAGCATCCATGCGAGGATTCTACGATGACCTCGGTGCTGAGATCAGGCGTGTCGACTGGCTACACACCGACCAGTGCCCGAAGTTCCCGTTCCATGCGGTCGAGCCTGTCGGTCAGTCGCTGCTTGGTTGCCATGAGGGCCGGCAGCTCACACGGGGCGGCGGCGGTGAACAGATAGAACTTGATCTTCGGCTCGGTGCCCGAAGGACGGGCGGCAACCGCGTTCGCCAGGGGGGGAAACTGGCTCGGTGGAGACGGCTGCCACGAAGCGTCTTCGGGAGCTGTGGGATCGATGAGATCAAAGATCATCACGTCGCCGGCAGTGCCATCGATCGTGGCGGAGCTGCCATCCGCGGCTGTTGCCGTCAGGGACGCATAATCGCGGCTGCGGCCGACGGACAGGCCGGCAATCTCGCTAGGGGGGCTCTGCCGCAGGCCGGCCATGATCTCTTTCATGCGATCCATGCCTGCAGCTCCTGGCAGCGACACCGATATCTGTCGTTCCATATGGCATCCATGCTTGGCAAACAGACGATCGAGATGCTCATGCAGCGTCCGGCCTTCCGTCTTCAGCGAGGCTGCCATCTCTGTGAGCAGGAGTGCTGCCACTGCTGCGTCCTTATCGCGAACATGGGTGCCGGCGAGGTAGCCGTGCGATTCTTCGCAGCCGAAGGCGAAGTGCTCGGGCCCAATCGCATCGATCCGCTGCCCAATCCATTTGAAGCCCACCAGCAGGTTGTCGATGCCGCGGATGCCGTGCGCTTCGGCGATGCGGCGAACCAGGCCGCTGGTGACAATCGTGGTGATCAGACGATCGGTGGGGGCAGCATGGCCGGTACGGCTGCGGGTGGCCAGTGTCCAGTCAGCCAGCAAGGCACCGATCTGATTGCCCGTGAAGGTCTCCCACGGACTTCCCGGCTCAAGGGAGCGTGCTGCGGCGGCACCAAGCCGGTCACAGTCAGGGTCGCTCGCCAACACGAGGTCATCCCCAACACTCTGAGCCTCTTCGATCGCCCCTTGCAAGACGGCGGGGTTCTCTGGATTGGCCACATGCCCCGGCACGTGAGGAAAGTCGCCGTCCGGCTTTTCCTGCGGTCCGTAAAGTCGCACTCGCGTGAAGCCCGCACCGGCAAGTACCGGGATCACGGCAGAGGCTCCCACTCCATGCAACGGCGTGTAGAGAACCGACAGATCGCGGCTACCGGGTGACGACTGTTCCAGCACTGCCTTCACAAAGGCGGGATCGATCTCTGCTTCCACAAATCGCACCCTCCCATCAGCAACGGCGGTGTCGAAGTCGCTCCGTTGGACGTCGACCACGTTCATCACGCGGTCAATGATGCCACGGTCGTGTGGAGGGAGCACCTGCACGCCACCGGCCCAGTAGACCTTGACTGCGTTGTCACTTGGAGGGTTGTGGCTGGCGGTCACCATGATGCCGCAGTGGCTGTTGGTATGCCGCACGGCGTAGGAGAGTTCGGGAGTGCTGCGAAATCCGCGGAGAAATGAAATCTGGAAGCCTGCTGCGAGCAGCACCTCGCTGCACAGCTTGGCAAAGTGTTCGGAGCGATGGCGAGTGTCGTAGGCAATCGCACATGTAGGGGTTTCGCCGGCCGGGAGGATGCTCGTGACATAGTCGGCGAGCCCCTGGGCGCTCTCCCCGATTGTGCGGTCGTTGATGGCGTTTGAGCCGACGGGATACATCGTCCCGCGACGGCCACCGGTGCCGAATGGAATGACCGTCCAGTAGGCATCGTCGAGCTCTTTCCAAAGCTGTTGGTCGATGCGTTCTCCCAGGTCGTCAGCAAACGCTGCGAACTGTGGAAGCGTGAGCCAGTCTCGGATGGTTGTGGCGGCATGCTCGGTCAGCTGGCCGGCAGCGTGTGCGGAGTCAACGGCGGCAAGTCGCTCTGGCGTGGAGGCCATGGGGGCTCCTTCGTGGTGTCTGGTGGTGTGCGGTGGTGTGTCTGGCTCTCTGCGGACCTGTTTATACTGCCGCCCGTCCTCACGCGGGAACCGCGGTCGGCGCTGATCCTCAGTGGAAGGAATCAGCCCGCGTGACGTCGCACACGACAAGAGGTGAAGGCCCCATGGATGAGCTGATCGTGAGTGTCTCGGGATTGCGGGGCATTGTGGGCACCTCGCTGACGGCTGAGGTTGCTGTGCGGTATGCCGAGGCCTTTCTCGCGACACTGCCGCCCGGTCCGGTGGTGATTGGCCGTGATGGCCGGGCCAGCGGCCGCATGTTTGCCGATGCGATTGCCGCCGCAGTGGTCGCTGCTGGCCGGGATGTCCTCGATGGCGATGTCGCTGCGACGCCAACAGTGGGGATTCTTGTGCAGGAGTACGGAGCAGCTGGTGGGATTCAGATTTCGGCCAGCCACAATCCGCCTCAGTACAACGGCATGAAACTCTTCTCAGCTGCCGGACGCGTGCTGACCGCCGAGGCTGGCCGTCGTGTCCTGGAACGATTCCAGCAGCCGTCGCCGCCGGTTGTGGCGGCAGAGCCAGGGACACTCCGTGAAGTCGATGGAGCGGCCACGCATGTTGCTAGGGTGTTGGCACGGGTCGATGTGGACGCGATTCGACGCGTGCGGCCACGGGTCTGGCTGGATGCTGGTCACGGTGCAGGAAGCTGCGCTGCTCGACTGCTGTTTGAGGCGCTCGGCTGTGAGGCCACGATCGCCGGTGGTACGCCAGACGGCCTGTTTGAACACACACCGGAGCCCACCGAAGAGAACCTTTCCGGAATGTTGCCGCAGATCGCTGCGGCTGGAGCGGATGTGGGATTCTTTCAGGATCCCGACGCCGACCGGCTCGCGGTGGCCACGGCGGAAGGCCGCTTCATTGGTGAGGAGGCCACTCTTCCTTTGGCCGTTGAGGCGGTGTTGGCACAGACGTCAGGGCCCGTGGTGGTCAACTGTTCCACAAGCGGGATGACCGCGGCTGTGGCGGCAAAGCATGGAGCCGACTGCAGCGTGTCGGCGGTGGGCGAGGCCAATGTTGTGGACCGCATGCTCGCAACGGATGCGGTCATCGGTGGTGAAGGCAACGGCGGTGTGATCGACCCGCGGGTTGTGCTGGTCCGGGACAGCATCGTCGGCATGGCGCTTGTGCTCGAGCGGATGTGTGCAGGCGGAAACCTCCAGTCGGTCGAGAGCCTGGCGTCAGCATTGCCGACGCGGGCGATGCTCAAGACCAAGGTGGAACTCGGGGCTGATGCCCGAGGGCCTGGTCTGGCGGCGGCTTTCGACAGGATTGAGGCGGCCTTCCCAGCGGCCTCCGCGTCACGGCTCGATGGCCTACGGCTCGATGAGGAGGCGACATGGGTGCTCGTCAGGGCGAGCAACACAGAGCCGATCGTGCGGATTGTGGCCGAAGCCGACACGGTGGAAGCGGCTCAGGCGGCGGTGGCGCGAGCCAGCGCGGCCCTCTCCGCCGTTGGGACATAGCGTTCGCTGCAATGCCTCGATGAGTGACTGCTCGACGAGTGACTCCTCGGTGGCGAGCTACTCGAAGATCGGCTCAACAAGCGGAGCCCCTTCGCCTGCAGCGGCATCGCGTTCTTCCTGCTGGTCTCGCTGGTCGAAGACATCACCGGCAGCTGCGGCTTCCATCTCTTCTTGCTCGTCACGCTGATCAAGCCGATCGTCTGTCTCTGCGGCGAGCGATTCGGTCTGCGCGTCTACCTGTGAGCCCACGGTGCCGTTGCCACGCGGCCGGGTGTCCCCGCTTGTTGCATCGCCAAACGGGTCGTCGAAGAGACCGTCACTCTCAGACGAGCCGCCAGTAGCGGGAGGCGTGGCGGGTGCTGCTGGAGACGTGCCGAACGGATCAGCATCTTCCATGTCATCGCTGTTGGAACCAGCACCAAACGGGTCGTCGCCTGATCCGCCGAACGGGTCATCGCCGCCTGCAGGGCTGGACGGTGCAAACGGATCATCACTTGGTGTGCCGAAAGGATCGTCACCTGGCGTTGCCGCTGGTGCCCCAGAGCCGTTGGCCGGAGGAGCAAACGGATCATCATTTGGCGTGGCCGCTGCAGGAGTTGGTGTTGCGGAAGCCGGAGATGGTGTGGAGCCGGCTGCGGGGGGCACAAACGCCTCTGGTCGCCGCTGCCGGAGCCGCTCTGGCTCACTCTCAATCATCTCGGTGTACCGCTCTTCGATGCGACGCTGATCGCGAGCCTGCTGCTCAATCAGGGCACGACGGCGATACTGTTCGAGCAGCAAGCGATCACGGCCCTGGACACGTTCCAGTGAGCGTCCCACGACAACACCACCTGGACCACCCGATTCGAGCAGGGCGCCTTCTTGCATGTCGGCAATGGCGTCGTCTTCGCGGCCCTGTCGCAGCAACGCGAGAGCACGGAAGTAGTAGGCCCGTGGATCCTGGCTACCGGCGTCGATGGCTGCGGTCAGGTCGTCGATGCTCCGCTGATAGCTACCGGCATGAAACGCGTGCATGCCCGAACCCATGAAATCACGAGACAAAGGCGTGTCGGCCATCGCGGCGTGTCCGCCGAGGGCCACGGCCAGGCAGCAGGCGGCGGGAGTTGTGACGCGTCGGATACGACGTGAAAGCAGACCGGCAAGGAATCTGTGCGAAGCCCAAGACATGACCCATCTCCAGTCGGAAAAAGCCAGACAATCACTGCAATCACTATAACGCGTCCCCGCTGGGCTCATCGGCCACTTCCAGCCTGGCTCGCCACTTTTCCTGGCGTTCCAGCAGTAAGATCAGCTGCTTGGGCGACCCGCGTGCTGGCGAAAATCCGCTTCGGAGACGAAGACGGCCGCCCGGACAAGTTCCATCATCAGCGGCTCTTCCGGCCAGCCGAAGCAGGCCAGGAGACGATCAAACTCCACTGGCGGACAGCTGCCGGAGAGCGTGGCAAACACCACCTGACCGCCTCGATCAAAGAGATTGCCGTCAACCTGCCAGCGGCCAGCCTCGTCTTGGCCGGTCCAAAGGATCGAGCCATCAGGTTCGCCGTAGCAGCCAGGCAGACTCGCGATCTCGTCAAGGGCCCGCTCGAAGGAAACGGCCATCGGTTCAGCCTGTTGGCCGGTAGGCACCTGCAGCGTGGCGAGCAGGGCCGAGCCGCTGCTCAGAGAGCCGCTGGTGACCGCTGTCACCGGCCGGCGATGCAGTCGAATATCAAACTCATAGCGAGCAGGAGACGAACGCATGGTCAGTTTGGCTCCGGGGCGACGCTGGTATCGACCCAGGCGGCATAGGCCTCGGACGTCGACACGCTGGCCACGATCAGCTCAGGGGTGTCGTACGGGTGGACCTCCAGGATCCGTTGGAGGCATGCGTCTGTTGTCGCTCTGGAGGTCTTCAACGTGCATCGCCACTCGGTGTCACGAGCAACAGCACCCTGCCAGCGATAGCAGCTCTGAACATTGGCGTCGATCTGACCGCAGGCAATCAGTCGTCGCTCAAGCAGATCGACAACCAGGAGATGAGCCTCTTCGGCAGTGCTGAAGGTGGTGGTGATCTGGGTGATTTCAAGAAGGTCCATGGGCCGCAGCCTAGCAAATGCTGCGTTACTACTGCCGCTTTGTGCTTAGGCTGCCTGCAGGGCGTCGACCGTGCCTGCGACTGCAGGGTGACCGATGACCGTGGCTGCAAAGCTTCGGTGGACCGACGTGGAGAGCCCTGCTGAGACGGTGTGCCGCATGCCGAGGTGTTCACCCTGCTCAAACACAGCTGACCAGGCCAGTTCACAGCAGTCTGGCTGCGGCTGGCGTGGCACAAGTCCGAGCACCTCCGGTGGGGGCACCGCCGCGTGCACGAAAAACGGCTGCCTGATCTGCGACTGCTCGCGGGCTGGGATGCTTTCATGCAGCGGAAGGTGGCCAAGGACGGCCGTGTGAATGCCCTCTTGGCAGACGGCGGCAACAACCGCTGAGGGTTCAGGCTGGAGCACGGACGATAGATCTTGGGGAGCAGTCGGTGAGGCATTGGGATGGAGGCTATCGCTTAACCAGCCAGCCAGCCGATCGCAGACATCGATCCCGAGGTCGCGGACCACTGGGGTTTCTCTACGAGTGCTGCGGTGCCAGTCTGCAACACAGCGTTGCCAGCACGACCGCAGCGTGGTCCGTGAGGCGGCGGCTGCCTGATGGCGATCGAGCCAGGCCTGGATCCGCTGCGGGAGACTAAGTGGATGGGCGGCCGCAAGCGATCGGCCGAACCGCTGCAGGGGGATCTCTGGCAGCAGCTGTCCGAGGCGTTGCAAAAACCTTGTCACCAGGTCGATTCCCACGCTTTCACGCACGCTTGGCGGCCGATCTTCACCAGGAGCAGCGGATGCGGCTGTGGGGTCGAGCTGCTGCCCATGAGAGATGAACACATCGCTGTTGTCGCCCCAGCGAGTAGAAACCGCTGGTGACCAGGCAAACTCCGGTGTGTCACGACTCGTAGGAGCGGTTGGCCACGGCAGGTCGTGGTCACCGGCGAGTGTGATCAGCCGCACAGGTACACGCGAGAAGTGACTGGGTGACGGACGCCCCAGCCGGGTCGCTTCGGGGACCGCGATGCCGTCGCGGTGGAGGCGTCGGAGCAGGGCCAACGCCCGTTGACCGCGCCGCAGGCTGGCGACGGCGATTTCCGTGTGCAGCTGACACGACGCTGGCGTGCCCTGCCAGGGTCGCGTGGCGCCGAGCCAGCGTGTGCTCGAGAGCGTATCGAGCATGTCTCCGGCAAAGACGAGATCAACCCGGCTGATGGGCTGATATCGTCCGTCCGAACGAAAGCCCGCCCGGCCTGACACTGTCTGCAGTCCACGCTGGAACGTGGCCAGTTCACGGGCAGTCGGTGGCAGCGAGACGCTCCCGTCCGGAAGCAGCCAGTTCGCAGAGCAGACAAGCATGCCGTTCCCTCGGCTGGTATGCAGCACTTTGAGAACGTGGTCGGCACAACAGCATGCACAACCTCTACACAGATCGCGAGCAACGCATAGTTTTCCCCGTTTGTGCGGAGGACCCAGCTCGCCTGGTTGCTGGCTGTCGTTGGGAAAACGGCCGTCGCGTACCGGACCTCGGATGTGAGTGGCCCCGGTTTGCGAGTGGCCCGGCGTGCTACGGACTCAGTGCCGTTGTCTCGGCAACAGCAGCAAGTGAACCGTCGAGATCATCACCGGTGAGGATCGCCTCACTTTTCCAGCGGCCTGCGGTCGGCATCCGAAAGGCCAGTTCGAGTGTGGTCATCGCACCAGGAGCGAGTGACGGAATCCCATCAAAGCTCACGGTGCGGCCGTCGATTCTGACCCGCGATGGCGTGGGGTCACCCACGAGTCTCGCCTGTTCTGGCAGCATGATCATGGCATTGAGTAGTCCGCTTGGACTTGCCCCGTCATTGCGGATCGTACAGATCAGTGTGGTGCTGCTTCCCACCTGAATCGGGTCGTCACAGTCAGCGAGCGACAGATGCAGCCCGGCATCCACCATCGTTTTCCGTGGCGATTCGTCGGCAGTCACGGCAACACAGCACTCGTCGGCAACGAGCACACCTCCGACGACCCCTGAGAGGACGCCTCGAATGCACATGCGTGGCTGGCGAAAGCCCAGCGAGGCCGGCGGTGAGGCGGGAAGCCGTAGGTTGATCTGCCGACGCAGTTTGCCGCCCGGATCGACATCGGGAATGTCCCAGGAGACCTTGTCGGTGCCCATCACATAGCCGTCGGAAGCTTCGGCGGCGATGAAGCCACGATCCCACGAGAGTTCGAGCGTGCCGCCGGTGGAGGTCACTTGTCCAGTGTTGTGAACGGTGGTGATGAACTCGACGAGTCCCCCCGGTTTCCGTTCGGTGGGACCGGTAATTTCCATCTCAAGTGCGGGGGGGCCTGCTGCTGGTGATCCAGCTGAAGCTGTGGGGCTGGGGGAGAGCAGGCCAGGAGGGGCAGGCGTTGCTGGCGGCGATGAGGCTGGAGGGGTTGCAGGCGGCGTGGCAGCCGCAGGAGTCTCAACAGATGGCGGCGTCGTGACAGCAGCTGGTGTTCCTGAAGCGAGCGGCGGAACCATCACTGAGGGTGGGGTGAGGCCTGCAGCTGGTGGGCTGGCTGCCGCTGTGGGGGGTGCTGAAGGGGGCGCTGTGGAGGCGGTCGCGTCAGGAGGGGCTGACACCTCCACGCATGCGGTGGCGCCTCCGACAAACTGATGGGCGGTGTCGAGAATCTCAACGCGATGGCACTGCCGGCCTGGAGCTGCAGCGATGAACTCCAGTGTCAGTCGGCGTGACGTGCCCGTGGCGAGGTCGATCGTGCCCTTCTGTTCGATCGGGCTCTCGGACGCCTCGTGCCGGAAGCCCGCGTCAAAGTAGTCGACGATTCGCAGGCCGCTCAGCGCAGCCCCTGCACGGTTCACCAGTTCGACTTCAAAGCTAAGTTTCTCACCAACGGTGGCCGCCAGCGGGCCCGTCACCAAGACGCCAACGCTGTCTTCAGCGTGTGTCACCGTCGTGTGCAGGCAGATACCCATTGCGACGAAGGCAACGGCAAATCGCCAGGGGGAGCCAGACCCGAGGGAGCCAGCAAAGAATCCAGGCTCAGCGGTACCTGTGCCCATGCAGCCGGTATGTCGTTGTAGAAAAACTGCGTTGGTGAAATTGACGGTGTACATGCCACGCTCCTCGCCAGACAGTCAGCCCCTGTGTGCACTCGCGCCAGCTTCCTGCCGGGAGGGGGCCCGGGTCCGCAACGCACGAGTGACCGTCGCCTCGGAAAGCCTCTTGGGATCGGGCCAGCCGCGACACAATTGCCAATCGTAGCACGCCGGAGAGCGGGGAGTGGACTGCCTGTGGATGACCGCGAGCCGCTGATCGCTCGCCGGATCGACTAGTCGTTCGCACGATGGCGAACGATGTCGCCCTCAACCATATAGATCACGTCTTCGGCGACATTGGTGGCCATGTCTGCGAGACGTTCGAAATGCTTCGAAACCGCGTTAATTCGGAGCAGGTTATCGGTGTTTTCCGGATTCGCCTTGATGCCTTCGAGCACCTGATCTCGGATCTCTTGGCGGGCGTTGTCAACGATGTCGTCCTGTTCTCGCACGTAGCGGGCGAGGGCTGGGTCGGCGTTGATCACAGCCTCCAGGCATTGCTTCACCATCTCCTGCGTCTTAATCGCCATCGGTCGGATCTGTGGTGGCAGGTCTGCCTGGTCTCCCTGTGCGAGCTGGCCTACACGCTTTGCAATGTTCTTGGCCAGGTCGCCCATGCGTTCCAGGTCGTTGTTCATCTTGAGGGCAGCAACCACATATCGCAGGTCAGCTGCGACCGGCTGGTAGAGAGCCA
>Ga0181607_10002131_pt1 | contig 17512 bp, 16 predicted proteins | sample 041ome_9_FD_132420 | JGI IMG/M metagenome (GOLD analysis project Ga0181607, IMG submission 132420) | Coastal salt marsh microbial communities from the Groves Creek Marsh, Skidaway Island, Georgia - 041413US metaG (megahit assembly) | ecosystem: Environmental > Aquatic > Marine > Intertidal zone...
ATGGCAGTTTCACTGCTGAGGACGAAGCCAACGGCAGCTTTACCGTCCGGATGCTGTGAGCAAGGCGCAGGGGCGCTTTGCCAAGGGCGCCCCTGAACCTGCCTGCGTTATGCCCGCAGGCTAGCGCAGGTTCTTCATCTCGATCGTCGCTTCGGGATCGGTGCACAGGCGGCAGTTCTCGCCCGCAAAGGTGCGCCCGGCAGCAGCATCGCCGCGCAACTGCCATTCCAGCCAGTCGACCACGATACTCGCGTTCCGGCCACCCATCGGCTCGTGATAGGTGCCACCGTGGCCTGTTGGCGTGTTGATCCAGTAGGCAGGCACATGCTCGATGCGGTTGTAGTCATCGAGGCCGTTCTCATAGGCGATGTCCGTCGGTCCGCCGTCGAGGTAGATTACCGGCGTGTGCAGCGCCAGCAAGCCTTCCTTGCCCAGTTCCATCCCGCCAAGGCGCGGGGCATCGGGAGGCAGCAAGCCCGAATTCTGCACCACCACCGTATCAAGGCGCGGATCGCCCGCCACGGTCAGCGCCTGCACGCCGCCACAGGAAAAGCCGCCGGCCGCCAGCGCGTTCTCGTCAACCAGGCCGAAATAGGGGCTGTCCGGATCGCCGTTTTGGGCCAGCGCCCAATCGAGCGCTTCGATGAGCTGGGCTGCATTGGTGGGCGAGGGCGGGAATTGTCCGTTGGCATCCATTGCCCGCTGGGGCGCGGGATCCTCCAACCGGTTGGGTCCGCTGCGCCACTTGCCCGGTGCGATCACGAGATAGCCGTAAGAGGCGATCTGCGAGAGTTGGAACCGACTGCTGGTGCCGTCCGCCGCGCATCCGCCATTGCCCCACACGAACACGCCAAGGCCATCGGGGCCGACGGCAGACAGGTCCGCCGGGCGGTAGACCACGTGATCGGGCAGAGCCTCGACAACTTCGATCAGCGAAGGATGCGGGCCGTCACCTGCCGTATCGGGCAATTGGTTGATCCGCTCTATCATGGCAGCAAAGTCTTCCGCCTCGGCATTGTCCTGCGCCTGCGCGGGGAATGCCGCAACCGCCAGTGTCGCAAGCGATGCTGCTGCCAGAAATGTCTTTGTCATCTTCTCCACTCCCATTGGTCCATCACGCAAACCAGTAAGCCGTGCCGCGCATTTCAAGGCTGATCCGCGCTGGCGATTCCGGCCCGGCCAGCGGGTTGTCGAACGCGCCGTGCGGCATCAGTTGCGCGCGGTCGGGGTCGCTTTCCGATGTCTTGAACACCAGCGCCTCGCCAACGTGCATGTTGGAATAATAATACCAGCGGTGGTCCGGATTGTATTCCAGCAGATAGTTGCCGAAACCCCATTCCGGGCTGCCATCCAGCGGGTCGAAGATGGCGTCACACGGCAGCAGGTCGCCCGGCGCAATGCTGGTGTAATCACACACGCCCAGCGGTACGTCCTGCGGCGGTGCCGAGAGCACGCGCCAGACATTGTACTGCGCGCTGCGGATGATCTCGCGGCCCTCTGGCGCGGTTTGTGCGCGGGCACCGGCAGCCGCTTCCTTGGACATGTCGACATGGACAAATCGGGCAGGGTGCGAATTGTCATGCGCCGCGTTCGAGCCGGACTTTTCCGAAAAGCGCAGGATGCCGAAAGGGGTAGTCTGCACATGGTCGCACCCGCTGACCTGCTTGATCAGTTCCACGATCTCGGGCGCATGGACACGCTTGACCGCGTCAAGGTCTGTCAGGTCGTCGAGCGCGCTGCGGTGCTGCACCAGCGTGAAGCCCTCGCGGTCCAGATCGGTGTCGAGACCGCGTGCGTCGCGAAGTTCGACCTCGACCGGTTTCAGCGGCACGAAATCCTTCTCATGCGCATTGGCATAGAAGTACGGCTTCTTTTCCGTGCGCTCGCAATAGCCGATCTCGGCCCTGATATCCGTGTCTGCCATGGCCCTCTCCAAGCCGGTATTTGTGCAGCCTTTCGTCCGCCGCGGCTTTACCTGCAGCGAACGTGGCGGTGGTTAATCAGGCCTCCTCGAACTCCTCGGTGTCGATCGTGGGCTTGATAGCATCATGATAGCGGTGGCCATGCACGGTGCTGTGGTTGATGATCTGGCCCGCCCGCGCGATTGCTTCCGCCGGGATATCGAGGTTTGCGGCCTCGAAATTCTCTTCGAGGTGCGCGATCGAGGTGGTGCCGGGGATCGCGTGGCAGACATCGCCTTGTTCCAGCACCCAGCGCAGCGCCAGCTGGGCAGGCCGCACGCCGGTGTCAGCCGCCAGTTCCTCGAACTCGGCAATCACCTTCATGTTGAGCGGCCAGTTTTCGGCGCTGAAGCGGGGCATCTTGGTGCGCAGGTCCTTCTCCTCCAGCCTCGAGGGATCGCGCAACACGCCGCCGAATGCGCCGCGCCCGGTGGGGCTGAAGGCGACCAGCGGGATGCCCAGTTCCTCGCAGGCTTGCAGCACGCCCAGTTCAACATTGCGGGTCCACAGCGAATATTCGGGCTGCACCGCGCCAACGGGATGGATGGAATGCGCCTCGCGCAGGTGCGCGGCATTCCATTCGGACACGCCGTAGGCGCCGATCTTGCCAGCTTCGATCGCGCGGACCATCGCGCCCACGCTGTCGGCAATAGGCACCTTGGGATCAAAGCGGTGCATGTAGAACAGGTCGAGATGATCGGTGCCGAGCCGCTTCAGGCTCTTCTCGAGGTTCTCCATGATTGTCTCGGGCGAGCAGCTGACGCCGCGCTTCACGCCATCGACCACGATGCCGCATTTGGATGCGAGGAAAAACTCCTTGCGGCGATGCATCACGGCTTCGGCCAGCAATTCCTCGTTCGCGCCGCCGCCATAGATATTGGCAGTGTCGAGATGGTCATAACCAAGGTCCAGCGCGCGGTTGAGAAGCTTGACCTTGTCTTCCTGCGGTGGCGGAGAGCCATAGGCCCAGGACAGGTTCATGCAGCCAAGGCCCACGGGATGGAGGGAACGGCCGGCAATATCTCTCTTGGGAATGGAAATGGTTCTTCTCCTGGCTTTGTCGTATCGGTGTTTGCTCGCGGCAGAGCGATACACAAGGCGCAGGGCCGGATGCAACGAGTTTACGGCCGGAAATGGCCTGGATCAGCGGCCGGTCTTGGCCCTTGCATCCGCGATGTAGGCGGTCACGGCTTCGTGGATCGACTGGGAAGTCCTGCGATAGGCTTCGGGGTTCGGCGCAATGCTCTCCCCTGCCATTTCAGCTGATGGTTGCTGATCCGCTGGCGGACGGTTTCGAGGCCTTCCTGGAGCTCGTTGAACAGCTCGCGATTGTCGAAGATGCTCGGATCGTCGCAATAGACCTTTAGCAGATTGCCGCATTCTGTGCCGAATTCCTGGCGCAGGCCGATGACTGCCCCGGCATCGCCGCGTGCGCCTTCACCGCCGATCTGGCTGCTCAGCTGTTCGATGCGGCCCAGTGTTTCACTTACGCTCGTGGGGTGCTCCCCCTTGTTGTCCCCTCAGCCACGTCTAGCAGATAAATTCCGGCCGGTTAAGCAAGGTCAAGAAAGGGCGGTGTCCAAGCGCCTACCTTGGGTGCCTTACATGGGGTAAACAAAGCGAAAGGCCCGGCTCATCCGCCTTATCCAGCAATGTGGATAAAGGCAGGCGAGCCGGGCCTTCTGGGCGCTGGATTCAGCCGTGGATCAGGACCAGCCGTCCTGCTCTTCCAGGCTGGCGGCCAGCTGGCCGATGGTGCGATAGCATTCGATCACGCCCTTCACCGAGCTGTTCGGTTCACGGCCTTCGCGGATTGCGGCGATGAATTCGCGGTCCTGCAGTTCGATACCGTTGTTGGACGGCACATCGACAACCGACAGGTCCACCGGCTCGTCAGCTCCGGTGAATAGATCGTCGTAACGTGCGAGGTAGGTCGCGGTGTCGCCGATATAGCGGAAGAAGGTGCCGAACGGGCCTTCGTTGTTGAAAGACAGCGACAGGGTCAGGATCTGGCCCTTTTCGGTCTTCATCTGGATCGACTGGTCCATCGCAATGCCCAGGTCAGGGTGCTTGGGCCCCTGCAGGATGTTTGCCGCAATGATCTTGGAACCGGTCATGTACTGGAAGATGTCGATCGTATGGGCGGAATGGTGCCACAGCAGGTGGTCCGTCCAGCTGCGCGGTTCGCCCTTGGCGTTCTTGTTCTCGCGGCGGAAGAAGTAGGTTTCCACGTCCATCGACAGGACGTTGAACTTGCCGGCTTCGATTTGCTGCTTCACGAACTGGTGCGAAGGGTTGAAGCGGCGCGTGTGGCCAGCCATGCAGACGAGGCCGGTTTCTTCCTGCTTCTTGAGCACGGCTTCCGCATCGGCCCAGCTGTCTGCCAGCGGGATTTCCACTTCCACGTGCTTGCCTGCATCCATCGCCTTGATGGCCTGATCGGCATGCATTTGGGTGGGGGTGCACAGGATGACCGCGTCGACATCGTCGCGTTCGAGCATGGCTTCATAGTCGGTCGTGGCGAAGGGCACGCCATACTTGTCAGCCATGGCCTGCGTCGGTTCCTGGCGACGACCGACCAGTGCGGTAACTTCCACGCCATCGATGTTCTTCAGGCCGTCGAGGTGCTTTTCACCAAATGCGCCGCCACCGGCGAGTGCGATTCTCATGTGATTTTTCTCCCTGTCGAGGGTTCGAGTGGATAGTCTTCAAACCAAAGGGCGCCCGGCGGATTTGTACCGGCGGGCGCCCCTCGGTGTGGATTATTCGGCAGCCTGCAGGCTGTGGCCGGACAGGACGCGGCGCGGCTCCAGTGCCTCGCCCGCGGTTGCTTCCGGCTGCAGCAGCAACGCACCCAGCGCGGTGTTGGACGCGGGGATGTGGTAGAAGTTGTAAAGCTCCTTCACCTTGTCGCCCAGCGCGCCGCGCATGATCAGCCACATCACCAGCTCGATGCCTTCGGATCCTGCTTCGCGCAGGTAATCGATGTGCGGCATCTTCGCGAGGTCTTCCGGATCGTTGATCAGGCGTTCGATGAAGTCGAGATCGAACTCCTTGTTGATCAGGCCTGCGCGCGGGCCCTGCAGCTGGTGGCTCATGCCGCCCGTGCCCCAGACGTGGACGTTGAGGTCTTCGGGAAAGCTTTCCACCGCAGCCTTGATGCTGTCACCCAGCGCGAAGCAGCGTGCGCCGGAGGGCGGCGGATAGGTGACGACGTTCACCGGCAGCGGGATGACCTTGCACGGCCATTCGTCCACTTCGCCGAACATCATCGAAAGCGGCACGGTGCAGCCGTGGTCCACGTCCATCTTGTTGAAGATGCACATGTCGAAATCGTCGAGGATCAGGCTCTGGGCGATGTGCCAGGCAAGATCCGGGTGGCCGATTACGTCAGGCACCGGGCGCGGGCCCCAGCCTTCGTCTGCCGGCTTGAAGCTTTCTGCGCAGCCGATGGCGAAAGTGGGGATGCAGTTCATGTCGAATGCGGAAGCGTGGTCATTGTACACCAGCACCACCACATCGGGCATGTTCTCTTCCTTGGCGATCCATTCCTTGATGGAATTGTATCCGTTGAAAACCGGACCCCAGTATTCATTGCCGCTGGTGCCGGTCTGCATTGCGGCACCCAGCGCGGGGATGTGGCTGGACGTGATGCCCGTGGTAACGCGTGCCATGATCAAAAACCTCCCTTGATGGAGCGCACGCCTTCGGGCGAGCGGCCGCCATCGATCATCATCTGTGCATATTCTTCCTGCGTCATGCCGGTCATCGAACCGGCTGCGAACTGGAAGCTCTTGCCGTCGGTAGAGAAGAGCTTGGACAGGAAATAGACATTGCCACCTTCATCGATCATCGCGTTGTAATCACGGTCGAGCACAGCCTGCTTGGCTGCCGGCGTCAGGTTCCATTCGTCGAGATAGGCGCTTTCGTCAGCCTTGAACCGCTCGCGGTTTTCGGCCGTCATCAGGCTCATCGCGAACTGGTTGAGGTTGTAGCCCTTGCGGGCGCGCTGTGCGGTGAAGACGCGGGTTCCGGGGATGTCATCAAACGCAGCGAGATAGCTGTGGATGTCGATCCGCTCTTTCTTCTTTTCAGTCATGTTCAGGCTTCCTTGGTTTCTTTCCATTCGTATGTCAGCGGAGCTTCCTTGAAGGCGAAGCGGTCAATGTGCCGTTCGATTACTCCGCGCATATGTTCGTTGCGCTCCTGCTCCGCCGTGGTGAGCAATATGGAGATGCCGTCCTTATGCGCTGTCAAAATGGCGGTTTCATGTTCCGAAAAAGGGAACATGCCCATGCCGTCTCCCTCGTCATAGCTGGTGGCGTATTTGTGCCCCCAGTGCTTGACCAGTTGCTGGATGTATCGCTCGGGCTTTTCGCACTTGGCAAAACCCATGGCGGAAACGGGGGTGTCTGTCTGGCTCAATATCCCTTTTCCTCCAGCACCTTGTTGAGGCGGCCATAGACCTTGCGGGCATTGCCCTCGAAGATCATGTGCTTCTCCTCGGCGCTGATATCCAGATTGTCGATATAGCGCTTTGTATCGTCGAAATAATGACCGGTGGTGGGATCGATCCCGCGCACGGCACCGACCATCTCGCTGCCGAACAGGATGTTCTTGTTCTCGATCACGTCTGCCAGCAGGTTGATGCCCGGCTGGTGGTAGACGCAGGTATCGAAGAACACGTTGTTCATCAGGTGGGTATCAAGCGCAGGCTGCTTCAGCATGTCCGCCAGCCCGCGATAGCGGCCCCAGTGATAGGGCACAGCGCCGCCGCCGTGCGGGATGATCATCTTCAGCTTGGGGAAGCGGCTGAACAGGTCGCCCTGCAGCAGCTGCATGAAGGCCACGGTGTCCGCCGCCAGGTAATAGCCGCCGGTGGCGTGCATCGCCGGGTTGCACGAACCCGAAACGTGGATCATCGCCGGCACGTCCAGCTCTTCCATCACTTCGTAGATGGGGAACCAGTATTCGTCCGTCAGCGGCGGGTGTTCGAAGTGGCCGCCGCCCGGATCGGGGTTGAGGTTGCACACCACGAAGTTCAGCTCTTCCACGCAACGGCGCAGTTCCTTGACGCTTTCGGACAGGTCCGACTTCGGGCTCTGCGGCAGCATGCAGCCGCCGATGAAGGTATCGGGGAACAGCTGGGTGACACGGTAGATCAGGTCATTGCAGCGGCGCGCCCACTCCGAAGCGACCGCCTGGTCACCCACATGCGGGGCCATGGCAGAGGCGCGGGGTGAGAAGATGGTGAAGTCCGCGCCGCGTTCCTTGATCAGCTTCAGCTGGTTGGCTTCGATCGTCTCGATGATTTCCTCGTCGGAAATCTCGGGATAGGGCGGGCATTCGGTGCCGTTCTTGTAAGCGGCCTTCTGCTCTTCGCGCCAAGCATCGTGCCCCTTGGGGAGCACGGTGTAATGGCCATGACAATCGATGATCAGCGACATTGGGTCAGATTTCTCCCTTGTAATGCGGCGTTTCTGTGATCGCCGCGATCTTGCCTTCCAGGCCATCGGGCAGCGGATCAACACCCAGCTCGCCGAGTCCCTGCTGCCAGTTGACGGTATTTTCGGTCATCATGGGCGAAATGCCAAGATGACGGATCATTTCGCATGCTTCGAACATTTCCGCCGAGCGGCGGCGGCCATGCAGCAGCATGCGATCGAGGTTGTAGTCAGCCCGCTCGCGCCAGCTGATATGCTTCTCGGATGCATCGAGCGAGGATAGCACCTCGTCGAGCACGCCGGCTTGCGAAGCGGACAATACCATTTCGGCGGTCAGCGCTTCCAGCCCCTTCACCATGATCGAACGGCACAGCTTGATCGCGCTGGCCTGCCCGATTTCGGTGCCGACCACGCGGGTCTTGGCAAAGCCCAGCGCGCGAAGCAGCATCATCGCTTCATGCGCGTGTTCGCCAGCAAACAGCAGTGGCACGTTGAGGCGGGCGGGATCGACAGGAGCCATCACTGCGATATCGACATAGCGACCGCCTGCAGCCTCCACGGCCTTCGCCGCAGCGCGCTTGGTGTCCGGCGCGACGGAATTCATGTCGCACCAGATCGCGCCCTTGGGCATGTGCGCAGCATAGGCCTCGGCAGCAGGCACGGCCTGGTCTGCCGTGACGAGCGAGAGCACCACTGCCGCACCTTCCAGCGCTTCTGACGCAGAGCCTGCAGCGATCACGCCGCAGTCCTCGATCACGGCCTTGCGGGCTGGCAGTATGTCCCAGGCGCGGGCACTGTCTTCCCAGCCGCCGGCGCGCGCAAAGGTGGACCCGGCTTCACCGAAACCTATCAGGCCCACGCGCGGGGCATCAGGGTGTGATTGCGAGTCAGTCATTTGTGCGTCGGGCATCCTTCTGTGGCCGCGATCTACATAATGTATGTATTGCTTACAAGTTTGCGCAACACGCGCGCCATGCTTCGTTGAGTCTGGCCTTGACGAAGTGCCTGCGCACGCGCAACCGGAGCGCGCGTAAATATCAAGCAGGAGACTCGTGAATGACTGGTATCGTCGTCCAGAACATCGAACGTGCGGACAAGGCTGTTGTGGAGGCGCTGGGTGCCTGCGGTGTTGCCACCGTGCACGAGGCGCAAGGCCGCAAGGGCCTGCTCGCCAGCTACATGCGCCCGATCTATTCCGGCATGCGCGTGGGTGCTTCTGCGGTGACGATCTCCGTGCCTCCGGGTGACAACTACATGGTCCACGCCGCGATCGAACAGTGCCATGATGGCGACATCCTGGTGATCGCGCCGACGAGCCCTTGCGAAGATGGTTATTTCGGGGACCTGCTGGCGACTTCAGCGCAGGCGCGCGGCGTGAAGGGCCTGATCATCGATGCCGGTATCCGCGACGTGCGTGACCTGACCGAGATGAACTTCCCCGTCTGGGCCAAGCGCGTCTTCGCGCAAGGCACGATCAAGGCCTCGCTCGGCAGCGTGAATGTGGACGTGGTCTGCGCCGGTGCCTTCATCCGTGCAGGTGACATCATCGTGGCTGACGATGACGGCGTGTGCGTCGTCCGCCGCGAAGAAGCCGAAGAAGTGCTGAAGAAGGCCCAGGCCCGCGAAGCCAACGAGGAAGAAAAGCGCAAAAAGCTGGCTGATGGCGTGCTTGGCCTCGACATGTACGGCTTCCGCCAGAAGCTGACCGACATGGGCCTGAAGTGGGTCTGAGCGGTACTGAAGCGAACGGAAGCACCCTATGAACCAGGCACCTGTAATCTGGATGCGCGGCGGCACCTCAAAAGGCGCCTATTTCCTTGCCGAGGACCTGCCGGCTGACGAGAACGAGCGCGCCCAATTCCTGCTGGGCGTGATGGGCAGCCCCGATCCGCGCCAGATCGATGGCATGGGCGGGGCGGACCCGCTGACCAGCAAGGTCGCCGTGGTGAAGAAAAGCGAGCGGCCCGGCATCGATGTCGATTACCTGTTCCTGCAGGTCTTCGTCGATGAACCCATCGTCGCCGATGCGCAGAACTGCGGCAATATCCTTGCCGGCGTTGGCCCCTTCGCCATCGAGCGCGGGCTGGTGGAGCCTTCGGGCGACGAGACGCGCGTGGCCATCTACATGGAAAACACCGGCCAGGTCGCCATCGCCACGGTGGAAACACCCGTTGACGAGATCGGCCGCCGCGATGTGAACTATGCGGGCGAGGCGCGCATTGATGGCGTGCCCGGCACCCATGCACCGATCCCGGTGGAGTTCCGCGATACGGCTGGCTCCAGCTGCGGCGCGCTGCTGCCCACCGGCAACGCCTTTGACGAAATCAAGGGCGTGCGCTGCACGCTGATCGACAACGGCATGCCGTGTATCGTGATGAAGGCGGAAGACCTTGGCGCCACCGGCTATGAAACCCGCGAGGAAATGGAAGCCGAGGGCTTTGCCGATATCCGCGCGAAGATCGAAGCCATCCGCCTTGCAGCAGGCCCGCTGATGAACCTCGGCGATGTGTCGGCCAAGTCCGTGCCCAAGATGACGCTTGTCGCACCGCCCAAGGATGGCGGCGCGGTGTGCACCCGCAGCTTCATCCCCAAGCGCGCCCATGCCAGCATCGGCGTGCTGGCGGCGGTAACCGTGGCGACTGCGTGCCTCGTGGAAGGATCACCCGCCTGGGAAGTGGCGACCATCCCCGATGGCAAGAAGAAAACGCTCAGCGTCGAGCACCCGACAGGCGAAATGACCTGCGTGCTCACCATGGACGACAGCGGCGAAGTGGAAAGCGCGGCCCTGCTGCGCACCGCGCGCAAGCTGATGGAAGGAATTGTTTTCGCATGACTGATCGCATCACATCCTGGCACTCCAACCCCAGCAAGCCGACATACACCCCGCCGCCGGGCGCGGTGGATGCGCATTGCCACGTGTTCGGGCCGATGGACCCCTTCGGCTTCTCGCCCAAGGCCAAGTATCTGCCCGCCGATGCCGGGCCGGACATGCTGTTTGCCCTGCGCGACCACCTCGGCTTTTCCAAGAACGTGATCGTGCAGGCGAGCTGCCACGGCACGGACAATGCCGCCACGCTGGACGCCATCGCCAAGTCTGAAGGCAAGGCGCGCGGTGTCGCCGTGGTCGATCCCGACATTTCGGAAGAAGGCCTGGCTGACCTGCATGCAGGCGGCATCCGCGGCATCCGCTTCAACTTCCTGAAGCGCCTCGTCGACAATGCGCCAAAGGACAAGTTCCTCGAAGTCTCCAAGCGCCTGCCCAAGGGCTGGCACGTGGTGATCTATTTCGAAGCGGATATCCTCGAGGAAATGCGCCCCTTCATGGATGCGATCCACGTTCCGCTGGTGATTGACCACATGGGCCGCCCGGATGTGACGCAAGGCCCCGATGGCGCGGACATGAAGGCTTTCCGCAGCCTGCTGCAAAGCCGTGACGACATCTGGTTCAAGCCCACTTGCCCGGACCGCCTCGATGCCCTGAAGGTGGGCGGCGGCGGCGATCCGTGGAACGCCTTTGCCGATGCCGTTGGCCCGCTGGTGGAAGATTACCAGGACCGCGTGATCTGGGGCACCGACTGGCCGCACCCCAACATGGCGGACGAGATCCCCGACGATGGTCACATCGTGGACATGATCCCGCGCATCGCCCCCACGGCCGAGCTGCAGGAAAAGCTGCTCGTGACCAATCCCAACCGGCTTTACTGGGCGGATTGATCGGACCAACACGGACGCAAGAAGAAGGGGCGGGAAGTGCTGATCTTCCCGCCCCTTTCTTGTGGGCCGCAACTGGCGAGGCGTTTAGCCTTCCACCACCATGCGGACGAAATCGACCGTCTGGCGGGTGGCTGCGGCGAACTCGGTCGCGGTGGCCTGGAAGGCGCCGTAGCGGGCGAATTCGACCGGCTTCTGGCCTTCGAATTCGTAAGCGGCGCGGAAGCTGGGCAGCTTCATCAGCTTTTCCAGGCTCGCCGGGTTGGGTTCGCGGTTGATGGCGTTGGGGTCCAGCGTAGCCAGCTCGTCCTCCACCTTCATCAGGCCGTGGATGTAGCTGGGCGGGCAGGTGTAGACGAAGTCGCCACCGGCAAAGTCCTCGATGTGGCGTGACACGGTCTTGCCGTTCGCATCCTTTTCAACGCGCATCGAGCACTGCAGCATCTTGGACGGGTGGCCGTTGTCCTTGCCCCAGTGATAGGCGCGCTTGAGCACAGCTTCCTCGCCATCGCGGATCTCGCCCAGCGACAGGTCGATGCCGCGCAGCTTGGCTTCCTTCTGCCAGTCACCCTTTTCGCCAAGGCGGCTGGACATGTGGGTGATGACGCTGCGCCACCTGGACAGGTCCACGCCTGCTGCGCGAGCACGCTGCAGGCCAGCGGTGACCGCCGCCATGCAGCGCATGTATTGCGACACGGTGAAGCTGGTGGTGTTGTTGGTGGAAATGCCGCGCGCGGTCAGTTCCTCGATCACCTCATAGCCTTCCTTGGAGCCGGGGATCTTGACCATCACGTTATCGCCCATCGCGGCGATCGACAGGCCCTGTTCCAGCATGGCGTTGTAGTCGGTCACAAAGCGCGGATCGACCTGGCCGGACAGCATGCCGTACTTGCCGCCGGACTTGTCATAGACCGGCTTGATGGCATCGGCGCCCAGCTTCACAAGGTGCAGGTAGGTCTTCCAGTAGATGCCTTCCACGCCCAGGCCGGGATTGGCGGCGGCGATGTCCTTAATGATCTTGGTCCAGCCAGCCGGATCAAGCTCGATCGCCTGCAGCGAAAGCGGCGGGTTGGTAGTCACGCCGCGAAAGCCCATTTCGCCAGTGGCGTTCACCGTGTCCTGGTCAAACAGCCGGTCCAGCTGGCCCTGCCAGCTTTCCTTCTTGTCGTCGGGAGCAGAAGCGAGGACCTCTTCCTTCCAGCTCGGGTAGATCAGCGGTGAGCTATCCCACCAGATTTCGCATTCGGGATTGGTTTCAGCGAGCTTTTCGAGGACATTCTTGGACATCGTATACTCCTGCGGGGCACTGGCCAGAATCGTGCCAGACTTCATATGTCGCGGCCCCTCTAACGCAATTGCGCTGGCTGTTTAACCCCGTCTGTCATTTCCTGCCCAATAGCTTTGCTACCCCCGCCATCAGGGCAGATTGCGCAATCGGGCTGCATCCGTGTTATAAGCCGCCAGAGGGGTGGATAATCCGGGTTGAATGTCTCTGGAGGCCTGAGAGAAATGAAGCCGTTATTCCGTAGCAGCCTTGCTGGCCTGGCCGCAGCTGCAATCGCACTTGTTGCAACACCCGTCGTCGCTGATGGGATTGACGAAAATCCGCTGGCCCGCTTCGAGGCGCCGCTGTGTCCGGGCATCATCGGTATGCAGGCGGATTATGCCGCTGCCGTGATTGCCCGCATTCGCACCAATGCCGAGCAGCTTGGCGTTGAAACCGCGCCTGAAGGGGCGTGCGAGCCGAACATGATCGTCGCCTTCCTGCAGGATGGGCAGAATTACCTGCAGCGCCTCAACCAGGAGCGCGGGTGGATGTTCGAATCCCTTGATGAAACCGAAAAGCGGCGGCTGCTCGCCACCACCGGGCCCGCACGCGCATGGATCACAACCGAAACCCGCACTCGCGACGGCTTGCGCATCGGACGGCGAGAGAACCTGAACGACTTGCCGCAGGCGGCCATGTGGTCTGCCCACTCGATGATTTATGTTCCCACGCGTGAGGACATCACCGCCTCGATGGTGCTGATTGATCGCGATGCCCTCGAGGGGCGCTCTATCGACCAGCTGGCCGATTATGCCACACTGCACGGCCTTGCCGATTACGTTCCTCGGTCTGCCAGCGGTGTCGCATCGATCCAGAACCTGTTCGACAGCGGAAGCACCGCGCCTGACGGGCTGACAGCGTTCGACATGGCCTATCTCGAGCGGCTCTATTCATCGATGCCCAACGTGCCCGCACGCACCAGGCTGGAAGGGCTGGAGGGCGTGGCGAAGCGCGATTGACGGGCGTTTGGGATTGCGCGGCGTGGCTTCGCTGGCAGCGACAAACTATTACATTGAAACGGCTGCCTCCTCCTGGCGGGATTGCCTATCCTCGCGCGGTAGTTGTCGGTGAATACAGGACCCGCCGGATGAGGATTTTTGCACGCTTTGCCCCGGCTTTGCTGTGCGCGGCTGTGCCACTGGTGCCGCTCGCTGCGCAGGATTATGCCAATGACGGTGGCGAGGCAGAACGCGAGGCTCGCGAGCAGCGCGTGCAGGATGATGAGATCATCGTCACCGGACAGGCACCCGACGCGAGCCGCGCCGAAATCCACCGGCAGGCGCGGGATATCGCTGTCTCGGACAATGTCTATGACGTGCCGCTGGCGCGCTTCGAGGCCCCGCTGTGCCCCGGCATCGCGGGTCTTACCGGCGATACGGCAGGCCTGATGATCGACCGCATCCGTGCCAATGCCCGCTTCGTGGACCTGCGGGTGCAGGATGATGGCTGCACGCCCAATTTCGTGGTCGCCTTCGTGGATGACGGGCAGGCCATGCTGGCGCGCATGATCGATGAAAGCCCGGCGCGCTTTCAGTATCTCTCGTCAGTCGAAAAGCGCGAGATGCTGGAACCCGGCCCGGTGCGCGTGTGGACCGATGTGCAGCCCGCGACGCGCGACGGGATGCGGATCGGGCGCGGGCGCAATCTCGTCAATCCGCCCAGCATGCGGGCCGAGATGGCACATTCGAAGATCTACACCACCATCCGCCACGACATTGCGATGGTATGGGTAATCGTCGATCGCGATGCCGCGCGGGGCATGAGCCTGCAGCAACTGGCCGACTATGCCACGATGCGCGGCCTCGTGCGCACCAGGCCTGATGAGGACTTGGAGATTTCCAGCATCCTCGGCCTTTTCAATTCCAACGGCCCATGGCCAGGTGAACTGACGGATTTCGACCGGGCCTACCTGACGGCGGTCTATGATTGGATTCCCAACCTCCCGGCCGCGCGCAAGCTGGGACGCGTGGCGACCGAACTAAGGTATATCGAAGAAGAGCGGGACGCGGCGGAATAGTCCGTCCGCACGTCGGGTGCGCCCCTCAGGCTTTCTCGATCGTGAAGCGCCCGTGCTTGCGGAAGCGCGTCATCCACCGGTCAAGGAAAAGCGAGAGCGGGCGCGGGGTCACGCCCAGTTTTTCGATGCCGGGCAGTTTGCCGCTCGCTACACTGCCGGCCTTGAGCATGTTCCACTGATCGCTGCTCATTGGCGTGCCGGGCAGGGCGGCAAAGATTCCGCTCAGCGCGTCCGGCACCGGGATGAAGCTGCGCGTGCGGCCCTGGCCTTCGGCAATTGCCTCGTGCAGTTCCATCATCGTCGTGACGTCCGGGCCTGCCAGCTCGTAAGTCTTGCCGCCACGGCTTGCCGGATCGGCCAGCGCTGCGCCCACCGCTTCCGCGACGTCGTCCACCCACACCGGCTGCAGCTTTGCATCGGGCCCAAACACCGGAAGGGCGGGCATCATCGAAACCAGATTGGCGAACATGTTGATGAAGGCATCGTCCTCGCCAAAGATCACCGAAGGCCGCAGTACGGTGGCCTTGGGGAAGGCTTCCAGCACCAGTCTCTCGCCCTCGGCCTTGGTGCTGGCATAGCGGCCCTCGCTGTCCTCGTCCGCGGCCATGCTGGAGAGGTAGACGAAACTTCCAGCGCCAACGCGGGCGGCTTCCTCGGCTGCGATACGCGCGCCTTCGGCCTGCAGTTCCTTGGCATCGCTGCCGAAGGTGCCGACCAGATATACCACCGCGTCAGCCCCCCGCAAGCAAGCGCGCAGGCTTTCGGGCTTCTTCACATCGCAGCGGGCAAGCTGCAACTGGCCCAGGTTGGCGAGCGGCTTCAGCTTGCGGGCAGCATCCGGATTGCGCGCGGCGATGCGCAGGCGGACGCCGCGATCGAGCAGGTCCTGCGCGACATGGCGACCCACGAAGCCGCTGCCGCCAACCAGCACGACCAGCTTGTTTTCCAGCGGATTGCGATCAGCCATATTTCCCTTGTCCATCAGCTCGTGAAAATCGGTTTTGTCCGCCCTATGCACATCGCCACTTCAGCGGGCAATGCCCAAGTGCGCCAATGCGGCTGATCGCCATAGAAGAATCTTTGCCCGGCCACCATTTATCGCGTTGACAAGGGCAACGCTCACCAGCTAGTGGCGCGCCCCTACCCGCTGCACGGACAAGGACGACCGCGCAGCCCTGTGTGCCCAGATGGCGGAATTGGTAGACGCACCGTCTTCAGGTGGCGGCGCTCGCAAGGGCGTGGAGGTTCGAGTCCTCTTCTGGGCACCATTTTTCTTCATTGAAGGTATAAAAATCAGTGGATTCGGGTGATTCAAGAGTTTTGTATCCACCCTTCTGACCACCCTCTCGGTCTAATTTGTTATCTGCACGATAACCTGGCGGTTCGAGATGCCATCGTGAGTTTTCACCGGCCTCATGCCAAATTTGAAATGAGGCCGGCAAATCGACTTTCAGCAGACGGTAAACTTTACGACTGCGGAGTAGGGGGCTTCCCCAGCTGGCTTCCAATGCGGCGCTGAATGAAGTTGATGAGATGATAGCGGCACATCACCGCCACTGTCAGAGCTTCCTTGCTAGTTGCCTGGTCAAATTGCTCAGGATTCCAGCGCGGCCGATTCTTCAGCGACAGCGCCCTCCCGATCCGGCAGACCTTAGCCTATGCCACTACGCAAGGGCATGATCCGGAAGCCGTGCTTGCTGAGCGGCAACTCCCTGATCCGTTGACCGCTGGCGGAATGAAGCGCGCTTGCGAGAGCGGGGGCGAGTGGCGGAGTGCTCGGCTCGCCAATTCCGCCGATGGGATTGTCGCTTTCGATGATCGCGGTTTCGATTGGTGGCATCTCGTTCATGCGCAGCACGCGATAGTCGGTGAAATTGGACTGGCGGATGCGTGCCTCTTCGACATTGATCTCGCCGTGCAAGGCGGCGCCAAGGCCGAAGACAATGCCACTTTCCATCTGTGCCACCACCGTATCGGGATTGAGGGCTGTGCCGCAATCCACCGCGCAGGTGATGCGCGCTATGCGGAAACGGCCGTCTCCCAGCCATTCGGTTTCGACTCCTTCGGCAACGATCGAACCGTGCGCCTCGTGCAGGGCAATGCCCTTGTAGTGGCCTTCGCGCTGTTCGCCCCAGCCGATCATCTCGGCGGCTTTTCGCAATACGTTCGCATGGCGCGGTTTTTCTGCCAGCAGCGAAAGACGGAAGGTGAGCGGGTCCTGCCTGGCCGCCTCGGCCAGTTCATCGATGAAGCCTTCAGTGAAGAAGGCATTCTGGTTGTGCCCGGGCGAGCGCCAGAAGCCGACGGGCAGGCCGCTTTCGATCAACGCATATTCGGTGCGCCTCTGGCCTAGGTCGTAGGGCAGATGGAATGCCCCTTCGAGCGATGTGTCATCGATGCCGCCGCTGATGGAATCGGGCTGCAGGCGCATCATGATGGACTGGCAGGCGAAGCGTCCGCGCCAGGCGCTGATCCTGCCATTCTCGTCCAGCCGGGCAGTCAGCTTTGCACGGCTACGTGGGCGGTAGTAGTCGTTGCGCATGTCCTGCTCGCGCGACCAGATAACCTTCACCGGAGCGCCAGTTGCGCGCGATGCGGCAACGGCATGGATCACGAAGTCAGGCTCGCTGCGACGGCCAAAGCCGCCGCCAAGGAATGTCGAATTGACATGGATATTGGCGGGGTTCTGCTGGAACGCCCCTGCGAGCGCGAATTGCACAAGCTGGGGGGCCTGTGTCGGCGCCCATATCTCGATCTGGTCAGCCGCGTAGAGTGCCGTGGCATTCATCGGTTCCATGGTCGCATGGGCAAGATAGGGCACCGCGTAGTCTGCTTCGAGCAGTTGGCCGCTGCCGGTCATGAGGACCTCGTCCACGCCCTCGTCGGCTTCCTCGGTGTAGGTCGCGGGTTCGGCTACGGCCCGTTCCAGCACTTCGCCGATTGCGGTGTCTGAAAGAAGTTGCCCGTCCGGCGCTTCCCATTGGGGCGAGAGCGCACGCAGGCCCTTGGCGGCTGCCCAGTAATGGTCCGCCACCACGATCACCGCGTCGGG
>Ga0181607_10002136_pt1 | contig 17500 bp, 17 predicted proteins | sample 041ome_9_FD_132420 | JGI IMG/M metagenome (GOLD analysis project Ga0181607, IMG submission 132420) | Coastal salt marsh microbial communities from the Groves Creek Marsh, Skidaway Island, Georgia - 041413US metaG (megahit assembly) | ecosystem: Environmental > Aquatic > Marine > Intertidal zone...
CGGCGACAGGTCTGCAGGCAGATATTCATATTTGCCGCGCGGTCGCAGGCGCTGGTCTGGTAATCAACCAGACCTGAGAGGATCGGTAGCTGGCGGTAAAACAGCGCGTTCCACAGAGGTTGGGGTCTGTCGAAGACGGGCTTTTCAAGACCCCAGACCGAAGCTTCTAGACCAAAGCTTCTAGACCAAAGCTTCTAGACCAAAGCTTCTAGACCAAAGACCCTAGATACTGTATTGCCGAGTAAATCGCTGGAGTCGGTTTGTGCGAATCATGGACTGAATTTCGTTCACATACATCAAACCACGCTCTGAATAGCGCAATAATCCAGGGGCCAGCTGCTCGCCGCCAAAGGGCTGGTTGTTATTGCGTGCAGCCGCACGAATCTGCCGAAGCTGAACATAGGCGGCATGGCTGTTAATGGTTCTAAGGTAGTAACGCACACTTTCCTCCACGGTATCGAACATCGCGACTTCATGGCGACGGCCGGCATCACGGCGTTCAGGCGTCATGCCACAGCCTGGGTAAAAGCACCAGATGCCAAAAAAGTTGTTGCCTTCTCGAGCAAATCGCGAAGATCCCCAACCAGATTCTTTTGCGGCCTGAGCGAGCACCAGAGACGCGGGTACCACATCAACCCGCAGCAGCAGTTGCTGAATCTGGGCGTCTAGCCCGTCAAAATTACGCGTATCGACTGCAAGGTTATACCGTTTGCCCAGACGCGCCAGCGCGGTCAGCTCTTCCGTGTCAAAGCTGGCATCGACGCGTTGAGAGGCTTCATGAGTCGCCCCTGCAGTTGAGTCTGGCTTCTGTGGTTTTTTCGACTGCAGCCTGCGGCTATGTTCGATGCGGTTTTTAAAGTTCAACAGCCATTGCCGCTCTCGCGTAATTTCTCGATTCGCCTGGTCTATTTTTGGTATCAAATAGGCATAAAATGCCTGTTTCTTTTCGACTATATCTCGATCCTGAGCAAAGTCGGGTGGCCTGTAATCGCTCCCGCGGCCCAAGAGAACGGGTCTCGGGTGATAGGGCGTGACCACAGGTAGCGCTTCGAGCGTTGAGCGGGCGGGAGGATTTTCAATCGAGTGTCGAGAGGCAGACTCAGGAATGGCGTTTGGCGTTTGAGCGGCCGGCAGAATACCGAAGATAAGAGTGGCTAAACAAATGACGGAACACACGAGCAGTGGTTTGGGCGACATAGGCTTTTCCCCTGAGCCAGTTTGCAGTGAGCTCGAGGCAGCTTAACTGAAAAGTGAAGGTTTCTCCATTGTTCCGACGAGCGGTCAGGTCGACGCTCGAATTAACTGGATTAAAGTCAATCAATACAAGGGTATAGTCTAGCGAATAGGGCGCGAGCGGTGAGAGACATCACCGCCAGTGAAGGCTCGGCCTGGCTCACGCTGATGGGTGTTCAGTACGACAACCGGTGCGCTGGCCTGCGGTCTGGGTTATTCTGGCGCGTGGTTGCAACGGCGAGATGAAGGAGCAAGGTATGGGCAAGCTGGTGGGTAGAACGGCATTGATCACAGGCGGCAGCCGCGGCATAGGCCGGGCTATAGCCCTTAGGTTTGCCGCTGAAGGCGCAAACGTCGCCATCAATTATGCGACCAGCCATGCTGCGGCTGAAGAGGTGGCAAATCTGGTCCGCGAGGCTGGCGGTAAAGCGGCGATTTATCAGGCAGATGTTGCCGACCAAAGCGCTTGCGAGGCGATGTGTGCCGCGGCGATTGAGGAGTTTGGCCAAATCGATATTCTGGTGAATAACGCCGGCATCGGCTCGTCAGCCGTGAATCGACCGACAGTGGTGGATGCCAGCATCGCCCAATGGCAACTGCTAATCGGCGCCAATCTGTGGGGGCCTGTCTATATGTCACGGGCCCTGATTCCGCATATGCGCTTAGCAGAACGTGGTGATGTCATCATGATTTCTTCCATCGCTGCACAGAGTATGGGCGCCAACATGGGTCTCTACAGTGTGGGTAAGGCGGGGATGGAAGCGCTGGCCCATACCTTGGCGAAAGAAGAAAAGGTACACGGCATCAGGGTCAATATTGTTGCCCCCGGGCTGGTGGATACCGACATGGGTCGTAAGCTGGTGAGCCTGTTACCAGGGCCTGACGACATGCGCCAGCTGGATGCTAACATGCCGTTCGGTTTTGTCTGCACCCCTGAAGATATCGCGGCGACGGTCGCGCATTTGTGCTCAGCGGATGGTCGCTATATCACTGACCAGAGAATTACCGTCAGTGGTGGAGCCTAAAACCCCAGCGACAGGATTCTTAACTTAAAATACCAAATTAGATTCTCGTAGGAGATTCTCAAGCAAAAGTCAGGTGTGAAACCATGAAGCTATATCATTGTAAAGACGCACGATCGTTACGTGCCCTGTGGGCTCTGGAGGAGATGGGGCTGGATTATGAGCTGGTGAATATGCAATTCCCGCCACGTTTAACCTATCCCGGCTATCTGGACATCAATCCGATGGGTACTGTGCCGACGCTGGTAGACGGCGACGTCACCCTGACTGAGTCGTCAGCCATGTGCCAATACTTGGCTGAAAAGTATGGCCCGACTGAGCTAGCCCTTGATGTCTCTCATCCGCAATATGGTGAGTATCTGAATTGGTTATATCGAAGTGACGCCACCTTAACCTTTCCTCAAACGCTGGTATTGCGCTATACCCGCCTGGAACCTCAAGAACGGCGAATACCACAGGTTGTTGCGGATTATACCCAGTGGTATTACTCGCGCCTGCGGTCCGTAGAAATGGCCCTGGAAGGACGTGATTATCTGCTTGGTGAGCGCTTTACTGTGGCAGATATTGCGGTGGGCTATGCGGTATTTCTCGGTATTTCGTTGGGTCTGGATGAAAAGTACAAACCCAACACGCAAGCCTATCTGGCCCGTCTGATGGCGCGTCCGGCATTTCAACGCGCGCAAAGTCTATAAAGCCGATAAGGAGACACGCCATGTCCTACTCGACCCTGCAATATGTCGTCGAAGACCATATTTTAACGCTCACACTGAATCGCCCGACTGTTCTGAATGCGTTCAGTGTGACGATGGCTGAAGAACTGGTGCAGGCGTTCAATGCCGCCAGTGACGATGATGAGGTGCGGGCTATCGTGGTCACAGGTGCCGGTAGGGCCTTTTGCGCAGGCATGGATTTGCATCCCGGCGGTAATGTCTTTGGGCTGGATGAGTCGCAGCGGCCCGATTTGGATGGCGCTGGTGTAGTGCGGGACACGGGTGGCGTGGTGACCCTGGCCATGTTCAACTGCAAGAAGCCCATCATTGGCGCGATTAATGGTGTGGGGGTCGGCATTGGCGCCACCATGACGCTCGCGATGGATGTGCGGCTGGCATCAGAAAAAGCCCGTTTTGGCTTTGTCTTTGCCAAGCTGGGCGTCGTCAATGAAGCCTGTTCCAGCTGGTTTTTGCCCAAAATAGTCGGCATGTCCCAGGCGTTGGATTGGCTCTATTCCGCTGAGATTTTTGATGCCGCCGAAGCCCTGCGCGGCGGGCTTGTGCGCGCCGTCTATCCCCCAGAGGAACTGCTCAACGAAGCCCGTAAATTGGCCCATAAATACGTCGACTCGACGTCAGCTGTCTCCATCGCGCTGATTCGTCAGACCCTGTATCGAGAGTCGACCCAGCCTCATCCGATGGCGGCTCATCGTCAGGAAAGCCTGAATATGTTTTACACCAGCATGGGCGATGGACGTGAGGGCGTGAACGCTTTTCTGCAAAAACGCCCGCCGGTGCTCAGCGCTAAAGTCTCCACCGATATGCCGCCGACCTTTCCCTGGTGGCAAGAACCCGAACTCTGAGAGTGTTCCCTCGTTAGGCGAGTGTTTCCTCATTAGGCCCGGCCAGGCTAGGCCCGGCCAAGAGAGGCCCGGCCAGGAGAGGCCCGGCCAGGCTAGGCCCGGCCAGGAGAGGCCAGACCCGGCATCCCCCGATCCATTCGCCCTATACTCGAAGCATCAGCGCTTGAATCATTCTGGGGTCGAGTGAGTGGCTGACGTAAACTGTACACCCATTCTCAAGAGGACATGCCGTTGACTAATGCAGAAAAGGTACCAGCCTGGTTCTCAAAAAGCCTGGCGGTAGTCCCGGAACATAAAACGATTGATGTGGACGGAGTTGCCATTCATTCGCTGCGCTGGGGCACCGACACAACTAAGCCTGGTGTGATCTTTGTTCACGGAAACGGCGCTCATGCGCATTGGTGGTCGTTTATTGCGCCGTTTTTCCTTGACCATTACCGCGCCATCGCGATTGACCTGGCCGGGGCCGGTGATAGCGGTTCGAGCGAAGGCTACAGCCCGGAGGCGTTTGCGGCGCAGATCAATGCCGTGGCTGATGATGCAGGATTTGGCACCGATACCATCATTGTGGGTCATAGCTTCGGTGGCTACATCACCTTGAAAACCGGCCTGCTATTCAGTCATCGGCTGGGTGGTATTGTGCTGGTCGACTCAGCCGTGCGCCCGCCAGACTTTCAATGGGAGCGTGATCCGAAGAGTTCGCCATTGAAACGCAAACGCATCTATGAAGATTTTGACTCAGCGCTGGCGAGATTTCGTCTCATGCCGCCTCAGGGTTGCGAGAACGAATACATCCTGGATTACATTGGCCGCCATTCGATCAAGCAAGTGGCGGATGGCTGGACCTGGAAGTTCGATGATTCCATGTTCAATAAGTTTGAATTCGGCACCGACCTGCATAAAGATCTGGCGCGTCTCCAGTGCCGAGTCGGCGTGATCTATGGTGAAGACAGTTACCTGTTTACGCAGGATATTGCTGACTTTATGTTTAAGGTGCTTGATGAGTCAGTGCCGTTCGTGGCCATTCCTTCGGCACAGCACCATCTATTTCTGGATCAGCCCCTGGCATTTGTCAGTGCGCTCAGAACCCTGCTCGCAGAATGGCGCCACTCAAAGCCTAACCGGCATATCGGTGCCATCGTCTAGTGGACCCCGTCCAGCTGAGATGGCCTGGTGGATCCATGCTGGCTAAGCCAGCATGTGAGCCAGCACGTGAACCATCAAGTACTGCTATTTGGCGCCATCAAGAAAAGCACTGAAACCGCCCGGTTCATAGGGACCGATACAGACCTGCTCGAGAACCCCTATACCCTGACGAGTACCATCTGTGGCGCGTACTACTTGCTGAACATGCAGGTTTTCGCGAGCCAGTGGATCAAGACTGGCGGGGTCGAAACTCTCGCCGCCAACTTCCAACTCACCTTTCCACATGCCCTGACCCCAGGTCGGGTGAGAGTAACCGAGGCCCTTCATCTGAAACTTCAGAATAGGCTCCAGGCGAATAGTTCGAGTAGCACCTTTAAGGTTCTCAAAGTCCAGCTCGGCGGCTGCTGCCAGGCGAGTGCCTGGATGATAAGCGACGCGATGGCGCACATAGGCCATACGCTCCACTCTGCCGTCCTCCACTGCCGGCACATCAGCGAGGGTTGCGTATAAGGGGGCGATCAAAGCCTCACGGTGAAGCGGCTGCCCCTGCATGCCATCAAAGAAAATCGCGTGGGAAATATGGTCCTCCCAAAATAACGGCGCCCAGAGAAAAAATGCGCCGCCTGGCGTCTGAGGTGCTCCGCCGGTTTCAGGCTCACCCACGCCGCGGTGGCCCCAGGACCTGTCTTTGGTGCCGTGACAGACACTAGACTCAACCTTGATGCCACCATCGGGATGAGTGATCTGTCCTTGCCACTCACCAAACTGGTCAAAACGTGTTGAGTCAAGGACTCGTCGAGCGCCTGACCAGAGCGTCTGGCGACCTTCCTGGATCGCCGCGGTTCGCGCCGAAAAGGTCAAGTCACAGGTAATACCGCTGGGATTGCTATCAAGGGTGACTCGCGTTTTGCGCATGGGCTCAAGAATCTCGATCTTGAAGGGCCCCACCTGCATCTCAGAACGCTCAACGGGCGCCCGTCTTGATCCATAAAAACAATGCTGGCGGCCGCCACGCTCCACCACACTGAAGGCGCAATCGAGAATCCCTCGGTGCGGATAGATCGCCATGCCAATACCAAAATAGTAGGCACCGTCGGCAGAATAACCATTGAACCAGGTACGGTCATACTGGTTGCGTTCGCTGCTGGCAGGCTGTGCCAGGGGTTCTGGCGTCTGATGTATCGGATAGTCGTCAAATTTGTTCAGCATTAGCCATTCCTCGGTTTGCGGCGCTGCGGGTGATGTCTCATGGTGAGAAAGCTGCTTGGCACCCATTGCTCAAGCCCGATAATGGGATTGATAAGGCCTGAATGTCAAATTCTGGGTTAAATTGCGCTGGTCTCGGTGTCAGACCGGTGTTAGCGTCATGTCATCACGGAAAGCCTAAACGGAGTACGCATGTCTGGAAAACAAATGATTGAAAAACAAATGACAAATAAGGTGGCGGTGATCACAGGCGGCACCAGCGGCATTGGATTTGCCTGCGCTTGCCGCTTCGCTGAAGAAGGCGCCAAGCTGGTGCTGGCGGACTTGTTTGAGGATAAGGGTGCCGAGTCTGTTGCTCGCTTGCAGGCAGACTATGGCGCAGAGGCCATCTTTGTTCAGACTGACGTGACCTCAGAGTCGGCCGTGGAAGCCCTGGGTGCAGCTACCCTGGCCAAGTTCGGTCGAGTGGATTCGGTGGTTGCGGCGGCAGGTATCGCCAGTGGCAGTGTCACCCCAGGTGCGGTTGTGGACCCGAATGCTGATCCTGAAGCGGGACATGTCATCAACAAGCCGCTGAGCAACTGGCTGAAGGTGCTGGAGGTCAACCTGACCGGCGTCATGCTCACCAATAAAGTGATGGCCAGGCTCATGATCGAGGGTGGCGTCAAAGGCACGATTGTCAATATTGCCTCGGTTGCCGCTCGCCGACCCTTGGTGGGTGCTGCTGACTATTGTGTCTCAAAAGCCGGCGTTGAGATGCTGACCAAGGTGCTGAGCCTTGAGCTGATGCCACACGAGATTCGAGTCAACTCTATAGGGCCAGGTTTTGTCGAGACGCCGATGACGGCCAATCTTCGCAGTGATAACGAGGGCAATATGATGGCCATGAGCATGACCCCCATGGCGCGCTACGGCAAACCCGCCGAAATTGCCAATACGGCCTTGTTTCTGTCCACCGATGCGTCCAGTTATTATGCCGGCCAGATTCTGTTTCCTGCCGGCGGTATGTTCACCAGCTAGCGGCTGGTTGGCTGGTTCATGGGTGCTGAGTCCGACAAAAGTGTAGCAGAAACCCATGACCGGCACTTTGCGTTCACTGGGCCTAAACTATCGAGGTCTCGGCGCTCGTTTCATGGGAGAATAAGCAGCACTGACAGGATGAGTGGCCTATGCGAGACAGCGACGAGATTCTGGTGCTGACCACCGGTGGTACCTTCGATAAAATCTATTTTGACGCCATGAGCCGCTTTGAAGTGGGGCACTCGGTGGTCAGCGACCTGCTTGAGCAAGCGGTTGTTAAGAAAGCCTATCGAGTGGTCGAGGTATTGCGTAAAGACAGTCTCGAGTTGACCGATGCAGATCGACTGGCGATTCGCGCTGCCGTGCTGGCGGCGCCGAATCAGCAGATTGTCATCACCCACGGCACCGATACCATGACCGAAACAGGTCGAGTGCTTGCGGACATTGCTCACAAGACGATTGTTTTGACGGGTGCCTTGTCGCCAGCCCGATTTGCAGAGACAGACGCCATGTTCAATCTGGGGATGGCATTTGCGGCGGTGCAAACTTGTGCCTTCGGCGTCTATATCACGATGAATGGCACGGTTTTCGATGCGACTCGAGTGCATAAGGACCGCAGCCGAAACGCCTTTATTGCTGATTGAGGGTGTCATCAGTTAGTCTGGCCGACAGGATGCATTAGCGTCTGGGTCCATTGAGGAGATTTGAACATGGCGGAAAACTGGCGCGGCTTGGCCTTCAACCAGGTGCCACACTCTGAGAACGAGATTCACGGTGACAAGGTCGCGCGAGACTATGGTTTTGCGGGCGGACTGGTGCCGGGTGTTACCGTCTCGGCTTACCTGTGTCATCCCGCCGTGGTGCAATGGGGGATCGACTGGCTGAAGGGTGGCGCTGCCGACGTCAAGGTGGTCGCGCCCCTGTATGACGGTGAGGCCTTTGAGATAGATATCCTGGACGCCATGGCTGACGGCTACTCAGCTCGCTTACTCAAACCCGATGGCTCCGTGAGTGCTACAGCGACGGTCAGCTTGCCGCAGGTGGCGCCGTTAGCGCCACGACGTCGAGGGGATTCTGTGGCCAGTCGCGAGACTCGAGCGCCGCAAGCAACCCGTGAAAATATGCAGCGCCTGATGCAGAACGGCTGTCATGCCGTGCGTTTTCGCTGGACGGCTGAACATGAGATGCACACCTATTTGCAGAATGAGGCACAACTGCCTGAACTACACCAGATGCAGGCTGGTGGTTGGGCGAACATGTCCTTCGTGTTGGGTTGTTCTAACTGGATACTGGCGCGCAACGCCTATATGAATCCCTGGGTGCACATGGCGACCCGATCGCAGAACTATGCCCCTATTGCACTGAATACGGAGCTGGTGGCCGAGATGGCGATTACTGACCTGTTTACCAAGAAGGGTCATGAATTCGTCGATGCCCAAGTGGCATTGTATGATCGGGATAATGATACCTGTTATGCGACGATTGATCTGCGGGCCATTTATCGACTGCGAGGGCTTTAGGCCGTCACGACAGAATGATGACCCAGGCTCGCCCTGACGGAACGGCTATTGAGGGATTGCGACTATGACAATTGGCTTAAAAGTGGGCTTGTTGGGTGGCGGTAGCTGGGGAACCACGGTGGCTGCCTTGATCGCCCGGAATGCTGCCATTCACCTCTGGGCCCGTGATCCGGCGACAGTGCTTGAAATCAACGAGCAGCACACCAACGAACGCTATCTGCCCGGTGCCAGAATCCCTGCCAAGGTCATAGCCACCAATGACATAGAAGCCGCGGTGGCCCCCATGGACGTCATCGTCATGGGTATTCCCTCGCAGAATTTTCGACCAGTGCTCGAAGAGGTCAAGCGGCATATTCGCCCTTGGGTGCCGGTGATCAGCCTGACCAAGGGACTTGAGCTGAGTACTGGCATGCGGATGACGGAAATCATTAATGAAGTCTTGCCTGGCCATCCGGCGGGGGTGCTCACCGGTCCGAACCTGGCCCGTGAAATCATGTCGGGCTATGCAGCCGCCAGCGTCATTGCCATGACGGATCGAGTCATTATGCGAGAAGTGCAGAAAATTTTTCACTGCGGTCTGTTTCGAGTCTATACCAACCATGATGTGATCGGCTGTGAAGTGGGCGGCGTGCTAAAGAATATCATCGCCATCGCCGCGGGGATGGGCGATGGCCAGGGTGCCGGTGAGAATACTCGGTCGGCCGTGATCACGCGTGGTTTGGCCGAGATCACTCGGTTGGGCGTAGCGATGGGCGGCGAGGCTCAAACCTTCGCAGGCCTGACCGGTATGGGGGACCTGGTCGCGACCTGTACCAGTCCTCAAAGTCGAAATCGCTCCGTAGGCTACGAGTTGGGGCAGGGCAGAAGCATCGACGAGATCACCAATAAGATGTTCATGGTTGCCGAGGGCGTCAAGAGCGCGCCTGCTGTTATAGATCTGGCCGACCAATATGGCGTCGAGATGCCCATCGCTCGAGAGGTCTATGAGGTTCTTCGCGGCGAGAGTAACGCCCGTACCGCCTTTCGTGGTCTGTTGCGGGCTGAAATTGGTGCCGAGTCAGAACCAGGCTAGTTTCGCTCTGTTCTGTCTGCACGTTTTGTCTGCACGTTTTGTCTTCACTCAAGGCGCTTTTTTAAGATCAGCTTGTAAGAACAGCTTTTAATAAAAGCTTTTAATAAAAGCTTTAAGCCTTTCTCACTCATAAGTCACCCCCACGCAAGCCTTTAAGGTTTGCAGCCGCTCTGTGGCCCATGGCGTCCAACCAGCCACTGAGTTAACCTGAGTAAAATTTCAATCGAACCCGTCTCTATGTTGTTCTGTCCTGTGCTGATCTGCTGTCTTATGCGTCGTCTTTCTTACTCACCAAGGTACCGACTTCATCTGCTAGCGATCCTCGCGGTGTTAGCCGCGCCTACGCAGGCCAGTGAAGTGCAATTACCGCGAGTCCTGGCTTGGTCAGCCTATAATCTGGGGACAACGGGTTATAACCAGGCCGTGGCCATCGGCAAGGTCTTGAAGGATGAACATGGTGTGACACTGCGGGTCATTCCCGGCAAAAACGACATTTCGCGGCTGCTGCCGCTGAAAACCGGGCGAGTGCAGTTTTCTGCTAATGGCGTGGCCACCTATCTGGCGCAAGAGGGCGTGTTCCAATTCGCCGATGCTGACTGGGGACCTCAGCCAGTGCGCGTGCTGATGATGTCAAATGGTCTGAGTAATCAGTCCGTCGCTGTCTCGGCGGCGTCAGGAATCACCGATTGGTCTCAGCTTAAGGGTAAACGGATTCCTTGGGTGCGAGGCGCACCGGCGCTGAACATCTCTATTGAAGCTATCATGGCCTGTGGCGGTGTCGGCTGGGAGGATGTGATTCGAGTCGACTACCCGGGCTATGACGCTATGTGGAATGGCATCGTAGACGGTCAAATTGACGCCGCCTATGCGACCACAGTGTCTGGCCCGACACGTAAACTGGAGGCCTCGCCCCAGGGGATCTATTGGCCAGTGGTCCCTCACAAGGATGCAGCTTGCTGGCAGCGCTTGCTGGCAAAGGCGCCTTACTTTTCCAAACATATCGCAACCCGCGGAACAGGCATAACTGTGGCTAATCCCCACGAGGGCGCGACCTATCCTTACCCTATTCTGATATCCATGGCGAATCAGGATGAGGACCTCGCCTATAATCTGGTTAAGGCGATTGATCAGGGTTATCCCGCCTTCAAGGATGCCGACCCGGGTGCCATCGGCTGGGCGCTGGCCTCGCAACAATTTGATTGGGTGGTTCCCTGGCATGCCGGTGCGGTTCGTTACTACCAGTCCCTGGGCGTCTGGACTGAAGCGATGAGTCTGCATAACGCCCAATTGATTCGCCGCCAGGAGGTCCTTCAGGCTGCCTGGCGTGAGGCCTTAAGTCTCGACGTCAAAGACGAGGCGAGCTTTCAGCAGGCGTGGTTAACCCTGCGCACTCAGCGGCTGAATGCGGCGGGGCTTGATCCGGTCTGGCACGACCAGGCAGGTCGCGAATGAGCAAGCTACGCCCGCTGACGGGCTCTTTGGGACTGCTGGTCGCGCTAGTCTGTGTCCTCGCCGTCATTCTTGCCCTGGATAATGTCAGGGCCTTTGGCGCACCCTTGTTAAGTGGTCTCATCGCTGTTGAAACCCATTACTATTACGCGCTGATGGCGCTGCTGTTACCGCCGGCTTTTCTGCTTTACAGATCCAATCCTCGGTTCGATCTGTTTGCACTTGATCTGCTGCTGGCGTTGCTGGCGTTTTTAATCTGCGGCTGGTTGTACTTCAGTGCCGAGACCATGCTGGACGAAGGCTGGGAGTTTGGTGCACCTCAACTGGGTAGTTTGCTCAGTATTGCTCTCTGGGTGCTGGTTCTGGAAGCAGTGCGCCGAATCGCCGGTACTTCCCTGTTCGTATTGGTGTTGCTGTTTTCTCTGTATCCGCTGATTGCAGACCTGATGCCCACCGCCCTGCAGGGTATGGCAACTTCGCTGACAGATACCGCCGTTTATCATGTGATGAGCAGTGAAAGTCTCATCGGTTTGCCGTTTCGAGCCTTTGCCAGCCTGGTCATTGGCTTTCTGGTCTTTGGGATCGCCCTGCAGCATACCGGTGGTGGTGACTTCTTTATCAAGCTGGCCTTTGCCATGTTGGGCCGAGTCAGGGGTGGGCCGGCCAAAGTAGCCATAGTCGCCAGTGGCTTGATGGGCTCACTGAGTGGCAGTGTCATAACCAATGTGCTGACGACGGGACAGTTGACGATACCGGCCATGAAGAAGAGTGGCATCGACAATGAGACTGCCGGTGCCATTGAGGCTTGCGCGTCAACGGGGGGCGTCCTGTTGCCACCTATCATGGGATCTACGGCCTTTGTGATGGCCACGTTTCTGGAAATGCCCTATTACCAAGTAGCGCTGGCAGCAGCGATACCTGCATTGCTGTATTTTATTGCACTGTTTCTGCAGATCGATGCATATGCCGCCAAGCATCAACTAAAAGGTGCTGTTGATCTCGAGATACCGCGGGTGGCGGCCACCTTGAAAGCGGGATGGTACTATCTGGGCGCATTCATAGTGTTAATTTTTCTGCTCCTGGTCATGCAGCGTGAAGCCCTGGCACCCTGGTTGGCGACCGCCTGCCTGATAGTTTTAAACCAATTCTCCAAACAGCATCGCTGGCGACTTCCAGAGGCGCTGGCCTTTTTGCGTGCCAGTGGCGTTTTGTTAATCGAGCTGCTGGTGATCCTGAGCGGCGTTGGATTGATTGTTGGTGCTCTGTCGATGACGGGTCTGTCTGGCACCCTGGTCAATGAATTGTTGTTTTTGGCCGGGGGTTCCTTGGCGGTTTTACTGCTTATGGGTGCGGCGACCAGCTTCGTGCTGGGTATTGGCATGACAGTGACGGCTGCTTACATTTTCCTGGCTATTATTCTCGCACCTGCCTTGATTAAGGGGGGCTTGAACCCCTTGGCCGTCCATTTGTTCATCCTCTACTGGGGCATGTTGTCTTTTATCACGCCGCCAGTCGCACTGGGCGCCTTTGCAGCAGCATCGATCGCCGGCGCCAAACCCATGTTAACCGGCCTGCGTGCCATGGGATTGGCAGCCAGTACCTATTGTATTCCGTTTTTCTTTGTCCTTGAGCCGGCACTGATTCTCGCCGGACCCTGGCAGACTACCCTGATTCACGTGTGTCAGGTATTGTTCGGCATTACCCTGATAGCAGGGGCCATGCAGGGCCATCTATTAGCAATAGGGCCGCTAAACTCCAGTCGAGTGCTGCGGCTGATGCTGGGTTTGGGTGGCCTGTTGATTGCCTTGCCAGATCTGGGCGCGCTACAGATCAAACTTGACGACGGGACTCTGGCGCTCATGGGATGCTTGCTGGCTGGATTGAGTTTGCTCATTCATCATGTTCGGACCCGTATGAATCAGTGATCTTCTCTTTAACTGCGGCCCTCGTGTCTGATGACGAACGTACATTTTTCAGGCACAGTGAGCGCTGGCGCCTGAAACCTGAACCTGAAACCTGAACCTGAACCTGAAAGCATGAATCTAGAATCTGGCTATGTTTCCTGACCCACTACGATTTTTGATCGGAACCCTGGTTCTGTTTGCGGTGTTTTCGCTGTTGAACCAACTGCGTTCAAAAGACCAGCGATTACCGCTGCTTCGGCGTGGTTTCTGGACCGATCTCGCCTATTGGATCTTCACGCCCTTCATCGCCAAAGCCATGACGAAAGTCGCTGTCGCACTGGCTATTCTGCCAATTGCTCTGTTGGCATATGGGGCTTTTGATATAGAAGCCGTGAAACACGGCTTTGGCCCTCTGTCTCGATTACCCTACTGGCAGCAGGCGATAGGGATACTCGTGCTGGGGGACTTTATTGGTTACTGGATGCATCGCGGGTTTCATGGTGCGCGCCTGTGGGATTTTCATGCGGTACACCATAGCTCAACAGATCTAGACTGGCTGTCATCGGTCAGATTGCATCCGGTAAATGACGTTATTATGCGCCTCAGTGTTACCCTGCCGGTCGTGGCCCTCGGCTTTGCGCCCCTGGCCGTCGCCGCGATCACACCGGTCTTGACCCTGATGGCGATTCTGGTTCACGCCAATCTGGATTGGGACTGGGGACCTTTGCGAAAAGTGCTTGTCTCTCCGCGATTTCACCGCTGGCATCATACGAACGAGGGCGAGGCGAGAGACAAAAATTTTGCCGGCTTATTGCCCCTCTGGGATATCCTGTTCGGCACCTACGCTATGCCCTCGCATCGAACCCCAAGGGGCTTTGGCACACAAAGTCCAGTGCCAGCGACGCTAGTGGGTCAGCTTTTGTATCCGTTTCAGCGACATCGGTCTGAGCGCTGAAACGGACTGTCTCTTGGCCACCACGGCCAGAATAAAAGCGGCGACAGGTTTTTGCCGAAATTGGCGTCGATGTATCGGGATTTGTTTTACCGGTAGGCGAATCGTGTTGTAATCAGGGCTCTGAAAATGGCTGTAAAGGGATCCTATGTTTGAACGAGTCAAGGCGATGGGTGTGCTGCGGAATCTATTGCATCTGCTGGCCCTCATTTTTATTTTGATATTGCCCTTTGCTGAACCCCAGTGGCATCCTGAAGGGGGTTGGGAGCTGTTGATGGGCGCGATGGTGCCAGCGACGGCACCGATCGTATTTATCATCATGATGTTTGATCTGCTGATGCTCAAGGTCATGCGCTCTGGCGCCAATGCGGATCAACTGGAGGTAGAGGGTTTGATATCCCGTACGCATCTGGGAATAGGCGGGCTACTGATGTTCATGTGGATTCTGTCCTTCAGCGGCGTTCTATTGGGATAGTCGCATTTTGAGTGTCAACCCAAAGCCGGGTGCTGACTGATGTACACTGCTTTCAAGACTGGTATCAACACTGGTATCAACACTGGTATTAACACGGGTATCAGCGCTGAAGTTGCCGAAGATTCCACTCGTCAGTCAGCACCTGGTATGAGGTACAACCAGCATGACTGAATCCAAGGGTGCTCTGCAGGGTTTTCGCATCCTGGATCTGTCGCGGGTAGTCTCGGGACCCATGGCCGCTGTCGTGCTGGCTGATCAGGGTGCGGATGTTATTAAAGTTGAGGCGCCCGGCTGGGGCGATGGCATTCGCTATCTGGGCGCGCAGCGCAACGGACTCAGCGCTATCTTCTCGATGATCAATCGAAATAAGCGCTCGCTGGCGATCAATCTCAAGCATCCAGAAGGTGCCGCCTTAATTCGAATCCTGGTGCAGACCGCGGACGTGGTGCTGCAAAATTATCGGCCGGGCAAGATCGAAAAATTGGGCCTCGGTTATGACGATCTGAAGATCATTAATCCCGATCTCATCTATTGCTCTATCAATGGTATGGGCGAATCCGGACCCTATGCCGACCAGAAGGTTTATGATTATGTGATTCAGGGCATGACCGGCGCCACCGATGCGCAGGCCGAACGTGGCGCTGCGCCAGCGATGGTGCGCAGTATTATCTACGACAAGGTGACCGCCCTGACGGCGGCTCAGAGTATCACCGCGGCACTGTTGGCCCGTGAGCGTGGAGCCGGCGGTCAACACATTCGAGTTTCCATGCTGGATGCCGGTCTCTACTTTAACTGGCCGGATTTGATGTGGAACTATAGCTTTATAGGCGAGAATATCGAATACGCGGGCGACCTGGCAGACAATTATGAAGTGAATCGAACCGCTGACGGCGCTGTCGTGTCCCATCATCTTGGGGCCGACACGTCACCCTATACCACCGATCAGCTGATCGATATTCTCGCTCAGAATGACATTCCTGTCGGTCGAGCCAACAAGCGGAGTCAGGTCTGCACCGACCCGCAGGTCGTGGCCAGTGGTCTGATAGAGGTTAGCGAGCACCCTCGTGGTGGCACCATGCAGCAACCCAAAGCGCCGGCACGTTTCAGCAAAACACCTTATGCGCTGCGCCGTCATTCGCCAGAAGTCGGCGAGCACACAGTGGAAATTCTGTCCGAACTGGGCCTGTCTATCGAGGATATGCAGGCCCTGGCGCGGGCTGGAGTGATCGCCTAAATCAATCCCGGGTTCTTGGTTCAGCGGGGTCCCTGGCCGTCGTCTACCTTGATAACGGTGCCGGTGACACATTCAGAGGAAGGTGACACCAGATACAGCAGCGTGCTGTCCATTTGTGCCGGTTGACCAATGCGCTTGCGAGGAAAGTTCTCGCTGATGTCACCTATCCGTGCCAGCATGCCATCCAGCATCTCCGAAGAAAAAGCGCCGGGTGCTATGCAGTTGACGTTAATGTGATACCTTGCCCACTCCACCGCCAAGGCCTCGGTCATGCGAGCAATGCCTGCCTTGGTGATGGAATACAATGCCGCGCCGCCACCGCTGTAGTGAAACGCCGCAACAGATGCAATATTGACCATTCGACCGGGTTTACCGCTGGCAATCAAACGCCGAGCAATCTCGCAGCTCATGACATAGGGCCCTCGCAGATTGGTATCAAACACGTCATCGATCAGCTGGTTTGACATCTTGTGGGCCCTTTGCGCATCGGGTATACCCGCATTATTGACGAGAATAGTAATGGTCCCCAACGCGGCTTCAGCAGCTTCCACCGCCGCGACAATGCTGGCGGAATCTGTCATATCGAGACGCACGGGAAAGGCCTTGCCGCCTTGGGCGTTAATTTCGTCCGCCAGTTCGATGAGACGCTCTTCACGCCTGCCGGTAACGGCGACGCTGGCGCCGCAGGCAGCTAACACCTGAGCAAAGCGCTTGCCAAGCCCAGAGGTAGTGCCCGTGACCAGCGCTACCTGGCCCGTCAGGTCAGTCGTGAAGTTGGGTAGGTTAAAATCAGTCATGGGTTTTTTTCTCCTGTTTTATTTTGAAATGGGTTTTGGCCGGCGTAGGCTCGTGACTCAGGGCTCAGGCTCAGCATCTAGTCATTCTGCGGGCGATACTGCAGTTCCAGTTCTCGGCCGAGCAAACCTTCTATAGGTGAGCGCCCGAGATTGATGGCGGCGGCGTGTTGCTGGGCTGTGGCCAGATCCAGACCTTTATGCTGCACTAAAAAAGCCGTCCACAGGTAACTCACTCGCCGACCGCTGCGACAATGCAGAAAGACCTTGCCGCCATGCTGATCATAAATCTCGCTAAATGCTTGTAACGCCGCTGGCGAGAAACTGGCGTCATCAGATAGAGGAATATTGTAATACGCCAGGCCGGCAGCCTTTGCTTGTTGCGCCTCGTCAAAGCCCAGCTTTTCAACCTCCTGGGCCGTGCGCAGAGAGACCACAGCGCCTATACCCGCTTGCTTCACCCGTTGCAGACCCGCCACAGAGGGCTGGCCACCCAGCAGGGTCACTCCGCTTTGGACAAGCACCTGCTCAATACCCTTTGGGTCAAGCTTGACAGGAAACTCGGCAGCAAAGGCTCCGCAACAGGCCAAGCTGAGCAGCAGATATTTAATCGTGGTATGCATCACTTCTTCCTTGCCAGCGTATCTTGCTAGGTTTTCCAGTGCGTACTCATTCAAAGTACAATTTAAAAGTATTATTTAAAACTACTAGTAAAAGCGCCTACATCAGGTCTTCATTGAAGCCTGAAGGTGAGACGCTGTTCAAGGCTCGGGCCAATCACAGAAGTGTAACTCACCTCACGCTCGATGCGGATAATCTTTCAGCGCTTCCCGGTTTTGCCTCTTCGCGAGCCCGCGAGGCGAAGTGCGGATCAAGACAGACCCAGCAGCTGCAAAAAAG
>Ga0181607_10002137_pt1 | contig 17496 bp, 10 predicted proteins | sample 041ome_9_FD_132420 | JGI IMG/M metagenome (GOLD analysis project Ga0181607, IMG submission 132420) | Coastal salt marsh microbial communities from the Groves Creek Marsh, Skidaway Island, Georgia - 041413US metaG (megahit assembly) | ecosystem: Environmental > Aquatic > Marine > Intertidal zone...
AAACGAGACAGATTAATAGCATCAATAATAATATAATGATGCTCGGCTCATCTTCCATCTCTTCCTCGTCTGGTACTCGAAGACCGTATTACACCGGGAAGCGATACAACAACGAGCGGAAAAAACACGGTTCACCGGGAATAGGGACGTGGTGCTTAGCCGTTTTGCTCGGGTTTATAATAGTAATAATCTTGAAAGCGAACGGGGACGACGACGCGAAGACTATTTTACGAAGAGATGACTCGGACGTGTGGGTGGAGATACACCCGGATTTATCGGAGAAGAACACCATGCACAGAGAGTTGCACAAGCGGTTTCATCCGCACGCTGAAATCAGAGGGAAGAAGCAATGGATCGTGAGTGGGAAACACGGGGACGGGTACGCGCACATGGCGATGGCAACCGTATTGGCGAACGGGACCGTGTTGGTGGCGTTTCAAACGAGTAAGGAAGGAGAAGGGAAACCAGATCAGCACATTGCTTTCGCGTACGGCGAGAGAAAATCAGAGGACAAGATTAGTTTTGGTAAAGTGGTGAGAGCGCCGACGGCGGGAGGGGGAGGTCCCGGGTCGAGCGAATTAGGAGTAGTGTGGTCGCCGGTATTGCATACGTGTGCGGAGACTGGGAAGACGTTTTTGTTCTACTCGCAGTCGACGAAGAACTGTCGAGCACCTGGAGGGGACGTCAAGGTCATCGAGCTCGATCCAGAGACGCAGAAATGGTCGGCTCCAGAAATCATATTGCCGTATTCAAAAGGGAACATTAATAAGGTGATTGCGAATACAGTGACGGTAACGAGGGACCAAAAGACGTGGATATTACCGTTTTGGAGAGAAAGAGGTAGATGCGATAACACAGAAGTGTCTCCATCGGCTGGGGTGTTGATTTCGAAAGATAAAGGAAAGACTTGGAAAGCTCATGGGTCAATAACTTTACCTAACACGTGGTTGATCGAGCAAAGCGTGGTAGAGTTGACGTCAAAAGCGACGAATTACGTCGACGAAAATGATCCCAACAGTAATAATAGCGTGAATAGACTCGCGATGTTTTGTCGAACTGCCGCTGGACACGTGTTTAGAATAGACTCGAATGATTTAGGCTTGACATGGGAACACAAAGCAAAACCGGTCTTTGCGTTGCCAAATCCAAACTCGAAGTTGACCATGAAAACGTTTGGACCGAGTGGAAGATATCGAACGGATGGCGGAGGTAAAAACTGGATCGTTGCCGTAATGAACGACCACAAGGAGTTGCCACAACCATATCGAAGATCGAGGTCCAAGTTGCGTTTGATCGTTTCACACGATAACGGGAAATCGTGGACCCGACTGGCATCGATCGAAGAAGGCATTAAGCCAGGATTGAGACATCATTACCCGACGTTAATTCCTTTGCCAAAGTTTGCATATAGTGGTAGAGAATCGAGAGGTCAAGACATAGTCGACGAGGAAGGAGAAGTTGAGTACGAGGCATTGATTGTATATTCAACGTTCATCATGAAGGGGTTCGATAGTAAAGGGGTGACGGAAGGTATACGCGCCGCGTTAGTCCGCATGCGTCTTCCAGATTAATTAGTCTTGACATCGATTTGTATATACATGTAATTAGAACTAGTAAATTTTTTAAGCTAAATCTCGGTGGGTCCGCTTTCCTAATTTCTTTGCCGCGAGAGAGCTTGTTTGGCGCCACATCGAAACTTGTTCTAAAGCCAAATCAATCACTTGAAACAATCCTCTGGTATATGTTTTACACTCGTTCAAGTAGCGTTGATTCGCTATGCGCCATTCTTCCGGCGCCTGATGCTCCATCGCGTTTGCACTCGACATACTATTTCGTATCCCGCTCAAAGCTGTGAAGAGCGCATCGCTCGCTTTTGACTCGGACAACATCGAAATCTCTCTCGCTTTTGGATCGCCATCGTAGAGAAAAACGAGCTCTGGTTCGCAACACAGAATACGAATGGTAGCTATCAAATCAATAGGTATCTCTGAATTTCGACGTATCGCGTGGTTCAGCGTCAAATCGTGCTTCACCAAAAGCTCTTCCCTTCTCTTTCGTACTTCTGGCTTTTCTACGCCATTGAGCGAATCGAAATCCAAGGTGATATCGATCGAATCGTACGGATTATCGTCTATACAGAATCCGTAGAATAGTAAGAGTTCACCGTTAGATTTTGCGCCGTAGGATAGCATAATCTCTTCGTTCTTTCCAACGTCTCGCATTGCTGGAAATACCAAGCACTCGTCCGAGAGTCGCAGTTGGGAGTAGTGCACGCAGTGCGGATAGATACCATGATTACAAAAGAAAGCCACTGGCGATAAGACGTCGATTGTTCCTGACTCGGAATTGTGCACCGGTTTCACTGTCATCGCGTACGATATCCATAATTCTAACGCTGAAATGTATTGGTCGTAGGACCAGAACTCTTCCTGGTTTCCCTCAAAAGATTCCGGGCAGTTTGCTAAAAGCGAGGGCAATAAAGCATCGTACCCACTGCGCACTTTCTGTCTCTCTTGCATCACGGTTTCAAATATCGGCGTGTTTCCTAAACCTACTTTCACGGCTTCTTCCGGCCAAGATAACGGCGTTAGCTTTTGACTCCCATCTGGAAGCGAAAGGAAATATAAGCTCCAAAATGTCTCTTGTTTTGTCTTCATTTTCATTCGCTCCTTCATAATCCACAATGTCATGATAGTATCCGCCCCGCATCGTTCTAAAATTCTCAACAGGTCGCCAAACGGTCCTTGCTCGCTGATGCATATCGTTCCCGCGTCCAAAAGCATGCGTCGTGGGATTTCTAATATGTTCTCACCGGCTCTAATATCTTGAGTCGCGCATAAACCCCTCACATCGTTCATGGAAGGAAGTAAACACGGTGCAACCTTAGACACGTTCACATCATTACCTTGCGAAGCGGCCCATTTTGTCAATTCTACCGCGTACCCTTTCGTTTCAATCTCACATGCGCCTGCTGCCGAAGTGGATGTGGAAAGTCCTTGCCTTCTCGCTCGTTCAATATCTTCAAACTCCTTCGCCGCTTTCTCGAGCGTCTGTAATCGAATACTTCTCAACTGTTCAGAAACGCGCTGTCGTAACTCTAACGGTGGTAATGGATATTCCCTACCGATATTGCCTTCGTTCTCGTTCGCTGGGATCAGCAAAGTCTGCGCCATGGCGTGGGCGGACGTCTCGTTCCGCGGCGATACGAAAAAAGTGTCGAAGGTCGTTGGCGGCGAATTCTGTTGTTGTTGTTGCGCGCTCCTCACTCCCTCTTTGCCGAGGATGACCTTCCTCCACGATGCTCTCGGCTCAAAATACATCTCTTTGTTATCCAAACAAGAAATCCTGCACGCCCTGAGGAGCATTTCGCAGCTGTTCTCGGACGTCAAGTCTATACAGTTCGTCGTCTCGCATTCGGTTAACATTTCCATCTTGCGTCGCCAGTACGGGGAATCGACTTCTTCCGTGAACGGGACGACGACTGTTGTGTTATTCATCGCGATGTTCTCATCGTTGGAATTATTATTATGTCTGGCGGCAGCTTCGCGAGCTGCTTGTCGTTGTCGCGCTAGAATGGTTGCTGCTTTTCGGACAGCCGCCCGCAAAAAAATAGTCAAGCATTCAGCGCAGAAGAAAGAGAAGTTTTGATCAGCACTTTAAAAAATGTACGAGTACAATGATGATTTTACAACGTGGCGTTACGGCTATTGCATCACGAGATGTAAGCGCGAATTTCGATGGCATCACGCGCCACACCTCACGCTGCCATCCTCTTTGCCTCCTCTCTCCAACAACCTCTCCTGACAACTCAACACTAACTCTTCGACGAAGCACTCATCCAAGTTGTGATTGCAGATTTCGCATCGACAAAACCATCGAAGCGCCCAGTTTCTGTCTAACGCTAACCCTTCCGCCTTTCCTTGCGCGAGCGGGATGAACCACGATTTCGCGCATTTCTGTTGTCGTCGTTGTTGTTATCGTTATTAAGAGAGTAGCAACAATAACAGTTTAAATGCGTTCGTTAGTAAAGTCGACATCAGAAGAAAAAGAAATTCAGCAGAAAAAGGTGGAAGAGCAAAAGTAACGTTTTTAACCTACCTTGTGTGCGAACGCCATCGAACCTTTACAGTTACACCCGAGCTGCACAAACGGCATCGATTCTGTCTCTTCGCACATGCATATTCTGCAGATTTTAGTACTGCTCGTCGTTGTTGTTGTTATTGTTGTCCTCGTACTCGCGTCGTCCGCGTCCACGCTCTTCCTTTTCTCGTTCCGAATGCGCGCATGCGATTCTGTCGTGGTATCCGACGACGAGTGCTCGTCGACGGAATCTGAAAATTTCCTCTCCTCCTCCTTCTCTTCTCCGTTATCTCTCGCTTTTTTCTTCTTCTTTTCTTTCGTTCTTCCGCGCAGTTTGTCGTGCATAGCTCTTCTCGTCGCGTGCGTGCGCGCGCGGAAGAGGAAGAAGAAGAAGACTCTCTTTACTTTTTTTTTGTGATGAAGAAGAAGAAGCGTTTCGTTCGTCGCGCGCAGAAAAATGAAGAGCAGAAAATTTTTCTACGAAGAGGATTCCCAAAAAGCACGCGAGAGAGAGAGATTAATTAATTTTATACTATGATTCATCATACGTCTTTCACGGTGTAGATATATCATACACACACACGAAGAGATACGAAAAGAAGAAGCGACATGCCGGTGTCGATGACGTCTCGAAACGACGATCAACTTTTGACGAGCGGCGGCAGTTCTTCGTTTTCTTCCGCGCCAGTCCAAACGCGAAGACGGTTCAGAAACATTTTGCTTCTGTTGGTCGCGATGTCTTTTCTGTCGTTCATCGCGTTCGTATCGTCGACGACGACCAAAAGATTCGCGCGGGTTTTAGGAGGCGGAAAGAACGAGAAACGAAAACGCGAGAGTAGTTCTGGAGCGAGCGCGAACGAGTGGATCGAGTTGAAAGACGAGGAGAACAGTCGATATCGAGCGAATGAAATCAGCGACGAGTACGATTATCGAAGAAAAGGCACTCTGAAGAGCCGAGTGGAACAAGCGTTTTCGGACGAAGTTTCGTTATCGAAAACCGCGGAATCGGATTTACTGATGGATTTAATGGGTCAGAAAGAAACTCGGGATGCGGTTTTACTGCACATGAACACGAATATCGACAGGGAGTGGAAACTGAGAGACGAGAAGCGGTTGCGAGGCGAAGGTCCAGACGGCGCGTGGTCGCAAAGGCCGTACGAGGAATGCGACGGGGAGCATTGTCCTCAGAAGAATGAAAAAGAAGAAGCCAACAGAAAAGAACCCGCGTTAGAAGAAAAACAAGAAGAGAACCCGAGAGCAAAGGCACCGAAGAAAGAGGAGCTTTCGTTTCTGAGTGTTGAGGACGACGACGAGAAAACACCCGAGGAGGAAATCATTCAAGAGTTGGAAGATATCGCTTTGGAGGAAGAAGCGAAGCAAGAGAAATCGGAGAAGCAAAAGAGAGACGGAGCGAAGGTAGAGGTAGAAGCAGTCACGGAGGAACGACAAAAACGCGAGGACAACGAGAAGAAGAAGGAAATTGAAGCAGAGGAAGAAGTAGACTGGTCAAAATTTAGCAAAAAGACGGAGGAACACAAGCAGCCGGCTAAAAAGCATGAAGAGGCAAAAAAAGAGGAAGTGGAACCTTCGCCAGTATCTCGCCTACCCGTCGTCGTTGAAGGGCGTCTCGCCGAAACCGTACCGGAAGAAGACGCCAAAGCGGGCATCTTTCATGAAGAACACATCGTCACGGTTGCCCCGCGAGAGACTGATGCGGTAACTGACAAAGACGACCATCACTCGAATATGCCCGAGAATGAATACATTGCACCTATTTCCAAACGACCGGAAGACAATCAATTGAACGAATCGTTAGCTAAACGATACTCGCACGAAAACATCGTCATGGTCACGTGGGCGAACAACCACTATTACGATTTCGTCAAGAACTGGGTGAAACACATTCGAGACTGCGGGATGAACAATTTCCTCGTTGGTGCGATGGACAACGAATTATTAGTACGCTTAATCGACGATAAAGTGCCTACTTTTGCCATGCAAAGTGGATTGACAACCGCTGATTTCGGTTGGGGGTCTAAAAACTTCCATCAAATGGGACGCAAGAAGATTGAGTTGATTCATTTGTTCACAAAGATGGGATTTGACATTTTAGTTTCCGATGTAGACACCGCGTGGTTGAAGAATCCGTTACCGTTTATTCGCAAGTTTCCCGAAGTTGACGTGTTGACTAGTTCCGATTCTTTATCTGATTTTGCCGAAACTGAATGGTCTTTAGAACGCACGACGACTGGTATGGCGAATATTGGCATCATGCTTCTCCGGAAATCGGCTGGAGCGCTCGCAAAAGAGTGGGTCCACGTCTTAGAGAAGGATGAAAACATTTGGGACCAGAACGCGTTCAACGATTTAATGCATAAAAGGAGAGGAAAAAGCTTTCCCGATCATAGTTTTGAAGGTTACGAAGGTCTGAGGTTTGGTATTTTACCCGTCGCCACGTTTGCATCTGGACACACGTTTTTTGTGCAAAGAATGTACGAGAAGAAAAAATTGGAACCTTACGTCGTCCATGCAACGTTTCAATTTTCCGGAACGGAGGGTAAAAGACATCGAATGCGCGAGTTTAAGTTATGGTACGACAGTCCTGAATACTATGATCCAGAAGGAGGAATGTTGATGGTTGATTTAGATGTTCCAGATGGATTATTAAGCGCTGCGAAAGAGACTCCAGAGAAGCACTTCGAATTGGTCAATCACCAGTTGTTGCAAGTCAGAGGGGCTTTGATGCTCGCGAATAGTATGAAACGAACGCTCATTTTACCGGAATTTTGGTGTGGCATGGACAGATGGTGGGCACCACACCGAGGCAACATCCCTGGTTCGCAATTACAGTTGCCTTATAAGTGTCCAGCCGACCACATTTTTGAGTTGGAGACGTGGGTGAGAAAGAATGAACCGTTCCGCGAGTACAGCATTTTGGAAAATCCTAGGACGCCAGATTCCGTGAAAAATGGCATTTTTGATGCCACCGATAAATTGGAAAACATTCCGTTGGAAACGTTCAAAGATACCATGGTTTTGCAAGCGTTAGATGATGTCCGCTCAAGCGATAAGCATAAGGTTTTGAAGTTTGATGGGAGGAAGTTGATGGAAAAGTTCAGTTCCACGAAGTTGGACTACTTCTCGGACGCAAACGTCAAGAGGGAGTTTGAAAATAAAATTATCAATTATTGTTCGATTTGGTGCTGCAAACACTCACATCCCGGTCATATTTGGTACGATATGTCATTCGATATTCTTCCTCACAAAGATAGGCACGGCAGAACATTCAATGAAACGTACCCGTGGCGGGCGTTGACAGGCCCGTAAAATTATAGGCATTGATTAGATTTTTATGAACGCTTTAGCTACATTCACTACTAGTTTTCAATAATAATTAAACATGATCACTTCTCGGGCGCCACTATACCAATATACGTCATAACTAATGGACCATCGCTATCTTCTAAAGTTCGCATCGAATGCGGCTCTTTAGGACCTACCGTGATGACAACATCTTTCTCGAGACGATAGGTTTCTCTCGGTTGAGCACCTTCCTCAGCACCGATGTCCCAAACGCAAAACTCGCCTTTCCCCGAGAGCACTTCAAAGATTTCGTACTTCGATTCGTGCACGTGCCTATCGACTGATTGTCCAGGAGGCATCGACGACCGCGAAAAGTTTGTGATTTGCGGTACCTCGTCGTATTTCTTTCATAAATAACATACAAAAGCAAACAAAGGTTAGTAGGGGATTTGAGAAGAAAGGTTGTTTTTATTTAACTTACCAAGAAATCTTTGGTGATATCTCCGGAATCCTGTTGATGAATCAACGCTCTCTTTTCAATATTTTCGTACGATGCATATCTAACTTTTACTGCCGGATAGTCTACCGATGAATCAGCAACATCTGCGCGCGGCGCGTGTACCCCTGCACGTATTTCACTTGTTCCACTCATACGAGGTAGGTGATTTTTTTTGTTGGGTGTTCGTCTTCGCATTTCCCTCTTTTTTACCTTCCTGCACTTTTCGAAAAATAATTTACTCATATTTCCTGAATGTTTATCCGATTTATTTTCTCTGCAACAGATACATGCATTTATTTCAAGCGAGTATATAAGTTATGATACAGTATCTCTAGTTATCAAGTAGGAAAATAAATTTAATTATTAATTTACATTTTATTTATTTTTTTATGCGAGAGATTCTGCGGATATGTCCCCAAAATAATACTCTATTTGCATATTTATACAGTTTTAATGTGTTTTAAACGGTATTTTTAAAATGAAAATGAGAATAAGTTCGGGAATATGATGAATATTTTTATTTTAATATTTTAATGGAGCTTATTTTTAATAAATTAATTTTTATTCATGATATATCGATAAATAAAATTGAAACACACCGTGAATATATTCAGAAATAATATTGTATTTAGAATATTTACTTAATTTATATTATTTTAACGCGAGATGTAGCGAATGGATTTAAATACGAGAAAATTTTCGAAATTGAAGAGGAGGGGGGGAATCTTTCTCTGATAAGTTCCTCACTTTTTCTTCGCTGTTGCAATCAAAGGAGAAGTGTGTTTCTCATTGAACGCTTTGCACTCGTCAATCGATTCATTGAAGCACATGTCGAGCGCAGGAAAATCAGGGAAGGAGAAGAAAGACAAGGACAAGGAGAAGAATAATTCAACTGTGCATTCCGTTGTTGTCTCTCTCGAACAACAGAGAGAAGAAGAAATGAAAGCTACGACCGAGGCTACTTTAACGGAGTTGCGAGAGATTTTAAAGGATACCGAGCAAGACACGTGGCAATTCGTGAAACCTCGGACGCAGCTTTGATCAGTGACACGATGATGATCAGTACTCGTTTGTGCCCTTCCTCCTCTCTCGTTCGAGGGAAGAAGGAGGGATCTTCTTTGGTCACACCGAGAACAAAAAGAACTAGGAAAAGTAGAGTTCAGCATACCACCGTCTCTACGCTCTTGAGCGAGTACGAATCGATTTTGAACCAATCACCAATGCTTGTGAAATCGCTCACTTCTTTATTCGGATTTGGTGTCGCCGACGTTGTCGCGCAAGGTTTGTCAACATCGACAAACGCAGACGCAAGGAGCTCACCTAAATTCGACGGAGCTCGCACGCTTCGATTCGCTGCGTTTGGTTTCTTCTTCTACGGTCCCACATCTTCAGTTTGGTACTCTTCTCTCGATACTTACATATTACCTGAAAATCCAACGAGTGGTTTGGCGGTTGCATCGAAAGTGTTCGCAGATCAAGTTTTGTGGGCACCGGTCCTGATTTCGTCACTTTTCGCTTTCGACTTGGCTTTCGATACTTCTGGGAGGACGAAGCCGACGTTGTCAAAGAAGATAGAAAATGATTTATTTTCAGCTTTGAAAGTGAATTGGAGTTTTTGGCCGATGTTCCACTTGTTTTCATTTCGATTTGTTCCATCCGAAGACCGAATTCTGTACATAAACTGCGTGCAAGTGCTTTTCAATGTTTTTTTGGTCTACACGTCGAGTAAAAGAGAAGAAGGAAAAGGAGACGAAGATTCGATTTAGTACGTAACTAGCATGATGGGTATTAGAATTAGTTTTCATCTAGTGGTAATAGTAATAGTAATTATAGCTTCTTAATTAGGAATGATAATGTACACACATACAATTAGTTGTATAAGTTCGGTATTCAAAGCACCCCGCACCGTTTCAATGCTGTCCACGCTTGTATCTTCGGATACCAACCCGCCTCTTTCTGCTTCTCAAAAAACGTCTTTTCGTTTGGAGGTTTCTCCACGTCGTGCGATACCAAGCCTTTCAAAAAATCTTTCAGGAAAAAGCTTTGCCTTTCGACGACGTCTATGTTGGTTGTTATGCTCGCTCTTTCTAACTCGTTGCAATCCAACTTTGAAAGTCTATACTCGGGAAACGAGCTTATCGCACGAGTAAAGTCAACTTGTTTTCCATGTGTCAGGGCTTCGAACAAATGGCTGACAACTGTTTTTGGTTGAATAGCTTTCCCCGTGCTCTGCGTCATAGCTATTGCTTCTACGTGTTCACCTTTTTGGAATCTGTTGTACGATTGTTCCCAATTGGGCGGAATCACCGTACCTCCGGTGCCTTTCCTTGGTTTGTATTCTGCGAGTTTCCAGTGCGTTTTTGGCGTGACTACGTCTAGCGCCATGAAAGGCGTCGCAGATGTTGTTGGCGTTTGCATCGATTGTAAAGAAGTAGCAGGATTTGCCGTTATAACTAATGCCAACTCCGCCACACTCTGTTGTATCAAAGTGCACAAATTCTCCACGCCGGAAACGCGAACGCCAACCGCTCGTAAAGCTTCCACCGTCGAAGGTTTTGCGTACGCAATTTTCTTGCACAGATGCTGCGACAACACGTTCGTGGGCGCCAACCCGAGGAACTTCGCCCGCTCGTCTCTCCAAGATTCAATTCTGCGTAACAACTCCAGGTGACCATCCGCTCTGGATTCTTGCCCACTCGTTCGATAATATTTAATTTGTCGTAACCATTGTAACTCTGCGGTAACAATCTCGGAGTTGGCACCATTTTGCTGTTGTAGTAAAAACTCCTCCTCCGGAATGGTTGAGACATCTACGCCAGCGGAAATTAACTCTTTCTTCGTCGCTTCGATCTTCTCCTTCAAAGCTTTCTCGGAGTTTAGCAACGCTTGCGGGACAGGTAAAATCAGTTCTTTTGTTGTAGCAGGCGAGTTATCGTTGTGGTCGACGAAGAACTCCATGCGAGCCTTCGACGAAAGCGAGTAGACGTTCCAAGATCCGTACGCACCTCTCACCTTCTGTTCTGTAACGTATTTTGCTCGCACTAAAGTACCCAGAACCTCCTTGTAAAAATGTTGGTTTGTCGAGTTTCTATCCGCTCTCTTTTTTGCCTCGTCAATCTGAAACCGTTGCCATTGGTGATTTAAAACAACCTTCCCATTCTTGGGCGTTTTACCGAGAACGGTATCGACAAGATTTGTCGTGGTCAAACTTCCACCATGCTTCAACGTCAATAAGATAGGCATGACTTCGTTTGTTAAGTTTCTCTGCAAATCGTCCTCTTTAATCGTTTTCGACCGGATACAATTATCGCAAGTTCCACATCGGGAGCCAAATCGAGGAGTCTCCTCAAAGTGTTCGAGAATCATAGCGCGACGACATTTCGCTCGTTCAATCGCATACTGCTTTAACTTTTCCGTCGAGTTCAGTTGCGTTTCTAACGATTCTTTTGTTAATCCTTTGGTGTAAAAGTCCGAGGAAAACTTAGAAAAGTCTGAATCGGAGAACAACATGGAGACGTTGGAAGCGATGCCGTCTCTTCCAGCTCTCCCGATTTGCTGGTAATATTCCTCCATCGTTTTTGGCGGGCCCGCATGGATAACCATTCGTACGTCGGCCTTATCGATACCCATCCCAAATGCAGTCGTTGCTACGACTACTTTACACGCGGACGATAAAAAGCGCATGTGCGCATCGTGTCTGTCTCGAGGCGTCATCGAGCCGTGATACATGGCGACGTTTTCTGAACCAATTCTGCCTTGCAAGGCGCCCGTTAATCTGATAACCTGCGCAATAGTCGCGCAATATATGATAGAGGAATCGTATTTCGGTTTCGCTAATGAAGTTGGTAAAGTTCGTTTCGTTTGTTGTTGTTCTTTCGTTGACGCGGATGCTGTGATCTGAGACACGATGTAGTTCAAATCGCTGCTGAAATCAACTTTTCGATGACATTGAATGCGTAGGTTTGGCCTATCCACAGAATTTGTGGCGATGTAAGGATTGTTCAACTTTAGAGTTTTTGAAATATCCTCGCGAACGTGTTTCACCGCCGTCGCCGTCAACGCCATGATTGGAATCCCAGGAAGTTTGTCTCTCAACACCGCCAGTTGTTTGTAACTCACTCGGAAATCGTGACCCCATTGGGAGATGCAATGCGCTTCGTCTATGGCGATCAATCCAATTTTGTTTGCAGCTTTCAATGATTGTAATCTCTGCACAAATATGGACGAAGAAGAAAAATCGCCGTTGTCTCCAACGAAAGAAATCTTCTCCGGGGTGACGAACACAATCTTATACTCGCCTCGAAACACGCGATCTTCCACCGTATTATCGGTTTGCCCGGACCCAAGAAAACAAGCAATATCATTCTTTCCACCACTTCCATCTGTGATAATATTCCCAACCGTATTATTCAACGCTGTCACTTGATCTTGCATCAATGAAATCAACGGCGAGACGACGATGGACATTTTCCCACCTTCGTGCAGCGCCGGTAGTTGGTATGCGAGCGACTTCCCACTTCCGGTGGACCAAAACACGCACGTATCTCTCCCTTCTATCGCGGCTTTGATGACTTCTTCCTGGCCTGGACGAAAATTCGAGTACCCGTAATATTTTTCCAGCGTTTCTTTCAGCGTCGTTGTTGTGGTTCGAGTTGTTTGACTCGTGGTCGGTTGCGAGGCAAATTCAATCGCTCTTTTCGTTTTATAAAGAGGAGAAGCCGACGACGCCGAAGCGGTATTATTCATCGCGTCCTCGTAATCTCTCTTTCTGTTGTTGTTCGTGTTGTTCGTGTTGTTGTTCGTGGCATCGTCGTCACCACCGCCACCAGATTGCTTCTTCTCCGCGGTGGCCACCAACTCCTCGAAAAATTCATCTTCCCACTCGTCGTCTGCGATATTCATTGTGACGAAACTTGACCACCACCACCAACGACTTCTTCTTCTTCTTCGTGGAATAACAACAACAACAACAAAAAGGAAGAGTCACCCAAAACAATACCTGAAGAGAAAAGAAAAGAGAAGAGAGAACGTATGTGTGCGCGTGTGTAGACGCGTGCGCGCTTAAAAAGAAGAGAGAGAGTGTGAATGAACTTTGTGGCGATGAAGAGAGAAGAAGAGAGATTTTGAAAAAAATTTTGGGTCGTTTTGGTGCTCACAATTTTTTTTCGAGAGAGAGAGAAGAAGAAGAAGAAAGAGGAAGAGAATTTAGGTTTTAGAGTGGAATTTTTTTCGAGGAAAGCGAAGGAAAGGGGGAACAAACAAACAAAAAAAGATACAAAAAATTTCATCACTTTCAAAGCGTGCGCGAACGTTTATATACATACATACGTTGTAAAAGAGTCTCGAAGAGAAGAAGAAGAAAGAGATATAACACACGCACAGAGAGTGGATATATACATATATAATTAAAATGAGAACGCCAGCGTCGCCATCGGTGGAAGCGCTGTTAACGCCGAACAGGAATAATGCGAACGAAAACGCAACGACGCCTACGAATTTCATCTCCAAAAGTGGGGGAAGGAAATCGAAAACGCCGTTGAAGTCCCCTCTCGGGGTGGTTGGATTGTTGTCCCCGAACGATGATACTTTGGAGAGACAACAGTCCATGAAGAAGAGGCAAACGGTTTCCGCGTTTCGAAGAGAGCTGAGTAAGAACGTCGAAAAGCAGTTGGAGAATATCGGGGACCTCGCTAATTTATCCTCCTCTTCTTCCTCAGATTTAGAGGAAGGCGACGATGAAGCTGAAGATGGTGTCATCAGCGAGAACGTGAAAGAACAAGAGAAGCTGAAAGAACAACAACAAAAGAAGAAAGCGGCGGCGATGGCGGCAGCCGCAGCGACGACGAACAAACAACAACCAAAGTTGACGCAAGATGCGGTTATGAATTTGTACGCCAACTGTATCAAATTGGCCTCGGAAAACAAAATCAACGCGAAGAACACGTGGTCGTTGGCGTTGATCGATCACATTTCAGATATCGTCAAGAATGAGAAAGATGAGGACGATAACACAAACTTTCAAAAAGCCTCGTGTACTTTAGAGGCTGGCGTGAAGATTTATGCCTCGAGAGTTGATTCGTTTCACTCGGAGACGTTTCGTATGCTTGGCGGGATATCAAATGCCTCCGGAAATAACGGTGAAGACGAAGAGAACATGGATGATCCGAGACGGGGTTCCGGTGATGGCGCGGAAGAATTCGACGAGGATGGGAATCCGATTCCGAAGCAAAAGAAACAATCGACGCGATCGTCGAACGTGATCACGTTGGAAAATCCAGAAAATCACACGATGAAAGTCATGGACGACGTCGTGCACGTGGATCCTTTGTTTAAGAAGACCTCGTCCATGTTTGACGAAGGTGGGGCGAGTGGCTTGTTACTAAACAACTTGGCGGTGCATAAAGGGTGCAACATTTGCTTTGATTCCGAAGAGGTTCCAGATTACACGCGAGGCGACGATTTGGAAGGCGGAGCCGGAACGCTCGATTTGTCGCAGATGTCCAGAGAGATTGCTAATGCGTTCGCCGTCGGACAAACGAGAACGAGAATCACGCCTTCGATTGATATCGTACACGAAATGCTCGCCGAAGTGACTGGGATTCCGTACAACAAGCCCGGAAGTGATAATGTGGGCGGCGGGGCGATGACTTCCTCGAACGGGACTACTGCCGAAGGTGGTGATGACTTCTTTGGCGGAGCGTCCGACCAAGACGCGATCACGTTCGCGGAATACGATGAAGATGATGAAGATAACGTTCCCAATGGTGGCGATGGAGACGATGGTTTCAACGTCAACGTCGAAGAAGAAGACTGGGGACTTGGAGATGGCGCCGACGGCTTTGGCGATAACGACGACGAGAACGATTGGGGACGTCTCGGTAACGACGAAGAAGACGATTACGAGAACAACCTCACCGCAGATACCGGGTCTTTGGATTGGGTAGCGAACGTGGCCATTGGCGGGAAGCATGCCTGGGCTGGCCCATCGCATTGGCATTTCAAGAAGACGAGCGCGCCATCAACGTCGCAAGTCATAAAATACGACGAAAATGGTGAACCGATCAAAGTTTCCGCAGCAGGTGATAAAGAGAAGAAGAAGAAAGGGGAGAGAGACTTGACGTATGATTTCGAAAACTTACCGGATTTAGACGATAAGCGTTTCGATATGGCGAACGACCCGAACGATCTTCTTTTAAAATCTGAATTAACGACGAGCGACACGTTGTTGCCTCCAGATTTAGGCTACGAAGCCGAAGATTTGATCAAGTTGTTCTTAAAACCACAGTTTGTAAACACGGTGATGGCTCCCAAAAGAGCTGCCGTGCGTTCAGAGATCAACTTCCACGACAACGACAACAACCTCTTCATTCCGAACAAGGATGGTGGGTTCGATGGTGGCGACTTCGGTGGCGGCTTTGACGATGACGACATTCAAAGAGATGAGGATGGGAATGAACTCGTCGGCGCTGCTGGTGGGTGGAACGACGACGGTGATAATGGTTTGGTTGATGCGCCTCGAAAGGTTGAAAAAATAGAAGTGAACTACGCGAGAACTACGAAAGTTGTCGACATCCGCGCGTTGAAGCAAACAATCTGGAAAGACTTAGAGGAAGAAAACGAAACAATGGAACAGAAGCACTCATTCCACGAGATCTTGAGCCAATTTCCGGAACAGAACCCGGCCGGACGACTGGAAGATATCTCAGTACACATGGCTTTTATTTGCGCGTTGCATTTGGCGAACGAGCACGGGTTGGTAATCAAGAGCGTGCCCGAAATGAACGATTTGGTGATTTCAAACGTACCAACAGAGGCGTAAACAGAGGAATACTTAATTTATGTGTATGTGTGTGCGTGTTTTCGTGTGAGCAGGCATAAATTAAATACAGACTGCTGCCGTTGTAATTCTACTTAAAGATTATATTTGATTATTATACTTTCAAGGTTGTTGTTTGCAACACAACACTAGTTTTGCTTAGATTCTAATTTCGTTTTTACTTTCTTATGCAGCGCCAGCCTCTTTCTTCGCTTTCTCTTCATCCTCCCACTCCTTGGAAATGTGATTCTGAAGTGCTCTGACGATGTCACCCTTGGCACACGCGGCTTCGTTGAACTTGGCCACGGAGCTTTGCGTGTCTTTCTTCCAGCTCTTGTCGTTTCGGAGAAACTTGACACTCGATCGCTCATACAAGACGTTGCCCCAGAGAACTAAGATCTGCGCTTTTACGCCGCTGGTTTCCTCTGACCCTTCGACTAAAACAACGTCTCGCTGTTCCGGGCTGAGCATCTTCATGGATTCGTCAAACTTTTGAAGGGCCAAATCAAACATCTTGTCAGCTTCTTTCTCCATCTTTTGCTTCTCCTTTTTGTCCGATTCCGACTTGGCGATGTTCGAGTAAATCTTCGCTCTTTCAAAGGCTTGCTGACCCCAAGCAATGGATGCTTCGAAAAAGTCACCCTTAATGTTGAGCGCTTTTTGAAACAAAGCGATAGCCTTGTCGAACTCCGCGTCGAGTTCGGGCAAGTCTTTCTTGATATCAGCGTAATCGTCGTCCTCGTTTTCATTTTCTTCGTTTTTGTTTTCTCCATCTCTTTCTGCTCTTCTCTTCTCAGCCGCAACCTCGATGATTTTACGGGCCGCGCAGACGTGCACGTTACCCCAGTTGAACATAGCTGCCGTCGCCGCCTCTTGAAATTTGTCCGTGGCAGCACCTAACAACGTCTTTGCCTCGGGCGAGCCAACCGCCTTCTCCAATGTTTCGCAGCACTTCTCCAAGCCAATCTCTCTCAAGTCTAACGGTCCTTTCGGGGGCGCAGCATCGCCCAAGGTCCTTCTGAACAACGCCGCAAACGATAACAACCATTCATCGATTTCAATTACGTCTTCGGCCGGTTCATCTTCGGTCGCCAACTCTTCTGGTTGTACGTTCTCCTTGGTCTCGGACACCGCTCCCTCGGAGTCAAAGACACGAAGTTCAATTACCGGGAGTTCCGAATTCGCTCCATCCTTTTTGTTTTCTTGGGATTTCTTGTAATCTTCCGCGTTTGCAAACGTCGTCAACGCGAATCTCAAGTCCGCTCTAGAGGTCAAGGTTAACACTTCGTCTTCCAAATCTAACCATTTCAAGATGATATTTTTGTCATCTTCCAAGCTGAACGATTTCTTCGCATGGTTCACCAAGTCAGTGTACGTGACAGAAATAGGCACTTTCACTTCCGCGGAATCCTTACCTTCTCTCATGAATCTAATCGTCAAGTCTGGGATCTTTTGTTGAGCCTGCGCTTGCAAGGCTCTTTGTCTTTGCTGCTGCGCCTGCGCCGCTGCAATTTGCTCGCGAGTGTACTGCTGCGGTCGCTTTTCCAAGCTCGATCCGCCCAATCCGTTGACTGCCGTCTTCTTCTTCGCCGCTGCTTTCGCTTTGCCGCGAACTTTGTCCAACATTGCCTTGACGGACTCGTCTGTATCGTCTTGCTTCCATGCAACTTCTAAATCGTGTTGCGCCTCTTTGAACTGACCCAACTGTTCGTACGCGGTAGCTCTGCGCTTCAACGCAACCTTCCCGTTCGGGACATCTTCCAAAGCTGCTGTGCAGCATAAGATTGCGTGCGAAAAC
>Ga0181607_10002139_pt1 | contig 17486 bp, 6 predicted proteins | sample 041ome_9_FD_132420 | JGI IMG/M metagenome (GOLD analysis project Ga0181607, IMG submission 132420) | Coastal salt marsh microbial communities from the Groves Creek Marsh, Skidaway Island, Georgia - 041413US metaG (megahit assembly) | ecosystem: Environmental > Aquatic > Marine > Intertidal zone...
GCGCCGATGCTCTCTCAGTGCTTGCCAACTCATCCGATCAGGAAGTGCAGATTCCTGGCACGATGCGGCCGCATTCGGTGGGAGTGCATCCCGCTCCCAACCGACGCGTCTTGGTTTCGTGGGTGAGTCCTGCGGCCTTGGATGTGCAGATCAGCGGCAGCGTGCAGCGAGCCCATATCGGCTGTGGCAATGGCGTGAGCTGGAGTGTGCAGGTACGACGCCGTGGCACCCGGCAGGTGGTGGCTGAGGGTGTGGCCGATGCCGTCGAGTCAAAACCGTTTGTTGCCACAGATGCCCTTCGGCTGCAGGCCGGAGATGCGATCTGCCTCGTGATCGATCCTCGCGACGGCAACCACTCCTGCGACATGACGGCGATTGCCCTCACGGTGACGGCGGGCGGGGAAACGTGGGATCTGGCGGAGGACTGCTCCCCGGAGATCCTCACAGGGAATCCGCATCCGGATGCTGCGGGCCGAGCCGCGGTCTGGCATTTCACCAGCGAACCCACCGCCGGTGATACCCAGCCTGTGATTCCAGCCGGTTCGTTGGCGGCCCGCTGGTTGTCAGCTCGATCGGTCGACGAACGAACGACACTCGCCGCAGCACTGGCGTCATTGCTGAAGTCTGCAGCGGTCGAGCAGCCAGCGGACTCGCCTGACGGTCAGCTACGGGCACTGCTCCTGGCACCGAGCGGACCGGTACTGGCGGAGTCGATGGCGGCCTGGCTGGCGAATCGTGACACGCTCTCAGCCGAGGCGGATCTGCGACTGCAGGCGCCTGAGTGCCGGACGTTCACCATGCCCGCCTCGCTCGTGGCTGGGAGTGAACTCGTGACGGCGGCGATGATTGCTGCCGACGCTGGCGATGAGGCGAGTGTGCAGGTGTCGGTGGGAGCTGGAGAGTATCAGCCTGATGTTCTGCTGCGGCCAGAGTTGCCTCTGCTGGCTCGCGAAGGGACCGCAGGCTGGCAGCGGATCGAACGGTCGTTCGAAGGGTTTCGCGACCTCTTCCCGCAGGCCCTGTGCTATGTCCGGATCGTGCCCGTGGACGAGGTCGTCACGCTGAATGTGCTCTACCGAGAAGATGACCAGCTGCGACGCCTGATGCTGACAGAGCCCGAGTGTGCAGAGCTCGACCGGCTCTGGGATCAGCTGCTGTTTGTCAGCGCGGAGCCGCTCAAACTGGCCGCATCACTTGAGCAGATCACAGAGTTTGCGACACAGGACAGGCCAGACCTGGCGATTCCCTTTCGGCAGATGAAGCCGGCGGTCGATGCGCGAGCGGAGGCATATCGCAGCCGACTGATGGCCTGTCAGCCGCTTCAGCTAGAGGCTCTGGTGTCGCTGGCAGCAGAGGCGTTTCGGCGGCCACTTCAGACGAGCGAAGCGGATGACCTGCGGGCGCTGCATGCCATGCTTTTGGGTGAGGGCCTCTCGCATGAGGAGGCGATGGCGATGCTCGTCGCCCGCGTTCTCGTCTCGCCCGACTTTCTCTACAAGCTTGAGGTGCCACCGGCGGGTGAGGCAGCCCACGAAGTCTCCGGGGTTGAGCTGGCAACGCGGCTGAGCTACTTCCTGTGGTCGTCTCCGCCAGATCCGCAGCTGCTGGCGCTGGCCGCCGACGGAACGCTCAGTGACGATGCTGTGCTTGCAGCAGAGACGCAGCGAATGCTCGCTGACGCCAAGACGCGACGCCTGGCGGTGGAGTTCGGCACGCACTGGCTCCATGTTTCCGGGTTTGCCCGTGATGCGGAGAAGAATGAAGACCTGTTTCCCGAGTTTGCTGGGCTCCGTGCTGCGATGGAGGAAGAGACTGTCCGGTTTCTCACCGATTTCTTCCAGACAGACCAGCCACTCACGGCGTTGCTCAGTGCCGACCACACCTTTCTCAATGCAGCACTTGCCACGCACTATGGCATCGCTGGCGTTGACGGGGAGGCGTGGAGGCGTGTGGAGGGAGTGAAGGCAGCTGGTCGCGGCGGCGTCCTGACGCTCGCGTCGACCTTGGCCACGCAGGCGGGGGCCTCACGAACGAGCCCGATTCTGCGAGGCAACTGGCTCTACGAGACGATCCTTGGAGAGAAGCTGCCAAAGCCCCCCAAGGATGTGCCGCAGTTGGCGGAAACGGTGCCGGTCGGGCTCACGGAGCGTCAGCTGATTGAGCTTCATTCAGAGAACGCGTCCTGTGCTCGCTGTCACAAGAAGATTGACCCACTCGGCTTTGCCTTGGAAGAGTTTGATGCCGTGGGGCGGTTTCGCTCGGCGGATGCCGCTGGTCAGCCGATCGATGCGAGCACGACCTTGCCAGACGGCACCTCGCTGGTCGGCGTCGAAGGACTGCGGTCCTGGCTGCTGACGAGTCAGCGGGAGGCGTTTCTTAGGCAGTTCGCTCGTAAACTGCTCGGCTATGCACTCGGCCGAGCGGTGCAGCTCTCTGATGAGCCGCTGCTGGATGCCATCGTTGTGGAGGTTGAGGAGCACGACGCCCACATCGGACGGGTGATCGAGATGATCGTTCTTAGTCCGCAGTTTCGAATGATTCGAGGCCGCGAGTATCACGATCCACTCGCCATGGATCAGCAGTAGCCGTAAATCGTTTTCGTTCCGGAGAAGTTCTCCCTGGAGTTTGATATGAGCATGAAGCCCTTCTCGTCGACGTCGGCTCGTGGATGTTCTCGCCGCGCCATCCTCCGAGGTCTTGGTGTGTCGATGACACTGCCGTGGCTGGAGTCGTTTCGGCCTCGGCTCGTCGCGGCTGCTGAAGAGGCCGTGAGCGGCCCCCCTCAGCGGCTGGCTGTGCTCTTCGCAGGTAACGGCTTTCACTCACAGGAGTGGTGGGCTGAGGGGAGCGGTGCCGAGATGAAACTCGGCCGGGTGCTTCAGCCGTTGGCCGATTTCCGTGAGCAGTTCCTGTTGGTGAAGGGCCTGTTTCACGAGGAAGCGCGGAAGGGAAACATTCACAGTTCGCAGACGGGCAACCTGCTCTCCGGTGCGCCGCTGGCGAGTGGTGGTGAGATCCGCTCAGGAACCAGTTTTGATCAGGTGATCGCCCAGTCACACCGACGTGCGACCAAAGTGCCAAGCCTTGTGCTGGGGTGTGAGCGGGCCAATCCGTCGGTGCACAAGAACTATTCGATGCTCTACAGCTCGCACATCTCGTGGAGCTCACCGACCACGCCCACGCCGTTAGAACTCTATCCCGCGCTGGCGTTCGATCGGCTCTTCAAGGATGACGTGGAGCGTGGGGATGCGAGTGTGCTCGATGCGGTGATCGAGGATGCCGCAGATCTGCGGCGTCGCATCAGCCCGGCGGATCGTCGCAAACTCGATGAGTATCTTGATAGCGTTCGCGATGTGGAGTCACGCATCGAGGGGGCAGGCCAGCGGGGTGAGCTGCAGGGATGGCGGCCGCCACTGGCAGCTCCCGATCGGCCGCGACCGCCTGATGGAATCCCCCAGGATATCGCCGAACATATGCGGCTGATGTGCGACATCCTCGTGCTCGCGTTTCAGACCGACACCTCCCGAGTGGTCACGCTGAAACTCAACAACGATCACTCCGCCCTGCGGTTCCCAAACCTGACACGCGTCGACAACCCCACGCAGGGTATCGACTACATGATCCATCATCTGCTTTCGCATTCCGATGGCGAGGACTGGCTGAAGGTCAATCAGTTCTTCGTCGAGCAGATGGCCTATCTTGCTCGGCGACTGCGGGAGACGCAGGAAGGGGAGGGCTCCGTGCTCGACAACACGGTGATCATGCTCTGCTCGAGCATGATGGCTGGAGCCCGCCACGATAACGATCAGCTCCCGGTGGCTCTGCTGGGCGGGGGCGGTGGGCGTTTGGCTGGCGGACAGGTGCTCGACTACTCAGCCTCGGAGCAGCGGCAGATGTGCCGGCTGTTTCTGTCTTTGATGGATGTGATGGGTGTTCAGCGGGATTCTTTTGGCGACGCGAATGCTCCGTTGACGGAGATCGCGTGAGCTGCTGACGGGTTTCCGTCATTGTTTGATTGTCTGTTAGGATTTTCTGTTCGGGGAAACATACTCGACCGTGCATCGAAGGCCTGTTCGGGCCACCATCCAGGAGGAGCAGCGATGCGGATGTGTTTGTCGTTTCTGATGGCGGGGCTCGCAGTTGCGATCGGCTCGTGGTCGCAGTGCGCTGCAGAGGATGTGCCACAGGCAACCGTTGCGATTGAGGTCTCAACAGGTCAGCCAGAGCCTGGGCCGATGCGGCTGGTGGGAAGCCGTGATCGCCGACAGCTGATCGCCACCGGTGTCGCTGTTGGGGCGGATGCCGTCGATATGACAGGGCTCGTCTCCTGGCGTGTCGAGCCTGCAACGCTCGCTACCGTGGAGCCAGGCGGCATGCTGGTGCCGCTCGCTGATGGCGAAGGGCAGGTGATTGCACAGGTTGACGGAGCTGCTGAGGTGGCAGTGCCGTTGGTCGTCGAACGCATCGGAAACGATCCGCCGATCGACTTCATCAGTCAGATCGTGCCCGTGTTCACCAAGTACGGATGCAACGGAGGTGGGTGTCATGGGAAGAGCGGTGGCCAGAATGGCTTCCGGCTTTCGCTGCTCGGTTTTGAGCCGGCTGAGGATCATGAGCATCTCGTGAAAGAGGCGCGTGGCCGGCGGATTTCGTTGGTGGCGCCTGAGACGAGTCTGCTGCTCTCCAAGGCGTCTGCTGAGGTGCCCCACGGTGGCGGGAAGCTGATTGATGTTGGCTCACCCTCGTATCAGCTCCTTACCGAATGGATCCGCGAAGGCGCTCGGCCGAGTGGCGCTGAACCACCACGCGTGTCGAAGATCGAAGTGTTTCCCGCCGAACGCACGCTCCATGCAGGACAACGGCAGCAACTGCGGGTGATGGCGTTCTTCGATGATGGCCGGATTGAGGATGTGACGCGGATGGCCCAGTACGAGGTCAACGCGCCAGATCTTGCCGAGGTTGCTGTGGATGGACTGGTGACGGCGACCGATCCAGGGGATGGGCCTGCTCGTTGCGGGACGGTGGCGGTGATGGTCCGGTACCAGAGTCAGGTGGGCGTGTTCCGCGGCACCACTCCACTCGACACACCACCAGATCTCGTCCCCACAACCGAGAGCTTCGCCAAGAACTTTGTTGATGAAAAAGTGCTTGCGCACCTCCGCAAGCTGGGCCTTCCCCCGTCGCCCGTCTGTGACGACGCCACCTTCCTCCGCCGAGTGACGATTGATATCGCGGGTCGACTGCCCACGCCAGAGGAAGCGGAAGCCTTTTTTGCCGATGGTGAAGCCAACAAGCGCGAGCGACTGGTGGACCGACTGCTTTCGTCGGAAGACTACGCCCACAACTTTGCGACCAAGTGGTCTGCGATTCTTCGCAACAAGCGAGCAAACAGCGAGCTTCATCGCCATGGCAGCTATGCCTTCTACGACTGGATCCGAGAGGGCATCGCCGAGAACAAGCCCTACAGCGAGTTTGTGCGTGACATCATCACGGCGACTGGCGAGGCAAGTGCAAATCCTGCGGTGATCTGGTACCGGCAGGTATCGGACATCAACCAGCAGGTTGAGGATGCCTCGCAGCTGTTTCTCGGGCAGCGGCTGCAGTGTGCTCGTTGCCATCATCATCCCTTTGAGAAGTGGGGCACCGACGACTACTTCGAGCTTGCCGCGTTCTTCTCGCGGGTAGGTAAGAAGAAGGGGCTCCAGCCGGGAGAAGACCGGCTATTCCACAATCGTGGTGTGGCCTCGGCGAATGGCCCCAAGGGCAACCACAAGGCGGCTGTGCTCGGGGAAGAGCCTGGCGAGATGCCGATCGACACCGATCCGCGGCAGCAGCTGGCGGACTGGATGGTGGCTGTCGACAATCCGTTCTTCTCACGTTCGCTGGTCAACCGTTACTGGAAGCATTTCTTTTCCGTTGGGCTCGTGGAGCCAGAAGATGACATGCGGGTCACCAATCCGGCGACCAATCCAGAACTGCTCGATGCTCTGGCGACCGCTTTTGCAGAGCAGGGCTACGACATGAAGTGGCTCATTCGCACCATCTGCGAGTCCACGACCTATCAGCTCTCAGCTGTGCCAAATGAATACAACGGCCAGGATCGGCAGAGCTATTCCCGGTTCTTCGCTCGGCGACTGCCGGCAGAGATTGCCCTGGATGCGATTGATGAGCTGACGCTGAGTCAGACGAGTTTCGCGGGGATGCTGCCGGGAACCCGTGCGGTCGAGCTGCCCGACCCCAACTTCGATAACTACTTCCTCACCGTGTTTGGTAGGCCGAACGCTGACAGCGCGTGTGAGTGCGAACGGGGATCGGAGGCCAACCTGGCCCAAAGCCTGCATCTGATCAACTCTGCGGACATTCTTGGCAAGCTCTCGGGAGGACGGGCAACGTCGCTCTCGACAGACACCGAGACCACACCTGCGGAAAAGGTGGACCAGCTTTACATGGTCGCCTTGTCGCGACATGCGACGACCGAGGAGGTCGCCGAGATCGAGGCCTATGTTGCCGAGCGAGCTGACCGCTCGAAGGAAGCGTGGGAAGACGTCGTCTGGTCACTCCTCAACACCAAAGAGTTTCTCTTCAATCATTGATGGAGTCCCTGCATGACCACCTGGTATTCAGCGGAGACGAGGCTGCGGGCGGCTCGAGCAACTGTCGCTGGCCTGCTGGTTGCCTGTGCGGCAAGTGTTGGTGTCGCTGAGCTGCCAGAGCCTCTGTTGACGGCGATCATGCCGCTCGGAGGGCGGCAGGGAGAGTCTGTCGAGGTGACCGTCTCAGGAGCAGATCTCGACGATGCGACAGACATGGTCTTTTCGCATCCTGGTATCTCAGCGGTGCCGGTGATGACCGAGGCCACGGAGTTTGATCCAGAGCCGAGGCCTGTCGCTGGAAAGATGCTGGTCACGATTGCTGCCGACGTGCCGCCCGGTCTGTATGACGCGGCAGTGATCGGTCGATTTGGGGTCAGCAGTCCGCGCCGATTCGTGGTCGGGCGGTGGCCCGAGTTTCGCAAAACAGCGGCCATCGCTTCGGCGGAACAGGCGATGTCACTGCCGGTGGACGCGGTGGTCAACGCATCGGTCGATGCGAATGCGGCAGACTACTACTCCGTCGAGTGTCAGGCAGGCCAGCGGGTGCATGCCGAGATCTGGGCCGCCCGCGTTGACTCGCGGATCGATCCGTTGATCGAAGTCCGTGACCCTCAGGGCAACCTCGTTGATGTCGCTGCCGATGCCACCGATGGAGATCCTGCAGTCGACTTCACGCCGGTTGTGACTGGTCGGCATCTGATCCGCATTCATGATCGGTTTGCTCGCGGTGGTGGCGAGTACTTTTACCGACTGAGCCTCTCCACGGGGCCGGTGGTCGTAGCGGTGTTCCCTGCGGCTGCCGAGCCTGGTCAGACCTCGCAGATCACAGTGATTGGTCATGGGCTCGGCGGGGATGCGATGCCGATGCCTGGAGATGATGGCCGTGGCCTTGAGCAGGCACAGCTCGAGATCGATCCCAGCTCGATTGACTTTGATGCTGCCGTTGTGCCCGCTGGAAGGCTGCTTGCTCCACGTGACAGCGTTGCAGAGTTGGTGCCGCTGCGTGGCGGCGTCTTTGACCAGTTGCCGACGCCGCCGGCGGTGCTGCAGGTGGATCTCGATGTGATCGCAGAGGTCGAACCAAACGATGAGGAGAATCAGCCACAGCTGGTGACAACGCCGGCGGTTGTCGCCGGACGGTTTCATCCTCGCGGCGATCGCGATTGGTTTGCGTTCGAAGCGGATGCCGGACAGGCGATCTCGTTGGAACTGTTTTCACGGCGGCTGGGAAGCGAGACCGATGCTTCGCTGAAGGTCGAGCGTCTTGAGTTTGATGACGCAGGAAACGTCACGGCTCATGAGGTGGCCTTTGCCGATGACGGCCCACAGGAGTTTCAGGGTGTGGTCGTTGATCGCCCCACGCTCGACCCTGTGGTCACCTTCACGGCCGACGTGGCGGGCACGTACCGGGTGTTGGTGCGGGATCTTGCGGTCGACTCCGTGGCTCGCCCATCGGCGAGTTATGCCCTTGCGCTGCGGTCGCCTCAGCCTGACTTTGAACTCTTGGCGATGGTCGCCCGGCCTGACCGTGGTGATGCCAACAAGTTTCATGTTGCCAGCACCTCGATTCCCGCTGGCGGTACGGTTGCGGTCGACCTCCTGCTGCTTCGCGAGGATGGCTTCGACAAGGATGTGACGGTGACCGTGGAGAACCTGCCGGCAGGTGTGACGGCGGTCCCAGTGGTGATTCCCGGCCGAAGTCGCCGCGGCGTGGTGGTGCTCGAGGCGGCTGAGGATGCGACGCCGACTGAGCAGGAGGTGCGATTCGTGGGGCGGGCGATGCTCGGCGAGGCTGAGGTCGCTCGCGAGGCCCGCGCTGCGACGCTCCGCTGGAAGGCAAGTAATGCCAATGAGCCCAAGCTGGTACGACGCGCCGGAGCAGTCCGGGTGGCGGTGACCGTCGATGCTGCCCCCGTCGCCATCCGCCCCACAGAGGGCACCACCTGGGAGACGGCTCGCGGCGGAAAGCTGACGATCCCCATCGATGTGATCCGTCGCCCTGGTGTGAAAGGGCCGCTCTCGTTGACGCCGATCGGATATCCCGCAGAGATGAAGCTCCCCGATACTCTCAAGGTGCCTGAGGTCAAACTCGACGAACCTCAGCTCGCCGAAGGGGAAACGGTGCCACCCCCAGTCACGAGTCAGGTGGCTGTTGATATCGAGCCAGGTGTGCCGCCGGGCGTCTACACGGTCGCACTGCAAGGACTGGCGAAGTATGCCTTCGCCCGCAACCCTCAGGCGGCAGAGCGTGCAAAGGCAGACCTGGAACGAGTCACGGCAGCCACCGAGCAACGCAAGGCCTCTGTCGAGGCTTCCAAGGCTGCGCTCGCGGATGCCGAGAAGGTGGTCGCCGATGCTGCTGCAGCTGGCGGTGAGCCGCCTGTAGAGATGGTGGCCACACGTGACGCTGCGAAGCAGGCCGTGGCCGACGCCGAGGCCTCGTTGAAGGTCGCCGAGGAAGAGCGTGTTCGGCGGGAAAAGGTGGCCAACGACGCCGCTGCTGCCGCCGCTGCGAAGGACATCGATGTGCCGGTCGTACTGCCGCCGTTTACGGTGGTCGTTGCAGATGCGCCCGTGGTCATGACGACGGATACAGGCGGCGTGACCGTGCCGGTAGGGAGTGCTGGCGATCTGAAGATTGCTGTTGAACGCAAGTATGGTTTTGCTGGGCCCGTCACCATCGAGGCCGTGGCTGCGTCGCCGGTCGAAGGGCTCGGGCTTGCTGCTGCCACCGTGCCAGCCGAGGCCAGTGAAGGCGTGGTGGCCGTGACGACGACCGCTGCCACTCCGCCCGGCACGCATACCGTGACGCTTAAAGGAAAACTGAGTTTCTTCGACAGGGAAGTCGCTTTTGAGCGGCAGGTGCCGCTGATCGTCTCCGCTCCCGCTCAGGAGCCTTCCCAGCAATGAGGTTTGCAGCTTTGACGATGCACACACGACGACAGCTTTTGCATGTCTTGCCTGCGGTGTCGGCTCTCGGTCGCAGGTCTGTGATGGTGAGGCGATCGGCCGCAGCACGGTGGAAGTTGGCAGTGCTCTGGAGCCTGGTGGCGGTGCTGATGGGCGGTCTTGCCCGGCCGGTCTGTGCTGATGGCGAGGGGCTGAAGGTCGCGGTGATTGAGCGAGAGACACCGGTTCGATTTCAGGATGAGATCGTGCCGATGCTCTCTGCCAACTGTACGGCCTGCCACAACGAGAAGGTCACCGAAGGTGGGTTTTCGATGGACTCACTCGAACGGATTGTGGCTGGGGGAGATTCTGGGCCTGGTGTGGTTGCGGGCAATGCGGCAGAGAGCCTTTTGTTCCTGCGAGCGGCACATCAACTCGACGACGCCATGCCGCCGGAAGACAACGGCGTAGGAGCAGTGAACCTGACGCCGGAACAGCTTGGACTGTTACAGAAATGGATTGCGGAAGGCGCGAAAGCCGGGCCATTGGCGATGAAGCCGGTGGAATGGAAGCCGTTGCCGCCGGGCGTGGGCGGCGTGTTGGCGGTGGCGTTGTCGGCCGACGGACGAGTGACCGCGGCGGCGCGTGGCGGACGTGTGACACTGTTTGATACCCGTTCTGGCGCACCACTCCTGCCTACCGCTGACGCTCATACGCCTGGTTCGAGCCTGATCGATCCGACACTGGTGCTCGGTGATGGAAAGTCTGAGGGGCTTGCGCATGCTGACGTGGTCACGGCCATGGCTTTCTCCCCGGTGGAGGATCTCCTGGCAACAGGTTCCTTTCGGACGATCAAGCTCTGGGGGCGGCAGCCGCTGGAGAAGCTGGCGGACATCCCTGGCTCAGCCGGGAGTGTGCTGCTCTCAACCGGCGCTGGGGAAACGCAGGGCGGGGTTGCGTTTGGCCTCGCGGATGGGCGAATCGCCCTGGCAGACCTTACGGCGGCAGATATCGCTGCGACGCTTCGCATCCTCGGCACCCCGGGCCCAGCTGCGGTGGCCGGAGCACTCTCTGCGGACCAGTCGTTGTTGTACGTGGCGATGGCAGATCATAGTGTGACGGTTTACCGGCTGGCGGATGGCCAGGTGATGGGACGGCTTGTCCGACCGCATGCCATCAGCTCGCTGACGCTTGCGTTGGATGACACGCGGCTTATCACGGCTGAGGCCGACGGTGTTCTGCGTGTCTGGGAGCTCCCTCTGTTGCCGCCTGAGGAAACAACGGCGTCGGCAACCTTGATCCGCGAGATTGCTGGGGCCGCGTTTCCTGTGACGGCGGTCGCTGAGCATCCCGCAGTCGTGGGGCAGCTGTTCGCCGGCTGTCAGGATGGTGTTGTTCGTCAGTGGAAACTCGATGACGGAGCCGTGGTGCGGGAGTTTACCCATGGTGGACCCGTGGCCGGCCTGGCTCTGAACGCCGACGGGAGTCGACTGGCAACGGTTGGCGGGGTGCCTGGAGTCAAGCTTTGGAATGTCGCCGATGGAGCGATGGTGACCCACACGCAGGGGGACTATCAGCTGGCGGATCAGCTGGCCTCGATCGATGCAGACCTGCGTGTGCTCGGCCAGGATGTGGAGCATGGCAAAGCACAGGTGACCGCTGCAGAAGAAGCCAAAAAGAAGGCCGCTGAAGAACTGACCTCGATGCAGGAAAAGCTGACGGCTGCGGAGAAGGACGCCGGCGAGAAGGCGACCGCAGCCATGACAGCCACCAAAGCTCGCGAAGAGGCCGAAAGCCTTGCGACCGCTGCGAGCGAGGCGGTACCTCTGGTCGAGGCGGCACTCACCGCGGCCAAGCAGGTGGTCGACGAAGCGACCACCGTTGCTGCGTCAGCTGCGGCGAGTCGAGCAAGTTTGGCGAAGGCCACCGAGGCAGCTGAAGCGCTCAAGCCACTCGATGCCGCTGTGGAGGCGGCCAACATGGCCAAGGCGGCGGCGGAAGCGGCCGTGGCTGCCACAGAGACCCAACTCGCTGCGGCCAAAAAACAGGTAGAGGATACCGGCAAGGCGATTGAAGAGAAGAAAAAAGCAGAGACGGCTGCTGTGGATGCCTCAAAGGCGGCTGAAACAGCTCTCACATCCGCCAAGCGAGATCATGAGTTTGCCTCGACGCAGGTCACGAAGACCGAGGCCGCGGTACCTCAGAGGCAGGCCGAACTGGCTGCGGTCGAGAAGATGCGTTCGGAGACTGAGGCGGAGCGTGCAGGGGTCGATGAAACTCGGGCAGCGTCCTTGCGTCCCTTTGCCAGCGTCACGTTTGCGGGCGAAGGTGGTGGCGAGCGGCTGATCTGCCTCGATCCCACGGGCAGCCTTGTTGAGTGTGGTGGAGCAGATGGCCTGCCGCGACGGAGCCTGCCGGTGAGTGGAGATGCGACTTCACTGGCCGTTGATCAGGATGGACATGTCGTGGTCTGTGGCGGGCCGAGTGTGGCCACGGTCTGGCACGCCGGTGAGCGCTGGACGCTGCTGCGAACGATTGGTGGGGAGTTGCTGCCGCCAGCTATGGATGAGGCTCCAGACGGGCCGCCGATTGATGCCGTGCTGGCTCTGGCCTTCTCACCCGACGGAACGCTGTTAGCGTCGGGAAGCGGCCGGGCGAGTCGCGGAGGAGAAATCAAACTCTGGCAGGTTGCCGACGGCACGCTAACGCAGTCGATCGACCAGCCACACTCAGATACGGTCGTTTCGCTGGCGTTCTCCAGGGATGGCCGCTGGCTGGCCTCGGGCGGAACAGATCGGCTCGCCAAGATGCATGAGGTTGCCAGTGGATCGACCGTGCGGAGTTTTGAAGGGCACACCGGTCATGTGCTCGGAGTCTCCTGGCAGGCCAACGGCCGGCGTTTGGCAACGGCAGGTGCTGACAATGTGTTGAAGATCTGGGACGTGGAGTCGGGCGAGCAGCAACGCACGATCGGAGGCCTCGGTCGTGAAGTCACGGGCGTTCGCTTCATCGGGGAAGGCGACGAGCTCGCGGCAACCTCGGGAGATGCGACGGTGCGGGTGTTTAACGCGGCGTCCGGCGGAGAAGTGCGACGACTTCAGGGGGCCGGAGATTTCGTGCAGTCGGTGGCGATCTCCGGCACCACGCTTGCCGTGGGAAGCCAAGATGGGCGGATGCTGATTTGGGCCGTCGACAACCCACAGCCGCTGCACACACTCGAGCCCTCTCCCTCGCCGTAGTCACGCGACCTCGGTACGCTGCGGGTGAGCACAGTTCGGCGTGTGTCGCCGTGATGAAGTGCATGCCCCGGCTGCCCAGAAGAGAACTGGACAGCTGAGCCGACTACACAAGTTCCGCGATCGGCTGTCTCTCAACGAGATACTGCGGCCGTCCGGTCATATCGATGATGGTTGTGTCAGCAGTCGACAGTCCCAGGGCATGGTAGAGCGTGGCGGTGATCTCCTGCATGTGCACGGGACGATCTGTCGCATGCTCTCCAAGTTTGTTTGTGGCTCCAATCACCTGGCCAGTCCGCAGACCGCCGCCAGCGAGCAGGGCGGTGCTCACCTGGGGCCAATGGTCGCGTCCCGCTTGGGCATTGATTTTTGGCGTACGGCCAAACTCACCCCAGACGACGACGGTCACGTCATCGATCATGCCTCGGACGGTAAGGTCGTCGAGCAGGGCGGAGAGGCACTGGTCGAGTTTGCCACCGTGATCTCGGACGAGATCGAAGTTCTTGCCATGGCTGTCCCAGCGGCCATAACTCAGACTCACAACCCGCACACCGGCCTCAATCAGCCGTCGGGCGATCAGCAGGTGGTCGTTGCAGGTTGGGGCGCCGTCATACTGGTACTGGTAAGGCTTGCCGTCACCGTATGCGGCTCGAACCTTCGGGTCTTCCTGCTCAAGGTCGAGGGCATCCAGCAGCCGGCTTCCCGTGAGCACGTCAAAAGCTCGCTGACCGAAGCTGTCCATCCCGCCGAGAATCCCTGAGGCATCCACATCGCGACGCAGCGTGTCAAGCTCGGACAACAGCTGGCGACGGTCCTGCAGCCGGTCGAGCGACATCGACTGGAGGGTCATGTTTTCGAGGTCGCGACCCTCAGGCTTAAACGGAGCGAATGCAGGGCCGAGGAAGCCCGGTGTGCCAGAGTCTGACCAGGGACGGTGACCGGTGGGGGCGGCGAGGCCAACAAACGGTGGGACAGACGGGTCCACAGGCCCCTGGAGTCTCGACATGACGGCTCCCATCGACGGCCGGCCACCGATGGTTCGCAGGTTGCTCTCTGGCCAACCCGTCATGCACTGAAATGACGCATGGGCACCCTCGCAGCCGACCACCGATCGGATGACGGCGCAGCGATCCATCCGTTGGGCAAGCTGCGGGAAGACCTCGCAGATCTCAATCCCAGGAACATTGGTGGCAACTGGCCGAAACTCTCCTCGAATCTCACTCGGAGCATCTGGTTTCAGATCCCAGAGATCCTGGTGGGGAGGGCCGCCGCCGAGAAAGATGTTGATCAGCGACTTGTGGCGTTTGGAGTTCGGTTCGGGCGACGCTTCCGCCTGCCGCAGCACGCCTGCCAGCGAGAGACCGCCGATGCCAAAGGAGAGACCACCGATTGTGAGAAAGTCACGCCGGCTGCCCTGACAGAGGTTCTGCTTTCCGCCGAAGATCGAGAGCATTGTCTCCCTCCCTCATTACGCCCGATCACCACAGAGAGGTGACCGGCCTGCCTTGGGGAATTATAGCCCGAAGGCGGCCTGAATGACGAATACAAACGACCGTTCGGGCTGGCGATCTGCCGCAATTCTGGCAGCTCAGAGGCTTGTGACCCTGCGGCGGAGCGACCAGCCGCCGGCGGCGAAGGTGATCCCGCTGGAAAGCAGGTTAATTCCGATGAAGATGCCCAGGAGCACCTCTTTTTCGGCCGGTTCACTGACCAGCAGCACAATCCCGAGGGCTGCCGTCACAAGGCCGTCGAACAGGAGCCAGCCGCGGGGAAACTCGCTGCCCACCAACGCCGTGGCAGAGAGTTTGGCGCTCGCTTCCATCAGAAGAATGATCGCCAGGAAGATCACAAGGGCACCTGCGGCCTCATGGGGCATCAGCAGCATGGCGACACCGAGCATCGTTGCCAGCACTCCTGAGACCAGCGTTAGCCAGAAGCCTCGCCAGGTAAACGTGCCCGCTGTCATGGCTACCTGAGAGACACCGCCGATGATCAGCGTGATGCCACAAAAGGCGGCGACGGCTGTGGCCGCCACCCAGGGAGCGGCGATCGAGACCAGTCCCAGAACGATCAAAACACCGCCGAGGCCCAGCGACCAGTTGGCCAGCCGGACGAGCATCGAAGGGGGAGATTCGTTGTCGTAGTCAGCGAGGGACATGGCGGACTCCACTTGGGAAAACAGGGTGGCTGGTGCGAGTGTAGGAGGACACGGTCGCAGTCCGCAAACGGCCCACGCCAGTTGGCAGTTTCGTTGACCGTTGCCTCACAGCCGTGCTAGTGTCGAGACAAGGAGAATCGAGGATGACACTGCACGCGCCGCCTGGACTATGGGCGGACTCTCGGCATCTACGGATGCTGTATGCCAGCGACGACTCAACGCAGAGTCTCGCAGGGCCGTGCCCTCGCCCGAAAACTGAGCCCGCGGGAGCCCGCCGTACTGAGGAGCCGGGTCACGCAGAGAAGCCTGGCTACGTTGGGGGGCCGGTTCTCGATGAAGCCGACGCCACCCCTCGTCCCGAAGTGCCCGCCACGGGTGACGGCGAGGCGACCGTGATCTCACAGCGGTCAGCGGATTCCAGCGGTGGCGGCACTCCCGAGGAGGCCCCGTCGTCAGAGGAACAACGCCCCTCTACTGCGGTCTCTGATGTTGGTCGCGCGTTGGCTGGCAAGCGACTGGGTGTCTACGAACTGGAAGAGTTTGTCGGCGGCGGTGGCATGGGAGCGGTGTTTCGCGGCCGTGACACCACGCTCGATCGGACGGTTGCCGTCAAAGTCCTGTTTCAGCATCGCACCAACGATGCGGAACTGCTGAGGCGATTCAAGAACGAAGCCCAGTCTGCCGCCCGGCTCGACCATGAGAATATCGGTCGGGTGTATGCGGTGGGCAGCGAGGAGGGCTGGCACTACATCGTCTTTGAGTTCATCGAGGGCGTAAACCTGCGGGATCTGGTTCATGAGAAAGGCCCTTTCGATGTCGCCCGAGCGATCACGATTACCTCGCAGCTTGCCGACGCCCTGGCGCATGCTGAAACCCGCAACGTCGTCCACCGCGACATCAAACCATCGAATGTGATCATCACGCCTGCTGGACGGGCGAGGCTGGTGGACATGGGGCTGGCCAGGCTGCATCAGATGACTGGTGACCGTGACCTGACTGTCAGCGGTATGACACTCGGTACCTTTGACTACATATCTCCAGAGCAGGCACGCGACCCGCGGCTTGCTGATGTGCGAAGCGACCTCTACTCCCTCGGCTGTACGGTCTACTACATGCTGATTGGCCGTCCGCCATTTGCTGAGGGCACGATGGTGCAGAAACTGCTGCAGCATCAGCAGCAGCAGGCGACGCCAGTCGATCGGCTACGGCCTGACGTTCCTCGAGAACTCGCTCAGGTCATCGAACGCCTGATGGAGAAAGATCCCGCGGACCGCTACCAGCATCCGACTGAGCTCGTTGAAGCGCTCGAACAGGTGGCAGCAGCTCGCGGGATTGAACTGCCGCTTGCCACGGGGAGTGTGACGCCGCGTACCAGCCGCCGGCAGTTGCGGATCACGGATCACCTTCCCTGGCTGGTTCCCCTGGTAGGTTTTGCAGCGATCGTGGCAGCGCTCTGGTTTTCCGCTGGACGCGACCAGCTGGATCGGATGGCAGGCGTGCCTGCGGTGTCGATGACCCAGGATGGAGATGATGCTGCAAACACGAGTGTTCGTCACCGCGTGGTGGATGCACCTGATCTGCAGGCTGACGGCTGGACGGAACATGTTTCTCTGGCCGATGCCGTCGCTGCGGCCTCCGATGGAGAGGTGATCGAGCTCGCTTTTTCAGATGTCCGCGACGAACCGCCGATTAGCGTCGAAGGCAAGCGGCTCACGATCCGTGCTGCAGCTGGGGCGAATCCTGAGGTGAGGTTCAGCGGCTTTACAACCGAGTCGACAAGTCGCGAGCGAGCTGGCTTCGTGCTCGATCAGGCAGCCCTCAGGCTGGAAAATCTGACGCTGACCCTTGCCGTTGCTTCGGAGTCGGTTGAGCCAGATGCCAGACTCTTCCTGCTGCGGGGTGGCAGCACGCTCGACATGCAGACCTGTCGCATCAGTCTGAAGGGGCTGGCCGCGCCGCTCGTAGAGTCTCGTCGTCCACGGTGTATTGAGGTCGTGGCGACCGATGTGGCAGCTGTGCCGTCGGGCACGGACGGTGCCACGTCGACGTTGGCAGCGGAGGCTCTCGGAGGGATGCTTGAGGCAAGCAGGATTGAGTGCAATGACACGAACGTTCGCGGAAACATGACGTTTCTGGAGATCGTTGGCGAGGGCCGTGTTGACCTTGTCTGGTCGGGGGGCACGTTGGCGACCGACGGCCGCTGCCTGGTCATCGAGGGGGCTGGCCGCGAGTCGGAGTTGGGCACACTGCTCAATGCCACGTTGCGTCAGGCGGTGTTTGCGTGCCGTGAGGGGTTTGCCTGTCTCCTCGACTCGCCAGCGAAGCCGACTGAGCCACGCCTGGATGTGACGGCGACTGGCTGCCGCTTTCTCACACCGGAAGGTGTGCCATTGATCGAGCAGTCAGGTATCGAAGACCCCGAGGTGTACCGAGGCCGGGTCCGTTGGGCTGATTCCGCGAGCCGATATGAAGGGAGTTCGCTGTTTCGAAGGATCGATGGAGCTGCGGAAAGCGTCGAGATCGACTTCCCGTCGCTCGCCCAGCCAATGCAGTTTCTCCCGCAGTATGATCGCTGGCCGAGCGATTCATTCTCTGAGGACGACATCCCAC
>Ga0181607_10002141_pt1 | contig 17479 bp, 14 predicted proteins | sample 041ome_9_FD_132420 | JGI IMG/M metagenome (GOLD analysis project Ga0181607, IMG submission 132420) | Coastal salt marsh microbial communities from the Groves Creek Marsh, Skidaway Island, Georgia - 041413US metaG (megahit assembly) | ecosystem: Environmental > Aquatic > Marine > Intertidal zone...
ACGCCTGAATGGACGTGACTGCAAGCTGCGCCGTGGCTGCAGTAGCGAGAAACTCGCGTCGATTTGTGATCTCCATGCCCAGCTCCTTCCCAAAAAAACACACCACGTACGGGGGTCGCGACCGAGCCACACCTCATCCCTCTCCCCGTTCCTAAGTGTACTGCCGGCAGATTGCGTTGCGTGAATCAGCATCAACGGTGCGGGCAAATCTCGCTGCCTTCTCCCTAACAAACTCGGTATTCTGTGAACGCTCTGGGGATTGGTCTGGGGAGGGTTTGGTTATGAACACCGCTGCCACCTATTCGCTCGACACGCTGCCGACGCCTGCGGTTGTGCTTGATGGCGAACGCGCAGAACAGAACATTCGCCGCCTTGCCGACTATGCCGCGCAGCATGGCATGGGCGTCCGGCCCCATACCAAGACCCACAAGTCTGTCGAGATCGCACGACGGCAGCTGGCAGCGGGAGCCGTGGGGCTGACTGTTGCCAAGGTCGGGGAGGCTGAAGCCCTGCTGCCCGCCTTCGACGATCGCGAGCCCGACATTCTCGTCGCCTATCCCACCGTTGATTCGGCCCGGGCGAGCCATGTGGCAGACCTCGCCAACCGCTGCACGATGCGGGTGGCCCTCGACACCCCTGCAGCCATCGCAGCGCTGGCAGGCGCCGCCAGCAGGGCAGGCACGACCGTGGGGGTGCTGGTCGATCTTGATGTTGGCCCCGGTCGCACCGGTGTGCCCAACGTCGATGCCCTCGTGACCCTCGCAGAGGCCGTCACGCATGCCCCGGGCCTGCGGCTTGATGGGATCTTCTTTTATCCGGGCCACATCTGGAACCCGCCCGCAGAGCAGACCACACCGCTGAAGGCCGTTGCCGACACGCTCGCCGAAGCCTGCGACCGATTTGATCGCCAGGGTCTCTCCCGTGACATCGTCTCCGGCGGCTCGACGCCCACGGCCTATCAGTCACACCTCGTGCCACAGGCCACCGATGTTCGCCCTGGCACGAGTGTGTTCAACGACCTCAACACGCTCCGCGGTGGCTTCTGCACGCACGACGAAATCGCCGCGACTGTCCTGGCGACGGTGGTCAGCGATGCCGTTGCCGGCCAGGTGGTGCTCGATGCAGGCAGCAAAACCCTCACCAGCGATCGCTGCGTGCCCACCCCCGACAGCGGCTACGGCTTCCTGCCCGACTATCCAGAGGCCGTTGTCACCAAACTCACCGAGGAGCATGCGCAGGTCGACATTCGTGGCTGCCCGAAGCCCCCAAGCGTGGGCGAACGGGTGACGATCATCCCTAACCACATCTGCCCGTGCATCAATCTGCAAGACACCGTCTGGTGGAAAGAGCCCGACGGCAGCCTGCGACCGCTCACCATCGACGCCCGCGGACGGCTGTCGTAGGGGATGACTCAACGACACACTGGCAGGCGGTATGCTTGAATCCTGCCAGACATGTGTTTCCTCACGGCTTCTCCCATGCCCACCTGCGATGCCCAGCCGGCCACCTCCACGCCGCCCAACGAGTCGTTCGTCAACATCGCGGCCTACCTCTTCACACCGCTTGACCGGCTACCGGAGCGGCGTGAAGAGCTCCGCCGCCTCTGCCGCACACAGCAGCTCAAAGGCACGATCCTGCTCACGCCGGAAGGAATCAACCTCTTCATGGCCGGCAGCCGCAGCGGCATCGACACGCTGCTGACCCATCTCCGAAGCGACCCGCTGCTGGCCAAGCTTGAAACGAAGGAGAGCCTCAGCGATCGCCAGCCTTTTCGCCGCCTGCTGGTCAAAATCAAGCGTGAGATCATCGCCTTCGGCATCGAGAACGTCGCCCCTGCCTCCTACACCTCGAAGAAGCTTCCGGCCAAACAGCTCAAAGCGTGGCTCGACGAAGGACGGCCGCTGACTCTGCTCGACACCCGCAACGACTACGAGGTTGAGCTCGGCACCTTCGAAAATGCTCTGCCGATTGGCGTCGATCACTTCCGCGACTTTCCCGAGGCCGTCCGCAAGCTGCCTGAAGAGATGAAGGACCAGCCGATCGTGATGTTTTGCACCGGAGGCATCCGCTGCGAGAAGGCCGGCCCCTTCATGGAGCAGGAAGGCTTTCGCGAGATCTACCAGCTCGACGGCGGCATCCTCAAATACTTCGAGGAGTGTGGCGGGGATCACTACCAGGGTGATTGCTTTGTGTTTGACCAGCGGGTGGCCGTGAACCCGCAGCTAGAGGAGACAGCAACCACACAGTGCTTCGCCTGCCAGCATCCGCTCACGCTCGCTGATCAGCAGTCGGAGCACTACGAAGCCGGCGTCGCCTGCCCCTACTGCTGGAAGCCTGCGGAGAGCCCACGGCCGCTGACGCTTGCCGAGCGAGAGGCAGTGATAGCCGCTGTGACCACTCCGCTCCCAGGCAGCCAGCCATACGAGAATCGCCGGCCGCTGAATGTGCCTGCCCGTTACGAGGCGTGCACGCTGATCGACTTCCTGGCCGACTTCCTCCCCCACATCGATCGGCCTGAGTGGCACGACGTCATCGCCCAGGAAAGGATTGTGGATCGGGATGGGCCACTGACAGCCGAGACGATCGTGCGAGCAGGCCAACGGCTGACCCGTCTTGAGCCCGAGACGACCGAGCCGGCGGTCAACCCAGCCGTAGGCGTTCTGGCCTGGGAAGACGAGTTCGTCGTCTTCAACAAGCCCGCTCCGCTGCCGATGCATCCCTGCGGCCGATTCAACCGCAACAGCCTCACCGAGATCCTCAGCCTGGCCTTTCCTGGCGAACACCTCACCCCCGCCCACCGGCTCGACTCCAACACAACCGGCATCGTCATCTTCTCCCGCAGCCGCCGCTCAGCGAAGGCGATTCAGCGACAGTTCGAACAGACGACCGCCTCGAAGACCTACCTCTGTCGCGTCGTCGGCCAGCCTGACTGGCAAGAGATGCTCTCCACTGAGCCGATCTCCAGCCGGCCTGCCGAGCATGGCTTCCGGGTGGTCGACCGAGATGGCCGCGACACCGCAGAGACCGCGTTTCGCGTCCTGAAACGCTTTCCCAATGGCGAGGCCCTGATCGAGGCGACCCCCCGCACCGGTCGCACCAATCAGATTCGGGTGCACCTGTGGCATCTGGGCTTCCCACTCGTCGGCGACCCCAGCTATCTGCCAGGGCAGCAACTCGGACGCCAACAGACGCTGACTCCCAACGACCCGCCAATGTGTCTCCACGCCTGGCGGCTGAGCTTTGCACACCCCGCTGACGGCACGACTGTCAGCGTCGAGGCGGCCCCGCCACGCTGGGCTGACTGACAATGACGGCCATCAGCATGTCTGCCATCAGCCATGCCTACTCAGCCCAGGCAGCCCGAAGAAACCGCAGCCAGTTGCCCCGCATGATCTTCTCGACGTCTTCAGCCGAGTAGCCACGGGCAGCAAGCATCTCAGGCAGTCGCTGAAGATCGGCAATCGTCTCCAGGTCGTGCGGCGACTGTTCGCGTCCGTAGCCACCGTCGAGGTCTGAGCCAATCCCCACATGGTCGGCGTTCCCGGCGACCTGACAGACATGATCGAGGTGATCGAGCATCACCGAGAGGTCGCACCCGGCCGCCTTGGGCTCAGTCTGCCCCCGAATCCAGCCGGGCACCATCATCCAGGCATCCAGCGGCATCCCAATCACGCCTCCTCGATCGATCACCGCCCGTAGCATCGCATCGGAATACTGCCGGTTGTGGTCGACAAGCGCACGGCAGTTGCAGTGGCTCGCCCAGACAGGCCCCGTGAAGATCTCAAGTGCCGTCCAGAAGGCCTCGTCGCAGAGGTGCGTGGTGTCGAGGATCATGCCGAGGCGGTCCATCGCCTTCAGCAGTTCACGGCCCTGATCATTCAACGGGGCCGAGGCATCGGTTCCGTAGGCATACCGACCCGGGCCGTAGTGGGCAGGCCCCAGCGCTCGCAGCCCATCAGCGTGGGCCCGCTCAAGATGCTCAAGCGTCACCAGCGAATCGGCGCCTTCCAGTGTGAGGATGTAGCCGACCGGCAAGGAGCTGAGATCGTCCCCCGCTGCGACGGCCGTTTCCCAGCGAGCCACATGCGTCTCGAGCCCGACCAGGTCGCGAATCTGGACCATCTCCCCGGCCCGCTCCATCTCCCGATACCAGGCCAGCTGTCCCTGTGTCTGCGCCCAGGCCTGCTCGGGTGAGCTCCAGCCGGGGAGCGGGTTGTCGGGGGCGGTGTAGCGGGCGATCTGCGTGGCCACGACGAGTCCGATTGATCCTCGTCGCAGATCTGGCAGCGACGTGGTCGCCAGCCCACGGTCAGGCTTGTCAGTGAGGCCGCGAGCTCGCTCGCGGGCGTTGATCAAAGCGGCATCACACCGCAGGTCGCGGTTCCACTCCAAGGCGTTCATCGCCAGGTCGAGATGCGCATCGATGGTGAACATGGCCAACCTTTCTCACAGCAGCTCAGACCAACTGATCAAGCAGGAGCACTCCACCGAGTGCCACCACCGACACGATCGACTCCATCAGCGTCCAACTCTTGAGCGTGTCGCCGATGCTGACGTTGAAGTATTCCTTAAACATCCAAAACGCCCCGTCGTTGACGTGGGAGCAGAAGATGCTGCCGGCGCCAATCGCCAACACCATCAGGTTCGGCTCCACATCGCCACCCACCAGCAGCGGAGCGATGATGCTCGCGGCCGTCAGGCCGGCAATCGTGGCCGAGCCCACGCAGACGCGAATCCCAGCCGCCACCACCCAGCCGAGAATCAAGGGATCGAGTGGGAGCGTCTCGAGCACCACGGCGATCTTGTCATCCACACCGGTCGACACGATCACCTGCTTAAACGCACCGGATCCGGCAATCACCAGCAGGATCGAGGCCACGTCGAGGATCGCAGTTGAGTAGGTGTGCATCACGGCCGCCAGCGACTTGCCGCGAGCGAGACCGAGTGTGACCGCCGCAAAGATCAGCGAGACGACCATCACCACATCGGGATCAGCTGCAAACGCCACCATCCCGGCCCAGGGTGAGTCGGCAGGCACCACCAGGGTTGCCGTTCCTGAAAACACCAAGAGCACCGCCGGCAACAATGCCGTCACCACACTCACCGTCAGCCCAGGCAGTTCCGCATCTGGCTTCGGCTCCGCGATCAGTCCGGGCAGCGGCTTGGCTTCAATCCTGGTCAGAAACCTGGAGAACAGTGGCCCGCCGATCACGATCGCAGGCAGCGACACCAGCAGCCCGTAGAGCAGCGTGAGCCCCATGTTGGCCCCAAACTGGGCCACGAGTCCGGTGGGCGCCGGATGAGGTGGGAGCAGCCCGTGGGCCAGACTCATTGCCGCCAATGCCGGCAGCCCCACCACCACCAGCGGCAGGCCAGCACCGGCAATCACCGCGAAGATAATCGGCACCAGCAGCACGAACCCCACGCCGAAAAACAGCGGGATACCAACGATCAATCCGGTTCCCGCCATCGCCCAGGCCATCCGCGTCGGCCCACATGAGGCCACCAATGCCGATGCGATCCGCTGGGCTGCGCCACTCTCAGCGACAAGTTTGCCGAGCATCGCCCCAGCCACGATCACGATCGTGAGGGCCCCAAGAATGTCGCCAATGCCTCGGCGAATCGCCCCCGGAATCTCACCAGCCGGCATCCCCAGACCGAAGGCGGCCGCCGCCGAGACAAGCACAAACGCCAGCAGCGGGTGCACCTTCGCCCAGACCACCATCGCCACGAGGGCCACGATCGACGTGGCCACGATCAGGAGGGGCTCCATCTCTGCCCATGCCATCGGCTGCGTCTCCCTCTCTGGCTGTGGGCCCGCTGCCCGGAGTCCGTCGTGGTCTCTCGTGCACCTTGGTGACTAGGCCAACTCGAAGAGGGCCTCGATCTCCACCGAGATGTTGCCCGGCAGGGAGCCCATGCCGACAGCACTCCGCACGCCGATCCCCAGGTCATGCCCCCAGATCTCACCAAAGAGCTCACTGCAGCCGTTGATCACAAACGGATGCTGCTCAAAGTCGGGCGTTGCGTTGACCATGCCGAGCACCTTGATCACCCGCTTAATGCGGTCGAGGCTCCCCAGGTGAGCCACGAGCGTCGCCAGGATGGCCAGGCCCACCTGCCGAGCGGCCGCTTTACCTGCATCGGAGTCGAGGTCTTGTCCAACCCGCCCGGTAATTAGAGTGCCGTCGCTCTGCAGCGGACCGTGGCCGGAGACATACACATGGTGGCCATCGATGAGACACGGCTTGTAGACGCCAGCCGGCTTGGGAGCAGGAGGAAGCGCGAGGCCGAGAGCAGCGAGCCGGTCGTGTGGTGCGAGGTCGTCCATGAGAATCTAGGTGTCCAAAGTGTGGAAAGAAAATGCCGTGCCTCCCCGAAGCCCGACGGGTGGCGAGAATACCACACCAGCGGTCTCCTTGGGCGAGCCAGCCGCTATGCTTGAGGCATATACGCTTTGCGAGTAGGCAGCTGCGGAGGTTTCCGTGTGCTCCGAGATCAGCGGAAGGGTCCCGCATGGACACGCTCATCAAAGACCAGCAGTCCACCGCATCAGATCCCCTGCTCGACTGGAACCTCGCTGGAGCCACAGCAGCTGAGACCTGGGAACTCGTTGCTGGCGAACTGGTGGCAGCGGCTGCATCCGGTCGCCATCCACTGCACTTGCCGACGCTGACCACGGTCGGAGCAGACGGAGCGCCGCAGGCCAGGACCGTTGTGCTTCGACTCTTTGATCCGGCCCATCGTGAAGCTTGGTTTCATACCGACGTGCGAAGTGGCAAAGTCACCGACATGCTGCGTGAGCCGAGGGTGGCCCTGCATTGGTACGATCCAACCGCGCGAGTGCAGATTCGGATCGCGGCCCGAGCCCATGTGCACCACTGCGATGCCCGGGCTCGTACCGCCTGGGGCAACTCAGCGGCCATGAGCCGGGCGTGCTACGCAGCCTGTGACGCACCGGGAACTCCGCTCGAACAGTTCCCCACGGCTCAGCCGCATCCGGCCGACGGCGACGATGCGGGCTTTGAGGTGTTCACCGCCGTCTGCTGCCACTTCGACACCGTCGACCTGCTCACGCTGCACGCCGCAGGCCATCAGCGGGTGCTGCTGGATCTCACCGGGCGGAAGCCCACGTGGCAGATCCTCGCCCCCTAGCGAGGTTTGCCAGGCCAACGTTACTCAGCTGGCGTCCACTGCCGCAGCTGTGCATGCACCTGGGCGACGCGTCCCATGTAGTGGTCCATCGAGTAGCGACCGGCTGCAAGGCTGATGTGCTGCTTGGCGGCGTCTGCATCGCCCGTCGCTTCGGCGAAGAGGCCGAGATAGAGGTGCGCGTAGCAGAGTCGGTTTCGCTTGCCTGCCTCATCACCGGCTTCGGCGGCTGCCAGAATCTCTTCCGGACTCCCCTCGCCTCGGTAGTAGGCGATGATCTCCTTCATCGGAACGCGACGATCGGGCCCTACCGGCAGCATCGCTTTCCGCGCCGCCTCAAGCCCCTCCAGACGAGCCACGCAGGCAAAGTGCCAGGCGGGATTTTCCACGTCGTTGGGATTCACCGTGCGGTGTGACTCAAACTGCTCCCGGCCATCCTGAAAGCGGTCGGCGTAGTAGAGCGAGAGCCCCCGCTGCCAGAGTTCTGGCTCAGCCGTCGGATCGGCTTTGATCAGCGCATCAAAACGCTCCGACGACTCCACCGGCTTGGCTGCAAAGAAGAGTTCTACCCCTTCTTGAAACAGCTCACTCGGCGACTCCGCTGCAGCCTGCGTCACCATCGCCATCACTCCAACTCCAGCCAGCAGGCATCTCCAGCCCATGCGATCTCTCCCATATTCGTGTTGAGCGGCCTCCGCTCCCCACCGCATGCCGGTCGTCGACACACGGCCCCTCGCGGCGCTGGCTGCATCGCCATCCCACCTGAAGCCCCAGTGTATGCTCGCCACTGTTCGGAAGGCGACTGACCGGAGGCACCAGATGACGCGATCGCTGCGATTGAGACACGCAACACATCTCTCAGCGGCCTGCCTGCTGCTTACCTGTGGCCTCACGCTGGCACGAGCCACCGACGGCATTTCATCTAAAGACAGCACTGCATCAACCGTTACCAGCGCGGCAGAGTCGCAGCCGCTCTGGTCGGGCCCTGCACTCCCGGCGACCGCCGAGGCTCCGGAGCTCACGGATGTGTGGTGTTCGGTCATCAAGCCCTATGCGTTCACCAACGACGGCTACCGCTTTCTGCATGGGGTCGCCCTCTGCTGGCACCACGGTCGTCTCTACGCCTCCTTCGGCCACAACAAGTCGCCGGAGAACACCGGTGGCGAGCAGGCCCGCGGCTGTGTCAGCGACGACGGCGGCAAGACATGGGGCGATGTCTTCACAATCGATGCCGGTGATCCAGCGGCCAACCTCTCGGTGAGTCATGGCGTGTTTCTCTCACACGGCGACGAACTCTATGCGTTCCACGGCTGCTTCTACGGCTCGATGCAGCGGGTGCACACCCGGGCCTATCGCCTCAGCGACGGCGACACCTCGTGGGAGCCGCTCGGCGTGGTCGTCGACGGCGGCTTCTGGCCGATGCAGGAGCCTCAGCAGCTCGCCAACGGCAACTGGATCATGGCGGGCTTTCGGGTAGGGGGCGGCAATCCGGCGGCAGTCGCGATCAGCGATGGCGACGATCTCCTCAGCTGGCAGCTCATCCCGCTTCCCAAGGAGGTTGACGGCATGTGGGGTGAGTCGACGGTGCTGCTTGATCAGCAACAAACAGCCGTCACCAACATCGCCCGCTGGGGCGAACGCCCACTCGCTCTGACGGCACACAGCGGCGACAGTGGCCTCTCATGGTCAGCATCGCAGCCGAGCAATCTCCCGATGGTCACGAGCAAGCCCTACGCCGGCCGACTCTCCACCGGCGAGCCCTACCTGATCGCCACCACCACCGCCGACAGCGGCAAACGCCGATCACCGCTGACCATTGCGATAGGGCCGCCGGGCGGCAACAGCTTTGAGCAGGTGTTTGTGATCCGCCATGCTGAGCATGATGGCCCGGGGGAATCTCACCCCAAGGCCTCGCTTGCCTACCCCTATGCGATCGAGCATGACGGCCGGCTCTACGTGGGCTATTCCAACAACGGCGGCCTCGTCGGTCGCGTGGGCCAAGGCCGTGAACTGGCCAACAACAACTCAGCCGAGCTCGCCGTCATTCCGCTCGCTTCCCTGCGAAACGCGGCTGCGAACTGATCCAATGGCCAGCTCGCATTGAAGCAGCCTCCCCCAGCGGACTACGCTCTACAACGTAGAAGCGTTGTCAGTGCCGCATCGCGGGCCGCAATGGCCCCATGGAGTTTTCTCAATGCCACTCGCCAGACACCTTTCCCGCAGGCGGCTTCTCCAGGTGCAGGGGGCAACGCTCGCCCTGCCGTTCTTGCCGTCTCTCGGCCGAGCAGCCGAGGCTGCAGCCGCCGCGCCGAGCAAGAAACTGGCGCTCGTCTACCTGCCCAACGGCATCGTCCGGCGATGTTTCTTCCCGGGTGAAGAACAGGCTGAGATCCCGGACTTCATCGGTGGCTTCGACGCCGACAAGGTGAAGGCCCAGCGACAGTTTTCCCGCGAGCCAGGCGTCAGCCCGATTGAGCTCACCTCCACCATGCAGCCGCTGGCAGACGTGAAGGATGAGCTGACCCTGATCACCGGCCTCGACCGCACCTACAAGCATGGCCAAGACGTTCACGCGCAAGGAGCCTCCTGCTATCTCACCAGCCTCTCCCCAGAGCAGGCGGAGCGGCAGGGTATCGCCCATCCCAATGGCCGCACGCTCGACCAGATCATTGGCGATGTCGCGGGCCAGTCGACGGTCTTCAACACGCTGGAGATCAGCTGCAACGGCTTCACCGCCGGCAAGGAGCCGATCGAGTTTGACAACATCTCCTGGTATGGACCGGGCCGCATCGCCCCGTCGATTCGCGAGCCGCGAAAGCTCTACGACCGGCTCTTTCTCCGCGAGAGCTACCGCGACCATGTTGCCGACGTGACCGATCTTGTGTTGGCCGACGCCAAGTCACTCTCTGCCCGGCTCGCGCCAGCTGATCGTCACACGCTGGGCGAGTTCATGGAGATGCTCCGCGGCATCGAACTCCGCGTGGAGAAGATGGAACGGATGATGGCGGAAACCGAGGTGGGTGTGCCGCCAGCCGAGCGGCTGCCCCGCGGTGAATACATCCGCCTGCAGATGGACCTGATGCTGACCGCCTTCCGCATGGGGATCACCAACGTCTGCACCTTCATGCTCGGCCCTGAGCGGTGGGATGCCACGCTGATGTATGAGGGCGTGTTTGACCAGCCCGTGCAGCACCACAACATGACCCACAACCAGAAGGGCGACGGCTACAAGGAGCTGCAGAAGATCGACCTGTTCCACATGGAGCAGTATGCCTATCTCATCCGCCGCATGCGGGAACTCAAAGAGTTTGACGGCAGCAGCATGCTCGACAACTCGATCGCCGCCTTTGGGGCAGGCCTTGGCGACGGGGCCACGCACCAGTACTACGACCTGCCCACGATGGTGGCCGGCCGTGCCGGGGGGCAGCTGCGTCAGGGTCGCTTTATTCGCATGCCCAGCGGCACGCTCAACTCCAATCTCTGGCTGACATACGCCCGGCTGATGGGCCTCGACATCGAGTCGTATGCCGACAGCACAGGCGTGATCTCTGAACTGTGGGCGTAGCGAATGCCAGGTCAGATCACCACACGCGTCCCGCAGACAGCCGGCAGCTCGACGTTCGGCCCAGCACTCCGCTCCGCGGCCACGTGCTTTGCCGCCGGCGTACTGCTGTGTCTCTGGCAGTGTGTCACGATGGTGCCCATGACAACGGCCGCAGAGCCGCCTGCAGTGGAGGCAGCCACCCTCGCAGTCTTTGCAACCACCTGCATCGACTGCCACACCGCTGCCGACGCCAGCGGTGGCGTGAACGTTGAGGCCATGCTTGAGGCCAATGCCCTGTCGTCGGATGCCGCGTTGCTCGAACGGCTGCTCGATGTCATCGAATCCCGCGGAATGCCGCCAGACGACGTCGACCCTCTCGACGACACCACCCGCGATGCCGTGCTCGCCGAACTCCACTCGCGGCTGGAAACAGCGACGGCAGACGCCACTCCCCCACCGGTGCCGGTCAGCCGGCTCAACCGATTTCAATACAACAACACCGTCCGCGACCTCTTCCAGCTCGACCGCAACATTTTCCCACTCCCAGAGAAGCTGCTCACGCGTCACGACACCGCCCTCGCCCAGACGCTTTCAGCCGGAGCGGATGCCCAGCTTCCTGATGTGGTGCAGGTCTCCTGTGATGCGGTTGCGGCTGCCCCGGGGCTCGAAGGCGTGCGTCCCTTCCCCAAAGACCTCCGCGCGAGCCATGGCTACGACAACCAGTCTGACAAGCTGACGCTCTCGCCACTGTTGCTCGACAGCTTTCTGCACCTGAGCGTGTCGATTCTCGAAAGCCCCGACTTCACAGCCGACTCCGTCGGCATCTGGCAGGCCTTTTTTGCCGCACCACCAGAAAACACCTCCCCTGAAGACGCCATCCGCAGCCGGCTGGCCACGTTCCTCCCGCTCGCGTTTCGCCGCCCCGTCAGCGACGACGTGCTCAACCGCTACACGGCCTACACCCTGGCGAAGCTTGAGTCGGAGCAGGACTTCACAGCCGCCATGAAGAAGGTGGCTGCTGCAGTTCTCTCCTCTCCCTTATTCCTCTATCGCACGCCGCCGGCCACGCCTGCCGACGAGCCCTTTGCCCTCGCCGAGCGACTCGCCTACAGCCTCTGGGGCAGCTGCCCAGACCGCGAGCTGATCGATCTGGCAGCCGACGGCTCGCTGACTGAGCCCGCGATCCTCGCACAGCAGGTGGAGCGAATGCTCGCCGACCCGCGGATCGAGCGGTTTCTCGACGCCTTCCCCGCGCAGTGGATGCAGCTGGAAAACATCCTCGCCGCCACGCCGGATCCGAGTCTCAGCCGGATCTACTCTCTCGATCCCAAGCGGCCGGCCGGCACACAGATGGTGCTCGAGCCGCTGCTGCTGTTTGAAGCGGTGCTGCTGGAGAACCGGCCTCTCGCCGAACTGATTCGCCCCACCTTCAGCTACCGCAGCGATTTCCTCGACGCCTGGTACACCACGCCGCTCACGCCGCCGCCAGTCGATGCCGACGCGATTGTCGCTCAGAATCGGCGGAATGCCGAGCAACGGACGGAGTTCATGGCGACCATCACTGACCTCCAGCAGCAACGGCAGGTTCTGCTTGCTCCGGTGCGTGCCCGCGTGCTTGCCGGCGCGCCGGCCGAAAACACTGCAGTCGACCTTGCCCCCTACGCGGCCTGGGACTTCCAAGGCGATCTCTCTGAGGCGATCCACGGACTCCATCTTGAGCCACACGGCGAACTCCGTGTAATCGACAGCGGCGTCGACCTCAACGGCGGCTATCTGCTCAGCGGCCCACTGCCGATTGACCTGGGTGCGAAGTCTCTGGAGGTCGTCTGCACGCTGGAAAATCTTGACCAGCCGGGTGGCGGCCTGATGGGCATCCAGGGTCCCGACGGCCTCTTCGACACGATCGTGATCGGTGAAAGGAAGCCGAGACACTGGATCTCCGGCAGCAATGTCTTCGCCCGCACCGAAGACTTTCCAAGTTCCTTTGAAGAGTCAACGACTTCGGAGCCGCTGCATCTCCTGATGACCTATGCAGCAGACGGCACCACCACGCTCTACCGCAATGGAGAGCTCTACGGCGGAAGCTATCAGAAAGGGGCTGTTCGCTTTCCACGGGAGGAGTCGCGGGTGCTCCTCGGGCTGCGGCATCTGCCGCCCGGCGGCAACAAGTCGCTGCGATGCCAGATTCACGCCGCCCGCCTCTACGACCGCTGCCTGACGGCCGAAGAGGTTGCAACCGCAGCCCGCGGACAAGCGGGCATCGTCACGCAAGCAGCGATCCTGGCTGCGATGACCGATGAGGAGCACGCCCGTGAGCGGTCCCTTAACGAGCAGCTCTCGCAGCAGCAGGCCGCCCTCGCTGCGGTGCCCGCAGACATCGATCTCGGCCAGGCCCGAGCCGCCGCCCAGGAGCAGTTTGACAACCACATCCGCGGCCTCCTTCAGGAGCAGACCTTTCGCCGTGTGTCGCTTGAGGATCCTCGTTACGGCGGCATCCTGACCAACGCCGCGATGCTCACGATGACCTCAGGCCCGAAACGAACGCATCCGGTGGCTCGCGGCGTGTGGGTGATCGAGGTGCTCTTCAACGATCCGCCGCCCCCGCCGCCAAACGACGTGCCTCCCCTCGATGAAGATGCAGGCGATGCCAGCCTGACAATCCGCGAGCGGTTTGCGGCCCATCGCGAGAATCCCTCCTGCGCCGGCTGCCACTCCCGCCTCGATCCCCTCGGCTTCGCATTGGAAAACTACGACATCACGGGACGCTGGCGAGACACCTACACCAACGGCCGTGACGTGGATGCTGCCGGCGTGTTGCGGCAGACTCACCCCTTTGCCGAGGCGATCGGCTTCAAAGCCGCCCTGCTCGAAGAGCAACGACCAATCGCCCGCGGCCTCACTGAGCATCTCCTCCGCTACGCCCTCGGCCAAGAACTCACGCCTGCCGACCGCATCGCCGTGGAAGCGATCGTCGCGGCCACGAGCGAACACGGCTACCGGCTCAAAGACCTGCTCCGCAGCGTGCTGCTGAGCCCCCGCTTTCGCGACTTTCACTACTAAGCTTTCGCGATGAAGCATCAGCCATCCGTGACCACTGCCTCAGGCGGGCTCAACACCAGACGAAACCCAAAGGGCGCCTGCGGGGCAGTCGCTGAAACACTCGCCGCCGGCCGCGGCACCACCAACAGCGATCTCCTCGTGCGAGCCCGCCTGATGACCTACCGGCTGGCCCCCGATGTGGCCAGCGACACCCCCATGGCCGTTCGAGCAGACGCCGAAACGCTGCTGGCCTCCCTCCGTGAACAGCAGCTGCTCACGACCACGCCCGAGGGCCTCCTGCTGGTGGCCCGGTTTTCCGAAATGCTGACGGCGGTTTTCTTTGCCGAGGGCCAAGCCGAGGCCCAAGCCCTCCTCGCCCCACTGATGGCCGATCCAGAGTCTCTCTCTGCCGTCGACCCCGCCGCCGCAGCCGAGGTGCAAGCCGCGTGGGAGTCGCTGCCGTGAGCCGTTTGGCGAGATTCGATTTCTCGGTTAGCCGGCCAGCGCGTGGGCGATGCGGTCGCGGTCGTTGGCGGTGAGCCGCAGGCCAGCGGCTACGGCGATGTCGGCATACTGGCCTGGTGCGCGGGCGCCGACGATCGCCGCAGTGACCGCGGGATTCTCAAGCACCCAGGCGATCGCCACCGCTGCTGGCGTGGCCCCATGGGCTGCCCCCACTTCCCGCAAGACTTCGGCCACGGCCGTGCCATGGTCGAAGGCTGGATCTTGGAAGAGCGGGTTCTTATGTTTCCGCCAGTCGTCTTCAGGCAGCGATTCCCGACGCTCCTTCGTCCAGGTTCCGGTCAGGAGCCCCGAGGCCATCGGCGAGTAGGCGATCACACCGATTCCATGCTCGCGGGCATAGGGCAGGATCTCCGCCTCCACGTCTCGCCGGAGCATTGAGTAGGGAGGCTGCAGCGACGTGATCGGGGCGATCGCGGTGGCCCGCTTCATCTGGGCAACACTGAAGTTGGAAACCCCGATCCAGCGAACCTTCCCCTCTTCTTGCAGCCGGGCCATCTCGGTCCAGCCCTCTTCCACATCCTCATCCGGCTCCGGCCAGTGCATCTGGTAGAGGTCGATCGTGTCGACTGCCAGTCGCCGCAGGCTCGCCTCGCATTCGCTGCGAATGCTCTCGGCCTTGAGTCGCTTGCCAACCGTCCGCGTCTCATCCCAGATGCGGCCACACTTGGTGAAAATCAACGGCCGCTCGGCCCGCCCGGCGAGGGCCCTGCCGACAACCTCTTCGGAGTGGCCAAGGCCATACACCGGCGCGGTGTCGATCCAGTTCACGCCCAGGTCGAGCGCCTCATGAATCGCCGCCACGCTCTGGCCGTCGTCTTGCGGCCCCCAGGCAAACGACCAGTCGCCCCCACCAATCGCCCAGGCTCCAAAGCCGACGGGTGTGATCTGAAGGTCGGAGTTGCCAAGCTGCTTGGTCTGCATGGGAGGAAGTCTCGCGAAACGGGAAGCGGGCGTTGAGGATCGGCCAGCACGACAGAATAGCAGCCCTTTGGCTGATTCCGTCGGCTTGCATCACCGCATGATTCCGTCAGACTGTTTTTCGGCTCACGGAAGGGGTGTCGCGACTGCCATTCGTTGGCCCACGCTTCCCACAGCTGCACTATTCTCGAAAGGCATCCACGATGCGACTGCTGCTGACTTCTCTCCTGCTCACAGCATTTCTCCTCAGCGGAACGCCCGCCTTCGCCCAACCGCCCACAAAGAAGCCCAACATCCTGGTGATCTGGGGCGACGACATCGGCACCTGGAACATCAGCCACAACAACCGCGGCATGATGGGCTACCGCACGCCCAACATCGACCGGATTGCTCGCGAAGGCCTCTCCTTTACTGACTACTACGGTCAGCAGAGCTGCACCGCCGGCCGGGCCGCTTTCCTCGGTGGCAACGTGCCCGTCCGCACGGGCATGACGAAGGTGGGCCTGCCCGGAGCCAAAGAAGGCTGGCAGCAGACCGACGTGACAATCGCCACGGTGCTCAAGAGCCTCGGCTACTCCACCGGCCAGTTCGGCAAGAACCACCAGGGCGACCGCAACGAGCACCTGCCGACGATGCACGGCTTCGACGAATACTTCGGCAGCCTCTACCACCTCAATGCGTCGGAGGAGCCGGAGAACGAGGACTACCCAGGCGACATGCTGCTCGCCAACGGCAAGACCTTCCTGGAGACCTACGGTCCTCGCGGCGTGCTTCGCTGCACCGCCGACGGCAAGGGTGGCCAGACGATCGAAGATACCGGCCCGCTGACCAAGAAGCGGATGGAAACGATCGATGAGGAAACGCTCGCCGCCGCCAAGGATTTCATCGCCCGTCAGGTTGACGGAAGCGAGCCCTTCTTCTGCTGGTGGAACGCCACCCGAATGCACTTCCGCACCCATGTCAAAGACGACCATCGTGGCATCAGTGGCCAAGACGAATACTCCGACGGCATGGTTGAGCACGACATGCATGTGGGCGAGCTGCTGGCGATGCTCGACGAGATGGGCATCGCTGACAACACGATCGTGATCTACTCCACCGACAACGGCCCGCACTACAACACGTGGCCCGACGCCGGCACCACGCCCTTCCGCAGCGAGAAGAACTCCAACTGGGAAGGTGCCTACCGCGTGCCAACGTTTGTGCGGTGGCCGGGGCAGTTTCCCGCAGGCGAGACGCTCAACGGCATCGTGGCCCACGAAGACTGGCTGCCCACCCTCGCCGCCGCGGCTGGCGATGCAACGATCAAAGACAAACTCGCCACCGGCGTGGAGCTCAACGGCCGGACCTACCGCAACTACATCGACGGCGAAAACATGCTCGCCTACTTCAGGGGCGAGGCGGAAAACTCGCCACGCCAGAACTTCTTCTACGTCAACGACGATGGCCAGGTGGTGGCGATTCGTTACGACGACTGGAAGGTGGTGTTTCTGGAAAACCGCGGCCAAGCCTTTGGCGTCTGGCGGGAGCCCTTCACCTCCCTGCGGGTGCCGCTGCTGTTTAACCTGCGCCGCGACCCGTTTGAGAAGGCCCAGCACAACTCCAACACCTACAACGATTGGTTCCTCGATCGGCCCTACGTGCTCGTGCCGCTGCAGCAGATGGCGGCCCGCTTTCTGCTGACGATGAAGGAGTATCCACCGAGCCAGACACCCGGCTCCTTCAATCTGGAGAAGATCCAGAAGCAGCTGCAGGGTGGCGGTGTGCAGTAGGCTCTTGGGAGATCTCTTTCCCGCTGGGGAGCACATCCCACGATGGCCACAAAAACTGCAGACGAGTGGTATGCCGAGTATGGGGCGTATCACCAAAACCCCACCAACAAGCTGATCCACTGGCTCTGCATCCCAGCGATCATGACGGCCCTCGTGGGCCTGCTCTGGTCGCTGCCGGTGCCTTGGGCCGCGGCTGCCCCCTGGCTCAACTGGGCGATGGTGGTGGCGGCAGCAAGCCTGCTGTTTTATCTGCGGCTGTCGGTGCCATTGGCGATCGGCATGGCGGCCTGGCTGGCTGTCACGCTGGGCATCGTATGGGCTGTTGAACGGGGAACCGGCCAGCCCGTCTGGATCGCGTCGCTTGCTCTCTTCGTCGTGGCCTGGATCGGGCAGTTCATCGGCCACGCCATCGAGGGCCAGAAGCCGGCCTTCTTCAAAGACCTGCAGTTTCTCCTGATCGGCCCTGCCTGGCTGCTTGACGACGCAGCCCGCCGGTTGCGAAAGCCAGCCTCTTCCGAAGCCTAAGCCT
>Ga0181607_10002148_pt1 | contig 17455 bp, 33 predicted proteins | sample 041ome_9_FD_132420 | JGI IMG/M metagenome (GOLD analysis project Ga0181607, IMG submission 132420) | Coastal salt marsh microbial communities from the Groves Creek Marsh, Skidaway Island, Georgia - 041413US metaG (megahit assembly) | ecosystem: Environmental > Aquatic > Marine > Intertidal zone...
AAGTCTACTACTGCTAGTTTGTAGTCTGCTGTTGCACTATCACCTTCGTTGGGTTTTACTAGTTTGCCGTCAATGGTGTTCATCTGCACTAAGTTAATGCATTTGCGCAAATCTGGATACGTAGCCTTTACATAACTGTCCAGTGTATCTAAATCAATTTCAATACCTTCAGTAACCAATACTGTGGCAATACGTGCAGTAAACTCTATTGCATCAATCTTGCTAATATGGAAGCCCTGACATCTGCTGTGCAATGCTGGGATAACTTTGTTTGGATTATTGCATGTCAAAATAAACCTAGATGTAGCTGCATTCTCTTCCATTACACCTCGCATTGCTGCTTGTGCGTCGGGAGTTAAAAAGTCGGCTTCATCAAGTAGCACAACTTTAAACTCACCAAAGGGCATTGTTTGTACAAACCTAGTTATACGATCCCTGACTTCATCAATGCCACGTTCTCTACTTGCGTTAATTTGCAGAACATCATACTCGTTAATACCAAGTTGATTAATTAGTATCTTGGCCAGTGTAGTCTTGCCTACCCCTGGCGATCCACTAAACAGCAAGTGCGGAATCATACCACTGGCAACCCAGCCTGCTACTTGATTCTTTTGTGCATCATCACGGAACACATATCCGTCTAACGTATCTGGTCTATACTTCTCAGTCCAAAGTTCTTTCATGCTGCGTCTCTTTCTTTAACATGTTGTTTAATAAAGTTTACAGGAACTGTTGGATTAAAGTCAATTAACTCTTGCTCTGTGTATGTATCAGGGTGCCTAATACCATACTTGTTCATCTGATCTAGAGCCCATTTGGTAACATCTTCTTTGGTCATACTATTCATTTTATCGCCCTGTTGTAATGTTAAAGTGTTTGTAGGTTTTCTGAACACACTGTGCTTGGAAGTAAGCATCTGCTAGTGCATTATGTAACTCTTGTTGGATATCTTTTCTAGGATCTTTAGGCATTAAAGCAAACAATGTTCTTGAGTCTCTAATCTGCCAGTAATGCCAGGGACACGGTTGCTGCATATTCCTGTAAAAGTCTTCAAGAATAGCATAGTCAAACAACGGACCCTGGCACCATAAAACATCAACGCCCACACAGAATCGATTAATCTGTTTAATAAAATCTGAACAACTAATCCTGTCATTTTCAGATAGTGCTTCGTCTCTGATGCTCGCTGGTTGATTGTTCCACCACCTAAGTGTGTCGTCATCAACTGTTCTGTTGAGTGTAGCAGTTTGCTCATCTACATCAGGTTTAATATAAAGTGCATGGGTTGGATCCTCGCTGTTGAAAGGATCGAACTTAACTGCACCAAGACTAAGCACCACAGTGTTCTGTGCAGTGCCCAGAGTTTCTAAATCTATCATACCATGTGTTGTCATGATATAATAATACTATGATTTCTTTAGTTTGTCAACTTCTTCTACAAGCTCTTTGATGCGCATCATCAGAGTGTGATTGGTTTTTTGCATCTGGGCTATTTCCTGTTTTAACAGAATATTGTCAGTCTCTAAATTATGGATGAAATCAAAAGTACTGTTTACTGTGTCAGACATTAGTTTGATGTCCCATGGTTGGAGCGTAAATATCTTCGTCTGGAGGAGTGTCACTGATACCAAGAATATCCTTGGGATCAACGGTGCGTGATTCTTCTCCGTTAAGTGTAAAGCCTCGGCTCCAGCGCCCATGTGCTACAAGAACCCACTGTCCAACTTGGACATCATCCTGTTCACGGCCTACTGCAATAACTTCTGCCCAGCGTGGATGGATACCACGGGTAGTTGCGTTATCGTCAAGTACAATAATTCCACCTTTGGTAATGGTTTCGCTAAACTTCATACTACGAACCAGGACCCCGTCACGCAATGGTGTAAATTTTCCTGAAATATTTGTGTTAAGTACTGGCATTTTAAAGTCTGGTTACTCCTGCTTTATCATTTGCTTTAGGTGTTTCTTTAACAGTTTTGCCAACTGTTTTGGCTGCGGCGATACTAGCTGCTAGTCCACCACTGGGCTTTGCTGTTTCAGCTGGTGCTTGCTCTGCAGATTCTTGTGTTTTAACTGGTTCTGCTTCTACCTTTGGTTCCCAATCGACAAAGTCATCTTCAACAATAGCCTGTTGAGCACTTTCAGGAATTGCGCCATCCTGCGGGACCATGGTATTCATTTCATGATACTCACGCATGACTTGAGCACGGGTTTTTACAATCTCGCCACCAGGAGCAATCTCATCTCCACGGGCGTTAACATTCATATTGCCCAATGCTGGGACAGTTTCATTCTGGCTTAGTAGTGTGCCAAAATCAACCATTTTTCCCTGAGCAGTTCTATACGTTTTTTTAGCCATTACATTCTCCTAATATTATATGCGTATATTATATTTATCTTAAAAAGTCATGTATATCGAGATCAAAGTACAGTGAATCAATTTTGTGCACTCCAAGTAAGTATAGCACATAACTTGCGACACTACTACCTCTTCCTACACCCCAAACAACATCGTTTTCTCGCATTACTGAAATAAAATATCTCAGGAAATTAAGAAGTGGTAGCATATCTCTTTCCTGAAACATTAACAGTTCCTGGCCTACTCTTTGCATCTGTTCGTCGTTCTCGCATTGATCTAAACACCATGCAGCAATATCAAACTCTGCATATTCAGCTGGCATGTGCCACTGTGATTGGTTTTGTTTGTGGTATTCGTTAACACTGCAATCAAGGGCAACAGATGCCTTTAACTCTAATCCAGAGTACAGTAATTGACTTGCTTGGTTAAATTGATTTACAGATTCAATATCTAGCATAGTTAGATCCAGAGCAGGATTTAAATACAGAGCTTGCAGAGCATCATCTTCTGTATAAATCTGTCTAGAGTATTGGTCTAGGTTTACCATCGTTAATCGTCTTTATCACCAGGGATAATTCTAGGTTTAAACTCCGACAACTTAACAATATTTTTTTCTGCCTTGTCCTTATTAAAACCAAGTTCTAGTTCACTCCAGGTTTGTTCAACCAGTTTAATGCCTTCGTGATCCACTCTAAAGAACACTGGGTCTTTGCGATACCAGTATTCTGCATATTCTTCTTGTCCTGGATTGACTGCACTTCTGAGTATTTCAATATCACCTTCCTCAGCATGGTGTGTATGGCTAATATTTCCGCCCTGGTAACTCTCTAGATAAAGACTATCAATAAATAGTTTCTTTTCTAAGATAGCACTTAGTTTTGTGTAAATGCTAATACCCACAATGTGGTCATATGGCTCATCGATCAACGGATGAACACCGATTGAGAATGGCAGTGGTCCTACGTTTTTCAACAACTCCATGTCGTCAGGACCAACCAGCATTGAGTTGTCCAGCATTGCTTCAATCCACACGTTAAGTCTCTCAGTAGCAATCGCCACATCATGGTTCGAGTTAATGGAGTTGGGAATTAAGTTAACAGTTAGATCCCAACTGTTGGGAATAAGACTGCCGTCAATAATAACTGTCGCTAAAAATTTATGTTTAATTGAAATCATTTGTTATCCAATGTCAATAATATCGTCCCAATCATCGCCTTTGTCTTTTGATTGGTCAAGGAGTTTTTTAAGTTGTTCTTTATCTCGGCGCATCCGTTCTTCAGTAAAGTCATCTAACATCATACGAATCTGATTAACTACTCCTGGAGAACTCTGATATGCTTGTACAAGTTTAGTGTTTAGTGATTTAATTTTTTCGTTTAAATCAGCATCGCTCATTTCATGCAAATTAGGAGATAATGGATGCATTTAAACATCGCCTTCCTGTCTGTTTTCACTGTAGTGAGCATCAAACTCACCACCTGGATAACGTGCTTTAAGTTTATCAATATTCATTTGGACAATTTCATTGGGGTCTACATCCATAGCCAAACAGCCCTGCATCCAGTACCAGAGTACATCGCCTAATTCTCTCTTCATGTGGAAGATGTTATCAGCATCCAATGGCTTGCCTTGGAACAACATTTTCTTAACAATCTCGGTAAACTCGCCACTCTCTGCACACAATCCCATTGCGGCTGTCATTAGTTGGGGAACGTTTGCTGTTCTACAATTTTGCAATAGATTATGGCGCATTTGATATGCACTGTTATCTTTGCTTTCATCGCTGGTAACAGCGTCTACAAACTCTTTGTATTTGTTTAGATCAATTTGTGTCATAAAAAAACTCCTGCAATATGTTTATATTATACTAGCAGGAGTCTTTTAATGCAATATGTTTCTTATCTACCCATGTAATCTTCTAGTTCTTCAATAGGAACATCATATTTACTGACAACTCTCTGAAGGGCCTGTTCATCATCCATGCCGCTTCTAATTAGATAATCTAATTCATTAGCAGCATCTTCAAAATTGCTATCACTCTCATCGTCTAGAGAATCTAAAATGCTTTCAAATGAAGTGTCATACCGGTTGTTACTGCTACCAAAATTAAATGCACCATATGCATCGCCTTGCCGATGAGCTTGGGGGAAGTGCTCTGCCATAATACCAGCAGCCTCGGCTGATAGTTGGCGTAGTTGTTCCATGATGTCCATGAGTTGCTCTTTAGGACCGTCTGCTGCTTCCTGGACTTCTATAGATTCAATTAGTTTTCTAAATTCCTGTGGTGTTTTCATAGTATACCCTTTTTTAATCTTGGATGTCATTCATACGACGGTAATCGTCTGCAAATGACAAGAGCTCGTCATCACTGTGATCACGCATCATTTGATCAAATAAGTCTTCTTTGCTAACGCCCATGTCTAATAGATCATTTATTGCGTCTACTCCGGGACCTTTTACTGCTTCAGCAACTTCAGTTTCGTCGGCTTCTTCAACAGGAGCATCATTGACGATGAAACTATCTTCGTTCCAGATGCTCTCTAGTTTTGCTTGTAAGTTTTTAAATTGATCTTTATTCATTGTCTAATTCCTAAATAGCCTGTAATACCAGTTTTTTCCAGATAACTGTCGAGCCATCATATGTTCCTGTGCATACATAAACATTTGTGCTGTCAACAACCATCATGCCAGCTACATCACCACTTTGTCCAGTTGCTGTTGCGGTACGGATATCCTGCTTTGTGCGTGTGCGAGTTAAATCGTTAACTGCAACAGTTGTTCCGGCGTCATCTGTGCTAAATTCTAAAATATAAGTCCCAGTTGCATCAAAAGTAATAACTTTGGTGCTTGGAACAATACCCTGTAATGTATCTGCGCCAATGGTAACACTGCTTGGTAGTGTTACAGTATGTGCTGTGCTTGCAATTGTAATTTCAAGGCGCATCTTACCAACTTTACCACTTGCGGGAAAGTTTGAAAATGCTGGTGAAATACTGCCACTTGTTGTTACAGTTTGATATGGACCTTCTGCAAAGTTAAATGTAATTGCGCCACTTGTTGTTCCCTTGGAAACACGAGTTTCACTCATATCTTTTTGTTCAAAGTCACTGATAATAGCACCACCGCCACTGTTGTCCAGTGTGGTGCCAGTTAGTGCACTCTTGAGAACTACCTTGCTCTGCAGGTCTTCAATCTCAGACTTAGCATTAGTAAAGTTGGTTTTGATATTGGTAAAATTATCTCGAAAGCCTTGACTGTCATTGTCCTGACCAGCGATAGGGTAAGTACCATCTATGTTATTTGCATTAATTGAAGAGGCCATCTAAAAACTCCGTATATATTAACATTATTTATCTAAACACTGACCTCTGCGGAAACTTAAGATACATGTCTCCATCGTCAGGTTCTTGATATTTGTCTACACTTGCAAAGAATCTAGTTTGATCACCGTCCAGTGTAGTTGCTTGTGTAAAGTTTGGTTGAGTCTGACTATTCACCACATCAAATGTAGTTTCAGCAGTATTCAACCACTTGTTTGTTTCTTTATTGTAGTATCTACTCAAGTTATTGTCAAGAATGTATCTGTCAACTTCAAAACTAATCTTCTTGAGATCAATACTGGTTCTCTGCTCTAGTAGATAGGCAACCTTGTCGCCTTGTCCTGGCTGGCAATAAACCACAGGTGCTGATAGTGTCCATCCAAGAACCTTGCCTGAATCCTGTAGTTGTTTGTCCTGCATCCATTCTGGCAGAGTAAGTCTCTCAAGTACTGCTTGGCCAATCTGACTTCTAATTCTAGTACGCATGTTTTCAATAGCATTGGGATATGCATATCTGTAGTTACTTTGGTCAGTGCTCAGATTGCCAGTGTCCATTTTAGGCCAGCCATCACTAACACGAATCTCTTTGGTAAATCCGCTCATTGCAGTAACACTCTGTTGTTTCTGTAAATCAATACTCTGACCAGCTGGTGTTGGCAGCATTGTAATTGGATCAACGCCCATGCCCTTGTCCACTAGTTCAATATAAACAATATCGTATTTGCCGGTACCATCTGCATTATAGGCTCTGGCTACTTTAAGCCCACCAAATCGCAGGGTATTATTAAAGTGATTCTGTGCCATTGCTTCCACATAGTCGGTGTTGGGAACAGGGTTTAATCCACTAGCAACAATCGCTCTGATATTTCCCTGGATACCAAAGTTTACATCACCGTTTCTGTATACATCCGCAGGATCAATATCGTCTGCGTTGTTGATAAGACTATTGTAAATATCACGCTGTTCAATTACAGGCAATGCCTTAATATACAAACTCTCATAAGGTTTAAAGGAAGTTGGTGTTATATCAATAGTAAATGTCTGAAAAGTGTCAATAGTTAGGTCGTTGGAGTATGCTCTAACTGTGAAACTGTAAGATCTCTCAAAGGTTGTTTCTGCTGATAGTGTGTTGCTCACACCATCAAATGTAGTGGTCCCAGTGTCAAACATCATGTGTTCAAAACTAACACGTCCTGTAATTAAACCATTGGTTTCCAAACGTAACCCCTGTGGTAGTTTGTTAGGGTAACTAGATTTAAGTTCATATTGCACAGGTTTGTTGTTATTAATGCTTGCACGAATGTCTAGCTCTGATACAGAACCTGTTTTAATAGTGCCCAGGTCAGCAGTTGGCCAAGTCACTACGCCAGCAACATTGCCCACAATAGTCAGTGTAAAGTATACCAACTGACTTTCGTATTCAGGACTGTTTTTCTTATAACACTTAACAGCAAACTGGTATTCTGTGGTAGTTGCTGCTTGGTTGGGAATATATCCAGACAACCAACCACTGTTCGTATCCATAGTAAGTCCTGGCGGTAAACTATATGTACCACGATCAAATATATCCTGGTCAAATCCTGATCCAAGAGCATCAAATCCCAGTGCAGCGCCTGTGGTGATGGAAAACTCCAGTGGGTCTCCATCAAAGTCGTAGCCTATAAACTGGAAGTTATAATAGTTGTCGTGTAGTATTGTGCCTAAATCTGCAGGCTTTGTTACAATATAAGGACTACGTTTGACTTCTAGATCCGCTGTAATCTGACTTTCAATAAGCAGGCTGTCCACTGTTGGACTAAAGGTGTCTGCTGTTAGATCCGTGTTATCTGCGGTTAATATATTGCGGCTTGCCACGTATAAACTATAGTCTTTGGTAGATGATCTATTAGTGCTGTCTACTACTTCGACAGTAAATTCATAGTTTTTACTCACACTTTGTGTAGCAAAGCTGAAACTACCTATGTCAAAGTTATTAACATCAAAGCCTGGTGTGCCAGTTTCTGATGGCACCGGTAATAGCCATCCACTTAATAGTCCACTGGTGCTTAATGTAACACCAGCCGGCAATGCGCCACCAATAACTTTCCAGGTTTGAGTATCAAAAGGATCTGGATCAGTAGCTGTTAGTGGTACAGAAATTTCCTGTCCGTCAAAGTAACTGCCAAGATCGCTTGCTGGAAGAGTGTCAATTATTGGATCATCAGGACCTGTGATAGTCATGGTAAACACTCTATCTGCTACCAACCCATCGTCACTGGTAGCTCTTACCACAAACTCACTGGTTACATCTGTGCCAACCTCCTGGGGAACGCCCTGGATATAGTCCACACTTTTAGGAAAGCCTTCGCACTGCCCATAAATGGTGATACGAATCCCGTCAGGCAGTATGCCACTCAAATACTCATAGGTATCGGCATTATTTGCGTTTAATTGTACCTGGTAAAACTCGTTTTCAACGACAGTACCAAGAGACCCTGGGGGAGTTACCCAAACTGGTGCGACCATAAATGCTCCTCAAGTAAACATTTATAGTATTTATCGATAGTATTGTTATATGAAAACAGTGTTAAACTGCGAAACTCTCGCCACACCCGCAACTTGATTTGGCCTGGGGATTAATTACCTTTAAATAACTGCCGCCTAGTTCACGAACATAGTCAACTGTGCAGCCAATTACAAACATCTCTGAAATGCTATCAATAACAAGCAGGTCTTCTACTAGAGTGCCATCTTGTGCACTATCAACAAAATCCCATTTGTATGTAAACCCACTGCAACCGCCACCAAAAACACCTAGACGAACATAGTTTTTATTCTCATGCTCAGTCATTGTGCTTAGATATTCTTTTGCTGTTGGCGTTAGTGTTAGCATTATGCTGCTCTTTCTACATGGTAATCTTGTTTTTTATAACCATTGCTAGGGTACTGACAACCATCCTTGCAGGTGCACTCGGATACCCATTCATCATCTACATGTGAGGTGCAAGATTCATATCCATAAATTCTTCCATTTTCCTTACATTTGTGCGGTACTGACATTTTATTTGTGCCTGTAGGTTAATCTACCCTTGGTTAAATCATAGGGTGTCATTTCAATGGTTACTCGATCATTCACTAGCACGTTAATCTTGTTCATACGCATACGCCCGTTTGGGTGTGCTACGACTTCCATCTTATTTTCAAGCTCAACAAGATACTTACCGCCTGGGATAATCTTTGTAACTACGCCTTCTAATTCTATTAATTGGTTTTTTGTCATCTACTGATATTTATTAAATTTGTTGAAACTGTTTGACCCTGGAACTAGAAGAAAAATTTATCTTCGTTACTAGTAGTTTCAACACTGGTCCTTGTGAAAAGCAAAGGGCGGGAATAAATCCCGCCCAGGCTTAAAATTTATGTGTATTAAGCAGATGCTTTTGCTAGTGCACGATAGCCAGCAGCAACAACTTTGCGTGATGGAGTGCCAAGGCGATACTTGTTTTTTACACGGCCTTTCGTATCCACTGATTCGTTTGCATAGATAGCAAACCCCTTCATACGAAGAGCTGATACAGTGGCACGGGCATTTCCTACGCCAAATCGAGCTTCAATTTGCTTGCCTGTAAGGTTTTCACCATTCTGGAGGGCGGCAAGAACACGATCTTGCTTAGTTACAATAGTATTTTTCATTGATTATTTCCTTTTTTAATCGATTTATACATAGCAACCTTTTGTTACTATGTTGTATATATAATACACTGAATATTGTCTAATAGTCAATATATTTTATTAAAATGGAGGAAGGCATGGGATTCGAACCCATGGAACGTTTTCACGTTCGTCGGTTTAGTAAACCGGTGCCTTCAGCCACTCGGCCAGCCTTCCTAATTTTAATTTAACTGCTGAAACATGTTAAGGTCCAGAGGACCGATACGAGAATCGTCTGTTCGATCACGCAACCATATTTCAATATTGTCGACATCATCTTCATACCATTCACAGTATACATCATATTTTTCTAGATCCTCGTTGGTAAGTTTACCTTCGACGGTAGCAATTAATGCACGGGCTTTAAAGTTTGCCCGTGCATCAACTACATTAGTCATATCTGTGTTTGGCCCGCTATTTACTGTATCATTTACATTTAGACTTTGATTAGTCGTCATATCTATTTATTCCCCGCCCAAACACTGTTTGTAAGATGTTAAAGTCTCATTCAGTGCCTGACGGGCAGTCGTGGGATCAGTTTTAGCATTACGAACAATAAAGTTAATGGCCTGTTTTTTCTCTAATTGAAGACCATAAATTGCTTCGTTTGCCGCATATTGGATTTCTTTAGTAATCATAATAACTAACCTCATTTTTTGACGTCGGACGATTTTTTGCAGACCATCCACTAACTGCTTGTTAACTTCCACTATAGTAACATAACTACAGCAGATGTCAACCTTGATTAGACATTATTGTTAGATATTTTCCACTAGGACGATTATAAACAAATTTTTGATAGTGTTGACCGTAATGACGATAAGTTACAATATAACCCACATGAACTCGCATGGTTGCCGACTTAGGCTCGTTATAACAGTTATACTGATTCTCGTATACAGGACCACCACCAGGGTTAATTAGTTTAGCGATAAAGTTTCGATTGTCAATTGTCTCAACAACCCGTCTTTCATAGTAGCATTGTGTATTGCCTACTGTGTGTTCAGTGTGTTTGTAAGCATCTTCAATAGCAACAATACGCACTCTGACAGGTTGAGCGTCTCTGAGATTGACATCCCTTTGCACTTTAAAAGGAACTCTATTAGATCCTTCTACTTCAAAACCCCAGGTAATTTTAACTGCACTACATACAACAATTAAAAATACCAATACCGCAACTGTATAACGAAAAATAATCGACATTTTCTAATACCTTGTTTAGTTTAGTACAATATCCTCACCGGTATAAATGTTAATACCGGCTGCAATCAACACTTGCTCTACTTCCTTGGGTACATCAGTTTCCTGTTTTCCCCTGGGAATAAAAACACCTTTAACTTGACCATCAGCACCAAAGATAAGTGCCCAATCGTCGTCTTCCATTAATTCACTCAATTCACCAGTTACTTGCATCGTATGTCTCCCGACTGTTACTTGCAAGGTTCTCCAGTAGTTACAGGATCGACAGTCTTTCCATCAGGGTTGACTTGTTTAAAGTAGAGATTTTCACCTGGATTTAGGCCAAAAAATGCAACAAATGCTTGCGCACCGGTCGGTGATGGATTAACATTAACTGTATGGCAACCTACAAAGTCAAAAGCAGGCTCGCCTTTTTTATATGCTGGAGTAAATCCGCATGCACTTGTAAGCATGAGTGAAATTACTGCAACTGCTGGTAAAACCTTTTTCATTGTATTCTGTATTCCTTTAAGTAATATTATTGCAAAACTTCTGCAACACTGCTATTTATGTTAATATAATACTATATTAATGGGAGAATGTCAACCTTTTCCTAAATTAAAAAATATGCAAATAGTACTTGTCACTAAGTGTTCCTACAAAGAAACTTTCGCCTAGTTTGACCCCTGTTAGCAAGTTTAACTGTAAGTCAATATACATTATTCCAAATAGAATTTTTTAGTCAATAGGCCTTTTAAGCCATAAGTTATGTCATCATTATTAAAAAAATGTAAATCCAACGGTATTGATTGTATCTTGTTATGCCACTGATATACCAAATTCTTTGTTTTTGGATTAGCCAATGCTTCAGACGTAGTTAGCTTTGTTTTCGGAGCCATCATAACACCAAAAGATGCCTTACCAATTGAAAAGTCAACAAATAAGTCATCACGACACGTCTTAAATGAAAGTGGATTGAAATCGCCACCAACAGTAAAACCGTTTTCTTGATGATAATTTTTAACCAAATGACATTGCTTACAATGAATATCCATACCCATAAAAAACATAATTTGATGATCATTCTCATTAGGATCTACAATATGTGGAGCAAGAGTTTCATCCACAAGGTACCAAAAATAACCATTATTGTCTTTACCGATCTTTGGTTTTTCAACGCCAGTTATATTACCAATATTTTTATGATCATTTATTCCGGGAAAAATATTATGCATTGTAGAAGAATACGCAATTCTAAAATCATGGATATTCATACGATTAAGATCATAATAAAATTTAAAATAATTTACATATTGATCATAACCAACATCATAAATTTGAATTTTAGTTTTAGGTATAGTTGATTGTATCTTCTGAATTTGCGGGATAGCAACTTTATTTGCTTCATCAGATGCCTGGGAATTAAAATTTCCTACTGGAGATATTCTCCATATTCCAATCTCATCTAAATGAATTCCGTTTTTCAAAAATGCATTTAATATAGTTTGGCTATCAGACCCACCACTATACCATAATCGTAAATAGTTATGCGAATCTCGCAACTCTTGAGCCCGATCTCGTAAAATATCATGCCAAGATGATTTTGGTTCTTTTGTCCAATCGTAGTTATCATATTCTTCATTTAATCTAAAGTCTAGATAACTTGATTCAACTAATGCTGGAACTTTGTAGTAATATTTTTTGTTGGTTTCTGGTGAGATCCAAAACATTATTTTTTTACGGCCTTTACAACTAAAATATCTGTTTTTTTGTGTCTAATATTGTGATGAAGTCGATGATTGTCATCTATTCCTTCATAATTCGCTAATTCTACTGTTTGATCTGAGAGTTCAAAAAACCCATAGTCTTTTATATCAAACCACTTTGACCATCTATTTAACAAATAGTCATTATTGTGCCAAAGCGGATGCGGATATTCAAACATTAATGGAAAAGTGTGTCGACTTCCACCATACGGCCAACCCCAAATACATTCTTGCCCAGGCGGAATATTCTTAAATGCTGTATAATCCATATCAAATGAGTCAGGGTCAAAATAATATTTTTTAACTGTATCTGAATCAACAAATGCCACATCAGCAATAATGGTATTGATCCAGAGATCATATTCTCTAAATTCAATATCACGGAAATCTTCATTGATTACTGTTTGTCCCCACGTATTCCAAGAAATCATTTGTGTGTTTGGTGTATGATGATTTTTGTATATTATATCAAATTTCGGATCATCAAAATAACCATATGCAAGAGCAGTCATTGTTGGAAATCCTGTAACTATGCAAATATCACTGGCAGAGTGATCTGCCAGTGATAAGATTTTCTTGTATTGAGAAAGCTGCCAGTTTTCCCATTGTGTATCATAAAGCAACCGATGGTATATCGAAACCCAAACTTCTCGAACACTTTCATCTTCAATATTTTGAATTTCATTCATCCATTCATCACGTAAGTCATAGATTCCTTTCTGTGATGAAGTTAATCGGTCAATAATACGCTTTGAAAACATTAGTTACTCCACAATTTTAGAGTATCAGTCATTAGTTTAACCATTTCATCTTCGGATAGTTGATCTGTTCCTTGCATGGCAATGTCTTTAGTTCCAGCAAACTTAGTAAACTCAGAATTTTTTCCAGATGCAACTGATGCATAAAGAGTTCGAAGTTTAGTAAGTTGATCATTGGTTAGGTTAAATCCTGCATAAAAATACCCTTGGTTAATTGCTGCTTTCTTATATGGTGTTACTGAGCTAAGTGCTGGCAGATTATGCTTTGGTTCGCCCTGTGGCAGACTTGAAAAGAAACACTTGCCGCCACTTTTCATTAACTTGTTACTATTAGATGGGCTAATGAAGACAAAATCGACATCACCAGCTAAAACACCCTTGCGAGCTTTTCCGCTTGATCCATACGGAATTGCTTTTAGATTAGTGCCTGTTGCGGAATTGTAACCTTCAAACCACTTAGCATATTCTGCATGTGGATCACTGTGTCCGACTGTAAACGTAGCACCTGTTCGGGTAAAGTCTTCTGCGGTGCGGCCACTTGAGTTAGAAGTACAAACTCGAATGCCATTGGTTTCAACGGCAATAATTTTTTGATCTGCCAGTGGAAGAACACATTTCTTGTCTAGGTTGTACTCTGCTTGCCAAATTGTTAGTGCAGGGCCGGTTTCACTATTTAGAAGTTGTGTTGTGCGAGTGCAATTGTTACCCCATACTAAGACAACTTCATCGCCCCATACATCTTCAATTTCTGATTTTAAAATTTGAAATCTTGTACTATAAGAGCCATCTGCCCCGCCTGGAATAATAATTTTTAGTGTTTCTGCTTGTGCGGTTGTTGTAAGCACACATCCAATTACAGTTAACATAGTAAGTAGCTTTTTCATAGATAGATCCTTTCTGTTTTTTATCTATTTGGTTAGTTCGTGTTGGAAAGTTACTAGATTAAAAATCATACAGGAGGCGTTCTACAGTGTAGTAAAGGGCTGGTGCCCAGGCGTCTTTTTTTCCTGACGTCATTAAAGCATTAAAGTTTAATGGCGCTGTGACAAAGTTATTTATCATCTTAATCATTACCACATATAAAAAATAAGTCTAGTTAAGTTTGCTTCTATTCCATCTTGCATCATAAAAACAAATACAAGTGGCATAGTATCAATTCGACGTAGTAGATATCCAATAACTGCAAACACTACACTAACACAAATATAATATAGCAGATTATGATTGTAAATGCCAATATAAAAAGTTATAAAAACACAAAAAATTAATACCCCAACGTATATGGATTTTAGTTTTAGTAAGTAAAAAATATGAAAGTACTTTGATAGCGGCCAGGCAATGCATAATCCTAGCAAGTTAATTACCAACAAGCAATAACTAATTTTTACAAAGAACTCATAAAAGGTATCAATATCAAAGAAATACCCATTAGCAGTTACAATTTCTGATAATATAGCTTCGCTGCTAGTTATGGGTATACCAAGGAGTAATAATGGAAGTAAACTGCTTAACGCCGCCGCGTTATTAGCTGTTTCTGATGCTACCAGGCTGGCATAGTCTCCCTGATCATCATATGATTTCTTTTTCTTTCGTAACCAAGTTTCAAATCCGTAACTTACATTACTTGCAATTACAGTAGTTAGGTATGGAGTGAGACCTAAGAAAAAACCAAATACACTTCCTCTTGCTACACTAGCCCAATGTTTAACGATAAGTGACAGATGCTGGGATAACTTCACTTCTTTGTGAAGAGTTACGCCAGACTGAGTTGGTACAGGAGTATTCCAATTTCTAAGAATTTCAGGAAAAACATATAGCCAGGTAACAACACAGAACATAGGAACTCCGTATAGTAATTGGTCTATTCCAAACGTTAAAGTTTGGTGTTCATTTAATGAATTTGTTCCCAACATAGCTAGGAAATATCCTAGCATGCATAAGAATAAATTTATTATCCAATGATTATATTTTCCAAAAACTAAAAATACCAGGACAAAAACAAGAACACCACTCATAAACTTTGTACTGTATAAGAATGTAAATTCATGCAGATACTGACCTACGTACAGTACAAACCCAATGGATAATAGACTTCCTACAGTTGATCCCAGCGCACACCCACTTAGACTCAATGAGCCCAACCCGCGCCGGTAGAGTCGGTGTCCTTCTTTTACAGCAGGAAGACTGCTTAATTCACCTGGTACACTAAACACGGTGCTCGTTACTGATCCAGTATACTGCCCCACGCTTAACATTGCTACGTAAAACACAACAATATTAGATGCATCGTCTACGCCTAGAAACACTGGGAATAATAACATTAATGCAATTGTATTACCGATCCCAGGAATAAAACCTGCAATCGCTCCTGCAATTACCCCTGCTAGTAGAAATGTTACCGTCGACATGTCAATTATGTCAAAAATCATAATTTTTGACAGTCACAATAAATAATAATGTTTTCATTTTTTCTAATCTTTGGATTTAGGCTTGCGCCGCTTCCAGACGTTGAGGAAGTCTTCTTCACTGCGCTCTTCAGGACCTAATTGGGTAATCTTGCCGCCCTTGGCAAGGAACTCTTCCACGGCTCGTTGTGTTTCCAGTGCGTCTTTTTCTTTAGTGTTCATAGTGTCTTCCTTTAGTAGTTAATTAAAGTTTGGTTGATAGTGGAATATCGTATTCTGCCAGCGGTTTGCGCCATGCAAAAAAGCTGGGACCGTGACTCATAATTGGGCCAAGTCCTTGAGATTGACGCTCGTTGCTTAAGATGTCCCATTGAAACTGATGTACCATTTCATGTGCCATAATAGCAACAAAACTGGATAAGTTAGGAAACCTGTTTGTTAAGATAATTTCTTTGGTAAAGAAATCACCGTTAGCGTTTTGATCGCCTGCGCACATTCCCCAGTAGCCGCGTGTTCGTTTGATGTGTAGTTTAGCTGGATCTAAACCATTATCAAAAATATAATGGTTGATAAGATTGTAAATCTCCTGTCCCCGATCAAGTGTGGGTTTAAACTCTCCAGCAAACATTTCATCTTTTCTGACAAACTTCATAAGTCTGTTAGTACGAGCCATCTATTTGGATGCCTTGTGCTTGAGTTTGCGACAATACGCCTTCTTGCTGCGAACAACTCTGGACTTGTACGGACTGTCCTTAACAAATAATGCCTTTGCGGTACGAATTTTACGCATTTTCTTACTCCTCACTATACACATAGTATAGCACAGGATACCAAAATGTCAACCGTTTTGGATCTTTTTCTGGGCGTTAATGTGCCTAAAATTTAGGTATTCTTCTATAATTTTCTTGTTTTTTTCTAGATCAGCACCATCCCAGGGATACTTGAGTTTGGTGTTGTATATAACTTCGTCTAGTAAATGTTTAGATCCAGTGAGAGAAATATAGTCGTGTGAACTGGCCATAATTGAATAACTCCTAAAGGTAAATGTTTGCCGCTATTCTATTTAACTGATCTTAAAGATTTAACAGCATTAATGACCCTTTGTGGATAATTTCGGTTAAGCAGTGTTCCAGCCTCGAGGTCTTCTTTGGTGATCAAATCTTTGTGCCAGTGTTCTATAGTATCCCAGGATTCTAACATACGTTTTGCCAGTCCGTCAAATAATCCGTCACTTAAAATAGGATCATCTTCCTCATAATATGCATAGCTTGCCATGAGATACCAGGGCACCATCATATTAGGATTTTCAATAACATCCATGCACTGTTGATCCCAGTGAGAAGACTTTTTCTTTTTAGGCTTCTTGCCGTCTGCTAGTTCTGGACCAAACCCCTTGCCATCCACTTGAAAGACGTGCACCAGATTATCCTACCCTTGTACCCAAGCGATACGACAATCGTATTTAACTTGACCCTCTTTGGGTAACTTGGTCTGACTTTTTTGCAGCCCCTGGGCGTCAGCCTTGCACTGTGCATAAGCGCCAGGTGCAGCAGGATATGTAGTTAGGGGCTCTGCTTGTCCAAGAAAAGCAATAGCAACCAGGGTAATAACGGTGTTCATACTTGGTACCTCGGATAATTGTCAGTGGTTAATCTGTGGGCCAATGCCTTAACGTGCTTGCATTTTCCCTGCCAGCCAAAGCCTGGGCAACTGCACTCCAGTCCTTGATCATGCAACTCAATGGTGTAACTGTTGCCAGTGCTACCAGTGATGTCCCATTCGAACCCTACTAGGAAATGATCTTGAGTCTTCATGTCTGGTACTTTGAAATACCTGGGCTTATACTTGCTGCTCATGATAACACCTCAAAATCAGGATCATTTTTCACAGCAATCCAACGATGATCGCCAGTTGGACTGAACACCATTGCAAACGGACCAGACAAACTTTTATGCTTGGTCGTCTGAATAGAGTCACG
>Ga0181607_10002149_pt1 | contig 17447 bp, 12 predicted proteins | sample 041ome_9_FD_132420 | JGI IMG/M metagenome (GOLD analysis project Ga0181607, IMG submission 132420) | Coastal salt marsh microbial communities from the Groves Creek Marsh, Skidaway Island, Georgia - 041413US metaG (megahit assembly) | ecosystem: Environmental > Aquatic > Marine > Intertidal zone...
CAATGGCTCAGTTTTCGTAACCCCGACCAAACATGTTCCAGCGGTGGTATCGCAGCTTGGGTTACGTCGGCTGCTCCTCCCACTCCGGGCGGCGGACATTCATCACGAACGCCTCACGCAAGATTTCCTTGGTTGGCGGATCGCTTCGAGACATTCAGATTCTTGCAGGTCACAGGAACCTCCAAAAGACCCAGCGTTACATCGACTACGACACGGAATGCCAACGGAAGGTCGTTAACCTTGTCTGATACCCTTCACATTTACACCTGGTCGGGGTTACTAGAACTGCGTCATTGTGAGGTTTAGTCTGGGAACCCGATCACAACGGATCAAATACCTGTTTGATGACTGCCGCAGTGCTCTTCAACGAACGAACCGACAAACAAATTTTTCCCCATGCAAATCCACCCCTCCCGCGACGCCTTTCACCGCCTCTGCGAGCAAGGTAATCTCGTGACGGTTTACGGGGACATGCTGGCGGATCTGGAGACGCCGGTTTCGGCCTACGCCAAATTGAAGCAGACCGGTCCGTCCTTTCTCCTCGAATCCGTAGAAGGCGGCGAACACCTCTCCCGTTACAGTTTCATCGGCTGCCGGCCGCGCAAGATCTACGCCTGTGGTCCGCAGACGACCGAGATCCGCGCCCCGGGCGAGCCGACGCAGACAATCGAAACCCCGCACGACCCGCTTGCGCTGATCGAAACCGAGCTGCGCGACGTGCGCCCGGTCGAGGTTGCCGGCATGCCCCGTTTTACGGGCGGGGCGGTAGGGTTTGTCGGGTATGAATACGTCACCCGGGTGGAGTCCACCGTGCCGACGGCGCCGGCCGACGAGCTCGGCCTGCCCCTCACCTACTTCATGCTGGTCGACTCGGCGGTGATCTTCGACCGCGCGAAGCAGACGCTGCGTCTGTGCGTAAACGCTCATGTCGGCGATGATCCGGACTCCGCCTATGATCGGGCGGTTGCTGAAATCGAGGAACTCACCCGCCTGTTGGCCGAACCCAGTCAGCTCGATCCCGTGCCCCTCCAGGAATTGCCTCCGCCGCAAGTGCCCGCCGGAAACTTCACCCAGGAGCGCTTCGAGGCCGCGGTCGAGAACTGCAAGGAATTCATCCGCGCCGGCGATATCATCCAAGTCGTCCCGGCCCAGCGGTTCAGCCAGCCGTTTTCGCAAACGCCGCTCGACCTCTACCGCGCCCTCCGCTCGGTAAATCCATCCCCATACATGTTCATCCTCGATACCGAGGACTACGCCATCGTCGGCGCTTCGCCGGAGGTACACGTGCGACTCACCAATGACCTTGTGGAGATTCGCCCCATCGCCGGCACCCGTCCCCGCGGGGCCACGCCCGAGGAGGACCGGGCCCTGGAAACCGACTTGCTCGCCGACGAAAAGGAGCGCGCAGAGCACCTCATGTTGGTCGATCTGGCGCGCAATGACATTGGCCGGGTGTGTGCCTATGGCACCGTCCACGTGCCGGAAATGATGGTCATCGAACGCTATTCGCACGTGATGCACATCGTGTCACAAGTCGAGGGACGCATCGCGCCGGACCGGACGGCGTTCGACTTGATGCGGGCCACCTTCCCCGCCGGCACGGTGAGCGGTGCCCCCAAGGTCCGGGCCATGCAAATCATCGCGCAAACCGAGCCGGTGCAGCGGGGCTTTTATGCCGGCGCACTCGGCTACTTCGGCTACGACGGTAATCTCGACTCCTGCATCACACTCCGTACCGCCCTGATCAAAGACGGTCGTATTCATCTGCAAGCCGGAGCAGGCGTCGTCGCCGACAGTGTCCCCGCGTCCGAATTTCAGGAGACGATCAACAAAGCGTCCGCGTTATTTAAGGCCGTTTCACTCGCTGAGCAGATCTAAAATCGAGTTCCGGGCGTTGCTTATAGGTGATCCTTAATAGCTCGCTCGGTAAGACAGGCTTATTCTGAGACATCGTTTCATTAGGCCTAGAGGCCATGATGACTCTCTGTATCTTATTAATAGCCATCGTCTTGTTAAATAGTTGACTAAATAGTTAAATATTTTGGCACAAAATCCGTATCCTGTAGTCTAACCCGTAACGCATTAGATCAAGCCCACCCTCAATCGATACTGCACCATGGCTTCCAACTACCGCCCGTCCAAGAACTCGACCCCAGAAGCAGTCGCGACGATGCTCGCCCCGGACGCCCCGCCTTCATTTTTGGAGCGCTCCGCCCCCGTCACCGCCCCCGAGCCTGTGCCCTCGGACCGCACTCCTCTGCAGCTCTATCTGCAGGAGATTGGCAAAACTCCACTCCTGACCATTGAGGAAGAGGTTAAACTGGCCCGCCGCATCCGCAAAGGCGACAAAGCCGCCCGCGACCACATGATTTCAGCCAACCTGCGGCTCGTCGTGAAGATCGCGATGGACTACAAGGATTTCGGCCTTCCCCTCCTGGACCTCATCAGCGAAGGCAACATCGGCCTGATCAAGGCGGTGGAGCGCTTCGACCCGCGCAAAGGCGGCAAGCTCTCCACGTATGCCGCCTGGTGGATCAAGCAGTCCATCAAGCGCGCCCTCGCCAACCAGTCCAAGACCATTCGCCTGCCGGTCCATCTCGTCGACAAAATCGCCAAGATGCGCCGCACCGCCATGGCCCTGACCGAGGAGTTCGGCCGCGAGCCGACCGACGAGGAGATTGCCATCGAGCTGCAGATCCCGACCAACAAGGTGGCCCACCTCAAGAGCGTGAGTGTCCGGCCGGCCTCCCTCGATGCCCCCGTCGGCAACGACGCCGATTCCACCAGCTTCGGTGAGATCGTCGGCGACGAAAATGCCGTGAGCCCCGTCGATGCCTTCCATGCCCGCTCGCAGAACTCCGACCTCCATGCGATGATCGACTCGCTCGACCCGCGCGAGGCCGAGATCCTGCGCTACCGCTTCGGCTTGGATGGCTACGATGAGCTCACCCTCGAGGAAGTGGGCCAGAAATTCAACGTGACCCGCGAACGCATCCGCCAGCTGCAGAACATCGCCCTGTCGAAGATGCGCAAAGCGATCCATCGCAACGAAACCCAGCGTACCCGCGAGGAAATCGAGCTGGATAACCGTCGCATCGCGCGCGAGGAAGTCATCCGCGAGTTCATCCAGGAACGGGTGGCCGCGGCCTAACCGCCCACCTCCCTTCCCACCGGGCCGGCTCGTTTGAGCCGGCCTTTTTGTTTCCCATCCTTTCGCCGAACTGGCTTGGTGGCGACCGATGCCCACCGCCCCCGCCCGCCTCTCCGTAACCACCCGCGGGTGGATCGGGTTGTGGCTGCTGGCCGGTGTCGGGCATGTCACGCAGGCCATCTGGATGAGTGGTTTCGCTGCGCTGCCCGCAGGCTTGGGCGACGGCCGGTTCAACCACCTCGTGCTCGAACATGGCTACCTCTCGCTACGGGGAATTTATGACTGGACCAGCCCGGGGCAGTTCTTCCCGGTGCCCCACACGCTGGGGTGGAGCGATACCCACCTCGGCACGCTGCCCCTCTACATCGCCCTGCGCCTGCTGGGGATGCCATCTGAGGTCGCCATGCAGGGATGGTTCATCCTGTGTGCCACGCTCAACCTGCTGTGCGGCTATCATCTTCTGCGGCGGCTCGAGCTGCCGCCCCGCTGGGCCGCCCCCGTGACCTTCACCGCCTTCGCCAGCGTGCCCATGGTGTGGCTCACAGGCACCCATCCGCAAATGCTGCCGCTTTTCCCTGGATTGCTCGCCCTAGGTGAACTGCACGACTTCCTGCGCACAAAACACCGAAGACATCTTTATCTCGGAGGCGGAGCATTTGCCGGGCAATTCGCCGCGGCGCCATATTCGGCGTTCTTCATCAGCATCATCGGCACGTTTCTCTTCCTTTCATATCTATTGATACAGGGGGCCGCATGGAAGCAGCGGCCCGCTAGACTTGAAACGGCAGCACGTACTCCGCGGCAGGTTGCGGCATGGGTTATCGCCGGCTTCGGTTGGCTGACCGGTGCCATCGCCACGGTCGTCTACCTGGGTACGATGCAGAGTGGCACCGGACGACCCTTGGCAGAACTGGTGGAACTGGCCCCCAAATGGACGTCATGGCTGACCACACCACCTGGGCAGCGCTGGTATGCCCTGGAATGGCAGGGCACGTCGCTTGACCCGGATAAACATGCGCTCTTTCCCGGATTCATCCCCTTGTTGATCAGTCTGACCGCCCTGCTGACATGGCGGCCACGAATAGCTGCCCTACGTCAAACCGCCGCCCTGCTGGCTTTCGCCGCGTTGATGGTCATAGGATTCTTTCTCACCTGGCCGAACGGTTTCTCGCTCTGGCTGACGGCGGGGGAAACGTTTGAACCGTTGCGGGCCTTCCGCGCTGCCGGCCGGGTATCTCCCCTGGTCCATGCCCTGCTGGCAGTATCGGCGGGACTCATGTTCCATGCTTGGTGGACCGACGGACGCAGGATGCTGGCCATCGCAGGCATGACCCTGCTGGTGCTGGAGAGCCTCGCCGAGCGACAGCCGCGCTATACCATCGCCGAAGCCCAGGCGCGCCGGGCGGCCGTGATTGATGCGTGGGCCGCCGCTGGTGACCGGCCTGTGCTGGCCTTTGCACCCGGCTTTACCAACCAGCCTTCGCCCGATCTTAACCTCGATGCGTGGGCCGCCGCCCTCGCTACCCAGCGCGTGACCCTCAATGGCTACACCGGCGGGGCCCCCAGCAGCCATCTGCCTTTCCTTTGGAGCCCAAACGCGGAAAACGCCTACGGGCTCATACACCTGCTGGGCATCCCGGAGGAGACGGTTTCAGTCGTCACCCGACTCGCCCCTGAAGCCGCCGCAGCCATCGGCTATGAGAGCTTCGTCACGCGGCCACTACAGACATTGGACGGCTTCATGGTGCAGCCCTATGCTTGGACGTTGCTCACTCCGGTCGAACGCTGGGTCTATGACGACTGGCCCTATTACCAGTTCACGCCTCCGGCCACCGTGAGTTTCCGGTTGCCCGATCATTTCTCGGGCGCCTCGTGGCTGGTGGGTGCCCGCCCGGGCTCCTACGATAATGGCGGAGACTCCGACGGTTTCAGTCTGAATTGGCGAGTGATCGACGCCGGAGACCGTGAACTCGCGAGCGGATCACGATTTCTCAACCCCCGTGATGTGCCAGCGGACCGCGGGTTTCTGCCGCAGTCGATTGAGCTGCCTGCCGGTACGAATCGCCGGTTGGAATTCGAGTTCGGACCAGGCCCGAGCGGTCTGACCAACTGGGACTGGCCCTTGCTTGGCAAGTTGGAGCTCCGCTGACAAACCGGCCGCAGGCAGAGGCCTCGGCGAGGCGTCCATCCCTGCCTTGCCAAAGAAAACGGCGCCCCGCGCAATGCGGGACGCCGTTGAAACATGAGGGCGATGAAACCCGAGGGGCTTATTCCTTGCCGACGGCGTCGTCGAGGATGTCGCCGAGATTCATCATGTCGCCACTGCTGTCGCGGCTGAGGGCATCGAAGCTCGCGGTCTCGGCGGCCAGCTCGTCTTCCGAGTAGTTGGCGGCCTTGATCGACAGGCCGAGGCGGCGCTCGTCGTTGTCGATCTTGATCACGCGGGCGGAGACTTCCTGGCCGGCCTTGAGCACGTCCTTCACCTTCTCAACGCGCTCTTCGCTGATTTGCGAAATGTGCACGAGGCCGTCGATACCGTCCTTGAGCTCCACAAAGGCGCCAAAGGAGGTCAGCTTGGTGACGGTGCCGGTGACGACGTCGCCGATCTTGAAGTGGCTGTCGATGTCGGCCCACGGGTCGTCCGCGAGCTGCTTCATGCCGAGGCTGATGCGCTGCTGCTGCGCATCGACGTCGAGGACGGTGGCCTCCACCTCGTCGCCCTTCTTGAGGACTTCGGACGGGTGGTTGACCTTGCGGGTCCAGGACATGTCGGAGACGTGCACCATGCCGTCGATGCCTTCCTCGAGTTCGATGAAGGCGCCGTAGGTGGTCATGTTGCGCACCTTGCCGTGGACGCGGGCGCCCACCGGGTAATTGTGGCGGACCATGTCCCACGGGTTCGGCTCGAGCTGGCGCAGGCCGAGCGAGATCTTCTGCTCGTCCTTCTGGATGCCGAGGACAACCGCCTCCAGCTCCTGGCCGACCTTGAGCAGCTCGGAGGGCTTGGAGATGCGCTTGGTCCAGGACATCTCGGTGATGTGGACGAGACCCTCGACGCCGGGCTCGATCTCAATGAACGCGCCATAGGGGACGAGGTTGACGACCTTGCCGTGGATCTTGGAGCCGACCGGGAACTTCTTGTCGATCTCGTCCCACGGGTTGGCGGTGGTCTGCTTGAGGCCGAGGGAGACGCGCTCCTTCTCGCGGTTAACCTCGATGATCATGACCTCGATCTCCTCACCCTGACGGAGCATTTCGCTCGGGTGGGAGATGCGGCCCCAGCTCATGTCGGTGATGTGCAGCAGGCCGTCCATGCCGTCGAGGTCGATGAACGCACCGAAATCGGTGATGTTCTTGACCACGCCCTTGCGGACCTGGCCGGGCTCGATCGACTCGAGCAGCTCGCGGCGCTTGGTGGCGCGCTGTTCCTCGATCAGCTCGCGGCGGGAGAGCACGATGTTCTTCCGGTCGAGGTTGATCTTTAGGACCTTGAAATCGTAGGTCTGGCCAACGTATTGGTCGAGGTTCTTGGGCGGCTGCACGTCGATGTGCGAGGCCGGCAGGAACGCGTCGACGCCGATCGAAACGATCAGTCCGCCCTTGACCTTGGAACGCACGCGACCGGAGGCGATGGTGCCCTCGGGGAACTTGGTGAGGATGTTCTCCCAGTTCTTTTTCTGCTGCGCCTTGTCGAAGGAAACGACCGGGTTGCCCTCCTTGTCCTCGACCTTTTCGATCAGGACCTCGATCGGGGAACCGACCTGCAGTTCGCCGAGGTCGATGAACTCGTGCGCCGGGATGACGCCCTCGGATTTGCCGCCGATATCAACGATGACCTCGTTCTGGCGGATTTCGGTGATGATGCCCTCGACGATCGAACCCTCGGTGTTGAGGACAAAGTTCGACTCCGCGAGGAGCTCTTCCATGATGGAACTCATAACTGTGAGCGACTTCCCGCCACCTGCTCCGGGGCGTCGGAAACCCGCGATGGTCCCGCCCGGGGGCGGAACTTGGGTTGAAGGTTTGACTGACAAAAGGGAGGCTGACGGGAGCACCGCGGCGGACATCAGCCGACCAAAGAAAATGCCGCGAAGGTTCAGATTCGCGAAATCACGGCCCCCAGCGCAAGGCCCAATTATGCGATTTTAGAACCGGCATCCGGCCGCTTTCACTCGACCCGCAGGATGCCTTTCATAACCTGGGCATGCCCCGGAAAGGAGCAGATGAAGTCATAGTCACCCGGCTTTACCGGAGCGGTAAAATAGATCGTCTCGGTCGTGTCCGGCTGCAGCAAAGCCGTGTGTGCCAGCACGTCGGGCGAATCCGGGACGTAATTGCGGGCCGGGCCGTCGATGCCCATGGCCAAGGCAATCTCGCCGATTTCCTGCCCTTTGCCGGGATTGGTCAGCACAAAGTTGTGCAGCATTTCGTCGGGGTTGGTGAAGGTGATCTGGACACGCTGGCCGGACCGGACCTCGAGCAGCGTACGGTCAAACTGCAGTCCGGGCAGTGCCCGGAGCTGGATCACGACGTTGGCATCGCTGCCCCACTCCGCCGGCTGCCGGAGGTTGCGTTTGCCGGATTCAAAGGCGGTCACCCCCATGGCCATCGCGGCGTGGCCGACGTGCATCAGCTCGGCGGCATCGACGATGCGCTCACCCGCCGGGAACTCGTTGAGGGTGTAGTAGGCGGTGTCGTGCAGCAAGGCGCCGCCCTCCGCCGAGCGTACACCGGCGGCTTTGATTTCGTGGACGTAGTAGGGCCGCAGATTGGCCACCGCCAATCGGGCGCTCATCCGGTCCTCGGCCACCTCGATTTTGGCAATCGGACACGCCAGCTGGTTTACCACCGGGCTGCCGTAGGCCTCGTGGTATTCGTAGGTAAAACCGACGATCCGGTAGTTCGCCGGATCGGTCGCCGTGGCCAGATCGACCGGCTGGGTGAATTTCACCGTAAAGCCGTCTGGCTCCGCCTTGACCTCCTGCAGTTCAAACGGGACCTCGCCCGTCCAGTCCAGTCGGGCGAGGGCAAAGGTCTTGGTGCCGGTGGACCCCCAGCCCCGATTGGTCGAACCGGCAAACAAGGTGCCCGGTCGTTCGCCCCACGCCATGCGAATGATGCCCGACGCAAAGCCCACCCGGAACGGATAGGCCGCGCCCTGCCACACGCCGTTGATTTTTTCCAGCGACACCCGGTTGATTCGGCTCTGCCCCTGGTCGCCCACCAAAAGCTGGCCCGCGAAAGGACCGAAGGCACCGGCCGACGTGTCCTCTACGATGTCCGATGACGAGATGCCGAGCACGCCGTGCGGCAGCCAGACCGCCGGCAGTTTCAGCACCGGCAGCTCCGGCTTCACTTCATCCATCGGCTTCCGAAAGTCGCGGATGTCATTCATGGTGAGATGCACCGGCGAACCCGGCATGCCGCTCCACGCCAGTGACGCCGGATGGCCGAAAAAATCCCCCTTCTCAATGTGGGACAAGCGACCGGAGCCCACCCACTCGCCTTGGTTCTCGCTGAAAAACCAGGCTCCCGCGCTCGTGCGGATGAAACTGGTCGGCGACCGGAGTCCGGCCGCAATCGGCACCATCCCGCCCTCGGGAGTCACCTCAAGCATCCACCCGCGCCACGGCACCGGCGCCTGCGTCGGCGAACTGAACGCGACGTTGAGCGTCACCCGCAGGTTGCCGTCAGCCGTGAACTTCGGCCCGAAGGCATATTCATGGTAACTGCCCGACACGGGGAACTTCGCGATGGTCTCGTAACTGTCAGCCACGTCATCGCCATCGGTGTCGCGAAGGTGGGTCAGCTCGCCGCGCTGCACCACGTAGTAACCGTTCTCCGGGTGCTTTTCGATGCCGAGCGCCTCATGCAAGCCGTCCGCGAACTTCGTGAAGGTCGGCTGGGCGTTATCCTCATACGCCCCGTCGACCCACCAGATTTCGCCCCGACGGGTCGTGACCAGCAATCGTTCGCCCGTCACCGGCAGGATACCTCCCACCTCCAGGGCAATGTCATTCGGCACCTCGAAGTCCACGATCCGGTAGTAACGGCCTTCGCGCTCGACGATGGCCGATTCCGGCGCCGCGAACTGGGGAGCGTTGGCGTTCTGCGCCGACGCGGTGGCCAGCACGCTGAGAAACAATACAAGAAATCGACACGTCGTCATGGTTACCAGGTCAGGGTATAGGCAAAGGTCTTGCGGCCGGCTTCATTATTGGGGAAGCGCACGATCAGTTCCTGCCGGCCGTTCTGCTCCCGCACCATCGGCCGGGGCGGCGGCGCCGGTTCGTCGTCATTCTCCGACTCCACGCCCGCCCCTTCCCAGGTCAGGTAGTAAGCGCGATCGCCGATCACGTAGGTATCGTCCGCCTCCAGCGTGATCGCCGGGGCGGCCGCGAGCAGGAAGTGTGGATCGTCGTTCATCGAGCGCCCGGTCGCGACCACCGTGCGGCGCAAACCGGCACCATCGGCCAAAGGCTCCAGGCGATCCGTGATGACCAAGGGACCAAGCTGGGTCTTGAACGTCGGCACGCCGGCCGCATCGCGGGTGTAGCCACGCTCGCGCAGGGCTGGATCGGGCCCCGTTGGCCAAACCTGGTCTTCCGCCTGCAGCAGGGCCAGCATGGGCAGGCCGGCCAGCTCCACCACATCACCCCGGGATCGGGCGACCTGATCGATGCCGCGCTGCTGCCACATATCGGTCATATCGAGATAACGCCCCCGCCACACCTTCAACGGTGCCCCCTCCGCCAGGTCGTAGGCGAAATGAATGCCGCTCGGAAATCCAATCGAAATGGTGTCAAAGCGCATGATCCCGCCGTGTTCGACGAAGCCACGTTGGGCCAGGGTCCGCTCTTCCGGATCCAGCATGATGGCCTGGGGCTGGGGGCGACCGCGGAACGGCGGAGTAAGCGATTGCGGCTCCATACCCGGTCCTTCGACCTCCACCGTGAAGATAGGCTCCCCGTTGCCAAAGGTGCGGATGTATTCCAGGCGCAGCGCATGGCGGCCCGGCGTGAGGTCGACCAGACCCACCGCTTCGCCCGCGGTATCCGCTACCACGTCGTCGTCAATCAGGGCCTGCATGCGGCCGGCAAAACCGCGCACCCGAAACCCATAGGTGCCGGCCACCGGTGCCTGCAACGTGGCATCAACCAGCAGGGTGCCGGTGCCTGACTCGCCGGACATGCGCGGATCCAGCGACTCCGCCTCGCCCACTACCGACTCGTCACTCGCAAACTCGTATTCACCGTAGGCCCGATGATTCCCCGCGTACCAGGCATAGCGGATGTCATCGACCCGCAGCGTCAGCGGCTGCGTCGCTTTGTAACGTATGTTCCGATACGCCGCCGGCCCGTGCGCCCCCTGCAGCATGAGCGGGCCCGACGCCGCCTCCCCCTCCGCCAGCGTCCCGCGGGTAGGTCCGCTCAGCTACACGTTTTCATGCAGGCGCACACCGTTGATCTCGACGTAGTCAAAGCGCGCGTTCGCGGTCTTGACCCCGGCGGCGTCGAATCGCGGCGCACGAAACTTGATCCGCGCCTGCTGCCACAGGCCGGGCGCCCGCGCGGCGTTGGTGGCCGGCGCGTGACCGTCCCAGCCCCCCTCCGCGTCCGTCCAGCGCTGATAAACGCCCCCCAGGTCGGCGAAGGTCAACGCGGCGGGCGGTTTCAACCAACTGTCGATCAGTTGCACCTCATAGCGGCCCTGGAAAAACGCGCCGGAGTTGCCGCCCTTCGCGAGCAGAAATTCGAACTCCAGTTCGAGGTCACCGTGTTCCCAGCTGGTGATCAGGTTACCGCCACCCGCGTTGACCGGGGTCGGACTGGCCAGCACGCCCTGACCGGGCGTGATCTCCATCGCAGTCTCGGTCCGCATGGGCCCGGCCACGCCCCCGCCGATGACCCAGTTGGCCTCCGCCGGCCGGAAACCCGCCAGTGAATCCAACGCCAGAGCCTGCAACGGAACGATCGGATCTTGCGCGCTCGACGTCGTCAGCAGCGACGTTCCGAGCACGAGAAGGGGGAGCAACGTGCGTTTCATGGGGTGAGGACGTTCAGCGCACACCATTCCCCGTCCGCGTCAATGCCTCTTCAGGTTACACGTTAGCCGGCCGGACTCCGGCTGATCGGGGCCTAGACTTCCGTGACCGGAGCCGGCGGCAGCCAGGTCTCGTCGCCGAGCTTTTCCTGCAGCATCTCAAACAGGCTCACATACCGGCCGTGTTCCCTGAGCGCCTTGCGGGTCACGCTGCCTCGGACCGCGCCGGAAATTTCCTGCGCCTCGAAGACCAGGATCTCGACACTCGACTCCTCGTCATCGAGTTCACGCACGCGGATCTCCACAAGGTATTGGCGCGCCACTCCGTACTCCGCCGTTTCCAGAATATGTCCGTTGGCGGTGATCACACCGGTCGCGGGCTCGCGTTTCTCAACGTCGTAATTGGCATCCGCCAGCACCTCCAGTATCGCTTCTAAAACCTTGGGCTTAGCCGCGCCGTAGAAGCGGCTCTGCGGTTCGACGCGCTGGAAAGGCATCGTGCTCCCTTCCCGCAGGGTTTTACACCCGGTCGCCAGGGCCAGGCAGAGAATGGCGCAAATCAAGGAGGCTTTCATGGTCTGGCGTGGTTGGGGACCGCTGCAGGCGACGTCGTCTCAGCGGGGTTGTTGTTGGGACAAACAATGAAGCGTGCCAAGCCCCCAGATGAGTTCCGAGCAATCGATTGGCACGATTTCACGATCCGGGAAGCACCCGCCGATGATGCGAAGGGCCTCGGCATCCCGCCGCGGCTGACCGAACACGGGCACCAGCACTCCGCCGTTGACGATCAGGAAATTGGCGTAACTCGCCGGCACCTGCTGGCCTTTGATGTTCAGCGGCTTCGGCATGGGGAGCTCGACGATGTCGAAGGGCTTGCCGGCGTAGGTGCGGTATCCCCGCAGCCGCTCGAGGTTATCCGCTAGGATCCGGTGGTTCGGATCGCGCCGGTTGCGCTCTACGCAGGTGATGATGCCGTCGGGCTTGTAGAAACGCGTGATATCGTCGATGTGCCCGTCGGTGTCGTCACCCACGATGCCCTCGCCGAGCCAGAGGATCCGCCGCACGCCAAGATAGTCGCGCAGCGCCCGCTCGATGTCGGTCTTGGTCAGCGCGGGGTTGCGATTCGGGTGCAGCAGGCATTGCTCGGTGGTGAGCAGCAGACCCCGCCCGTTCACATCGATCGAGCCGCCCTCCAGCACCATGGATTTCTCGAAGCGGTGCAGTCCGAGCGTCCGGCCGATGGCCGGCGGAATCCCGTTGTCGAGATCGTAAGGGGGATACTTGTCACCCCAGGCGTTGTGCATCCAGTCGGTGAGCGCGACCTCGCCGGTACGGCGGTGCTTCACGAAAATGGGTCCGTGATCACGGCACCAGGCATCGTTGGTCGGATGGTCATAGAACTCGACCCGCGCCATCACGGCACCGGCTTTGGCGCAGAGGTTTCGGGCCTTGGCCTGCAACGGGGCCGCCGCGTTGATGCGCACGGTTTCAAACCGGCTGATCGCCGCGACGTAACCGGCAAAGACCGTCGGGATGTTGCGAAACAAGCCCGGCCAGGTGGCGCGATTGTGCGGCCAGGACAGCCAGACGGCCTCCTGCGGCTCCCATTCCGCGGGCATGCGGAAACCGAGGGCGGCGGGCGGCGCGAAGGTGCGGGCGGCGGCAGCGGCCATGGCGCGCTCAGGTGCGATCGATGAATCGCTTGGTCAGGTCACCGTAGGCGTCGATGCGCCGATCGCGCAGGAACGGCCAGTGCGTGCGGGTGACGTCGACCTTGCCGAGCTCGATCGGCACGAGCATGATCTCCTCGGTGTCGACCGGCGCCTTGGCCAGAATCTGCCCGCTGGTGCCGGCGACAAAGCTCTGGCCCCAGAACTGAATGCCGTCGCCGCCGATCGGTGTCTCGACGCCGATCCGGTTGACCGCGGCCACATAGCACCCGTTGGCGACCGCGTGGCTGCGCTGGATGATTTCCCACGCGCCGTGCTGGTTCTCGCCGTATTCAGCTTTCTCCGACGGATGCCAGCCGATGGCGGTCGGATAGAACAGGATCTCCGCGCCCTGCAGGGCGGTCAGCCGGGCGCCTTCGGGATACCATTGGTCCCAGCACACCAGCACGCCAATGCGGCCGAACTTCGTGTCCCAGGCCCGGAAGCCCGTGTCGCCCGGCGTGAAGTAAAATTTCTCGTAGTAAAGCGGGTCGTCCGGGATGTGCATCTTGCGGTAGATGCCCAGCAAGGAGCCGTCGGCGTCGATGATGACCGCGGTGTTGTGGTAAAGGCCCGACGCACGCTTCTCGAAGAGCGAGGCGACAATCACCACCCCGTGCCGCTTGGCCAGCGCCTGAAACGCCTCGGTGCTGGGACCCGGAATCGATTCAGCCAGGAGGAAGTTCTCATGGTCCTCGCTCTGGCAGAAGTATTGGGAACGAAACAACTCCTGCGTGCAGATGATGTTCGCCCCGCCCTCGGCCGCCTTTTCCGCCAGTTCGAGTACCTTGGCGAGATTGGCGGCCGGATCGGCGGTGCAGGCGTGCTGGAGCAGTCCGAGAGTAACGTTGCGCATGGGAAGACCTTGGGAGCGACCGCGCGGGTTGGCGAATCAGTAGACGACTTTGTTCAGCGGATACTCCACGATGCCTTCGGCCCCGAGCTGCTTGAGCTGCGGGATGATCTGGCGGACCACCTTTTCATCGATGACAGTCTCCAGTGCCACCCAGCCGTCGGCGTTGAGCCGCGAGATGGTCGGGTTGCGGAGGGCCGGCAGTTCCTTGGTGACCGCCACCAGGGAGGACTCGGGCAGATTCATCTTCAGGCCCACCTTGCTTTCCGCTTCCAGGGCGCCCTGCAGCAGCATGGCGATGGTCTCGATCTTGGCGCGCTTGGCGGGGTTGGCCCAGCTGTCCTTGTTGGCGATCAGCTTCGTGTTGGTCTCCAGCAAGGTGTCGACAATGCGCAGCTTGTTCGCCCGCAGGGAGGAACCGGTCTCCGTGATGTCGACAATGGCGTCGACCAGATCCGGCACCTTCACCTCGGTGGCACCCCAGGAAAACTCCACCTTGGCATCGATGTTCTTGGCCGCGAAATAGCGCTTCACCGTGTTCATCAACTCCGTGGCCACCCGCTTGCCGGCCAGGTCTTCCGGCTTTTGCACGGCAGAGCCCTCCGGCACGCACAGCACCCAGCGGGATTTCAGCGTGGAGGCACGGCTGTAGATCAGGTCGCAGACCTCGATCACGTCGGATTCGTTTTCCTGCACCCAGTCGTAGCCAGTGAGCCCGCAATCGAAAAACCCGTGCTCCACATAGCGGCTCACCTCCTGAGCGCGCACAAAACGTCCGTCCAGCTCGGCGTCGTCAATCGACGGCCGGTAGGACCGGGAACTCGTGGTGATGCGCCAACCCGCCTTGGCAAAAAGCGTTTTGGTGGACTCCTCCAGGCTGCCCTTCGGCAGTCCGAGCATGAGCAATGGGGTCGTGGCAGACACGCCCGCACGGCACATCGCTGGGTGTTTGCCTTCAAGTCTATTCTCCGGACCGGCGCTGAGGTTTAGTCATCAGCCCGCCCCCCCGTTCTGCCAGAGCTTTGCTTTGACAGGCCATGAGCCATTTGTAAAAAAGCCCTCCAGGACGTCGTCCTTGCCGGCACTTCCCCACCCTCGACCACCCACCCTTCATGCGTCCCGAACCGAAACCCCTGATCCTGGTCGTCGAAGACGAGGAGGAGCTGGCCAAACTGATCTGCGTGCACCTCGAAGAGGCCGGCATGCAGGCCCAAGTCTGCAGCCGGGCCGCGCATGCGTCCCGCTATCTGCAGCGCAATTTCGCCAACCTGCTCCTGCTCGACATCAATCTGCCCGACCAGTCCGGCTTCGCACTGCTCGAGGAGCTGCGACAGAAGGACATCACGGTGCCGACCATTTTCCTGACCGGCAACGCCCTCGAGACCACCAAGGTCCGCGGGCTCGAACTGGGCGGTGATGACTACATCACGAAGCCCTTCGGCTACGCCGAGTTGATTGCCCGCATCCGGGCCGTGCTGCGCCGCTCCGAAGCCAAGGACGATTACAAGGTCACCAAGAACGCCCGCATCACCGAGGCGCCATTCGAATTCTGCGGCGCGACCGTGCATCCCGAGCGGCTCGAGATCCAGTTCGCCAACGGCAACATCGAGAAAGTCGGCCGCAAGGAACTGGGCATCCTTGCCCATCTCCGGGACAACGAGGGTGTGGTCATCACCCGCAAGGCGCTGATTCATTCGGTCTGGGGAATTCACGCCGACGTGAAGAGCCGCTCCCTCGACCAATACATTGTGAAAGTGCGCGAACTGTTTAAGCGCAACGACCTCAGCTTGGACGCCTTTCGCACAGTCCACGGGGTCGGCTACATCTTCGACCCGGCCGGGGTCTCCGAGCAAGGCGTCTGAGGGCGAGCGCTCCATGAACTCCTCCTGCGCGTCCACTGACCGCAGCCCGCTGGCCCGGCTCTGCTGGACAGGTTTTCTGCTTATCACGCCGGCGGTGGCACGCACGATCCCAGCGGCACCCGAGGACCAGCTGGAATTGGGCGTACCTCCTCTGGTGATCATGAGCCGGGAGGCCGTGGGACTCAGTTCCGAGCCCACCGACCTCCACCTATTAAGTGACGGGCGGCTGCTGGTGATGGGGGCGGCGGAAATTGCGATCGGTGACGGCGTTCGCTGGGAGGTGATTCGCGCGGAATCGGAGACCCCCGGCAATGCCTTCGCCACCGTCGCAGTCGACTACGAGGACCGGATCTACACCGGCGTCCCCGACGGCTTTGCCCGGGTCGACTTCACGCCCTCCGGGAACTGGCAGCTCACCCGGGTGGCTGATTGGCCGACGGAGCTACTGGGCCGCATGCCCGTGCCGCGAATCGTGCAGAACGTCGCCGGCCGCTGGTTCTGGCATGCCCAAAGCGGGGTGGTGCTGGAGTGGCGGCCAGGCGAAGAGGCCCAGGCTTTCGCCCAAGCCAGCACCACGGAGGACATCTTCACTCACAACGGGATCTACTATCTCAGCGACCGGGTGGTGGGACGACTTTAGCGGGTTACCTCCGCAGGGATGGAGCCGGTTTTCCGGATCAGTCCCTGACCGCCGACGACGCCATCACCCGCACCGTCCCCTACGCGGACGGTGTACTGCTGGCCGGCACGTTTGCCAAGGGGCTCCAGTTGTTCGATGGGCAGCAATTCATTCCGCTGGTGGTCGACGGGCCGCTCGCCGGCCCCTATCGTATCAACGACCTCTGCGTCATGCCCGACGGTCATTTTGCCCCCGCCGTCGACGGCTTCGGCATCGTCTATTTTAGACGGGACGGCAAAATCCTCGATCTGCTGGACCGCACCCGCGACCCCCGCATCACCCGGGTGCGCCGTTTGCTGCCTACCCCGACCGGGCAGCTCTGGGCCTTGCTCAATGACGGCATCGCCCAACTGGAGTTCCCTTCCCGTTACACCCATTTCGAATCCCTCATCCCCACGGGCATCACATCCGTCGAAGTCAAACGCTTCGAAGGCGAACTGTGGCTGCTGGCTGACGGCCGGGTCATGCGCGGCCGCTATGCGGAAAACCGCCTGCTCGGTTTCGAGGATGTGTCACCGCCCGACGGCTTCACCTTTTCGCTGTCGGTCGCCGGTGACACGGTGGTCGCGGGCACGGAAATCGGTGCTTATCAGTTGATTGATAACGCGTGGAAACTGGCCCTGCCGCAGCGGCGCAATTTCCGGATCGCCAACGCACCGCCGGTGGCCGGGCGCTGGATCTACACCGCCGACGGTGAAATCGGTTGGGCCCGCCTGCATCCGGACGGGCTCGAGATTCAATCCGAACCGCAACCCGGATTCAGCAGTCCCTTCGATACCATCGCGGATGAGGCCGGCAATATCTGGCTGGAGATGGGTTCAGGTCGCCTGGGGCGTATTCAACGCCAGGGCGAAACCCTGCGACTGACCACCTTCGAGGCCGAAAGCGGGGTGCCTTCGGGCTGGGTTCAGGCCTACATCATCAATGGGCGGCTCGGGCTGAATGTAGGCGACAAGCTCTACCGCTTCGACGCCCGCACAGAGCAGGTCGTGGCCGATGAGGACATGCGGCGGCGGTTCGAACAATTCGAGGTCGTGGTGGGGCGGCACGCGGTTCCAACTCATCTTCCCCACCACCACCGAGGATCCCGCTCCCGCGGTCAGCGGCTCGCTCCCGCCCGAGCGGGGCAGCGGCGAGGAGATCGTCATCG
>Ga0181607_10002152_pt1 | contig 17436 bp, 14 predicted proteins | sample 041ome_9_FD_132420 | JGI IMG/M metagenome (GOLD analysis project Ga0181607, IMG submission 132420) | Coastal salt marsh microbial communities from the Groves Creek Marsh, Skidaway Island, Georgia - 041413US metaG (megahit assembly) | ecosystem: Environmental > Aquatic > Marine > Intertidal zone...
ATTCTGAATATTCCGGTAAAGCCAAGAAGCGGGCAGAAACCATATCTATTGATGTAAAGACAGAATCATCCACCGATCTAAGAGCTATTTCACAGTTATCGCTGATACAGCAGTATGTTGAGTTAAATAACAATTCAGTCATTTTGGAAATTGGTGCAGGTGCCGGAGGCTTCTTGTTTGCTCTTAGGAAAGCTGGTTACCAGGGGCGATATATTGCAGTGGAGCCTCAGAGTCAGGCACATTCTTTCCTGGAAAAGCATGGTGCGGAAGTTGAGAAACAAACCTACACGGTTTCTTTGGCAAAAAAATATGAAAGCCAGGTTGATCTGGTTTTCATGTCTCATTCGCTGGAACACTTTAATCCGACTTTAATCCCGGGGATCGTGGCGAGTGTTTTCTCAATGTTAAAAGAAGGTGGGTGCTTTTTTTGTGAAGTGCCTAATGCTGATATTCAAAAATATCCTAATGCGGGTGAAAGGGTCGTGCCGCATCTTAGTTTTTTCACAGAAGAAAGCCTATTAAGCCTTTTCGAAAGACTCCAGTTCAAAATTGAATTTCTAAAGACCTGTGGGCAGCCACAGCTTGAAAAAGATCATCAGAAACAGATGCAGGAACTCCAGTCAGGTGGATATTTTGAATATGAGGAGGACTCTGAAACTGGTATTCTCAGGAATAGGAAATATCACGAGTACCTGGAACTCGAGAGAGGCAAGCAGGCTAAAAGGCAACGGAGAATGTTATTACTTGTCTCGTTGCTTGGATACTCCAGGGCTCTGAAAGTGCTGGAGCTATTGAGAAAAATTAAGAAGCCCGGGGCTGTGAGGTTGCTGGGTTCGCAAGTGTTTCATTATGGCGATGACAGGGAGTTTATTCGCTCAATTGCCGTAAAATAACAACTCTTTTCACTAAGTATTGCCGGGAGCTAAATGGAGTGCCTGGTTGTTGGAATGTTGATGCTCAAGAAAGAAGAATTAACCAATAAAGCCTTCATTATCGCTGAAGTAGGACAAAATCATCAGGGTGACCTGGAACTAGCTAGAAAGTACATCAGGGAATTTGCAGACACTGGCGTCGACGCTATTAAGTTTCAGACAAGAAATAACAAGGTGCTGTTTGCTGATTGTGCTTATAACAAGCCATACAACAGTGAAAATGCGTTCTCAGAAATATATGGCCTGCACAGGGAAGCTCTAGAACTTGATCCGGAATGGCTGCCAATTTTAAAAAAGGATTGTGAGGAACATGGTGTTAAATTCATGTCCACACCTTTTGATGAGCCTAGCCTGGACTTGTTGTGTGATATAGGTGTCGATATCCTCAAGGTTGCCTCATTCGATATTGGAAACCTGCCATTCTTAAAGAAAATAGCAGAGAAGAAAAAACCGGTTGTTGTTAGTGTCGGTGGAGGCAAGATAGACCAGATCCGCGCCAGTATTGATTTGCTGTCCTCGTCACTTGATGAAGTGGCAGTGCTTCACTGCGTTTCAGAATATCCGTGTGAACTCGAACGTTTGGGACTTGAAAATATTGACTTGTTGTCAAAAGAATTTCCAGGCTGCACCGTCGGTCTTTCTGATCATTTCAACGGTATTTTAACCGGTCCCGTAGGCTACATGATGGGAGCTAGGGTGTTTGAAAAACATGTAACGCTAAACCGTGCATGGAAAGGTACTGATCATAGTTTCGCTCTTGAGTATCACGGTTTTCGTAATTTTGTCCGTGATATTCGTCGTGTGGATAAAATGATGGCCTCTAAGCCTGTTGAGGAGCTTGGAAATGAAATGGTGTTTCAAAAACTAGGCAAGTCCATAGTGGCGCTTGAAGATATTACTAGCGGACAAGAACTGACGATAGATAACCTGTCAGGCAAAATTTTCGGCGAACAACATATTCCTGTCAGGGAATCCAAGGATGTCATCGGTCGTAAAGTGAATCGTGATATCAAGGCAGGAGACCTGATAAAGCGCGAAGACCTGGTGTAGCAGCGGCATGGATGAACTGACTTTCAAAGATAGGCTGAATGATTTAAAGCTGGTTGTCTTTGATTTTGATGGTGTTCTTACGGATAACAGGGTTTACGTTAACGAGCTTGGTGAAGAATCCGTCTCTTGTTCAAGGCTAGATGGATTGGGGCTGTCCAACTTAAGAAAGATTGGATTGCCGGCATGGGTTTTATCTTCTGAAAAAAATCCGGTGGTCGGTAGGCGCTGTGAAAAACTGCAGATTGATTACATTCAGGGATCGGAAAGCAAGCTACCAGACTTGCAAAAAATTGCAGACAAATTTGAGGCTTCTTTGCATGAAGTGATGTTTGTTGGTAATGACATTAATGACCTGGAATGCCTGGAGTCTGTAGGTCTGCCGGTAGTTGTTTCAGATGCTCATCAGGATGTAATGAAAGATCATTTTTTCATGACCAAGGCTGCAGGTGGGCACGGTGCTGTACGTGAAATCTGTGATTTGATTTTTAGCATTCTAGAAAATTAATCGTACGAAATTTCTAGATGACGTTTTATGGCCTCTGGGGGATAAAGATGACAAACAATGCAAAGCGTCCAGTTGCACAATTTCCTAAAGCCGAATCAGTTGGCCCAAGAGATTGGGGTGAAGAAATACTTCTGGTGCTTTCAAGTGAAAAGTACTCGATGAAAAAACTGTGTGTAAAGGCTGGCAAGAAGGGTGGCCTCCAGTATCACCGGCATAAAGATGAGGCCAGTTATATCGTCTCTGGTAAATTGTTGTTACGTTATGAAGATGAAAATGGTGACCTTGTGGAAAAGGTAGTTGGTCCGGGTGACTGGTTTCATTTCCCTGCTGGATGCATACACCAGGAAGAAGCAATTACTGATGTCGTCAGGATTGAGGTTTCTACTCCTCATTTTAATGACAGGGTGCGGGTAGAAGAACAGTTTGGTATTGATGACAGCACCGGACTTCCGACAACCCAAGAAAGTGAAATAGAAGTTCGTTGAACTCAATGTTTAAATGATTTTCACGCATAAATGAAAAAGGTAGCATTCATCCCAGCCAGGTCGGGCTCCAAAAGGGTTCCTGGGAAAAATATTCGCTCATTAGCGGGACATCCAATCTTGGCTTACACGGTCAGGGCGGCAATTGAGAGTGAAGTTTTTGACTCTGTGATCTGTGCCACTGACAGCAATGAATATGCTGATATAGCTAGGTATTACGGCGCAGAAGTTCCATTTTTGAGAGACGTTTCAATATCAGGGGATAAGTCCCCTGATATTGAATGGGTAACTTGGCTGTTGGGTGAGCTGGCAAAAACTGGTCGTGAATACGATATTTTCAGTATTTTGCGGCCCACCAGTCCTTTCCGACTGCCCCAAACAATTCAAAGAGCGTGGGCAGTATTCGAAGAAAATCGAGATGCCGACTCTTTACGTGCCGTGATGAAATGTAGCCAGCATCCAGGAAAAATGTGGGTTATCAAGGGTGAAAGGATGCTGCCTCTTTTGCCCTTTAGTAACGGTGATACTCCTTGGCACAGTAGCCAGTACGCAGCATTACCCGAAGTGTATGTTCAGGATGCGAGCCTAGAGATTGCTTGGTCTGCAATTGCACTTGAACAAGGTAGCATTGCAGGTGAAACAATTGTGCCTTTTATTACTCAGGGACTGGAAGGTTTTGATATAAATGAACCTGAAGATTGGCTTCTTGCTGAAACGTATCTTTCTCAGGGTAAAGCTCAACTTCCTGATATAATTCAGTCGCCTTATCACCATGATTGATTAATTCTTAAGTTAGGTTATGGATGGAGTCTCTATCACGTATCCCGCTCTTTCAAGGCAGGATTTTCAGGTATGCCCAAGCTAGGCTGAAAGCTGGCACTACTTGCAGTTTAGACCTTATAAGTACTCGTTTTTAACGGCATGTACACTGACCAAATTGGTTAAAATAATTTCATTGTAGACGCAGAAATAATTTGAGTACGACATAGATGCTTTTAGCGCTGTACAAACCCAATCAATCCCAGATGTTTATTGCAAAAATTCTACGAGCGTTGGGTTTTAAATTATATGAGTGGGAAGCAAATGCCGTTTTTTTGGGTGGAGAAATTATTACTTTTCCAAATAGCAGTCAGTATGTGGACATCATGGAGGAGTCCAGAGCTGACCTGAAAAGTTATTTTTCTGAGTATTTCGATTCTGTTCACCATGAACCTGCCGACATTTACTTCAGGAAAAAATACGACATTCAGTACCTCGACTACTACTCATTCAGAAAAGTGCTAAACATTACCTTGCAGGGTAATAATGAAAAATGCATAGCGCTAGGCGGTGGCTACAACAAAAAAATCTTTGAAAGAAAGGTTGGGTCTTTTCTTGATTACCTGCTTTTCCCATTATTCCTTGTTTATGGATATTGGACACTGATGTTTTATGCTTTAAAAGCTTTTGTTTCCACGGTTCTCTACAAGGGTGATGTCTCACCAGGAGATGTGCTGTACCTGCGCAAGAAGGCATATCCAGATCTCGGTATGAAAGATAAGTTATGTGGCTATTTGCAACAGAAAAATATCAGTTGCACGGGTGCCATTGCTCTTTATGCCTCAAAGCCTGAGAAGTATGGATTTAACTTTTTAAATGGCCTCAAAGGCGCAAGTGGCATTGTGCTAGAGAATTTCTTTTCTGAATTATCTGAAATTGCTTCTGTAATTTCAGTTCAGAAGAAAAATGCTTTGTTTCTTAATGATATTAAGGGCTATATAAAAAATATTTTTTTGGCGCGTTCAGAAGTAGCAACAGGGAGCAAGGTTATTGTTGGTGTGTTGGTTGATAAGCCTATTTTTGTTCTGTTGTCACATTACAAGGATCGTCAACAAAGGATAATGGCGATCAACGAGTCATTTTTCTATCCACCATTCAGGTCATTTGATTACAACATGCTGGATGTTTATTTTTCACTGAATAATCTGGATGCCGGGTTACAAAACAAGTATGGCGGAAATATCGGGCAGATAGTTCCAGTCGAATTTGTCAGGAAATCACTTGAGTCAACATCCGAAGGACTCTCTGATGAGCTAAGGGAATTAGTGGAGCGCCATGAAAGGGTTGCTGTTGCAACTGCTATGCAGATTTCGGAAGTCGGTTTCACTCAATGGGGACGTGATGAAGTTAACCGTTTTGTAAGCGGAGTTATTGAGTTAGCGCTGGGCAATCCATCTGACCTGTTTATCCTGAAAGGCAAAAAAAATGAGCTGTCTCATCTGACTGATGATGTCGTAAATAGCCTCAATGAAGTGGATAATATTTTCACAATTCACTCAACCAAGCCCAGGTTCTTGAAACACGACCAGTTTGAAGACCTGCTAGCTATTGCTGATATTGTGATTTCCATGTCGCACACTTCAACCACTATTTGGCAGGCTGTTGCTGAAGATATTCCGGTTATTGCAATTAACGATGCTCATTCCCCGAGCTTTTTGTCTGAGTATGACTATGTCGAAGTAACTTCAGAAAAAATGATTTCGTCTTATGTAGCGTGGTTTTCGCTAGATGATGAGGACAGGCGTGCCAAAGTGAGGTCATTATCCAGGCGTGTGAACCTTGGTGAATCCAGAGGGTTGGTCCAGATTGCCGATTTTATTGTGGACTCATTGGGTGAGTATTCTGGCTCAGGTGCTGGTAAAAAAGATTAAAAGTAATGTGTGGAATACTAGTTGTCATATCAAAAACCAGTGAACGACTGGATAAGGTCAGGTGTCAGGCTATCTTGAAAAAAATGACCCATCGTGGCCCGGATCATTTTTTTGATTCTCTCTTACACAATGGTCGTCTCTACATGGGTCAGACAATCCTTTCAATTACAGGGACGCCTGATGAGGCCCTGAATCACTACCAGGTTTCCAGGTCAGGACAACTTAATATTGTTATCAACGGTGAAATTTATAATTTCGCCTCACTTTCGAGGCGTTATTTAAACGGTTTCGATTTGAAAACTGGGACTGATACCGAGGTGTTGGTCAATCTTTACGATGTGCTAACTGCTCAAGAGGTAGCGCCATTATTAAACGGTATGTATGCCTATAGTGTTTTCAACTCTGAAACAGGCAAACTACATGTTGCTAGGGACCTGATTGGAGAAAAAGTTTTATACACATTCGAAGATGAGCAGGTAATCATTTTTGCCTCTGAAACTTCCTCAATTATTGATTACTTGGGTCAGCATGAAGTTAACACTTCACTTGTTCAGGACTATTTTTTCACTCGACACTTGCTGACGCATGAGACAACGCTATTCCGGGGTATTCATGTTATTTCTCCTGGAAAGGTTATTGAAATTAATCTTAACTCTTATTCTCAAGCTACGATTTATGATTCTTCACTTAAAAGCTTGATTTCAGAATCTAAATCAGAAACCTACGCGAATTGTAATGAACAAGAGTTACTGGAAGAGCTCGAGAGAGTTTGTAGGAACAGTGCAAGCTTATTAAGCCCAGATATCGGTTGTGCTTCTATATTTAGCGGTGGTGTGGATTCCAGTATAGCGTCCTGGTTCATGGATCAGCAGTCTGACCAGTCACCATGGTTAGTGACACTGCAATTTGGTGAAAAAGATATTGTCAGTAAATCTGTTTCCAGGTTTGAGCCATACCTCTCTAGCCCGGTTCATGCAGTTGATGTTTCAGAAGAAAGATTTACTCGCATGATGGATCGATTTTATGGTGAATATAAAACCATGATGGCTACGCACTCATTTGTATCTCAGATGATTCTCAGTGAGTATGTAAGTGATAATGGCTACAAGGTTTTAATTGGTGGTGATGGTGCTGACGAATTATTTGGTGGCTACGAATACTATAAGAATTTTGCATCTATCAAACGGATTCCGGATGAGAACCCATCGCCCTATAGTGGGTTCGTTGGTTCTACACTGGTACTTAACCAACATGACAGGCAGAAATTCAGAGATCTAAAAAAAATAGAATGGGAAAATGCATTGGCTTTGTTTTCTCACATTGATGATGCACAAGACAGAATGCTTCAGGCGGTACTTTATCTTGACAGCCTTATAGAAATGGAAACCGTGGGGTTGAGATCATCTGATCTTATGTCCATGGCAAATTCGGTTGAAAGCAGGGGCTTTTTTGTTACGAAAGATATGCTTGAGTTCGCCATCAATATTCCGGCTAAATATAAAATAAACTTGGCATCTACTGATCCTTTAATGATCACCAAACCATTGTTGAAAAAGTTATTTATCAAGATCTTTGATGCTGACCTATTATTTAAAAAGCAAGGTTATTCGGGTTATCCAAATGAGGCAGGTTGTGCTTTAGTAAAAGGTAATTATGGACTAACGAAGAAATTACTTGGAATATCGTCTCAAAAATTAGATACAATACTTACAGATAGAGCGATGGAGTGGAAAGTTTTAAATACAGAGTTGTTTTTAAAGGCTCTTCAGGATTAAAGAAATTAAGTGAGGCGCATATGACGACTAAACAGCTCTTTAAAAAAATACTACCTAAAACAGCGATAAATCAATATTTGCATTTAAAGTCATGGTATGGATCTACTCCTTACGCACTAAAAAATAAAATATTAGCTTCACTAACTAGTTTTGACTTGAGGCCAAGTCCTACAAATAAACTAGTCACACCAAAAAATTCTCACATTGAAATTACGAATAGTTGTAATTTGAACTGTGTGATGTGTCAGACAAAGGAGTCAAAGCGCAAAGTGGGACTGATGAAATATGATTTATTTGATCATGCAGTAAATCAAATAACGGCATCCGGTATTAATAATGTTGCGCTGCAGACAGTCGGTGAGACTTTTATTCATCATGATCTGGATAGATTTGTAAAAAAGCTTCACAACAATGGCATAAAAATTAATATTTCTACGAATGCACAGTTTCCAGATAAATTAATTTCATTGAAAGAAAATAATCCTGATGCGATAGATTTATACAGGATTTCACTCGAATCCGCCTCCAAAGAGATGTATGAATTGTTTAGGAGGGGTGGGAAGTTTGAATTATTGATCGAGTCATTTGAGAAGATAAAAGAATATAACTTAAATAATAAAAATAAAATAAATGTAACAATAAAAGCGTTGATAGGCGAAGAAAATCTATATGATTTACTTGATATCATGAAGTTGCAGAGCAAGTATGACTTTGTAACTGGCGTGAACTTTAATTTAATTGATAAAAATAACGCAACTAACAACGATAATGGAGTGTCTATATCACTTGGGGATGAGCGTAAGGGAAGCGAAACAAGCTCTATGCAATTAGATAACCTCTTTGGAGGATATGAATATTGCAGACAACCATTTCTTGGGGCGCATGTTACATACAATGGTGATGTTACTTTATGTTGCAGAGATTACGAGGCAGATCTTGTCGTAGGGAATATAAAAGAAGAAACATTACAGAATATTTGGGATTCGGAAAAGTCGGAGAAATTAAGGAAGAAGTTTATTCCAAAAGAGAAAAACATAGTCCCACCAACGCGCGCTTGCGTGGGTTGTGAGTCTGCAATTAATGGAGTTGCACCATTAGTTAACGATTATGTTCAATATATATATTTGACCAAGGGTAAAAGACTCACAAAAGAAGAGTTCGGCGATGCGATTAAAGATTTTTTGAATGACCTAAATAACTATTCTGAAAAAAACAAAATCAATGATCTTTCTGAAGTAATGAAGAAGCATCTTTAAATTAGTCAGTATTTGTGTTTCTCTCATGCCAAATATTGATTTAAGCCCTCGTGCTAAAATTTTGTCTCTTTTCAATCAAAGAAAAGTCCTAACCTTTTTACTATTAATTCTCGTTTTAGTGTCGACTCTCATGGAGTCTCTTGGGTTTGCGATGATACTGCCATTGATGGACGGTATTATTGGAATTGAGTCTGAATCTTTTCTGGCAGACTTTTTTAAGAATAGCTTTGCGTACTTTAATATAGATATGAATTTGATAAATGTATCGATAGTATTTGCGCTTCTTATTGTTTTAAAAAGTGTGTTCATTGTGGCTAGGGAAGGTTTTAGAAGTTATTTTACTTATTCTTTTAAAAAAGAGGCTACATTAAAGATAAATCAATCATTGTTGTTTATGGATTTTGATGATTTTTTATCATCTAGACAGGGGTATTACATCAGTGACATTACGAAACAGTTAGAACTTGCCTCATTGCTTCTTCTCCAGTTCATAGAATTGGTAACTTCAACCGTCTTTATCATCGCGCTACTCACTGTCATGTTTCTTGCCGAGCCAGTTGCAACACTTGTTTTGCTGGGTGCTGGAGCTATTATTTTTGGCGGCTTTAAAGTAATGCTATACCGCTATTCAAAAGGTGTTGGTGTTAGGGAGGTGCAATTAAACCACGCGATTATAGATTCAATAACTGAATCGGTTGTCTTGATGAGAGAATTTCGCTTGAATATGCTTGAACGATTTCAGTTGAATAGAGTTAATGTTGCTTTTTCTAAACTGTTACGACTGCTTGTGCGTTGGGATGCAATAACTTCAGCTATTACGCCATTGATTGAGATGATTGTAATAGTAAGTTTCGTTTCATATATCGTGTTTCAGTCAGTTAATGGAAATACAGACTCATTAGTAACATTTTTTCCAACTATGGCTGTAATATTGGTTTTGGCTCACCGGTTGTTACAACGAGTTTCAATACTTTCTAGGAACATAATATCCTTAAATAAATATATGGCATCTTTCCTTGCTATTTATGAATATTATAGAAAAGATTATGTTAAGAATCCTAGTCTTGATGAAGGTAAGGCTGTAGATTTTAATCAGGACATTGTTTTGTCAAATGTAAATGTCATTTCTTCTGAGAATGCTTATGTTCTCGATGATGTTTCATTTCCAATCTATAGTGGGAAAGTCACGGCAATAATTGGTGAAACGGGTTCGGGGAAGTCAACTGTTGTTGATCTAATAGTGGGTCTTAGGAGAGCTGTTTCAGGATCAATCACTATTGGTGATACTGATCTTAATTCAATTGGTTTGCATACTATAAGGTCTAATATCAGTGTGGTTAGCCAGTCTACATCCCTTCGAAATGACACTGTCCTAAATAATATATTATCGGGGAATTTAAACTCTTCTGTCGAAGAGGTTTATGAAGTAACTAAAGCTCTAGGATTGCATGAATTCATACTAACTTTGCCTGAAGGTTACGAAACTAACGTAGGTGATAGAGGGGGGCTTTTATCAGGTGGACAAGTTCAGCGGATAGCAATCGCGCGAGCTCTGTTAAGAAAACCACAGGTTCTAATACTTGATGAAGCTACAAGTGCGTTAGATTTTAAAACTGAAGAAATGTTAAATAATAAGATCTTAGAGCTTATGTCTGGAAAGACTGTTCTAGTAATAACTCATAGGCCTTCTATTCTGCAATACTGCGATAATGTTTATTTCATTGAACATGGAAAAATCAAGCTGCAAAAGTAAATAACTATTATGCCGAAAGTACTCATAACAACTGTTCCATTTGGAGATAAAAACCGTTATCCGCTAGATCTTCTCGAAGAGAACAACATTGATTATGTAATTAATCCTCTGGGTAAAAAACTTACCGAGGATGAACTGGCTGGCATGGTTGATGATTTTGATGTCATTGTTGCTGGCACTGAACCTATTACTGACAAGGTCATGGAGCGTGCTTCCAACCTGAAAATGATTTCCAGAGTTGGCATCGGCCTCGATAGTGTTGATCTGCTCGCGGCTGAGAAAAGAAACATAGCGGTTTCGTATACACCTGATGCCCCATCGCCGGCTGTGGCCGAGTTAACAATGGGGCTGATGTATTCATTGCTGAGACATGTTCATGTGTCTAACATCCAGCTGCATCGTGGTGAGTGGCACCGTTATTTTGGTAAGCGGTTGGTCAATTGTAAAATTGGCCTGGTAGGTATTGGGCGTATTGGTAGTAAGGTCTTAAGACATTTATCTGGGTTGGGCTGTACGGATATTCTATATAACGATATCAATGTTCAGCTTGAAGGTGATTTCGCTGAAATGGCTAGGTTTGCCGAGAAAGAAGAGATTTATCGTGAAGCAGACATTATCTCACTACATGTGCCACTGACTGCACAAACAAAAAATATGATAACTACCACTGAAATTGAGACGATGAACAAGGACGCTATTCTTATCAATACATCCCGAGGCGGTATTATCAATGAGAAAGATTTATACGAGGCACTGAAAAAAAATCGACTGGCAAGTGCTTCAATCGATGTATTTGAACATGAACCATATAGCGGGGATCTTGCCAATTTAGATAATTGCTTGATGACAGCTCATATGGGCTCAATGTCTATTGACTGTAGAACTCAGATGGAAATAGAGGCAACTGAAGAGGCAGTACGTTTTTTGATGGAAAATCGACAGGAAAGTGCCGTTCCAGATGAAGAGTATGAAGTTCAGCGTCAAGGGTTATAATTTTGAAAAACACATCTAAAAAAGTGGTAGTAGTCGGTGGGGCTGGCTTTATGGGAAGCCATACTGCAGATGAACTGACCAGAAGGGGCTTTGATGTAACCATTTTTGACCAAGTTGAATCTTCATGGTTGCTTCCCGAGCAGAAGATGATTGTTGGGGATGGGTTAGACAGTGATGCCTTGGCAAAAGCATTTGAAGACGCACGCTACGTCTATCATTTTGCTGGTGTTGCAGATATTGGTGAGGCAAAAGCAGATCCATATCGAACAATAAATATGAATGTAATGGGTGTAACTGCTGCTTTGGAAGCTGCTATGAAAGCTGGCATAGACCGTTTTATCTACGCATCTACCATGTACGTTTACAGCTCTCACGGTTCTTTCTACAGGGCTAGTAAGCAGGCTGCTGAGGCAGTGATTGATGCCTATAATAAGTCCTATGGACTCGATTATACATTCTTAAGATACGGATCTCTCTATGGTCCACGTGCACAGAGGTGGAATGGTTTGCAAAGTTATGTGGAGCAGGTTGTCAAAGAGGAGAGGCTAGATTATAGGGGTACTGGAAAAGAGCGCAGAGAGTACATACATGTGTCTGATGCAGCTAGGCTCAGTGTTGATATACTTGATGAATCACATAAGAATCGTGCAATCACTGTGACGGGACATCAGGTACTCAGTTCAAGAGTATTAATTGACATGATTTTTGAAATTGCCGGTGTTGAATACAACGCACATTTTTCAGATGAAAATGTCAGTGGTGATCACTACGAAACAACACCATATCGTTATCGTCCCGAAAGAGCGATGAAACTCGTACCGGATGAATTTATTGATATTGGACAGGGTATCCTAGATATCGTTGAGGAAATCCACGAGAATGAAGATTCAGATCAGTAAATCCAGAGTTTATCCTGACAAGTGGAATGACAATACTGACTGAAAAAAAACTTTTTATTTTTGATTTTGATGGTGTGATCGCTGATTCAGTCGATGTGAAAACTGAAGCATTTGCCAGACTCTATTCCGAGTTTGGAAAGAGTGTGGTCCAGAAAGTGGTTGATTTTCACCTTCAAAATGGCGGTATGAGCCGTTTTGATAAAATTCGGCACTTCCACGGTGAATTACTCGGTGAAAAAGTAACCGATCAACTGGTGCAAGACTGGGCTAGCCATTTTGCTGAGATGGTTGTTGATGGCGTGGTGGCGGCTGAAGAAATTCAGGGTGTTCGAAAAATCCTAGACTATTGTCATGCCAATAGAATTAGATGTGCGGTGAATTCCGCTACGCCTGAATCAGAAGTTGTTGAGATTGTGAAAAGACGAGGTTTATCAGACGATTTTGAAATCGTATTGGGTTCGCCGCAGTCAAAAGTCAAGAACATAACTGCAATACTGAAGGCATTTGGAACTAACCCTTCAGATGCTGTTTTTTTCGGTGATGCAGTGAATGATTACAAGGCTGCAAAGCTAGCAAATATTGATTTTGTTGGTATTAATTACAATTCTGAATCAGAAGAATCTTTTCCAGCATTTAAGAATTTTGATGAATTCTTAGATAAATATTTTTATTCATTTGCTTCAGAGTAAGGTTTGAGATGGATAAAATTGAAGTAAGCTTGGCATTGCTCAAGTCTTTTTTTGAAAAGCAAAATATACAATTTTGGTTAGAAGCGGGCACGGCTTTGTCGGCTGAAAGGGAAGGCAGGGTGTTTCCGTGGGAACATGATATTGATGTAGCAATCTGGCGTCATGATTTGCCTGATCTAAAGTTACTAGAGAGTTTTTTTTCTGAACAAGGCTATAAAGTAATATTTCAGAAAAATTATCCTTACATTGACAATATCATTCAGCTTAAGGCGATAAACGGCTATGAAGATAAGTTATTTGATATTGATATTTATCTTTACGCCCGATACCAGGGGCATGCCTACATGAGATGGATTCATAAGCCAGAAGGAAGGCTGGCTGCATTGAAATTAAGGACGTTAAGTGTTCTGAAATACTTGGTGAATCCAACAACTGACAAATGGAAGCGCATTAGTCGTTTCCTTCCTAGTAGTCTATCCAGAGCAATATTTTTCTGGTTCCTGCGTTTTTATGTGAATCATTCGACTTGTATTTATCATCGTTTCCCGGAAAAGTATTTTCTCGACTTTAAGGAAATAGAATTTCATGGAAACAAAGTCAAGATTCCATCAGATACAGATAACTATCTTCAGCATCGTTATGGGCCAAATTGGAAAACACCGGATAGTCAGTTCAACCAGACAGGAAAGTGGAAGCAGTCCGGGGCGCGTGTCGAACTGGATATGAAACTGTTGCCCTTGCCGGTTTACGATGACCGTATTATTGTCGGTAATGCTGAATGAAGCATATGAATAATGTGTATATTTAGGCTAGATACTGATTAAGTACATATCATTATCAGCGGTAATATATAGAAAAGAGTGATCTGAATGACTTTTGTATAGTGTCTTCTGCTTTAAAGATGGAACTGTTTTCAGTTTTTGAGATCGAAATAAAAGATTGTGCACATGCTTTATATATACGCTGGAGAACAGGACAAGACACTCACGGAAAATGAAGGTCAGAAAGTATTTTCCTATTGTCTTGGGTTGGGTGAGATCAAAGGAAGGAATGTTGACAATGTCAATGACAGCAAAAAACTGAATCAGGTAGCTGCATCCAAAGCACGTCACTTTTCTAACTTTGTCTATGACCAAAACAAACTGTTTATTGAACAAGGCTTAACACTTGATAATGAACTGTCCCTGTACTTCCTGACAGATCTTTCTTGTAAAAGAAGTGAGTTATTTCAAACATACTCTGATTACTGTAATGCCTATTTGATCAGGCAACTTCTTGTAGAGATGGATATCAACCAGGTTGTTTTTGATGAATGTCAACCAGGTTTTGTTGGTGCTATTACATCTTTACTTAAAGACATTGATTTTTCCATAACTAATCCAGTGTCAGTAAAATACAGTATTCCCAGAGTTTTGATCAAAAATTTGTATTTCTTTTTTAAGGTTATGACGGGCAATTTTTTGGCTTTTATATTGCCTGGGAATCAAATTCAAAAACCCAGATCAGTAGCTATAAAAAATTTGTTTTTTACCCGCTATCCCTTGCACCTGAATGATCATGGTGTAGACGATAAATATGGTGCATTAGTAGGTAATGAAGACAAATACCTTGCCCACTTGTTTACAGATGGGTTTCATCAGAACCTGAGTGTTATAGAGTATTTAAAGAGTCTATCTAAACTCAAATTATTGAAAAAAGTATTCGTACTAGATCATTACCTGCGCGCTATAGATGTTTTTGAAAACATGATTTTATCTATTCGCCTGATGCCAAAAATGTTACGAATCGCAGAGAAAAAATTTGTTCTTGATGGAATCGATCTTTCTTCAAATATACAAGAGGAAATTTATTTTTCCATGATGCGCTTGCCAAGATTGCTGCTATGGCGCAAATCTCTTCGACGTTTTTTCTCATCTCATGAAGTTGAAAACTGTTACTACTACCTACACGAATATAGTTATGGCCGTTTTATAACCTATATGTTGTCAAAGTATTCAGCTAATACAAATCGTATAGGTTTTCAGCATGGACCAGCTTCATTAAGAAAAATTGTATATATGGCAGGTGATGGTGAGCTTTCATCAAAAGCAGATGGCCTCACATCATTTAACATTCCCAACGAAGTTTATGCAGAGGACTCATTTTCGGCCAATATATATACAAGTGTTGGCTATAAGAATGTTTCGGTAATGCCAAAAATTTATCGTTTGGACTATTTAAAAAATATAAAAAGGTATCCGGTAAAAAGTAGAATTTTGATAGCACCTGGATTACATGATGGAAAATTTTTATTGAGCTACCTTCTTAATGAAATGTGCCAAAATCCGACCATGCTATATATTTTGAACGTACATCCGAGAGCGGATAATCGTTATATTTCAAGTTTTTCTAATGTTAAGAATCTTATATTGGCCGATAAACCACTCCCAGACTTGTTAGCTGAGGTTGCTAAAGTGGTTGCTACATATAGCTCTGTTGCTATAGAAGCAAAAATGCTTGGTATTGAAGTGGAGTTAATTGATCTGCCTGGAAAAATTAATGAGAGTCCACTTGTTGACGAAGGCTTCTTACATTGTCTTGGGTCGATTCGGATTTATTAATGCCTTCAAGACCAGAAATTTTTCATTTGATATGTAGGAAGGGTATTGGCGGTGTCCAATCTCAATTCGAAACCTATTGTAAAAACCTGGATAAACAGCAATTACAACAAATGACAGTTATTGAGCCTTGTACACGAAATGGTTTTAAAAGTTATATGTATTTGATCTGGCAGTTGCTTGGCCTAGTATACAAATGCCGTCGTAAATCAACTGTTGTTCACGTTTATAATGGTCTTGTTAGTTCCCGTTATTTGGTTATCTTCTCTCTTATCCGGCCAATTAATCTTGTTCATCACGAGAGAGGTAATATCTGGAATTTACCCGCAGGTCTAGAATGGCTAGCACGAAAAAATGCTTCATTGGCAAAGATAATTCTTTGTAATTCAGAAGCTACAAAGACACTACTATCCGGCCAGTATGAAATACAGCCATCAAAACTCCATGTTTTATATAATGGTGTCCATTCTGCTCAAGACCGAGAACTTTATTGTTTATCAGGTAAAGATAAAGATATAAGCGAGAATTTTGAAGTAGGATTTGTGGGCCGGCTAGAGCCTCATAAAGGTGTTCATGTATTAATTGATGCAATCGCAAAATTAAATAATGACGGGATACATCTCACAATAGTCGGGGACGGATCGCAAAAACATTCTTTGGAAGCGCAGGCCTCGCAACTTGGTATTGATGTTACTTTTACTGGGAGACTTGATGACTCCTTAGTAAAAATGCAGCAGTTTGACTGTCTAGTGGTTCCTTCCATTAGAGAGCCTTTAGGAAATGTGATCATTGAAGCGGGTATTCTAGGAAAAACTGTTATTGCGTCAAAGGTTGATGGCATACCTGAAATCATTGAGCATCAAGAGAATGGAATTTTAGTGAAGGCTGATGAGGAGATCCCAAAGAGATACTCGGGATTTAGAATACCGATTCCTCGTTTTGTTATCGATTCTGACACTGGCGAAGTTTCATTCCCAAGGCAGCTCTCATCTGAAAAACTAGCTAGTGAAATTTTATATTTGAGAAATAATTTTGCAGAAAGAAAAAGACTGGGTAGTAACTTACGTAACAGTGTTTTAACAAAATTTAGCATTGAAAAGTACACGGATGAACTTTCCCGAGTGTATGAGAGATTAATTAATGAAGTTTAATGTTTTATATGGATAATAAGTCAAAGAATATAATACTTATTGGGCCAACACCTCCTCCATATACTGGGCAGTCTTTATCATTTGAAATGTTAATTAATGGATGTAAAGAAATTGGATTACGTCCATTGGTAGTTGATATCGCCAGAAAAACTAATAAAGACTCGAAGTATGCATTGATTTTTAGAGTATTTGAGTTATTGTCAGCTTATAAAAATTTGGTTAAATACTTATTTAAATATCCTAAAAGCAACGTTTATATTACGATAGCGCAGTCTAGACAAGGGTTCATTAGAGATTTTTTATATATTTGGACATGCGCTTTATTTAAAGTAAAGATTACTGCGCATTTAAAAGGGGGTAACTATGATGGATTTTACAGTTCACAAAGTTATTTATTACGTTTCTTAATAAGGATTACTTTGAGGTCGACTAAGAAAATTTTGGTTTTAGGTGAGTCCCTTAGGGAGATGTATGATTTTGAACCTTCTCTTAAGAAGAAAATTTCTGTTGTTCATAATGGCTTGCCGATCGGTAAACGCGGTAGTTCCAAATCGATAACTCATAGTGGTTCAGTACGTCTTTTGTTTCTTTCCAATTTGATTGAATCTAAAGGTTATGAAGATGTAGTTCGTGCTTTAGCTATTTTAAGAGATAGATATAAAAT
>Ga0181607_10002156_pt1 | contig 17423 bp, 14 predicted proteins | sample 041ome_9_FD_132420 | JGI IMG/M metagenome (GOLD analysis project Ga0181607, IMG submission 132420) | Coastal salt marsh microbial communities from the Groves Creek Marsh, Skidaway Island, Georgia - 041413US metaG (megahit assembly) | ecosystem: Environmental > Aquatic > Marine > Intertidal zone...
TTACAACATCTAGATGAAGAAGTAAATGACTTAATAGAAATTGATAAAACAAAATGTATGGCAAGTAAAAGTATTAAAGAATTAGGTACACAATGTCCATTAAACCCTAAAGTAGGGAATATATTTTGTGGTCGTCATCGTAATACTAAAAATGAGGATACAATAGACCAATATTATACAAAAATATCAACTAGATACACTTTCAAGAATAGTACCAGTCCTAATAGTAATTCTAATAGTAATCCTAATAGTAATCCTAATAATAATCCTAATAGTAATCTTAATAATAATCCTAATACTAAAACACAATCCAAAAAACATACATTGAATAAACAAAATGGTAAAAAAACATTAAAAACAAAGTGCAAATCGGTAATTATCGATTTGGATAATTTTAAAGAAAATCCAGAATTGAAGATGTGTAGTAAAAAGAGTATTAGAGAAAGTTATCATTATTACCGGTTAGATTATTATGGAGATAATAAGGAAAAAAATGTAGATGTTATGACTATCCAATTAAAAAAATTCTTTAAACGCCTCTTATATTTTCAAATTCCAGAAGTTGAAAAGAAGGTGGTGTTTCTTCAAAGATTAATTAAGAAAAAGAAATCTTTAATTATATCATATTATCGTGGTCCTGCTTGGAATGACTTAACTAAATGTAATAATGAAACTGATTTCTTTAATTTTGATAAGTTAGAAGAGATACCACCTCGTTATAGAATGACTTATCAAGATGAAGATGGTTTCATTTATGGATTTCATATCTTTAGTTTACAAGAACTCTTATCTAGAAAGGAAAAGAACCCATATACTATGAAGGAATTTCCTGAAGGATTAGAATTAAAGGTAAATCAATATATTTCTAATATTAAGAAGTGGTTAACATTGGATAATCTTAATTTACACTATTATAAAAACAATAAGTTATTTAGTAATATTATTAAAGGGAAAAATAAAAAAGATATAGATAACAAACTATCTGGCAATGATAATAAAATTAATGAAGAATTATCTGGTAATATTATTGAAAAATCACAAAATATTGTTAATAAATTACCTGTTAAACAATTATCTCAAATTCAATGTAGTCAAACCTTTTCTATAATGACAGAAATTGGTTATCAAGTTCAATCTAATTGGTTGTATGGTAAATCAATTAAGCAATTATCTAGATTTATTACCTACTTAGAATATATCTATGATAGTTATAATTTCAATAATCCGGGATTAAGTGAAGAAGAATTAGTTAATATCCCCCTTCTTAGATTTGCGGATGATATTGAAACAGGTAATTTAGGAACTAATAATAAATTTAAATTACTTCAACGGGTAATTGAAGTATTAAACTATATGCTTCATACTTTAGGAACCGGAGACTACAAAAATACAATATCAATTATGATTATTCAGGCTTTAGTCACCTTAGAACCTACAGCAGTTAGAACTAGTAATCCTTGGTTACAGTAATGTTAATTAAAAATAATACATCTAATAATTGTAGTATTTTTATTTACTTATTACTTATTTACTTATTACTTATTTGTTTATTACTTATTTACTTATTACTTATTTACTTATTTGCTTATTTACTTAATAAGGATTGAAGTAATTGGGTAATATTATCTGTTTTATTTATTTTTTTTAAATAATAATTTGGGTTTTCCACAATATTATTAAATAATAAATTATTCATATATTTCTTTTTACATACAGTAGGAGTATTATTTAATTTTTGACTAACATAGTTAGGTATTTCTTTTTTCAAATATCTATTTAATTTGGTACCTTTAGCATCTTTTAATTCTTGGAAGATTTTAGATTGATTATTATCCATATTACCATTTTGTAATTCTTTTAAGTAGTTAAGCATATGGTAATTAGCATACCAGGTACGAAACATTTTAGGGGTAATAACTGTATTATAATGGTTTTCAAAAAATGCCATTACGTCTTGAGAAGAAATAATAGCTAAATTATGAGTATTAGCAATAGGATTATAATATATATATTGAAATAGGTGATTGGCATCTGGAAAATGCTTTTGTAAATTCTTTACTCTTTTTGTCATATAGTGAAGGATAGTTATTATTTTTGTATCATCTAAACTAGTGGTATTTTCTACCCCCTTTTTCCCTATAAACTTTAATTGACAAGAACTTTCCTTATTACCAAAACTTAAATGTTGGGGTTGTATAGTTGTTAAACCATAGGAATTATACAGTTTACAATATTTCATACACCCAATACGTAAATTAGTTTTAATTAATAAATAAATAATAATTTGTATTAATTCTGTTTTAGTTAATCCACTGTTTAATTCTATTATTTGGGTAGTATTATTAGTATTACAGGAATTATTATTCCTATCTGGAGTAGGTAGGGTAGATAAGGTGGAATTTATTTTAGAATTAATTAAGGAATTTGTGATAGATTGATAAATATTATTAATTTGGCATTGAGTATCTATTTCTATTTGTTGAATAATTGGCATAAGTGGTTGTAGTTTAAGGTATTTGCGTTTTTCCCCATTTAAAGTATGATTAGTATTGTAAATATATTGTTTTCTACCTGCTACATCTTCTCCAATAACTTGAACTTTATTTTTGGGTGATTTAGCAAATAATAAATTTTGATAGGCTGGTGGTATATATAGATTTTGTAATCTTTCTTCGTGTTTCTTAGTTAGTTTTTTGCCTTGACTAAGGAATTTACATTTATTATTTTTAATTGTTCTTTCCAATGGAATAAATTTTCTTAAATATGATTTCCCCATATTTAGTTATTAGTGGTTCTTTATTATAAGTATTTTTTATTTTTGTTTTTGTTTAATTCTGATAAATTATAAGTCATTATTACTGCTTAAAGATAAATCTAGTATTATTTGTATATACTTTCCAAGAATTAAGTAACAAAATATTAATTAATATTAGAGTTAAAATAGAATGAATCAAAATGAAATACAACAAACGGATTATCAGGAAAATTGGGAAAATAATGAATTGGATATAGAATATTGGGAAGAAGAATATAGTAGTCAGTCGGATAATGAATGTCAATTTACAATGTGTTTTTATTGTAATGAAGAAATAGAAGTAGATTATTTACATTATCATCAATGTTTAGAGACACCTAATTATTGGGATGAAACTAATTCATTACTTGATTATGAAAATGAGGAATGTGGAATTATTTACTCTAATGAGGAAGAAAGTAATAGTATAGTAGATATTTTATATAGTGGTAAATTTGAAGACGAATTTTTGGATTTAGAAGATTATTATTATGATAATTTACAAAATGATGATAACCAATTAAATAATAATTTATCTACTGATAATATTAATTACAATCCTAATCATAATTCTAATCCGGATTACAATATAATTACTAGTAATAATTATGATAACTTAGATAGTCTAGATAGAAATTGTATTAACTTTCCAATACCTGTTCATGAAATACCCGATGTTTTGAGGGGTAGGGTAGGACTTGCTGATAATAATTATACTCTAGGATTACATTCAGCATTAGATAAAGATATTATTTACAAAGATAATTATCAAAAATGGTGTAATATTATAGTATTAGATGTATCAGAAGAATGTAATGTATGTTTAAATAAAAAAAATAAATTTCATCAATTTAAAATATGTCATCATCGTATTTGTGAGGATTGTTGTTTTAAATGGTTTGATAAAAATAATACGTGTCCTATTTGCCGGTCTGATATTACTAAACTCCATGATGTTATTCCAGTATTAACATCAGGGTATAGAAAAATATGTGTTTGATTTTAATTTATGTATTTTATATTGTTTTTAATTTTAACAAATAACATAATATTGAACTGATATTATCAAAAATTAAAAATAAAAATAATTATTAAAATAATAGTTATTATTAGTAAAGTAAAATAAATTAATTAATAATTAATAAAGTATGAATACTAATATTCAAAACCAACAACAAGAAACCTTAAAAACAATACTTAAAAAAATACCTGTTGAAAGTTTTTACAGTAATGTTTTAACTAGAAAACAAATAGCAAATATTTATGACGAAAATCAAGATATGATTAAGTTATTTCCTGTAAATGAGGAACAAGTAATTAGAATGTTAATTGTAGAATGTTTAAGATATGTTAATATGAAAGTAAGTCAATTGGATGTATTATTAGTAACTGGTCTTAACTTTATTGAAAGGGAAGATTTAGATATTACACCTCATCAATTAGCAAAGAAATTAGCAAGGGAAAATAAAGATATTAATGATTTAGATGTTTTAAATCGTATCTTAGCACAAATTAATACAAAATTACCACATGATTTACAAACTAAATTAACTCCTCTTCAAAAAGTTAATATTCTTCAATATTTACACCGTTTATTACCAGTTGGTGAAAATATAGCCGTTGAAGAATTTAAACCTCTCTCTGGAAATGCCACAACTACTACTTCCGGTAATGCCACTACTACCACTTCCGGTAATGCTACAACAACCACTGCTGGTAATGCCACAACAACCACTGCTGGAAATGCTACAACTACTACTGCTGGTAATGCTACAACTACTACTGCTGGTAATGCTACAACAACCACTGCTGGTAATGCTACAACAACCACTGCTGGTAATGCTACAACAACCACTGCTGGTAATGCTACAACTACTACTCAAGGTGCTACAACAACCACTGTTGGAAATGCCACAACTACTACTGCTGGAGCAAATGATAATCGTGGTAGAAATAATAATACATCAAATAATAATAATTTTATGAAAGAATTAGAATCAGTGTTTTCATCATTTGATTTAGAAAGTTTAAAACAACAAGGTTATGATTTAGCACTAATTGCTAATAATATGTTTAATATGGAAATTGATGACGGTTCCTATCCAGAACAATTAGCGGCTTATGAAGCACAAATGAGAGATTTAAAATCAGAATTAATTAAAAAAAATGAAGAAGAACAAAAACATATTATTCGTGCTAAATATATTGATACAGAACCAGAACTTCATTTAGACTTAACAAATGATGAATTACATTATTATGATGAACATAGTGGTTCTTTAATCCCATTATCCGCTGTTGAAAATATTGAAGAAGAAGGTGAAGAAATGACTAAAAAAGAATTAGAAAATATCTTAAAAAAACATGATATTCCTAGTGATGAAGTAGATGATGTCCATCGTTTATTAAAATCTAATGAATTAACATTATCAGAAGAAAAAGAAGATAATGGAGATAATAAAATATTTTCTAGAAATACATTAATAGTTCTTGGTGTAATAGGGGCAATATTAATTATTGTTATGTTAGTATTATTATTAAATTAACTGTTAATAATAAAAAGGTATTTTTAGTTAAGATGAACTGAATTGTTTTTTTAATTTTTATTTTAATATCATTTATTATTAGAAAATGAAAGGAAAATCTAATCAAGTAAAATTATTAAAAAAATATAGTAATTTTTTAATATTGATATATTGCCATTATATTATCAATATTTTTAATTCATTAATAGATATTAATGATATTCATTATATGTTATTAATAAATTTATTTAATAATTACATTACTAATATTTTTTTAAAATGTGTATCAATGGATATTAATTTAAATAATATTAAATCCATCCTTAATGAAGGTTGTTCTATTATACTTGATTATATTATTATCAGTAAAGAAGAAAAATTTAATAATAATAACTACATTCCTAAATTTACAGATGCTATTCAATTTTCTTATCAGAAAATAATGCATAAAATAGAAAATAACCATTTGGAAAGTAAATTAAAAAATTCTACTAGATTTAAAAAATCACCAATAATGAAAAAAAGATCAAATAAACAATCATTAACTTCTAAGTCAAGTCTTCAATCTTTAATACAAAAACAACAAACAACACAATCTAATATTGTGAAAACAAATAATTTTCTTAATAAAGGAAATTATAATGTAACTTTACAATGTACTTCTAAATTTAAGAATACCTTACAAAAATGTATTGAATTAATTAATACTATTTTTATTCTCCTAACAAAAACACTTTTTATTAAAACAAATGATAAACAATTTGCTTCTAATTATTTGTTGAATGAAAATAATTCAATTAATGATAATAATAATAAAACTAAATTATTTATTCCACTGTCTTATATTTTGTTAAATGATGATTGTTTAGATAATACTAAAATTAATAATTATAATATTAATACACAATTTAATATTAATATTAATAATAATATTGATATTAATAATAATAATGATAATAATGAAAAAATAGATAATGAAAAACTAAGAGGGATTAAGGTTAGTAATTTTTTTAACCAATTATCATTTAATATAGATATTATCGAAAATTACCTATTAATATTATCTAATGAAATAGTTATATTATTTAAAGAAAATGAGAAGATGAAATTAGAAAATATTAATAATATTATTAAATTAGGATTTAATAAAATAAATTCATTACAATTATTGAATGAATATAAAGAACTGTGTTTTGATATTATTTATTTGGTGTACCCCTATCTAATAATTAAAAATTACATACATATGATTAATAATAATCCATCAGTATTATTAATGAATGATTTAATTTTAAATTGGTGTATTCATAATAATGAATGGATTAAAGAACTATATTTATCTACCAATACACAATTTATAAGTAATAATAATTTGAAAAAAATAAATCAACAATTCCTAAAAACTAATGAATTAAAATAATTTATTTCTTTTTTAACATACTATTTTACCTTAATAAAAGCACCTATTTCTTCGTCTTCAGTTATTTCATAAAGGTATCCCTTATATTCTTCCCTCATATCTTCATAATAGCATATACCACTATCACTTTCATACATTTCTATATCATCAAAAGTAGGAGGTTCTGTAATTTCTTTAACTGGTTGTTCTTCCTCTTTTAATTCATCAGCGGGTGGTTCTTCCTCGGTAGGTTGTGCTTCTTTAACTGGTTGTTCTTCCTCTTTTAATTCCTCAACTGGCGGTTCTTCTTCTTTTAATTCCTCAACTGGCGGTTCTTCCTCGGTAGGTGGTGCTTCTTCTACTGGTGGTTCTTCTACAGATTCATCTTCTGATGATGATTTTGATTTAGATTTTGTTTTTCTTTTTTCCCGATGTGGTTTTATTGTAATATTTTCAAATTTATCAAGATGGTTATCACAAAATGTTCTATCCTTATCAATCATTACACTACAAGATTTACCTAATACAAAACCTGATTTACTAATAAATACATTATCTGGATACTCTTCTTTTTCTTCTTGACTTAAATCTTCAAACTTAAATCTCTTCCTACCAATTCTGGCAAGACATTGGACAAATTCAGAAACTGAATCATTACTACTCTCATTTTCACTGGATGGTGTTTCACATTCTAAATTATCCTGAGTATTTTGATTATAATCTGTCGTAGTAGTTAAATGAGATGTATCCAAATCAATAGTAGTATTTTGATTACTTTGATTACTTTGATTACTTTGATTACTTTCATTACTTTGATTACTTTGATTACTTTCATTACTTTGATATGAAGAAGATTTTAATCTAGTTATTTCTAATTCCGCATATCGTAATTTACTTTCTAGTTCTTCAATCTTTAGTTTTGATTGGTTAATTTCTTTATCTTGTTGTTTAATAAAACTAACACGATTATAATTACTTTCTTCAAAATCATTTTTAGTCTTTTGTTCTTCTATTTCTTTTTGTAATTGTTCAACATCATGATTATGTTGTGTATTAATTTTATCAAAATGTTGTTGTAAATCTGTAATATATTTTACTGAAACTGAAATAAAATCATCTACTACTTCACTTATTTCATTCTTAAATCCAGTAGCATTTTCTTTAATTTTAGTAATTGCTTCTAAAAATTTTAGATTATCATTATTGATATTGTTATTCCCACTCATTTTAAATAAGTAATCAATAAAACTAATTTATATAATTATTACTAGTTTATTTAATTTAAATGTAAATTTTTAATTTTAAATTAAAAATCTATCCAAATTTAAAAATTTAATTGACATTTGAAAATCAATAATCAACAATGGAATTACCAATTGACACTACCCCTGAACCAATTAATAGTTCAACCCTAGCAAATGATACTAGTATGGAATTACTATCTGAAAGTGAAGATAAACCCACTATTGAATCATGTCTTGAAGAAGACAACACATCAAAAGAATATCAAGTAACAGATAATGATGTTCAACTTTTACAAAAACAAATTGAAGTAGATGAAAATAAAGCACGGGAACTCCTAACTAAATACCGGGGTGATTATGTAGAAGCTTTAATGGAATTATATAATACTAACTATGTTGCTCCACCATCTATGGGTTTAGCATCTTCCTCTACCAAAACATTGGAATTAGATGGTATTCTTCAAGATCATCATCAAATAACTATTGAAGAGGCATCTACTAAATATCCAGTAATTGAAAATATTCTTAATCCAGAACCTGAATTTCTTGAAAAATTTAAAACAGCATATACTTATATGATTGCTCCATTATCATTAGAAAATAATGGTATTACAAAGTTTAAGAAATATGGAACATTACCAGAAGTTATTAAAGAAAAAGTAGTTGAAATTGTAAATGGAAAATATAATTTAAATAAAGGTAATTTAGATGAAGATAAACTTAAAAGATGGAGTAAGAATCGTGGCACCTTAAAAAGTTTAATTGAAAAACAAGGAAAAGAAAAAGATTTAACGCCGCTTAAAAATATTCAATCTTATTTAAAACTAGAAACGTTGTTATCCAAAATTAAAGATAGTCAATTAGATATCCATCCATTACAAGGAAATAGTCAGGAATTACTTGATAAATGGGATATGAATAGTGCTGGGTTAGTATTTTTTAAAAAACAAATAAGGACTAAAAACATATTTTTATCAACCTATTCTAATCATCAATATTTAGTCAATAAGAATGCTACCGAATTAGCACAACAAAATGGTATCATAGATAATGACCATATTATTATTGGAGACTGTGCTATTATTAATCCATGTTATTAATTAGTAATTTATCTTTTAATCGTTAATAAATTTTTTTTTTTATCTTTTTGTAAATTAGTAATAATACAAATCAAATCAATATATATTTTTAAAATTAGTGATTTAATTGAATTATTAAAATTAGTAATGACTGAAAATAAAGCACTTGCGGTTTTTATTCACATAGGTAATAGTGCTATTTTTAATGATATTAAAAAATACCTGTTAAGAATTAAACATATTAAGTATGATTTGTATTTAAATATAAATTGTTTTCAAAAAAATAAATCATTTAATGATGATGTAGAAAAATGTTGTCAGGATATGTATCCGGAAAGTAAAATATTTAGATTTGAAAATAGAGGATGTGATTTGGGTCCTTTTTTCCTTTTTTTAGATTATTTACGAAAAGAAAATAAATCTTATAAATGGATTATGAAATTACACACTAAGTCTGATGATATATTACGAAAACAAATGTTAGAACACTTATTACCTAACAACTTTATTCAATATTACCAATACTTAATTAAAAATAATATTTCTATTGATGGTAAACATAAATATCAATATGATTATGTTAATATTCATAAAGACATTGCTAATATTAGATTATTAAACTTAAAAGTAAGAACTACTTGGAAAGATTATTTAAATAATTGTAGCGTAGAATTAAAAGATAAATTAGCATCACTTGACCCATTATCTAAATATTATTATATTAGAAAACATAAATTATCACAAAATCTAATACCCGATATTGATATTGACTTATATAATCATTTATTTAAATCCCAAGTTCAAAATAATATCATTGCTGGAAAAGAGAAATTTGACATTTTAAAATTAATAATTAAAAATAAAAACAACAACTTATGGTATTACCCAGGGACAATGTTTATTTGTAAGCATCATATTTTAGAAAACGCATTTCAACATCTGGATTATCAAAGTATCCATTCATCACTAGAGATTGGGAAATTAAATGATGAAACTAAACAATCAAATACCCATTCTTGGGAAAGAATAATACCTATTATTTATCAAAGAAATATCAATACCTAATAGTTTATACTAAATACTTATTTTCTGCCTCTACCTTTACCTTTACTTAACAATCTAATAAGATCTTGTAAAACATTGACGATTTTAATAATTAAACCAAATGATTCTTTAGGGTAATTAGGGATTTTACATTCAGCCGCACGAATTCTAATATTTTTATTATAAGCAAGTAATAATAAAATAAATATTACTAAACTAATTGCTGCCATTACATAATTAAAGTTTTCCTTATCTTTTACTAGAAAAGGACCTACTATATAAACAATAACTAAACCTATTAAGGCATAGGTTAAATATCTTTCAAAATCAACACTAATTAATTTATCTCCATAATAATAACCTATATACCCAGTAATAATAGTTATTAAAATAGTTAATACAATTGCTTGATATAATGTTCCTGTTAATGATCCAAAGTATAGTGTAATTGTTGTTAGAAAACCAAGAATACTTATTAAAGATATCCAGACCGCATGTGATGCTACTAAATTTTCATCATCAATATATTGTAAAGCGATTACTAAACCTAATTCTACTAAGAATAATAAAATTAGAATACCAACCCCTATCATTCCCATACCCATAATTTTAAACATTAATTTAAATCTTTCATCAACAACAAAAATACCACCCATAATAACAAATGCTAGAACAACATATAAATAGGTATTAAGGACATAGTTATCACATACTAATTTACCTTCTTTATTAAAGGCATAATTATTAATTGCTAAAATATTAATTACACTACATAATACTACTATTAGAAATTTAATCATAAATTCCCCATTAGAAACTGGTTGTAAAATATTTTTCATTATTAATTTATTTAAATTTACTATTTATTAAAAAGATAGAAAAAAATAATAGCAAAATAATACTCACTTATTATTTTGGTATTTCAAACCAATAGCAAAATAATACTCACTTATTATTTTGGTATTCAATGATTTCATTTTTAATACGTGCTTTTGCTAGGTCCGCATCATTAAACATCTCAAGTAAAACATTTTCTGTAGTAATTGGATTGTAATTATTTCCTAAATTCTTTTTTAAACTATTTCTAATATATTTTTTAATATCATTTTCTTTATTAGTATAGTGTTCTTCAATAAATGAATTAACTTCAGGTAAACTCATTTTTTCAATATTATTATCTTTTAAATATTTATCATAGTAAAATTTAACATAGTAAAAAGATATATCTCTTATCATATTAGGAAGTGATTTTTCAGTTGCCATTTCTATTATATAAGTTTAGTTTGTTATTATTTTAAATAATAATTGTCTTTAAGTTTTTTTAAGTTATGTTGTATCTGGATATTTAAAACTAATTTTAAACTTACTAAGAAAGGCATTATTATAGGTTATAAAAAAATTATTAGAATAAGTTAGAAAAAATAAAATATTATCTTCTAAAATATCAGAATAAAATTAATTAATTGGTAATTGTGTAATTAACAATTAATTAAAATCTAAAATTTAAGTATAATAATTTAAGTATAATACAATTATAAGATTAATAGAAATAATACTAACAAAGTATTTGTATTATAATTTATTAAAATAAAAATATAATAATGTGGACACAAATAACAGAAGCTTACAACTTTTACAAAATTTATACCCAAATAAATAATTTAGTAAGGTCAAATGATGAAATTAATAATGATGATTTACAAGAAATAAAAAATAGAATCTTAAATGGTGGTTGTACTACTATTAAATTTGCCCAATGGATTATTTCAAGATTACGAAGTGAACAAAATCAAAATATTACACTATTAGTTGAATATTTTGATGATATCTTTGAAGATTGTCCAGAGCATTCTTTAGAATACACAAATCAAATTTATCGCAGAGATTGGGAAGATAGACTTAACTTTTTACCAATGTCTCCACATCTTGATGATTTAGTATATGAAGATACCCTTAAAGTATTAGCATCAGGAAGTGTGGGTCAAATTTACTATGCTAAATTAAAAAATCCTTATATCCTTTGTCAAAAATGTGATAGATTTGGACACAAATTTAAAGATACTAGTATTGATATTATAAATCTTCAATGGAGCAGTATGTGCCCTTTTTGTAATAGCGATAATCTATCTGAAGTGTCAGAAGTTGCTATTAAAGTAAAACATCCTGGAATTAATGAAGATATCGAAAATAAAAAAAAATTATTCGGTTGGTTATATTGGTTACAAAAAATCCAATGGGTTAAAAATAAATTACATCTTCATATGAATTTTAATGACTTTATAGATAATATGAATAAACAAATTGATTTTAGACAAGAATTAGATAATAATCATAAATTTAGAAATAATTTTAGAGGTAATGATTGTGTTTATTTTCCTATGGTATTTGAAGGTAGTAGTAATATTATTATTACTGAATTTGTCCAGGCTCAGGAAATGGATAAGATTTCAGAATTTAACCAATTTAAAACTACACTTAACTTTGCCTGTTTTGTTACTAAAATGATAGTAAATGATAATTTTATCCACGGTGATTTACATCATAAGAATTGGAAGGTTCGTATGATTACACAAAACAAACCCCAAATGGTAGTCTTTGATTGTGGAATTTGTTTTGAAGCAGGTGATAAAGATTTTGGTATTAAGATATGGGAAGGATTTGAAAATAATGATATTCAAGTATTTATTGATAATATTGATATGTTAATTGAAGGGGAATACACACCTAACGTAAAAGAATATGTGACCAAAATCTTGAAAAAATACGTTAATGATACCTATGATTTAATAAGTATTCTTAATGAATTTAATTCATTATTATCGGAATTTAATTGTCGGTTATCATCTTTAATTCTTAATTACGTATTATTATTATGTGTAATTGATGCTACACTTAAAAAACATAATTTAATTGGTAAAGTGAAAACTAGTCCGTCTTCTTCTCAATCATCATTAGTATCCAATTTAACTGAAGAAGATAATGTAAATGAATCACCATTAAGTGATATAGAAGAAAATGGAGATGAACTAACCACTGATGGTAGTGGATGTGAATTAACGGAAAGTGAAGATGAATTGATAGAAAATAATAATTCAAATAATAATTCAAATAATAAAATAGAAAAGAAATATCAACACTACAATATTATTAAATCTAAAATGATGGATTTACTTGCATTTATTGATTCAAGAGATACTTATCAAGAAACAAGAAAATATTTAGAAGATAAAAATAAAAGATATAATAACCATATTGAAAGTAATGTTTTGTTTTTTGGTGCCGATTATAATCATTTAGATTTAGAACCCCCAGAGTAAAAATACAGATAAAAAAAATATTGTTAATTAATAAAAGATACACCAGAATACCTAAATAACATTAATTATACTAATTAATTTACTCAACTATTAAATTAAAAATATTAACTTGAAATGCCCTGTAATCAACACGGAGTAAATTGTGATGGAGCATGTGTAGATCCAAATGTAGATAATGGAATGATGACTAAAGTTTGGGGTCCTGCTGGATGGTTATTTCTTCATTGTGTAACATTTGGTTATCCCTACGCTATTAATCCAGATAATGAAGCACATAATACCAAAAAACAAGATTATTATAATTTCTTTTACTATTTAGGTAAAGTCTTACCTTGCCGTTACTGTAGAGAAAGTTATGATGAATACTTTAAACAACTAGACTTATATAATAGTTTAGGTACTAGAAAAGATATTACAAAATGGTTATATGATATGCACAATAAAGTAAATCATAAGTTAGGTGTTCCAGATTGTAATATTCCATCTTTTGAAGAAGTAATTAATCAATATGAAGAATACCGTGCTAAGTGTAAAAAAACCTCTGAAGAAGAAAGAGAACTTAATAAGAAAAAAGGGTGTTTAGCACCTGCTAATGGCACTCCTCAAAGATGTGTAGTTAAAGTAGTCCCATATGATAAAGGGGATATTACTCGTCGGGAAAATGCGACAGTCGGTACTATTAGTGGAACCAGCGATGACTATTTAGTAATAAAGAAAAAAGACTTACTCTGGTATTCTCTTATTGTTATAACATTACTATCACTACTTATTGTTTTATTTAAATACAACCCCTTCTATTAATAAAAAAGTATCATTATGTAAATACTTTACTTTAGTCAATTTTATTGTAGTTTTTTTGTTCTTAAATTTAATATTTTGTATGATAGATAATGTATTATTGTATAGATTTAACCCAAATAGTTGATTTAATCTTTCTTCATCTAGATGTTGTTTTTGTTTTAAAGTTTCATCTTTAGAAATTACTATATCTACAATTTTAAAATGACCACCATTTTTTAAAACTCTACACATTTGATTAATACCGTAGGTAATTAATTCTTGAGGTAAAACACAATACACATAAGTTGCTATATACCAATCATAGTAATTATCTATTACTCCTTTTAATATTCCAACATCACCTTGGATCAGGGAAATAGAAAACCGGAATTTATTATCATTATTATTATCATTATTATTATTATCATTATTATTATTATTATCATTATTATCATTATTTACCTTTTCTAAATTGTATTTTTTTTTTACCACATCTAACATTTTACTTGAAACATCTATGCCTGTAAATGAATTAATAATATTTGGATAATAAAGTATATTATTTCCAGTGCCAATACCTATTTCAATTACATTTCCAAATACATCACCACAAACTAACTTTCTAATTTTAGAATGAATTTTAATTTCACTTTCCTTATCCAGATGGTCATAATTCTTACTAATATTATCATATTTTGTATTATTACATAAAGATAATGGGTGTATTATCATAAATTATTTTGTGTTAAAAATATATAAGTTTTATTTATTTAAACAATTAATATAAAAAATAAAAAAATAATAATCAAATTACTAATTTTATTATATTAGGTTAGTAATTTGATAAAATACAAACTACTAACTTAATTAATCTAATTGACTAACTTTTTTAATGAAAAGACCACTTGCTAGAATTTTCTTTCCATATTCAATTTGAGTTTTCATAATTTTAATTAAAATCTTATCCCCAGGTTTAAGATTAACATAATCCGCATTACCAATATAATGGTCACGGAAAAGATAAATTTCCATAGGACTGCTTTCTTCATCTTCAATATAACAAACACTATTGGTATCATCATGAGTATCTACAATACATTCTACAACTTGTCCAATACGAGGAATACAAATATCACCCTTGTATTTAATCGTATAAGTTAATGAACCGGAAAAGTCGTGATTTTCCATTACACCTGAATTACGGCTTACAATTTCTACACTTTCTGGTTTAATATATCCTTCACTAATACAACGCCCCTCTACTTTATCTTTTAAATTTTGAAGGATAATATCACTAATATTAGGATAATTTAATTGATTAGGACGAAGATGAATCACATCGGAAAGAATTTTTTCTTCATAAATAGGGTCAGCATTTACCTTTTTAGGTTTGCTTCCCCCTGGATTATCTGTTTGAATTTCTGACATAATTAATTATTGCTAATTATTACTAATTATTACTAATTATTGCTAATAATTACTAATTATATTTTAATTACCACGTTAGTGTTATTAATTATTATTTTATTCTTAGATAAATTAAATAAAAAAATCAATTTTATTTTAATGTAAAAAGAGACGCACTCCCGTAAAGAACATTGAAATCCCATAATCATCACAAGACTTAATAACTATATCATCGGCAACACTACCCCCAGGTTGTACAATATAAGATACACCATATTTTACACATTCATCAATGGAATCAGGGAAAGGGAAAAAAGCATCTGAAGACACAACTACCCCTTTTAATCCATTCATAAATTCATTTTTCTCATTTTGTGTAATACATATTGGATTACTAACAGAATGTTCTGGGTAAAATGTAGATAATATTTCTTTATCTTGATTATTAATTAAAGCATCGTATTGTATCTGGGTATATCTATGAGTAGTAATAAAAGTAACAATATCATTAACTTTCCCCTGGCGTTTCATTCCTTTTTTAAAATTATCTAAAAATGCTAATGTTTTAGGATGTTGTCTTAAGAACCAAGTCTCAGCTTTTCTACCTGCTAATTTAACACAATCAACTCTATTTTGTTGTCCTGAACCTACCCCTATTACTTGACCATCATAAGCAAATACCACTGAATTAGATGGTGTGTATTTACAAGTAATATTAGCAATCTTTAAATCTTGAAGATAATCAGTAGAAATATTTTTAATATTATTATCTAAAACTTCCTTATTAGTTACTACATTTTCTCCCTTAATATTTTGACAACAAGATACTATACTATCCTCCTGTGATAAAGCAACTCCAAACATCTCACGATAAGATACATTATAACTAGAAATTGTTGGATAAGTTCCTTTTACAATAATGAAATTCCCCTTCTTTTTTTGTTTTAATATTTCTAAAGCTTCCAAACTATAATCCGGGGCAATAATTCCATCACTGACTTCTGTTTTTAAATAAGTTGCTAAACTTTCATCTACAGTATGACTAATAGCTACAAAATCACCGAAGGATGACATAGGATCCGCATTTCTAGCACGAATATAAGAAATAGTAGCATTACTATACTCAAAACCTGGTTTTAGCATATAAGATTGACATAATATTTTACTTAAAGGTCTGGATGTTCCTACTCCAGCAGGAGCATTATGTTTAAAAGAGGCACAGCAGTGAATACCTCCTAATTCTTCACTTAATTCATTTACTAATTGCCAAGATAAGATAGCATCTAGATAGTTAATATACCCAATACGACCATTTAAAACTTGATACGGGAAAACATTATCTTGGATATTTAAAATATTAGCATTTGATTGATGAGGATTACAACCATATTTTAAAGAATTAACTATTTCGTATTGCCGATACACTTTATTGGGATTAAAGTATTGACTAATTTGTATATCATAATTAGTAACGTGATGAAGGGAATTTTTAGCATATTGTAATCGTAATTCTTCGCTATTAATTATAATATCATAATCTTTCATAAAATTTTGATAGTCATCTGGATTAGATAGTGATATAACGTGATGGTAATTTTTAGCACCTGCCCTTAATAATGAAACTCCTCCAATATCAATATTTTCAATAGCATCGTTTAATGTATGTTCTTGGGATACTACCTTTTTAAAAGGGTATAAGTTAACTACCACTATATCAATATAACCCTTTATCTCTTCTCCATCATCACGATAACCTAGAATACCACCATAGATATCTGGATGTAAAGTTTTTACTCTACCATTTAATATTTCTGGGTATTGGGTAAAATCAGAA
>Ga0181607_10002163_pt1 | contig 17398 bp, 15 predicted proteins | sample 041ome_9_FD_132420 | JGI IMG/M metagenome (GOLD analysis project Ga0181607, IMG submission 132420) | Coastal salt marsh microbial communities from the Groves Creek Marsh, Skidaway Island, Georgia - 041413US metaG (megahit assembly) | ecosystem: Environmental > Aquatic > Marine > Intertidal zone...
ATTTTTTGATTAATATGATTAATAAAGAGATAATAAATAAATATAAGAAGTATAATAATAATTTATCTGAGCTTCATCAATTTATTGATAAAAAAAATATCAATGAATTAAGAATAAAATGTTTTGAAAAAATTAACAAATTAGATTGGAAAAATATAATTAAAAAAATTGCACTTCAAGAATTAGTGAAAATTCTTGGCCCTGATATTCAAATACAGACTAAAATTAATCTTTCTATTCAAATGCCAGGTGATAAAAGTTCAATTTTACCAACTCATTCTGATAGTTGGTCATCAGACACTCCATTTCAAATTAATCTATGGCTTCCTTTAACAGATGCTTTTGAAACAAATTCAATGTTTGTACTTGGAGAGACGGTCTCATTAAAGGCATTTAAGTTAATTTCTAAGAATAAACAAAAGAAACTTGAGAAACCGAATAAAGAAGATTTTATTAAAGCAAAATATGGTAACTTTGTTATATTTAATCCCTCTTTATTGCATGGCAATGTTCTAAACAAAACAAAAAAAACAAGAGTATCTCTCAACGTAAGGTTAAAATCTACTTTTTCACCACAGCCAGATGAATATCATCAAGATCGTAAATATGGAACATACTATCAAGATTTTATTAGATCGGATAATACAAATTTTGCAATAAAAGTATTAAAAACAGGAATTCTTAAATGAAAAAATTATATACTTACACATTGCCAAGACCATTTAGTGGATACAACATACCAATCGCAATTCAAAGTTTATATCTTAGAAGCTATGCACAAAAAAACTTATTTTTGTTTAGTTTACCGGTAACTGAGATAATGAAAAAAGATTGTTATAATATGTTTATAGAAAATTTTTCAAAAAAAAAAATTGATTTAGCAATGACTTCAATTTTTATGCTTCCAATATCAAATGTATCATTATTAAATAAACTTTTACAAAATCTGCATATAAAAACAGAGATTCATTTTGTATTAGAAAATCTTGTTTTAGATAGAAAAAAAATAAAAAATTGGAGAGATAAATTTCTTGAAGTTGCAAATATTCCGGATGATTACCACAAGACTATATCAGATGAAATAAATTTTTAATTTTAAAATTATTTTTTAAGCTAAAGCTTTTGAAAATAATTGATAATTTTTTTATGAAATATATTATAAAAACTATTTTAGGCTACCTATTAATCCCGATATGCAAGGTATTGAATAAAATTATTAAATTTAGATTTTATCACATGTATAGTTCAAGAATAGGTCATCTCACAATGCAATTTGATACAGTTTATAAATTAGTAGAAAGAGATACTTTTATTTTGGTTTCTACCGAAAAAAAAGTTGCTAATAATTTTATTTTAAATTTATACAAGAGGCAGGAAAGAGTCTTGATATCTCAAATATTTAGATATTGTTTTAGCTTAATACGGCATGTAAACCCAAAATCTGAATTTATTATTACTCTTGATGAGTATGACCCACCATTTTCTTTTAATTTACATAAAAATAGTTTGATTAAGTTTCCAAATTACTCAGAAGCAAAATTAGAAAAAATTTTTTCAAACTATAATTTAAACAGAAATTTTGTTGGTCTACATGCTAGGAACGATCTATATTTAAAAAATGAAAGTCTATTAAATCAAGATAAAAATAGCCATGTTTCAAGAAACATGGATTTTAAAGATTATCTCTTAGCCATAAAATATCTTAAAAAAAAATACTCTATTGTAAAACTTGGAAAAACTTACGATGAGGAGACTCCGAAAACTTTTGAGGATAAATTTGGTAGTAAAATTTTTACATCTCAAGATTTTAATAATAATCAAGAGATTGACTATTTATTGAATGTTTATTCAAAATATAATATAATGACTGCTTCTGGACTTGATAAACTTTCAGCTATTATAAAAAAAAACATTGTTTATGTAAATTTTATTCCATTTAATTTGGGCAATTTAAGTTATTCCTCCCCAAATTCCATAGTTATTCCAAAAAAAATATTTGATAAAAATAAAGGTAGACTGTTAAGTTTTAGAGAAAATTTAAGTATTAACTTTTCTATACACACATCAGAATGTCCATATAAAAAAAATAATTTAGAAGTTATTAATAATACTCCTGAAGAAATATTAAATATAGTTATAGAAATGGAAGAAAAATTAGCTGGAAATAATCAAGATGATCAAAAAAAAATAAATGAAATTTTTTGGAAAAATATAACAGATGAAAATAACTATGATAAAATAAATTACTTAAAAGATAAACTTAAACTCTCTGTTTCTTCATCTTTTTTAAAAAATAATCAAAATTTATTTTAAATTATCTTGTAAGATTTTCATTAAATAATAAATCATATTTAAGTATTAATAAATTTTATATTTCTTTTTTTCTGATAATTTAAATTTATGAAAACAAAATTTTATTTAGTTTTTAATTTTTTATTTATTTTATCTTTATTATTGCCTGCTCACTTTAATGGACTTTATGGATTTGATTGGACAGATACAACATTTGATTTCCAACAAGCATTAAATATTTTAAATAATCAAGATATAGGGAAAGATTTTTTTACTCATATACCTGGATTTAGTTACATTTCAGAGGCTTTTTTTTTAAATTTTTTTGGAGTATCTTTTGAAAATCACAGAAATCTTGGATTAATTTTTCCAATAATCGAGTACCTATGTTGTTATCTAATAATTTTCAAAATTTTAGCTCTCAATAATCAAAAAAACTATCATTTTTGGTCAATTATTTTTTCAAGTCTAATTATCGTAAGTTACTGGGGTACTCAATTATTTTGGAGCAATTTTCGTTTAGCTATAACTTATTCATTTCTTATATTTACTCTTATTTTTTTTTCATATCATAAAGTTAATAAAATTCTAAATATAACTTTTGTTTTCCTAATAACGTTAATATTGATATTGCAAATCTTAACAAAACAATCGCATGGTATTAATTTAATTTTAACTTTTATTTCTTTATTATCGGTTTTGCTCTTAAAGAGAAAAAGTATTTATTTTATTTTGCAGATAATCTCATTATTTTTTATATTTTTATTATTTAATATATTGGTATTAACTTATTTAACTGGGCTAGATTTTCCTATTACTTTATCAGAAACCACTGGCTCTTTGGATTTAAAGGGACTTTCTGTTAAAAGACCTTTGGAGATTATTTTTACTATTATAGGTATTAGTACTTTTAAAAGTATATTCTATTCAATATTTATAATATTGAGTGTTATTATTTTTTTATTTTTATTTCAAAAAAGTAGTTTAAGATTTTTCATATTAATACCTTTGTCAATTTCATCTATTACTGCATATTATTTTCCAATAATTTGGGTTATACTGCACTACGTTTTAGTTGGATTTTTAATTTATCAATTTTTCTATTTTTGTAAAAATATTTTAAATATTAAAAAATTGAATGAAAAAGTTTTAAATAGTACTGCACTATTTGCTTCCTCATTTCCTTTAATTGGTTCTTTTGTCGCTGAACAACTTAGTTGGCCAGGTCCAAATTACATTCAACCAAATCTTTACATGTTTTTACTCATTATTATGACTGTTACTTATTTTCTTAACAATAATAATGATTTTTTAATAAATAAAAAATATTTTTTTATTTACTTAATTATTATTTTTATTTTATCTGCATTTTTCATTGAAACAAAACCAAGACGTTATGATCATAAAAATGAAGGACTAGTTAAAATTAAAAATCCAGCAACCTTTAGAGACTGGAAAGTATCAAAAAAAACATTTGAAGTTATAAAAAAACTTATAGATATTTCAGATAATTGTGGTGGTAATTCATTATTTCAACTTTCTTGGATGCCTATATCCTATGAGATTACTTCTAGAAAAAATATAACTGGTTATTATTTACCTTATGCTGATACTATTGGATTAGAAGAAGGCATTAAGATCGTTAAATCACTTAACAATAATCCACCAGATCTATTAATTTTACAGCCTAAATACTATAATTATGATGGGCCTTTTCCAGCAAAAGGATTAAAGTATATATATAAAAATTTAGATTTAACCTTAGAAAAATATGATTTTAGAGAGAAGCTTAATGATAACCATAATAATTTTATGGTATATTGTAAGAAAAATTAATCTTAACTGTAAATTTATAAAAACATTTAAATTTAATTAATGAATCTTGTAGTTTCATATAAGTTTTTTATCGATATATTTTTTAATGAAGTGAATACTAGTTAAATGTATAATTCATTATAAATAAGACTGTTAGTTTTTATTAAAATTTACTGTATAAAATTATCTTATTAAATGAAAAATTTTTTTTGTCCTATAAGCTATTCTAAAAAATTTAAAAAAATTTTTTCTATAAAAAAGTTTCCAATTTTTATGGGTGTTTCGAATAAGCCTTTTAAATATGAATTTGAAAATCTTAATTGGTGGATAAACAAAAATAGTGGAAATATTCAAATTTATCCAAAAGTTTCTCTAAATAAGTTATATTTTAAATCTCATGGATCAGGAACAGTAGGAAAAACATGGAATGATCATCATGAATTATTTTATAAAATTGTCTCAAAATTTCTTAAAGGAAATATTTGTGAAATAGGAGGTGGTCAAAATTCAGTTCTAAATAGAATAAATAATTTTTCAAATATTAAAAATTTTTATTGTTTTGATAAAAATTTTCAATCAAAAAAAAAAAATAATAAAGTTAAAATAATAAAAAAATTCTTTGATAAAGGATATTTTATAAATAAGAGTGAAATTTCAATAGATTTAATTATTCACTCTCATACATTTGAACATCTTTACGATCCAAATCAATTTTTAAAAGATGTAAAATCAATTTTATCAAAAAATGGAAAACATATTTTTACAATGCCAAATATGAAACCAATGATTAAAGGTTATTATGCTAATGCGATGAACTTTGAACATCCTTTTTATTATGATGAAAAATTAATTGATAGTTTACTAATTAAAAATAATTTTAAAATTATAAAGAAAAAACTTTTTAAGAAGGATCATTCAATAATGTATTTAACCAAGTTAGATCATTCTTTAAAAAATATTAATAATGAATCTACAATTAAACATTATTCAGAATATAAAGAGAATCTTAAAATTTTTAATAAGATGTTTAATTTTTGGAAAAGAGACATAGTAAAAATCAATAAATTAAAAAAAAAATATCAAAATGTGTTTATTTTTGGAGCACACATATTTTCTCAAATGATGTTATTTAATGGGTTAGATAAAGGAAATATTGTAGGTATTTTGGATAATGATAAATTAAAAATTAATAAATTCCTGTATGGTACAAAATTAAAGATTTTTAACCCCATAAAACTAAAAGAAATTAATAAACCTTGTGTTATATTGAGAGCCGGAAGCTATAACAAAGAAATACAAAGCCAATTATTACAAATTAATAAAAAAATAATTATTATTTAACAATTAATTATTTGAAAATTTTATTCAAAATTTTTAAAAAAAGCATTTTTGGGGAGGGATTTTCACTAAAATTTAAATTAATTAATTTAAATAACAGTTTTTCAAAAAGTGATAAATTTTTTCTAGATTTAATTGCATTATTTACATCCTCTGATTTAGCACCAAAAATTATTACACTTGAATTGCCTTTATCAAATGATGTTAAGAAATTACAATCATTTTTTATCCAAATTGGATTTTTGTTATTTTTTTGTAATAGCTCGAAAAAGTCTTTATTACTAATTCCTCCTAGTGGTTTTGAATGAGAGTCAAAATTTACTATGAAATATCCATAATCAGCTTTGTATACAATTTGACTCAAATATAGATTCAGTAAATCACCATGCATTTCACTTAAAGCTCCATTGCTAATTACTAATTTTTTACAATCTTTCTTAATTTCAGAATTTTTACAATTAATAAGAGATTTATAATTAACAGAATATTCAAATTTGTTTAAAAAATTGGTTATAAGTTGTGTGGAAGATTTAAGATCATAAATATCATATAAAATTAATTTCTTTTTTTTATTTAGCTCAGGCTCTAAATCAAAAAATACTTTTGCCTCTCCACCATAACCACCACCTATCTCTGAAATTTCTAAACTTGGAAAATCATTTTTAAGATTGAAACAATCAATAATATTGGACCAATTTTTTGCATATCTTAGTGTTGTAGGGTTTAATTCTAACAATTTATCATTTAGATAAAATGTTAAAAGTCTCAAAGGGTTACCAACTTTATCTGATGAACTTATCTTTGCTAAAAATTTTGTAACGACATGTGAAGAATTATTTCTGAAAAAATTAATATTTTCAAAAGAAGATAAATAATTTGTACCCTCTATAACCCTGAGCATTACAGGGTGTCTTCTAAAATTTTCAAATATATTAGAGTCCAGTCCGGCAAGTGTCGTAAATTCTACCCAGTCCTCGCTCGACCCCGATACGCTCTCTGACATATTGATTTTAGATTCTAATTTAGACATTAATTTTAAAATAACATATACACTTCATACTTAAACTACAAATTATCAATTTTACTTTGTACTATTTTATATTAAAATAAATTTAGAAATATTATGAAAAAGATAAAAAAACCATGGGGATATGAGCTTTTAGTTGAAAAAAATAAAAAGTACATGTTTAAAAAGCTTTTTATGAAAAAAGGTCATAGATGTAGTCTTCAGTTTCATGAAAAAAAAATTGAGACAATTTTTATAGTAAGTGGAAAATTGAAGATTTTCTCTGGTAAAAACAAAAATAATCTTAATCACAAAATTTTTAAATTACATGAAACTATAACAATAAAACCAAATACAATTCATAGAATGCAAGCAATAACAGATTGTATATATTTAGAGTCAAGCTCTCCTGAAATAAATGATGTTGTTAGATTAAGTGATGATTATAAAAGAAAAGTTATTTAGTTAAAGTATTTTAATAAATTATACTCTATTGATTTATTTAAATTATTTTGAAAGTTAGTTTTCTTATTAATTTTTTTGAGTAAATTTTTATAAATTTTTGCTCCAAAATGATAATGACCAGCAGATAAAAATTTAATTAAATCATTTTCATTATTATATATCCATTTTTTCCATTTGCCCTTTGATAGAACAAATTTTTTAAATTCTTTAATCTCTTTATCTAGTCCTAAGTTCTTGGAAATATTGTAAGTTAAATTAGATTGTAAAACACCAAATTCAGGTGCAATATTAATTGCGTTAATTCCATATTGGCGTCTTAATTGAATTTGCTCTTGATTTAAGTAGTCACAATTATGTTCTTTTAAAAGGAGACCATTTTCTTGTGCAATTTTTTTCATAATTCTAACAGAGTCAATATCAAATTGACCTACTTGAAATACAGATTTAACCAAAGAACCTGTCTGACAAACTATAAATTGCTTATTAGAGTATTTGCTAAAAAACTTAGCATCTTTACTAAATTTTTTAAAATTTGTTAAAACACCATGGTCTTCTGCTCCAAATTCAAAAAAAATTTTTTTATTATATTTTTTAGCCGCTTCTTCACAGAATGTAATCAACTCGTGTGCAATTTCATACTTTGCGTGTCCACATTTTGAAGTATCAATATGTAAAATTTTAAAATCATTTATTATATCATCCAATAGAGAGATTTTACAATTATCAACTTCATTTTTTAAGTTTGTTTTTTTTTTACTATCTCTTTTATAAGGACCACAATGATCTCGACTCATTAGTAATAATGTATTTTTCTTCTTCTTAATAAAATTTGCAAATTCATTAGTAGAAAAATTGTTAACGTATCCGCCACCTAATTTATCAGACTCAATTTGATTCCTTGAGCATATTAACATTATTTTTTTATTATATTTTTTTGAAAAAAAATTTAGAGAATTAATTACTTCTAAACTCATTGGACCTAATCCTAAAAACGTATTTTTAATCATTTAAAAATTGAATAAACTATTAGTTTTATATATACAACATAAATTAAAATGTTAGTTGTAATACCTACCGCAGGAATAGGGTCAAGATTAGACCTTCATACAAAAAATTTCAATAAATCAATGATACAATTAGGAGACACACCTGTCATTTCAAAAATTATTGATTCATACCCTTTAAAAGCAAATTTTATAGTAATCACCGGTTACAAAGGACATCACATAGAACAATTTTTAAACTTAATGTACCCTCAAAAAAATATTAAAATTGTAAAAGTGAAGTTATTTAAAGGTCCTGGTAGTGGATTAAGTTATTCATTATCTTGTGCATTAAAATTCATAAATGAACCCTTTTTTTTTCATGCAAATGATACAATTTTTACTGATAGAAATTTTCATTCAAAAATAAATACCGATACTCTTTTTTTACATAAACAAAACTGTGATACAATGAAGTATGCTACTGTTGAATTAAATAAAAATTATAAAAAAATTCATAATAAACTTAATTATTTAAGAAAGGATTATTTTAACTATACAGGTGTTGGATTTGTAAAAAATTTTAAAAAGTTCAAAAAAATTATAAAAAATTTTAAAGTTAATGAAGGTGAACTTTCTTATTTTAAATCACTAAATCCCAATAATATAAATTATAAATTTATCAAAGGTTGGCACGACATAGGCAGTAAAGAAACTAAAGAAAAAGCAGAATTTTTTTTTTCAAACTCAAAAAGCATATTGCCAAAATACGATCAGGGAATATTTTTTAAAAGAAGTAAAGTATATAAATTTTTTACAAACAAAAAAATTGTTAAAAAAAGATATGATAGGTCTAAACTATTACAACCACATGTTCCCAAAATAATTAATAAAACAAAAAATTTTTATGAGTATAATTTCCAAAGTGGAATAGTTTTTTCTAGATTAAAAAATAAAAAAAAGGAATTTCCAAAACTATTAAATTGGTTAAAAACGAATTTTTGGAAACGAAAGCTTCTAAGCAAAGACAAATTAAAGATATTTGAGCAGAAGTGTAATAGTTTTTATTATGAAAAAAGCCTAAGTCGAATAAATTATTTGTATGAAAAAAATAATATTAAGGACGAAATAGAATTTATAAACAATATTCGAACTCCAAGGATTTCTTCAATGTTTAACACGATTAACTGGATAGAGCTTAACACTGGTATTCCTGTAAATTTTCATGGTGATTTACATTTTGAGAATATTATTAAAAGTAAAAATAAAATTACTTTATTAGATTGGAGAGAAGATTTTTCAGGTATTAAAAATTATGGTGATATTTATTATGATTTAGCAAAAATCAATCATGGCCTGATAATTGACCATAATATAATAAAAAAATCTAAATTTGATATAATAATTGATAAAAAAAATATTAAGATTAATTTTGTTCAATCAAAAGATAATAAAATTTGTCAAAAAATATTCTTTGAATTTTTAAAAAAAAATAATTTTTCTGTATTAAAAGTTAAAATTTTGACTTCATTAATTTTTTTGAATATTGCAGGTTTGCATCATTATCCTTATTCTTTTTTTTTATATTATCTAGGAAAAAGTTTTCTTTATAAAACACTTACAGAAAAATAAAAAATCAGTAAATTATTTAAATGAAAAAAAAAACAAAAATAGCATTTTTAGATAGAGATGGAGTTATTAATTCAAATAAAATAAATGGTGGTTATGTTGGAAAAATAAATCACTTTAGATGGATGCCAGGTGCAAAAAAAACTATATTATTTTTAAAAAAGAAAAATTTTAAAGTAGTAATTGTTACTAATCAATCAGGAATAGCTAGAGGTTATTTTTCTATAAAGGATGTATATAAGCTGCATAGATATTTAAAGAATGAATTAATAAAATTTGGAACGAATGTTGATAAAATTTATTTTTGTCCATATCATGTAGACGGTATTATTGAGAAATATAAAAAAAAATCTAATCTTAGGAAGCCTGGAATTGGAATGTTTATTAAAGCTAGTAAAATATGGAAAATTGATAAAAAGCAATCCTTCATGATTGGTGATCAAGCTACTGATATGGCATTCGCAGAAAATGCAAAAATTAAAGGGTATTTGTTTAAAGGTAAAAATTTATATAAATTCGTTACTAAAATTAATAAGTAAAAGTTTTATAAATAAAAAATTTATGTCTCCAAGTTTATGCGTATTTGCAAACTTTTTCATTGATAACAATGAAAGATTGCAAAGAATGAAAGACTCCTTCCATTCTTTCAAAAATATAAATCCAGATCAATGGATAATTAATATAAGAGGTAGTTTAAAATTAAAAGCTAGTCAATTTTTGAAAAAAGAATTGGGAAATAAAATTAAGTTATATCATTTTCATTCAAGACAAGGATGGTTTTTTGATACTAAAAAAATGATAGCTAATATTAAATCAAAATATGTTTTTATATGGGTTGAAGACCACATTTTAATAAATAACCTTGCTACTTTCAAAAATTGTATTTTAGAGATGGAAAAATATAAAGTTGATCAATTATGGTATAGCTTTTTTACTAAAGAGATTAAAAAAAGATTTTCAATTGTACCTCCATATAAAAAAGGTAAATTTATAACAATTTCAAAAATTGATGATAATGCAAGTTTTCAAATATACAAAAGGTTGAAAACCTACTTTTATACTATTTCAATGATAAGCATTATGAGAAGAGATTATTTTATAGATGTCATTCATTCATCTAAGCCATATTTAAAAAGATGGCCAAGACACTTGCCATTTGACTTTGAAAAAAGATCTACTGATAAAGTTTTCCCAATAATTTGGCATGCTCTTCCAAAAAAAGAACTTTTTGCCTCAATTGATGATGATCGTGGAGAAAAAAATTATTCTTTAATTTCACGAGGAATTTATAAAAGTTCAATTTCAAGACAAAATTTAAAGGAAATGGAATTTTCAAGTTTAAAATTAAAGAATAGAATAAAATCTATTATTCCAAAAATTATAATAATTTTACTTTCATCATCAATGATTTACTTACGTAGATTAGTATATACTATCAATGTTTTTTATAACAAATAATCAAATTGAAAACTTTTAAAACTAAAATAACCAATCAATTAAATGTACCGGTCCTATTACTAATCTTTAATAGGCCAAATACTACAATAAAAGTTTTTCAAAAAATTGTTCAAGCAAAACCCTCAAAACTTTATATTGCTGGTGATGGTCCACGAGAAGGCTTAGCGGGAGAAATAGAAAAAGTTAAAAAAGCTCGCGAAATAGTCAATAAAATTAATTGGCCTTGTGAGATAAAAACACTATTTAGTGAAAAAAACTTAGGTTGTAAAAAAGGTGTTAGTACTGCAATTACATGGTTTTTTGAACAGGAAGAAAGAGGTATCATTTTAGAGGATGATTGTGTTCCTCATTTAGATTTTTTTAATTATTGTGAAAATTTATTAGATTACTATTCTGAAGATCATAGAATATCAGTGATTACTGGAAATAATTTTCAAAACGGTAAATTGAGAGGAGATGCGTCTTATTATTTTTCAAAATACAATCATTGTTGGGGTTGGGCAAGTTGGCGAAGAGCATGGGACTATTATCAGGGAGATATAAATTTCTGGCCAGAATGGAGTAATTCAAAAGCTTGGTTTGATCATATTCCAGATAAAGTTGAGCGAAAATACTGGCAAAAAATTTTTAACTTAGTGTATAAAAAAAAAATTGATAGTTGGGCTTATCCTTGGCTAGCAAGTATTTGGTATAAAAATGGGCTAACAGTAACTCCAAATGTTAATTTAGTAAGTAATATTGGGTTTGGGTTAGATGCAACACATACTCATAATGAAAATGATAAAAACTCTAATATGAAAACCAAAAGTCTTAAGATTTTAAAACACCCAAAAGTTGTTAAAAAAGATTTAGAAGCTGATATTTGGACTTTTAATCATCATTATGGGGGTAAAAACTTTAGGTTCCCTTATAAATGGATTGTTTTTCCCATACGAATACTAAATTTTATTTATAAAAAAATAAAATTTTATTTTAAAAATTGATAGATAAAAATTTGATTTCAATAATTATAAATAATAAAACTTTTAATAATATTATTAAATGAAATTTATTCCTATATCAAAACCATCAATAACGAAAAAAGAAGTTGATTATGTTTCTAAGGCTGTCTCGTCTGGATGGGTATCATCTTTGGGAAAATACATAGAAAAATTTGAAAATCAATTTGCTAAGTATTGTAAAGTTAAAAGAGCAGTGAGTGTTTCTAGTGGTACGACAGGTCTTCACCTGGCAATGGAGGCTATTGGCGTTGGACCAGGTGATGAAGTCATTATTCCAGATTTAACTTTTATAGCAACAGCTAATGCGGTTACATATACAGGAGCAAAAGTTGTTACAGTTGATATTGAAAAGGATACTCTTTGTATTTGTCCAAATTCAATAAAAAAAGCTATTACAAGAAAAACCAAGGCAATAATTGCTGTACATCTAAATGGTTATCCGGCAAATATGAAATTAATAAATCAAATAGCTCGGCAATATAAATTATATGTTATAGAGGACGCTGCTGAGGCACATGGAGCAAAACTTTTTGATAAAAAAGTTGGAGGTTTGGGACACTTGGGAGTTTTTAGCTTTTATGGAAATAAAATTATAACTACCGGAGAAGGTGGTATGATAACAACTAATGATGTTGGATTGTCAGAAAGAATAAAATTTTTAAGAGATCATGCTATGTCGAAATCAAAAAAATATTGGCATAGTGAAATTGGGTATAACTATAGATTAACAAATATACAAGCTGCATTAGGACTTGCACAGCTAGAAAGAATTAATAAACTAATTAGTAAAAGAGTTTCAATTTATAAACGGTATTATAAAAATTTATCAAAAATAAATAAATTTCAACTTAACAGAACCAACAGTTCTGTTGAAGTTTCCTTTTGGTTAATTTCTCTTGAGATAAAAGATTATAATGAAAACAAAAGAAATGAATTAATAAAAAAACTTCGTAAACATAATATCGATACAAGACCGTATTTTTATCCTATATCAGATATGCCAATGTTTAAAATTTCCAATACTGAAATAGCACATGAAATTCATCAGAAGGGAATATTTTTGCCAATTTTTTATGACTTAAAAAATAGTGAAATAGATTACATTTGTGAAACTATTATAAAATTAACAAAATAATTTTAAAAAATATTTTATTAAAATTTAATTGATTACCAAAATAAAAATAAAGAATATGATTAAATACTTTAAGTTATTAATATAGCAAGGATAGAAGTAATGAATAAAGTTGGAATAGTCATATCAGGAAAAGAGCAAGCTGGAGGAGTAATTCAATATATTTGTTCACTTATAGATGGATTGAAGAAAGACAAATTTAATAAATATATTATTTTCTGTGAAAAAGAAAATGAGATTATTAAAAATTCAAGTTTTGAAGTTAGAATTATTAAAAATAAATATAATTTATTCAATAAAATGATAGATTTGTTCTTATATTTATTCATTATAAGATCTAAAATTAATATTCCAAAAAAAGATTTAGTACTATTTGCAGATATTGACTACTTTATTGCTCCAACTTCATCTATTTATCCTCATTTTTTTTTAAAAAAACCATTTATTGTTACATTGCATGATTTACAGGAGAGGTATTTTCCTGAAAATTTTACAAGATATGAGAGGTTTTTAAGATGGATAACAAATCGAGCATTATCAACTACAGCATCAAAGATTTTATGCGAGTCTATATTTGTTAAATCTGATATTATTAAATTTTTAAACATTAATAGCAATAAGATAGCCGTTATTGCTGCACCACCACCAGCATTATTATTAAATCATGAGATCAATACATCAAAAATAGATATAATAAAAAAAAAATATAATATTAAAAAAAAATTTATTTTCTATCCTGCGCAAACGTGGATACATAAGAATCATATCCGTCTTATCGATGCATTTAAAATTGTCTCTGATAAATTTATTGATGTTGACCTTATTCTAACTGGAGCACCTAAATCAAACCATTCTAATGTGATAAACAAAATTAAAAATAATAATTTATCAAACAGAGTTAGATATTTGGGTTATATTGATTATTTAGATTTACCTTATTTATATAAACTATCAGAGTTTCTGATAATGCCATCGCTTTTTGAAAGTGTTAGTATTCCAATTTATGAATCATTTGCATTAAAAGTGCCAGTTGCATGTTCGAATGTCGTTGCTTTACCAGAGCAGGTTGGAGACTCTGCGCTTATTTTTGATCCGTTAGATATTACAGATATGTCTAATAAAATGATTATGTATTTAGATAATCAAGAGTTAGGAAAAAAAATGGGACACAAAGGTTATGAAAGAATTAAAGGCCACAATCATGATGAATATTGTAAAAAATTATTAGGAATTTTAAGTTTAAAAAAAAATATAGAAATTTGACTTATTGATGAAAATTATTGCAATTTCAAATCTAATTCCTGCTGAAAATCAAGATGGAACCCGTTTAATAGCTTATCATCGTCTACTTCATATGGCTAAATTAGGTCATTCAATAGATTTGGTTTGTTTTCAAAGTAAGAATAAAAAAAATGATTATAGTTTAAAAAGAATTTTAGAAAAAAAAGGTATAAGTGTACATTTTATAAAATGGAATATTTTCGAAGCAATCTATAACTTATTACTGGGTTTACTGAGTGGCCTTCCTTTACAATGTTCATTATTTAAATCGAAACAATTTTCCAAAAAAATAAAAAAGATATTTGAAGCTGGTAAAATAGATGCAATTTATTGCGTTATGATTAGAGTTGCATTGAATATTAATTGGTATGATGGAAAAATATTTGTTGATATGGTTGACTCTATGGGTCTTAATTTTTTCAGGCGATATAAATATTCAAAAGGATTAAAAAAATGGATTTTAAAGATAGAAAAAAAAAGAGTCAGCAATTATGAAAAAAAATTAGCCAACATATCAAAATTTTCTTTTGTAGTTTCAGCTATTGATAAAAAAAATATTGGTTCATCAAAAGTAAAAGTCATTCCACAAGGAGTTAAATTTTATAACAAAAAAAGAAAAATAAAAAAAAATCCTATAATTATTTTTACAGGTAATATGTATTATGCTCCAAATATCGATGCTATTACGTGGTTTATAAAAAACTGTTGGTTTAATATTTTAAAAAAAGAGCCAAAATCCAAACTTTTCATAGTTGGCAACAACCCTTCTCCTGAGATAATTTCGATGTCTTTAACATATCCATCCATAAAATTAACAGGCAGAGTTCCTTCGATAATGAATTTTTTGAGTAAAGCTACTGTTGCAATAGCACCAATGCAATCTGGATCAGGGATACAAAATAAGATACTTGAGTCGATGAGTTGTTCAGTGCCAGTAGTAACTACTAAAATTGGTTTTGGTGATTTAAATGCAGTTCCCAGAAAAGATTTATTTGTAGCAGATAATGCGAATGATTTTTTTAAGAAAGTAATCTATTTAATTAGATCAAGAAAAAAAAATATAATTATTGGTAAAAATGGTCAAAAATATGTTCGAAAATATCATAACTGGAAAAATTTAAATCAAACTTTTATTAATTTTTTGAATACTTAAAATTTTAAAAAAAATACTAAAATTAATGTACAAAATAACAAATTTTTTTTCAGCATTACCAATTATATTATTATTGGTATTTCCAGAAACTACAATTAAGACGAGTTTAGCTTTAAACAAAACAAGTTGTCATTCAATTTATCTATGTAAAGTCAATTTAGGATTAGGAGTTGCTGATTGGATAATAGTTTTTATGGCAGCTATTTTAATTTTTTACACAATTTTAAATTATGGAAGGGTATATATAAATAAAGATAGTATATTTTATAAACTATTAATTATTTACCTAATTTATTTAATAATTGGTATTTTTTATAATATTTTTGTTTACCACGATCTAATAGCATATTTGTATGATTTCAAAACATTTATGTATTTTGCAGTAACATATTATTGGTTTCGAGTTTTTTGCAGTTTTAAAATAACATCTAATAATATTATTTTTATATTTTTAATTATGGCAATTGGTCCACTATGGGATTATTTTTATCTTCTTTTTGATAGTGGTATCGCACAGCGCCCCAATTTAATTCCTTTTATGCCTGTAATTATGCCATTAATAGAATATAATTTTATTATATTATTAATGATATGTTTTAAACAACATAGATTAATACTGTTATTCTTTTTAATCTTTGAAATTTTGTCTATATTTAATCAAGCCTCTCTGAATTCAATTTATGGTTTGTTCGCGTTTTTTGTATTTATCTTTTTATATCAAAAAAGATTTGGTGAAAGTTTAATTTTTATTCTTTTATTCTTAGCTATATTAATTTTTTCTATTTTTCTTCCATTAGTTATATATGAGATTTTACCATTAATAACTAATCTTAAAAGTGATGGCTTGGATATTCGAGTAATGAAAACTCTTGCTGCTTGGGATAATTATTTTATGAATTTTCCTGTTATTATAGGCAAAGGTTTGGGGTCAACATATTTTGAGACATTTTCTAGTGTTTATAACAATATTTATTCACATGGTATAAATCATCAGGAAGGCAATGTTAAGTTTATTTTACACTCTCCTCTAGCTATGTTTTACAAATTTGGACTAGTTGGTGGTTTAATAATGATTTTTATACTCCTAAAATCATCAATTAAATTATTTAGCATATATAAATTAAGAAATAATAATTTAGCAAAGTTTATGTCTATGCTTTATCCATTATTTATTATTGGGACACTTATTACTCCAGGCATTTTAAAAGGGGCTATTCTTGCAGGAATATTTATATATATTTCAGATCAAATTATTTCTGAGTTTAACAGGCGTAAATTTAAAGTGAACTAATTAATATTATGATTACTTTTAGTTATTAATTTTAAAAAATTTTTGTGGTTAAAAAAAAAATTATTATAATTGATGGATCAAGTTTAATTCAAAATAGGGGGACAAGCGCCTACGTCCACTCATTGATTTCTGGATTATCTAAAATAAATATCTCATCAAAAATATCAATCATAGTATTTGTTCCTTTGAATTGTAAATTAAGTTTTTCACTTAAAAATAATATAAAAATTATTAAAAAACCTTTTGTTAATAAAATTATTTGGGATCTTTTATTATTACCTTTATATTGTTGGTTTGCAGGTGGTTCCTTATTGCACTATACTGAAAATACGGGAGGTTCATTCCTTCCACGATTAATGGGTATTAAGGTCTTGCTAACAATCCATGATGTTTCTTTTTTAAAACCTTTTAGACTTGTTTCTAACCCAAGTTCACTTAAGCAGTGGATAGGATTGTTTTATCGTAAATTGTGCATAAACAATATTGCAAAAAACTCCACTATTATTTTTACAGTTTCTAAGTTTGCAAAAAAAGATATAGTTAAAGAGCTAAGG
>Ga0181607_10002166_pt1 | contig 17390 bp, 15 predicted proteins | sample 041ome_9_FD_132420 | JGI IMG/M metagenome (GOLD analysis project Ga0181607, IMG submission 132420) | Coastal salt marsh microbial communities from the Groves Creek Marsh, Skidaway Island, Georgia - 041413US metaG (megahit assembly) | ecosystem: Environmental > Aquatic > Marine > Intertidal zone...
GGCCTCCATAAGCCCATGAACATCAGCAGGCTGGCCAAACAAGTGAACTGCAATCACTGCCTTGGTCTTGGGGGTAACGGCGCCACGTACTTGAGCAAGATCAAGGTTAAAGGTCTTTGCATCGATATCAACAAACACGGGGGTTGCCCCCACGTAGGCAATGGCCTCGGCCGTTGCGATGAAGGTAAAAGGCGTTGTAATAACTTCGTCGCCTGGGCCAATGCCTAAAGCAGCCAGTGCCAAATGCAGGGCATCGGTTCCCGATGCGCAGCTAACGACATGCGGAACCGCTAAGCTTTGGCTCACCTCTTCTTCGAGCTGCCTGACGTTGGGCCCAAGAATGAACTGCGTTGCATCCAGGGCATCAAGCACAGCTTTATCAATGTCCGCCTTTAGAGAGTGGTACTGCGTACGCAGGTCAACCATGGGTATCAAGATAAACAGTCCTTTTAAAGTGAACGGTCAAGGGGTTGGTCGAGACTGGTGGGGCCCTGATGCACCAGTTCGGTAATTCGAATTGCGGTTTCAAGGGCACGCTGACCATCAAGGCCTGAAACGATCACCGGGCCCTCGCCTCGCACGGCGGCAACAAAGGCTTGAATTTCTGTCAGCAAGGCATCGGCCGACTCAAACGAGGTTTCTTCGCTTACGATCTCGGGAATACCTGGGTAGAGCTCCCGCTCTCCCCGACGATGAAGACCAAACCGACGCTCTTGGAAATCAATGGTCAGATAAGACTGATGGGCGAAGATCCGCATCTTGCGCTCGGTTTTGTGGCTCACACGGCTTGAAGTGACATTGGCCACGCAGCCATTGGCAAACTCAAGTCGTGCATTGGCAATATCGATAGTCTCCGACAGAATTTTTGCACCGCTTGCAGAAATACGTGCAATGTCCAAGCCCACCATATTCAGAATAATATCCACATCGTGAATCATGAGATCAAGCACAACATTCACATCAGCTCCCCGGGGCTTATAGGGTGCAAGCCGATGGGACTCAATGAATAAAGGCGAAATCGACTGCCCTGTCACCGCCATGAGCGCAGGGTTAAACCGCTCCAAGTGCCCAATTTGCAAAATGGCACCCGTGGACTGCGCAATAGCGTTAAGCTCTTTTGCCTCTTCAACAGTGACCGTCATGGGCTTTTCTAAAAGAACGTGAATGCCTCGCTCAAGAAAGGGCTTGGCCGTTGAAAAGTGCAGCTGGGTGGGTACCACCACACTCACCAAGTCAACTTCATTAAATAAGTCAGTCACATCGGTAAGAGGCTTGCAGCCCTGAAATTCACTGGCAACAGCCTGAGCCCGATCGCGATCGGCATCCACAACGGCCACAAGGTTAAGGCCCGAAAGCTGGGCGTACTTTTGAGCATGAAACCGCCCAAGGTAACCCACACCTACAACCGCTGCACGTAAAGGTTTGGTCATGGGGCTAGCGATTTTGGCTCGTTAGGAACTTCATAGGTACCATGGCCAAATGGTAACTGAAACAAGCCCCTACCCTAGGTTCTCTGACGAGTACTGGATGGACCAGGCGCTTGAATTAGCAAGACAGGCCTGGGCCGATGGCGAGGTCCCGGTGGGGGCTGTGGTTGTAAAGAATAATGTTCTTCTTGGCCAAGGCTCTAACCGGCCCATTGGGCTCTCAGACCCCACTGGGCACGCGGAGATCATCGCCTTGCGACAGGCCGCCCAGACGCTGGGTAATTACCGCCTTCCTGGCTGCCGGCTATACGTGACACTGGAGCCCTGCCTGATGTGCTCGGGGGCGATCTTCCACGCGCGGCTTGATGAGGTCATTTTTGGTGCATCCGATCCCAAAACCGGTGCAGCTGGCGGTGCACTGAATGTCTACCCCCTCGAGGGGATCAACCATCAAACGACTCTGCGCGGGGGCGTCCTTGCAGAGACCTCTTCCGCGCTATTAAAAAAGTTCTTTGCCGACCGCCGACGGCGTGAGGACTGATGCAGAATACGGTTTTTATTAGGAGACACACCATGAAAACTCAGCTTCGAACTGCCTCGGTTGGGCTTGCCGTTGCGGCCCTGTTCTCAAGTACTGCTGTCTTGGGTCAAACCGTGGTTCGTATTGGTCACGTTGCCCCCATGACGGGTGGTATTGCCCATCTTGGGAAAGATAACGAGAACGGCGCCAAGCTTGCCGTTGCCGACTTGAATAATGCTGGCCTGACCATTGGCGGACAAAAAGTTAGGTTCGAGCTTCTCTCAGAAGACGATGCTGCCGACCCCAAGCAAGGCACTTCGGCTGCGCAAAAACTTGTGGATGCCAAAGTCGCGGGCGTTATTGGACACTTAAACTCAGGCACCACCATTCCTGCCTCTACCATCTACAACAAGGCGGGCATTCCCCAAATTTCACCCTCGGCGACTAACCCGCGTTACACCCTACAGGGCTATAAAACCGCCTTTCGTGTGGTGGCTAACGACGGCCAACTGGGTGGCACGCTGGGCCGCTATGCCGTGAATGAGCTGAAGGGCAAGTCCATTGCCATTATTGATGACCGCACCGCCTATGGCCAGGGTGTTGCCGACGAATTCGCAAAGGGCGTTCAAGCCGCGGGTGGCAAGGTTGTGACTCGCCAGTACACCACCGATAAGGCCACCGACTTCAGCGCCATTCTTACCACCATTCGTGGCCGCAAACCTGATGTTGTGTTTTTTGGAGGTATGGATGCAGTGGGCGGCCCCATGCTGCGTCAGATGAAGCAGCTTGGCATCGATGCCAAGTTTATGGGCGGTGATGGCATTTGCACCAGCGAACTGCCCAAGCTTGCGGGCGATGCCGTGGGTAATTCCAAGGTCTTCTGCGCAGAGGCTGGTGGTGTGGTGGGTAAGTTTGAAAAGAAAATGGCCGACTTCCGTACGCGGTTTAAAGCAGAGACGGGCGAGGAGGTGAAGCTTTATGCCCCCTATGTTTATGACGCCACGATGGTGATGGTGGAGGCCATGAAGAAGGCCAACTCCACCGACCCCAAGGCCTACCTGCCCGAACTTGCCAAAATTAAGTACGAAGGAGTTACCGGTCCCATTGCCTTTGATAAGAATGGTGACATTGTTAACGGAACGCTGACACTGTTCACCTATAACGGACCCAAGCGCGAGCTTGTGAAGGTTATTCAGTAATAAGTATCGTGCTGTCCCCGGTTAAGGCCGCAAGGCTTTGACCGGGTTCTCCCCCTTGGTCATTCCTCGCCCAAATAAGCCGCTCGTACCTGAGCGCTCTTGAGCAACTCCTCTCCCGAGCCCTGCAAGGTAAGCTGGCCCGACTCTAAAACCAGACCAAGGCTTGCAATCTCAAGCGCCATTCGCGCGTTCTGCTCCACTAACAAAATGGTTGTGCCTTCCGCTGCGATGGCCCGAACCTTCTCAAAGACTTGATCCACAAGAATAGGCGACAGTCCCATGGAGGGTTCATCCAGAAGCAACAGGCGGGGCCGCCCCATGAGTGCACGGGCAATGGCAAGCATCTGCTGCTCACCGCCCGAGAGCGTTCCAGCAAGCTGAGCCAGTCGCTCACGAAGCCGGGGGAAGCTTTCAAGCTGAGCATCCAAGTCGGTCTGAAGGTCCGCCTTGCTCGAAGTGCGGCCCCAATTATCCTCTCGGCAATAGGCTCCAAGACGTAGGTTCTCAAGCACGGTCATACGCCGAAAAACGCCACGCCCTTCGGGCACGAGAATAAGCCCGCGCCCGGGAAGTTCAGATGCTGACGTCTGCGTAATGGATTGCCCGTCGTAGCGAATCTCGCCCGAGGCCTTTGGGGTAAGGCCACAGAGGGCACGGAGGATGGACGACTTACCTGCCCCGTTGGCACCAATAAGAGCGACAAGCCCTCGATGGGGGACATCGAAGGATACATGCCTTACAGCCTGAACACCCCCATAGGCGACCGAAAGCCCCGACACCGAAAGCAGGGCTTCACCGTTTGGACTCATACCTGCGCCTCGTGGGCTGCAGCCCTTCCAAGATAGGCTTCAATGACAGCAGGATCTCGGCGTACCTGGTGTGGTAGGCCGGAGGCAATGACCCGACCGTAGTCAAGCACGGTGACGCGATCACAAAGGCCCATCACCAGCTTCACATCGTGTTCAATAATCAGAATGGTTTTACCGTCATCACGAATGCGATTTAAAAGCGCCCTCAGGCTGTTTTTCTCGGTGGCATTCATACCAGCAGCAGGCTCATCCAGCGCAAGAAGCCTTGGCTCGGTGGCCAAGGCACGCGCAATTTCAAGCCGGCGCTGATCCCCGTAGGAAAGCGTGGACGCCATGGCCGAGGCACGGCCTACAAGCCCTACGTAGTCAAGCAAGCCAAGGGCATGCTCGCGGATACTCCTCTCAATAGCGCGAAAGCCCGAGGTACGAAAAATGGCACCCATCACACCCGCATGAAGACCACGGGTTCTGCAATGCCGCCCCACCATAACGTTCTCAAGCACGGTCATTTCCGGAAAGAGCCGAATATTCTGAAAGGTGCGAGCAATACCCGCCTCCACCACACCATGAATCGACAGGGGCGAATAGGCCTGGTCTGCAAGCTCGAAAAGCCCCGAGTCAGGCTGGTAGAGGCCCGTAATGACATTGAAGAAGGTTGTTTTGCCAGCACCGTTGGGGCCGATAAGCCCATAAATCTCACCCGAGGCAATATCAACAGAGACATCGGAGAGCGCCTGCAATCCACCAAAGGACTTTGACGCGCCCTTCACGCAAAGCAGGCTGCTTGAACGCGTTGAGCTAGGCACGCTTTTTCCCAAGCAGGCCGTGCGGTCGGTAAAGCATCATGACCACCATGGCAAGCCCAAACATAAGCATGCGAATGGCCTCCGGTGCAATGTACTCCTGCCCGAACAGGAACTCTTGCAAGGGCTTGGCCACAAGACGAAGCACCTCGGGAATGGCGTAAAGAAGAACAGCCCCCAACACCACGCCTGCAATATTACCCATCCCCCCAAGCACCACCATCGCCACAATGACAATGCTTTCCATCAGAACGAAGCTCTCCGGGGAGACAAAGCCTTGAAAGGCTGAGAACATGGCGCCCGAAACACCACCAAAGCTTGCACCCATGGCAAAGGCAAGCAACTTAATGTTGCGTGCGTTTATGCCCATGGCTTTCGCCGCCACCTCGTCTTCGCGAATGGCCAACCACGCCCGACCAATACGAGAATCTTCCAGTCTCACACAGACCAGAATAATAAAAACTGTTAAAACTAAAAATAAATAGTAATAGAGCTGAACCGAGGGGATCGTCAAGCCACCAAGAACCAAGTCGTCGCCCAGGCTGTGTCCGCCGATCTGAATGGGGTCGATTCGGCTTATGCCCTGTGGCCCGTTGGTCAGGTTAATGGGTGCATTCAGATTGTTTAAGAAGATCCGAATAATCTCACCAAAGCCAAGCGTGACAATGGCAAGGTAATCGCCACGAAGGCGCAGAACGGGGAAGCCGAGCAAAACTCCAAACAGAGCCGCAAGGGCAGCCGACAAAGGCACCACGATCCAAACCGAACTGTGCAGACCATCGGGGAAGGTCTGACGAATCCACTCAAACTGCTCGTACAAATGTGGCGAGGCGAGCAATGCGTACATGTATGCTCCCACCGCATAAAAGGCCACATAGCCAAGATCCAGCAGGCCGGCGTAGCCGACCACAATGTTTAAGCCAAGGGCCAACATTATGTAGAGAAGTGCGAAGGCTAGTATGCGTATCCAGGCATTGCCAAACTGCCCCGCAAAAAATGGAAGGGCGATTAGCGCCAGGCCAATGAGTACGGTTGCAGCGACAGCCTTGTGCCTGTCGCTAAGCCCGGTCAGCAACCCGCTCCCCTAAAAGGCCTGAGGGACGAAAAAGAAGCACCAAAATGAGCACCGCAAAGGCAAAGATATCTTGGTAATGACTCCCTAAGAAGCCACCTGTAATGTCGCCAATGTACCCAGCCCCCAGGCTCTCGATAATGCCAAGCAAAAGCCCCCCAAGCACCGCCCCTGGCACGTTACCAATGCCACCCAAGACCGCAGCTGTAAAGGCCTTTAAGCCCGGAATAAAGCCCATGGTGAAATGAACAATGTTGTAGTTCATAGCAACCAAAAGCCCTGCAACGGCAGCCAATGCCGCGCCAATCATGAAGGTGAGCGCAATAATGCGGTCAGGGTTAATGCCCATGAGCATGGCCATGGACGGGCTTTCGGACACCGCGCGCATGGCCCGTCCAAGCCGGCTGTATTGAATAAGAAGCACCAAGGCCGCCATAAGAACGGCCGAGACACCAAGAATAAGAAGTTGTTTCGGCGCAATAAAGGCGCCCTGCCATTCAATGGGTGTGGTGGGCAGAAGATCAGGAAAGACTATGGGGTTAGGACCCCAGACCAGCATCGCCACCGTCTGCAAAACAATCGAGAGGCCAATGGCTGTAATGAGTGGCGCAAGCCTGGGCGCATTTCGAAGCGGACGATAGGCAAGCCGTTCAATGGCGGCCGACAAAGCCATGCATGCGGGTATGGCTGTAAGGAGCGCAGTCAGCATCATGACCCAAGGTGCCATACCCGGAAAAAAAGTCTGCAGCAGGCTCACCACGGTAAGGCTCACCATGGCGCCCACCATTAAGACCTCACCGTGGGTAAAGTTAATGAGCTGCAAAATGCCATAGACCATGGTGTAGCCCAGGGCAACCAAGGCATAGACACTTCCTAAAACAAGCCCGTTAATTATTTGTTGAAGGAAGATGTCCATGCGCGCGGCGAGCGGTATCTAGGCGTTTGCCTAAACTAGCTGCCTGGACCCTTCATGGCAGAAAGGCCCTGCCAGGTCTCAACCACGGTGTCGGGGTTGAGCGAAATGGATTGTATGCCCTCTTCCATCAGCCAGGCCGCAAAGTCGGGATGGTCCGATGGCCCCTGGCCACAGATTCCAACGTATTTTCCCGCCCTGTTACAGGCATGAATGGCCTGCTTTAAAAGCGCCTTGACTGCGGGGTCACGCTCATCAAAGGCCTCCGCAACAAGCCCCGAGTCACGGTCAAGGCCAAGGGTAAGCTGGGTAAGGTCATTGGAGCCAATCGAGAAGCCGTCGAAATACTCCAGGAACTCATCGGCAAGAATGGCGTTTGAGGGCAGCTCGCACATCATGATGAGTCGAAGGCCACCCTGCCCCTTTGCATTGGCGCCGCTGCCACGTTTAAGTCCATGGGCGGCCAGGAGCTCGTTCACCTCACGAGCCTCTTTAAGGGTGCGAACGAAGGGCACCATAATTTCAACATTCACAAGACCCATCTGCTCACGAACACGCTTTAAGGCCTCCACCTCCATTTCGAAGCAGTCACGAAATGCGCTTGCAATGTAACGCGAGGCGCCCCGAAAGCCGAGCATGGGATTCTCTTCCTCGGGCTCGTAGCGTGAGCCGCCAATCAGCTTGCGGTACTCATTGCTCTTGAAGTCCGACATACGAACAATGACTGGCTTGGGCCAAAAGGCTGCGGCAATGGTGGCGACGCCCTCGGCAAGCTTGTCGATGAAAAAATCACGGGGCGACGCATGACCGCGGGCAATACGCTCAACAGCATTCTTTAGCTCGGCATCCACCTGCGGGTAGTCAAGAATAGCCTTGGGATGCACGCCAATGTTGTTATTAATTATGAATTCAAGACGAGCGAGCCCAACACCCTCATTCGGAATAGACTGAAAATCGAAGGCAAGCTGTGGGTTGCCCACGTTCATCATGATCTTCACCGGGATGTTGGGAAGCTCACCGGTTTCCACTTCGCTCACCTCTGTCTCAAGCAAGCCCTCGTAAATGTTGCCTGTGTCGCCTTCGGCGCACGAGACCGTTACGGTGGTGCCATCGCCCACTCGCTCAGTCGCATCACCGCAGCCTACAACCGCGGGGATTCCAAGCTCGCGGGCAATGATGGCCGCATGGCAGGTGCGCCCGCCACGGTTGGTCACAATGGCCGAGGCCCGCTTCATCACCGGCTCCCAGTTGGGGTCGGTCATGTCGGTGACCAAGACATCGCCAGGCTGAACGCGCTCCATTTCGTGCGGCCCCGAGACCACCCGAACGGGACCCGCACCAATTTTTTGACCAATGGCGCGGCCTGAGGCCAAAAGGTTCCCATGCCCTTTAAGCCGGAAGCGCTGCTGCACGTCGGCGCTTGACTGCTGCGACTTCACGGTTTCAGGCCGGGCCTGCAAAATAAAGAGCTTGCCATCGTGGCCATCAAGCCCCCACTCAATGTCCATGGGCCGCCCGTAGTGCTTCTCAATAATGCAGGCGTATTGGGCAAGCTCAATGACCTGATCATTACTAAGGGAGTATCGATTGCGCGCCTCGGTGGGAACATCCACCGTGACCACAGCCTCTTTGGTTTTCTGGCGCTCTTCGGGGCTCGCAAAGATCATCTTAATCAGCTTGCTACCGATTTGACGACGAATAACGGGGAAATGACCAGCCTCGAGCATAGGCTTATGAACATAGAATTCATCGGGATTCACGGCGCCCTGCACCACAGTCTCTCCAAGACCGTACGAGCTGGTAATAAACACCACCTGATCAAAGCCCGATTCAGTATCGAGGGTGAACATGACACCCGCAGCACCCGTGTCGGACCGAACCATTCGCTGGATACCCGCCGACAGTGCCACTTCCACATGGGTGAAACCCTTGTGCACCCGGTAGCTAATGGCTCGGTCGTTGTACAGCGACGCAAAGACATGGCGAATTTTCTCAAGAACATCTTCAATGCCCACGACATTCAAGTAGGTTTCCTGCTGGCCTGCAAACGAGGCATCAGGCAGGTCTTCGGCGGTGGCAGAAGAACGCACCGCAAGCGAAACGCCCGGACCTTCGGAACCCACCAAGGCATCAAAGTGCTGTCGAATCTCGGCCTCGAGCTCCGAAGGTAACGGGGTCTCGACAATCCATTGCCGAATCTCCCGGCCACAGTCGGCCAGCGCACGCACATCCTCAGTGTTCAGGCCCTCAAGCCGATTGGCAATGCGCTCGCCCAAATTGGCATGACGCAAGAAAACACGAAAGGCATGGGCCGTGGTGGCAAAACCACCCGGTACGCGCACGCCTGCGCTGGCAAGCTGGCTGATCATTTCGCCCAGCGAGGCATTCTTACCCCCCACCGCATCCACATCGTGCATGCGTAGCTCCTGGAATGGAACCACCAGCCGCTCACCAAGCCGGCCTACTCCAACTTCATTACGGTTAGACATGGGAAACCCCTAAGAATTGAAATTTTTTCCGTTAACGGGCATTTTACCGGGTATGACCAGTTCCTCACCCAGCGGCCGGACCGTCTTTTTCGTCTCAGACGGCACCGGAATTACCGCAGAAACCTTTGGAAACTCCATCCTTGCCCAATTCGACAGCCTTCGCTTCTCGATTCGACGGCTTCCTTTTGTGAATGCCCTTGATAAGGCCGATGCGGCCCGAAGCACCATTGAGAAGCAGGGCCGCCGAGACGGCGCACGACCGATTGTTTTTTCAACGCTCGTGAACCCAACCATTGCCGAGCGGGTGAAGCTTGCCGATGCGGTCCACATGGATATGTTTAAAACCTTCGTGGAGCCCTTGGAGCTTGAGCTTGGCGTGAAATCAAGTCACACCATCGGACGGTTCCACCATGCCAATGACTCCGAGTCGTACAAAAACCGCATTGAGGCCATTAACTTCTCACTTGCCCATGATGACGGCCAGTCGTCGCGTAACCTTGCCGATGCCGACACCATCCTAATTGGCGTCTCACGCAGTGGGAAAACACCCACTAGCCTTTACCTATCAATGCAGTACGGGCTTAAGGTGGCGAACTACCCCCTGATACCCGAGGACTTCGACCGAGACCGATTACCCGATGCCCTTGTTCCCTACAAAGCGAAATGCTTCGGTCTTACCATCGACCCCATGCGGCTGTCTGACATTCGCCAAGAACGTCGTCCCGACTCGCGTTATGCCGCCCTTGAAAACTGCCGGGCCGAGATTGCTGCGGCCGAGACGCTCATGCGACGTGAGGGTATTCAGTGGCTCTCAACAACAACCAAATCCATCGAAGAAATCGCGACCACTATTTTGTCGCAGCTCAAGACGCAGTAAGGCAACGACGCCGCTCGAAAAGGCACACCGCAGCGGCCGCTCCGACATTCAATGACTCCATCTGACTGCTCTGGGGAATGAAAAGCTTGCCAATACCCGTCTGGTTTCTCCAATACTCCGACAAGCCCCTACCCTCCTGCCCAAAGACCCAGGCTAACGAAGAGGGGTCTGACAACCTTTGGGAGACGGGCTTGGCATAGATCGATTGCCCAAGCACAGGGTCCGCAGCAAAAAGATCAACCCCGCAGGCTGTTAGCTCAGAGGCCAAGGCCTCTGGATGCTGCTGAGGGAAGAGCTGCAAGACAAACTGGGCCCCTAGGCTGGCCCTGAGGCATTTGGGAGAAAACGGGTCCGCACAGCCTTGGGTAAGAACAACCCACGACGAGCCGGCTGCAACGGCCGTGCGCAACAGCGCTCCAAGGTTTCCCGGGTCTTGAATCGCATCAAGAATAAGGCCGTCTCCCGTCGTGGAGACTATCCTTAAGGCAGCCACGGGATCAACCTGCTTCTCATCATCCGCCTCGCGAGAGGCGATGAGAAGTCCAAGACCTGCCGGCGAGCTTGTATCCGCAAGCCTTGCAAAGAGCCGGTCAGGCATCACCAGGGCCCGGTCAAACTGACCAGAAAGCTGCTCGATAAGTGGCTGCCAGAGCGCCTGAGGCCCCTGGCTCTGAAGCCAGCCCTCAGAGAAAACCAGCGTGTCACACCGCCATTGCGCACCGGCAAGCTGAGCAAGGCTGGCATGCTGCACTGCCTGCAGAAACTGCTGGATTAGCCTTGGCCCCTCAAGCCAGCAAAGGCCATTTTCACGCCGAACCTCCGCCTGGCCTTGTGCTGCGAAAAGGCGACGAAACTCGGGGTTGCCCTTTGAGGAGATTCGATGCAAGACCATGCCTGCGAAATGCTCGTCGTTCATGAGGCATCTACTGAGTTCTATAGAAGCTCGCGTATGGGGCGAAAGGATTTACGATGAATAGCAACGGGTCCAAGCCTGCGCAGGGCCTCCTGGTGCTGCTTCGTACCGTAGCCCGCATGGAGCTCGAAACCATAGCCCGGATAGTCTTTGGCAAGAGCAACCATACGGGCATCTCGGGCCGTCTTGGCAAGAATGGAAGCAGCTGCTACTTCAAGCTGAGTGGCATCGGCTTTAACCATTATTTCCGTTGGCCAGGGCCACTCCTTCTCGCCAAGGTACCTCGCGGGATGAAGACTACCATCCACAATCAACTGAACCTTCGGACCAATAAGCGCCTGCGCATTAGAGTTAAGACTACAGGCGCTCTCACCCTGAGTACACGACGCGCTTAAAAACAGGGCATGCACGGCACGCTGCATAGCCACGAAGGTGGACGTGAGAATACCAAGCCCGTCGATCTCGTCGACTTCTGACCAGCCTACGCCCCAGGCAAGCGCCTGCGCCTTGATGATGGGAACCAAGGCCTCCCGGCGCTTTGCTGTTAATGCTTTGGAGTCACGCACGGGCGCAAGCTGCAGCGGGCATGCCTTCGGGCCCAACACCACCGCAGCTGCGGTTACAGGGCCCGCCCAGGGGCCCCGACCAGCTTCATCAACCCCGATGACGAGGGTTTGTGTCAAATCACTGAATCACTAACGCTCGGAGGCCGGTACATCCCGCAGGGCACACATGAGGTTGGCCTCTGCGGCGACCTGCTCCCCCACCAAGGCCCTCGCCTTATACTTCCAGACCCCTCGCACACAACGTTCAATCGTGACATGCAAATCCAGCCTGTCACCCGGTACGACAGGCCGCTTGAATCGGGCATCGTCAATGCCGACGAAAAAAATAACGGTATCTTCCGAGGGTGCCTGCTCCATTGTCTTGAACGAAAGCACGCCCGCAGCCTGAGCAAGCGCCTCGATGATCAAAACACCTGGCATAACCGGATAGTGCGGGAAGTGCCCGGTGAAGAACTCTTCATTGATGGTGACGTTCTTGTACGCATGAATGCGCTCCCCGGGAACAAGTTCCTCCACCCGGTCAACAAGCAGAAACGGGTACCGATGGGGCAGGGTTTTAATAATGTCCTGCACAGATAAAGTCATGCGTGCCACTCTCCCAAAAAATAGCGTCAACTCAAAAAGTAGAGATCAACGATGAACAACTCGAACTTTAATTGATCTCAAGGCCCTCGCCTTAGGCTAGCAGCCGCCCTAGCCCAGCGCCGATGTTCCATGGCGGGGAAGACGCCCACATAGGTGCCCGCCTTGGCAATACTTGACTGAATAAGCGTCATCGGCCCCACCACTGTGAAATCAGCAATGGACAAGTGCCCAAGAATACCCGCGGCCCCTGCAATCTGGCAGAACCTTCCAATTTTTGCGCTGCCCGCAATGCCTACGCATCCGGCAATGGCAGTGTGGTCTCCAATCTCAACGTTGTGAGCCACCTGAATGAGGTTATCAAGCTTTACCCCATTGCCAAGGCGTGTATCTGAAAACGTGCCGCGATCAATGGTTGTATTGGCACCCACCTCCACATCATTGCCAATTTGTACAGATCCTGTTTGGGGAATTTTCACCCAAGACTTATCGTGATCGGCAGCAAAGCCAAAGCCATCGGCCCCAATGACTGCGCCCGCATGAATAATGCAACGTTCACCGAGAGTTGCGCTGGCCTGTATTACAACCCTCGGGGCCAGCCAACTCCCGGCGCCAATACGTACTCCCTCACCAATAAAACAGCCTGCCCCAACAACGGTGCCAGAACCAAGCTCGGCATTTTTCTCGATAATGGCGTTGGCATGAACGTGGCAGCCCTGCGCAAGCCGCGCATCGGGGGAGACCACTGCCGTGGAATGAATCTGAGTGGACGCCTGCTGCGCCTGCCCTCGACGCAAAAACAAACCGGCGGCCTTCGCGAAAAGCAGATAGGGGTCAGGGGTCAGGACCCATGCTCGCCAGGCACCTGTTTGGGTTTGGGTATCGTCGGGAAGTATCACGAGGCCCGCCCCGGTGAAGGCAAGGCCCTCACGATGTCGGGTATGCCCAAGAAAACTGAACTCGCTGGCTGTGGCTCTATCGAGGCTTGAGAAACCGGTAAGAGCGAGGGAAGAATCGCCACGCACCTCAATCCCGAGCAGCCCGAAAAGCTCGGCGGCAGAAACAGACAGCGTATTACTTTCCGCTTGCCTTGGTTCCAAGGGAACGCAACACCTTGTCGGTAATGTCAATACGCGGAGATGCGTAGACCGCTTCCTGGAAAATAACGTCGAACTTCTCAGACTCCGCAATCTTTCGAATGGCCTGATTCGCCTGCTCGACAACTCCAGCCAGCTCCTCGTTACGGCGCTGATTTAAATCTTCACGGAACTCTCGCTGTCTGCGCTGCAGATCGCGCTCCATGTCAGTAATTTCTCTCTGCTGAGACACTCGGTCCTTCTCAGACAACACAGGAAGGTCACGCTCGAGCTTCTCCGACAAACCACGAAGACGGCTGGCTAGATCTTGAAGTTCTTTTTCTCTCTTGGAAAACTCTGTTTCGAGTTTCTTTTGAGCCGCCTGCGCTGGCGCTGACTCCTTCAAAACCCTTTCTGTGCGCACAAAACCAATTTTGGTCTGAGCCCACGCTGCTGAAGAAGCGAACAATGAAACAGCAATAAAAACAATCACCCCAACGCGCAAGGCCCAGGACGCTTTGAATTCAACTATTGACTGAGTATTAATAGACACCAAAAAACCTCCGAGCATTAAACTTATTTAAAAAATTAAAAACTTGATCCAATCTGAAACTGGAAGGATTCGGTCTCATCACCATCCTGCTTTTTAATGGGCTGACCAAAGCTTAGCTTTAAGGGGCCCACAGGCGAGAACCAGCTTAAGCCAACTCCTGCCGACGCGCGCAAGTCCGACAGCGTCACGTCATCATCCTCGCCCCAAACACTTCCGGCATCCAGATAGGTAAAGACACGAATGGACCGGTCTTGGGCCATACCTGGCAGAGGGGTAAGCAGCTCGGTATTAAAAATAACGCGTTTTGTTCCCCCAATTGAATCCCCATTCGACGCTTTTGGACCAACAGAACTTGAAGAGAAGCCACGAATCGACCCGATACCACCCGCATAAAAGTTCTTGATGGCGGGGTATGGCTTACCAAAGAGTCCAAGACCCACACCCAGCTCGGTATTGAAAGCGAAGGTGACTTTTTTAGTTAAGGGGTAGAAAAACTGATCACCGTAGGTCAGCCGAGCGTACTCAAGGTCGCCCACAGGGGTTCCGTAGTCAAGGTTTGCAAACTGATAACGCCCTGAGGTCGGTGCCAACCCGCTGTCACGGGTGTCGCGGGACCACCCAATCGAGGCGAGGACGGTCGAGGCACTGTTTCCGAATTCCCCAAGAAACTCCTTCCAGTTCTCAGAATCTGGTGTTCCCGAAAGCTTCGAATTCTCAACAGCCAAACCAACAAAAAGTCGATCTTCTTCTGTATAGGGAATGCCAAAACGGGCGCCGAAGCCCGTTGATACGATCTTGTAATCGGCTAGGGAGTCCACTTCGTCTGCATTAAACGTTCGCGTATAAAGATCCAATGAACGGCTAATACCATCGTCGGTGAAATAAGGATCAACATGCCGAATGGCAAAGGTCTGACTTACACGGCTTGTATTCACCTCAAGCGATACATTCGTGCCCGTGCCCATAAAATTCTGCTGACTAATGGAACCTGACAAGACAACGCTCTCGGAGCTTGAGTAACCTAAACCGAAGGTAAGACTTCCCAGGGGTCGCTCTTCAACCTTAACATTCACATCCACCTGATCCGAGGTGCCTGGCACCGCTTCGCGATCAACCTCCACCGAGTTGAAGTAACCAAGACGATCAATTCGGTTGCGCGAAATACGAATGCGCTCGCTGTCGTACCAAGACGACTCAAACTGGCGCATCTCGCGGCGAATTACTTCGTCACGTGTTTTGGCGTTGCCGCTAATGTTAATTCGCCTCACATAGACACGTCGACCGGGGTCAACCTGAAACACAAAGTCAACGGTTTTTGTCTCGCGATTAATATTAGGAATTGGGCTGACATTTCCGAAGGCATAGCCCAACGCCCCTAGCTTTTCGGTCATTGCCTTCAAAACCTCTTGAAGTCGCTCGTTAGAGAAAGTCTCACCGGCTTTGAGTGTGTTGAGCGCTTTGAAGGCATCAGGCTGATCAAGCATGTCACCAACAAACTGAAACTCGCCAAAATTAAACTTCTCGCCTTCCTTAACAACTAGCGTAATAAAGACATCACGACGATCGGCCGATAAAGAGACCTGCGTGGAGTCGATGGCAAACTCAAGGTAGCCACGATTCAAATAAAAGGAACGCAGACTTTCGAGGTCACCCGTGAGCTTCTGACGCGAGTACTGGTCTGACTTCGTGTACCAACTCATCCACGTGGGAGTAGAGAGCTTGAACTCATCAAGCAGCGTCTTTTCTGAAAACGCATTGGCACCCACGATTCGAATCTCTTTAATCTTGGCGTCATCGCCCTCATCAATGGCGATGGAGACTGCAACGCGGTTTCGCGGCAGGGGCGACACCGTGGACTGCACTTGCACATCGTATTTGCCACGACCGAGGTACTGACGCTTTAGTTCCTGCTCGGCCCGCTCAAGAACGGCACGATCAAAAATGCGTGCCTCTGACAAGCCCGCATCTCCAAGCGCTTTTTTTAACGTCTCGGCATCAAACTCTTTGGCTCCGGTAATTTCGATGGCACCAATGGCGGGACGCTCTTCAAGAAGAACCACCAGAACCCGGCCGTCAATCTCAATGCGCACGTCCTGGAAAAAGCCTGTTGCAAACAGAGCCCTAACCGCCTCGGCGGCCGTTGTCGCAGACAGCACCTCACCGATACGCACAGGCAAGTATGAGAAGACCGTACCAGGCTCAATGCGCTGAAGCCCTTCAATGCGAATGTCTTCGATGGTGATGCCCTCGGGAACCGATGGCGCAATGATGGCAGGGACACTTGGCTGCACAGGCACCGAGGGGGCTGGAACCTGAACCTGAGCGGCAACTTGCGAGGAAGCAAAAAGGCCAATAACAAACAAAGCCGAACGCGTCATCGGGATGCGAGCCGGCGAACACGACACGAAAAAACCTGAAGAAACCATGGAACCCCTCTAAAACCCAAACAATCGGGACATGTCATTCACCAGTGCCAGGCTCGTAAGAAGGGCAATAAGGACCAGGCCAAGCCTCTGGCCTGCCTGCTGGGCCTGCACCGAGAGAGGCTGACCGCGAACAAACTCAAAGGCATAATACATGAGGTGTCCACCGTCGAGCATTGGGATAGGAAGCAGATTCAACACCCCGATGCTGATGCTTATAAGCGCCAGAAAACTCACAAACGCAATAAAGCCAAGCTCGGCCGACTGACCTGCCGCACCGGCAATCCCAACAGGCCCGCTCATCTGACGCCACGACAAGTCACCCGTCACCATGCGGCCAAGGGCTTGAAGCGACAGTACCGAAAGCTCGGCTGTACGTTTTATGCCTCTTTCAATGGCCTGCAACGGCCCGTACTGCACCCACTTCGTTTCAAGACTTGGTCCGATACCAACGCCTAAGCGAAAGCTTTTGCCGTCGGGCGCTTGCTGGGGTCGAATGACAAGGATCTCTTGCTTACCCGTACCCTCGCGGCGAATGAGTAACTCAAGCGGCTGCCCCTGCGAGGCCGCAATACGTTGCTGAAGCTCTTGAGGGTCGGTCATGGCACGACCCTGCAGGCTTAGAAACCCGTCTCCGGCGCGCAAGCCCGCCAGCTCGGCTGGACTACCCGCCAACACAGACGTTACTACCACCCCGTTTGATCTTGGCCGAAGGCCTGCCTTAAGCAGGATGTCATCGATGGACGCGTCATGCGCAAGGGGCTGCAGCTCGGCCAAACTTAAGGAAATTGTTCGCTGGGCACCACCTAAAGTGACGAGCCCCAGCTCGTAACGTGACTGCCCCTCGCCAATATAAGCCTGGGTCATCTTCCAACGAAAGTCGGAATACGACCGCACAGGCTCACCATTAAGCGCCACCAGCTGATCGCCTTTTTGCAGCCCAAGCCGATCGGCGAGCGACTGCACGGCCGGTTGATCGAAAACCGCGACTGGCTCTGGACGGCCAATGATGGCAAGGCATGCAAAAGCCACAATGGCAAAAAGAAAGTTAGCCAAGGGACCGGCCACAACAACCCAGGCCCTCGCCCAGAGGGGCTTGCGATCGAAGCTTTTCGGTGAATCCTCATTCTCCGTCATTTGCACATAGCCGCCCAAGGGCACAAGAGCA
>Ga0181607_10002167_pt1 | contig 17383 bp, 14 predicted proteins | sample 041ome_9_FD_132420 | JGI IMG/M metagenome (GOLD analysis project Ga0181607, IMG submission 132420) | Coastal salt marsh microbial communities from the Groves Creek Marsh, Skidaway Island, Georgia - 041413US metaG (megahit assembly) | ecosystem: Environmental > Aquatic > Marine > Intertidal zone...
GTGCCCATGGCGTCGCGGGCGTTCAAAAAAAGGTTCAACAGCGCATCTTGCAGCATGCCGGGTTCCAGCATCAGCCGGCCATCACTGAGGCTGTTGAAAATATCCAAACGCATGCCTTGGGGCAGGGCTGGGGCGGCCAGTGTTTCCAGATCGCGCAACAAGGCCCCCAGATCGGTGGGTTGGGGGTGCCATTCGCGGCTGCCGGTGATATCGCCAATGCGGTTCAGCAAGGCCCCACCGCGGCGCGCGGCCCCAAGGGTGGCTGCCACCAGTTCTGGTGCCCGCTCGGGCAGAGGCAGGCGTTGCAGCCGCGATTGGCTGCCCAAGATAATGGTCAGGAGGTTGGAAAAATCATGGGCCATGCCGCTGATCAACTGCGCGGCCAATTCGCGCCTGCGGGTTTGTTGCAGCGCTGATCGGGCTTGGGTTTCTTCGGTGACATCGGTGGATAAAATATACACGCCCACGATTTCGCCAGCTGCGTTGCGGTCGGGGGTAAAGGCGGTGCGAATGCGGCGCGAGCTGTCTTCGTGGTAGAATTCAAAGGTGCTGTGCGTGCCCTGAAAGGCGGCCTGCAATTTCGGGCCAATATGGGAATAGGCGCTTTCGCCCAACGCCTCGCGGATATTCAGCCCAACAATATCCGAAGGGCGGCCGGGGATAATGGCATTCAGGCGGCGGTTGGAAAATGTATAGGTCATATCGCGCCCAACATGGGCGATATGGGCTGGCATCATCTCGGTGGTTTGGCGGGTGCGGGCCTCGGTTGCGGTAAGCTGGCGCTTGGCCTCTTCCAGCGCCGAGATGGTGGCGGCCAAGGCCCGGTTTGTGGCAGACAGTTCTTCGGCATAGGCCAGCAACTTGTCGCTTAATTCGGCCGAGCGGCTGCGCAGCAAGGTTTCTTGCTGCTTGGTTTGGGTGATGTCGGTATACACCGTAATCCAGCCCCCCTCGGGCAGGGGCACGCCCTCGACCGCGATGGTTTGGCCGTTGGCGCGGGTGCGTTCCATGTAATGCTGCTCAAACGCGCGGGCCTGTTCGACACGTTGTTGAACGGCGGCGTCGATATCATCTACAGGGCCATATTCGCCCCGCTCTACAAGGTGGCGGATGGTTTCGGCAAAACTGGTACCGGGCTGAATAAGATGCGCGGGCAAATCAAACATTTCGCGAAAAACGCGGTTCGACACAACCAAGCGCAGGTCGCTGTCATAAATCGACAGCGCCTGTGGGATCAGGTTTAGGCCAGCCATCATCATGGCGGCGCTGTGCTGGCTATCTTGCGACATCAGGCCCCTTTTTCCCATGGCCTAGCATTGCCCGGCCCGGCCGCAAAGCCCATTGATGGGTTGTTACAATTCGTAAGGATTGGGAAAACATCAGGAAAAAGTTGACCATCAGCGTGCAAGCTGCACCAATTGTGCTGGAAGAATCGCCGGCACAGGCGGTCGGCTGCCCGGAACCAACCGGGTAAAGGGAGGAATAGATTTGGCACAGTCGTCTCAGGCGGCCGGGGGGACAATGTCCATTCCGGCGCTGCTGCTTCGTAACGCGTCCGAATTCGGCGACAAACCCGCCTATCGGGAAAAACAATTCGGTATCTGGCAGAGTTGGAGCTGGAAACAAACCGAGGCCGAGGTGCGCAACCTTGCCCTTGGGCTGATCAATATGGGGGTGAATGAGGGCGATTTTATTGCCATCATCGGCAATAACCGCCCGCAGCTGTATTGGTCGATGGTTGCCGCGCAATCGGTTGGGGCCATCCCTGTGCCATTGTACCAAGACGCCGCTGCCGAAGAGATGGCCTATGTGCTGGATCATTGCGGTGCACGCTACGTGATTGCCGAGGATCAAGAGCAAGTCGATAAGGTGCTAGAGGTGCAAGACCGCCTGCATCAATTCGAGCATATGATCTATCTAGATCCGCGCGGGATGCGCAAATACGACCACACCCGCCTGCATGACTATGCCCATGTCCAAGAGCAGGGCCACGCCGCCCGCGACGAGCTGACGCCCGAGCTGCAAGCGCGCCGGGCCAAGCTGAATTACGAAACGGTCTGCGTGATGCTGTATACATCGGGCACCACAGGCAAACCCAAAGGCGTTGTTCTTTCCAACCGCAACATTATTGAATCGGCCAAAAGCAGCGCCGAATTCGATAACTTGGGCCCGGGCGAAGAAGTGCTGGCCTACCTGCCCATGGCGTGGGTGGGCGATTTCATTTTCTCGCTTGGCCAAGCCTATTGGACAGGCTTTTGCGTGAACTGCCCCGAAAGCCCTGAAACCACGCCCTCGGATTTGCGAGAGATTGGGCCGACCTATTATTTCGCCCCGCCACGCGTGTTTGAAACCCAGCTGACCAATGTGATGATCCGCATGGAAGACGCGGGCAAGCTGAAAAAGTGGCTGTTTGACACGTTCATGGCGCAAGCCAAGCGTGTTGGCCCCGATATTTTGGATGGCAAGCCCGTTGGGCTGCTGGACCGCCTGAAATACAAGCTGGGCGACATCTTTATTTACGGGCCGCTGAAAAACACCTTGGGCATGTCAAACGTGCGCGTGGGCTATACCGCGGGCGAGGCAATTGGGCCCGAGATTTTCCAATTCTACCGCTCGATCGGGATCAACCTGAAGCAGCTTTATGGCCAAACCGAGGCGTCGGTGTTTATCACCGTGCAGCCCGATGGCGAGGTGCGCGCCGATACTGTGGGCGTGCCTGCCCCCGGGGTCGAGCTGAAAATCAGCGATACCGGCGAGGTGTATTACCGCAGCCCCGGTGTGTTCGAATATTATTACAAAAACGCCGAAAGCACAGCCGATACCAAAGATGCCGAAGGCTGGGTTGCCACGGGTGACGCTGGATTTATCGAGCCGGACACTGGGCATCTGCGCATTATCGACCGTGCAAAAGACGTGGGCAAAATGGCCGATGGCAGCCTGTTTGCGCCCAAATACGTTGAAAACAAGCTGAAATTCTTCCCCAATATTCTAGAGGCGGTGGTTTTTGGCAACGGGCGCGACAAATGCATGGCCTTCATCAACATCGACATGAGCGCCGTGGGCAATTGGGCCGAACGTAACAATATTGCCTATTCCAGCTATCAGGAACTGGCGGGCCACACCAAAGTATACGCAGCCATTCAGGCCCATGTAGAAGAGGTGAACCGCAGCATTGCCGAAGATGAAATGCTGTCGGGGTGCCAAGTGCACCGCTTCTTGATTTTGCACAAGGAACTGGATGCCGACGATGGTGAAATGACCCGCACACGCAAAGTGCGCCGCCGGATCATCGAAGAGAAATTCGCCGATCTGATCGAGGCGCTTTATGCGGGCAAAACCGAGCAATACACCGAAACAGAGGTGACCTACGAAGACGGTCGCAAGGGTAAAATTTCCGCCACGCTGGAAATTCGCGATGCCGCAATCGCCCCGATCCGTACCCAGAAGGTGGCAGCAGAATGACCCAGACAATGCAAGACGAAGGCTATGTCACAGCAGACGGTCGCAAGATCGGCGGCGTGATGATGGAGATGAAAAACATCACCCTGCGCTTTGGCGGTGTGAAGGCGATTACCGATATTTCCTTTGATATCCGTCAGGGCGAAATTCGCGCCATCATTGGGCCAAACGGTGCCGGCAAATCCTCGATGTTGAACGTGATCTCGGGGTTTTATGTGCCGCAAGAGGGCGAGGTGTTTTTTCACGGCAAAAAACGCCCCCCCATGAAGCCATTCGAAGTGGCGCGCCAAGGTATTGCGCGCACCTTCCAAAACATCGCGCTGTTTGAAGGGATGACCGTTCTAGACAACGTCATGACGGGGCGCCTGAACTATATGCACACCAATATTTTGCAGCAGGCAATTTGGCGGGGCAAAGCCGAACAAGAAGAAAACGAAAACCGCGAAGCGGTGGAAAAGATTATCGATTTCCTTGAAATCCAATCGATCCGCAAAACCCCGGTGGCCCGCCTTCCCTATGGTTTGAAAAAGCGAGTCGAGCTGGCGCGGGCCTTGGCGGCCGAGCCCAAGCTTTTGCTGCTGGACGAGCCGATGGCCGGGATGAACGTTGAAGAAAAAGAGGACATGAGCCGCTTTATTTTGGACGTGAACGACGAATTCGGCACCACCATTGCCCTGATCGAACACGACATGGGCGTGGTGATGGATTTGTCTGACCGGGTGGTTGTGATGGATTACGGCAAGAAAATTGGCGATGGCACCCCAGACGAGGTGCGCAACAACCAAGCGGTGATCGATGCATATCTGGGGGTAAGCCATGACTGATGTTTGCCAAACCCCGCTGATTGCCTTGTTGGCCCTAACCACGCAAAAAGGAGCCTAAGCCATGCCCGATCAACTGATTTTTGCGATGGAAGTCACCCTGAACGGCCTGATGGCCGGGGTGCTGTATGCGCTGGTGGCCTTGGGCTTTGTGCTGATTTACAAAGCGTCGGGCATTTTTAACTATGCTCAGGGTGTGATGGCCCTGTTCGCGGCGCTTACTTTGGTGGGTATCATGGAGGGCCAAGTGCCCTTTAGCCACCTGATCAACGCTATTTTCGGCACAGATCTGCACCATTTCAACTGGTCCGTGCCAGCGCTGGGCGCGATTTTGCTGACCATGGCTGTGATGGTGTTTTTGGCCTGGGCGGTGAACAAGATCATCTTCCGCCATCTGGTAAACCAAGAGCCGATCATCTTGTTCATGGCAACCATCGGGCTGGCCTATTTCATGGAAGGCTTCGGCGACATGATGTGGGGCTCGGACATCAAAAAGCTGGATGTCGGGCTGCCGCAGGGCCTAAACAGCATGATCGACGAAACCACCTATGGCCTGCTGGGCTACGGGTTCTTTATTGATAACCTTGATTTGGTGGCCACGGTCATTGCCATTTTGCTGGTCAGCGTGTTGGTGATGTTTAGCCAATACACCAAGCAGGGCCGCGCCATGCGCGCTGTGGCCGATGACCACCAAGCCGCCTTGTCGGTGGGGGTCAGCCTGAATTTCATCTGGGTTATGGTGTGGTCGCTGGCGGGTTTTGTGGCGCTGGTTGCGGGCATCATGTGGGGCACCAAATCGGGCGTGCAGTTTTCGCTTTCCTTGATCGCACTAAAGGCGTTGCCGGTGTTGATGCTGGGCGGCTTTACCTCGATCCCCGGTGCCATTGTGGGTGGCTTGATTATTGGCGTGGGTGAAAAACTGTTTGAATTCCTGATGGGCCCCATCGTGGGGGGCGCGACAGAAAACTGGTTTGCCTATGTTCTGGCGCTGATATTCTTGGTCTTCCGCCCGCAAGGCCTGTTTGGTGAAAAAATCATCGAGCGGGTGTGACGGCATGCAAAAGGTAATCGCCATATTGAACGTGATTGCCTGGGCTGGGTTCTGGGCATTTGGATACCTGGCGTTGACTGCGGGCAGCGGCAATTCCCAACAAATGGTTATTGCCGCCCTACTGGCCGCCTTGGGCGGGGCAGTGGGGATCTGGGCTTATTTCCAGCTGGTCTGCTGTTGCGAGCGTACAGGCTACGCGGCTGGCCCAAACCGGGCCAATCGCCAACATCTTGAAGACGAATACAACGAGGGGAGCCTCTGATGTTCTATCGTGAAGCGGGCGATTTCAAAACGTCCTACAAGGCCGACAGCCAGACCTTCCCGATCAAATTTGACCGCTATCGCTATTATGTGGTTTTGTTCGTGGCCTTTGCGCTGATCCCGCTGGTGATCAACGATTATTGGGTGAACGCCATTTTCATGCCGTTCCTGATCTATTCGATTGCCGCCATTGGGCTGAATATTTTGGTGGGCTATTGCGGCCAGGTCAGCCTGGGCACTGGCGGCTTTATGGCGGTGGGTGCCTATGCGGTGTATAAGCTGATGACGGCCTTCCCCGAGGTGAATATCGTTTTCCACGTCATTTTGGCCGGTGGCATCACGGCGTTTGTGGGTGTGCTGTTTGGCCTGCCATCGCTGCGCATCAAGGGGTTTTATCTGGCGGTGGCCACGCTGGCTGCGCAGTTCTTTTTGGTGTGGCTGTTCAACCGCGTGCCGTGGTTTTACAACTACTCGGCCTCGGGCCAGATTTCGGCGCCCGAACGCACCGTTTTCGGTGTCGAGGTGACAGGCGCCAACACCGATGCATGGGCCACCTATCTGTTCTGCTTGGTCTTCACGTTCGTTTGTGCCTTGATTGCCCGCAACCTGACGCGTGGTGCGCAGGGGCGCAAATGGATGGCGATCCGCGACATGGATATTGCGGCGGAAATCATCGGTGTGGACCCTTTGAAAGCCAAGCTTAGCGCCTTTGCGGTATCGTCTTTCTTCGTGGGTATTTCTGGCGCGCTGTTCTTTGCCGTCTATCTGGGCGCGGTCGAAGTGGGCGAGGTATTTGGCATCAACAAATCGTTCTTGGTGCTGTTCATGGTCATCATCGGTGGTCTTGGCTCGATCTTTGGCTCGTTCGCGGGCGCGGCGTTTTTGGTGTTGCTGCCCGTGTTTTTGAAAAACGCGCTGGTTGGCGGGCTTGGCTGGCCCACAGATTTGGCCGCACATCTGGAATTCATGATCGTAGGGGCACTGATTATCGTGTTCTTGATCGCGGAACCGCATGGCTTGGCGCAGCTATGGCGCGTTGCGAAAGAAAAATTGCGCCTGTGGCCCTTCCCACACTAAGCTTGTGGGCCGGGCTGGCAGGTGGCCAGCAATGTCTTGCCCCGCGACGTGGGGCAAGGGGAGGAGTTCGGGGGGCACCCCGGAAAAGTAGACATCGGAATAACCAAGGGAGGAAAACCCGATGAAATTGAAACTGATCTCTGCCACTGTGGCTGCGATGATTGCAGCAGCACCGGCCATGGCCGAGCTGACCTTTACAGCGCTGAGCTATCGTACCGGGCCTTATGCCGCAAACGGCATTCCCTTTGCAGATGGCTATCAAGATTATTTCACGCTGCTGAACGAGCGTGATGGTGGCATTGGCGGCGAGCGCGTGAACTTGGTTGAATGCGAAACCGGCTACAACACCGAAAAAGGTGTGGAATGCTACGAATCGACCAAAGGCACCGGCGCATTGGTTTACCAGCCGCTGTCCACTGGCATTACCTACCAGTTGATCCCCAAAGCCACGGCTGATGGTATTCCTGTGCACTCGATGGGCTATGGCCGCACCTCGGCCAAGAACGGCGAAGTGTTCCGCAACATCTTTAACTATCCTGCAAACTACTGGGATGGTGCATCGGTTGCCATCAAGCACCTTTTGGATGTGAACGGCGGCGCGCTGGATGGCAAGAAAATCGCGCTGGTCTATCACAACTCGGCCTATGGCAAAGAGCCGATCCGCACCTTGGAAGAGCTGGCCAAAAAGCACGGCTTCGAGCTGATGCTGCTGCCCGTTGACCACCCCGGCCAAGAGCAGAAATCGCAGTGGCTGCAAATTCGCCGCGAGCGCCCGGATCACGTGCTGATGTGGGGTTGGGGCGTGATGAACCAAGTGGCCATTCAGGAAGCGGTGAACATTCGCTACCCGATGGAAAACTTCATTGGTATCTGGTGGTCGGGTTCGGAAAACGACGTGCTGCCCGCAGGCGATGGCGCCAACGGCTACAAGGCACTGACCTTCCACAACACTGGCAGCAACTTCCCGCTGTTTGAAGACATCCAGAAATATGTTGTTGGCGCTGGCAAAGCTGCCGGTGCAGGCGACCAGATCGGCACCGCGCTGTATAACCGTGGCCTTTACGCCGCGATGCTGGCTGCCGAAGCTGCGAAAACCGCACAAGGCATCCACAACACTGGCCCGCTGACGCCTGCGCAGATGCGTGACGGTATGGAAAACCTTGAGATCACTGAAGAGAAAATGGCGGCTCTGGGTCTGCCCGGCTTTGGCCCGTCGTTCAAGGTAAGCTGCCAAAACCATGGTGGCGACGGCCTGACCGCCGTTGTGCAATGGGATGCTGGCGCCAAGCAGTGGAACAAGATCACCGATTTCATCGCACCTGATGCGGATATCTTGAACCCGCTGGTCGAAGCCGATGCTGCTGCTTATGCGGCAGAATCTGGCATTACGCCCGGCTGTAACTAAGCACTGTTTCACGGGCCGCTTTCGGGCGGCCCGTGACCCAAACCAACGGAGCGCGGATAATGCTGGACGCCGGTGAAGTCACCCAAGAGAACCTGCTAGAAGTTAACAATATCGAGGTGATCTATAACCATGTGATCCTTGTTCTAAAGGGCGTTTCGCTGCGCGTACCCAAGGGCGGAATCACGGCCCTTCTGGGCGGCAACGGTGCAGGTAAAACCACAACGTTGAAAGCCATTTCCAACCTGCTGGCCAGCGAGCGCGGCGAGGTGACCAAGGGCAATATCATTCTGCGTGGCGAACGTATTCAAGATCTGAACCCCGCCGATCTGGTAAAGCGTGGCGTTATTCAGGTGATGGAGGGGCGCCACTGCTTCGAGCATTTGACGGTTGAAGAAAACCTGTTGACTGGCGCCTATACCCGCAATGCCAGCAAAGGCGATATCAACGCCGATCTGGAAATGGTTTACACCTATTTCCCGCGCCTGAAAGAGCGCCGCCGCAGCCAAGCGGGCTATACCTCGGGTGGCGAGCAGCAGATGGTGGCGATTGGCCGTGCCTTGATGAGCCGGCCCGAGACCATCTTGCTGGACGAACCATCGATGGGCCTTGCACCGCAGCTGGTCGAGCAGATCTTCGAGATCGTGAAATCACTGAATGAAAAAGAAGGCCTGACCTTCTTGTTGGCCGAGCAAAACACCAACGTGGCCCTGCGTTATGCGCATTATGGCTATATTTTGGAATCGGGCCGCGTGGTGATGGATGGCCCGGCCAATGAATTGCGCGAAAACCCCGATGTGAAAGAGTTCTATCTGGGGATGTCGGACGAGGGGCGCAAATCGTTCCGCGATGTGCGTTCGTATCGCCGCCGCAAACGTTGGCTTAGCTGATCAGTACCGCACCGCGCGCCAGATCGGCCGCGCACACAGTTTATTAAGTTGCGGCCAAAGCGGCCGCCAGCCGGAGAAATACCGATGGGTCGCTTTTTCGACGATCTGGAAACCCGTACGCCCGAAGCCCGCGCCGCCGATTTGGCCGTGGCCTTGCCGGCACAAATTGCCCGGGCGCAGGCTTTGGCCGGGTATGGCGACAAATTGAACGGGGTTGATGCTGCGGCCGTTACCTCGGTTGCGGCGCTGGCCAGCTTGCCAGTGTTGCGCAAATCAGATTTGGGTGCTGCGCAAACCGCAGGTAACCCCTTTGGTGGCTTAACCACGCGCCCCGCGCATGGCTTTGCCCATGTATTTCAAAGCCCGGGCCCCATTTACGAGCCGGGCGATACCGCCCATGATTGGTGGCGTATGGGCCGGTTTTTGAATGCCTGCGGCATTGGTGCGGGCGATGTGGTGCAAAACTGCTTTGGCTATCATTTGACCCCGGCAGGGATGATCTTTGAATCGGGCGCGCGCGCTGTGGGGGCCGCTGTGCTGCCTGCTGGTACCGGCCAGACCGAACTACAGGTCATTGCTGCGCGCGATGTGGGCACAACCGCCTATGCGGGCACGCCGGATTACCTGAAAATCATCTTGGACAAGGCCGATGAGATGGGTGTGCAGCTGGGCATTACCCGCGCGGCTGTGGGCGGTGGCGCGCTGTTTCCCAGCCTGCGCCAAGAATATGCCGATCGCGGTATTACTTGCCTGCAATGCTATGCCACCGCCGATTTGGGCAATATCGCCTACGAATCCGACGCGATGGAGGGCATGATCGTCGATGAAGGCGTGATCGTTGAAATCGTGACGCCCGGCACGGGTGACCCGGTGGCGCCCGGCCAAGTGGGCGAGGTGGTGGTGACCACGCTGAACCCCGATTACCCTTTGATTCGGTTTGCGACGGGCGATTTGTCTGCGGTGATGGAGGGGGCCAGCCCCTGTGGGCGCACCAACACCCGTATCAAGGGGTGGATGGGCCGTGCAGACCAGACCACCAAGATCAAGGGCATGTTTGTACGCCCCGAACAGGTGGCGCAATTGGTGGCCAAGCACGATGAAATCCTGCGCGCCCGCGTGATTGCTGGGCGCGAGGGGGAAATGGATGTGATGACCGTGCAGATCGAGGCCGACGGCGGCAGCAAAGATGCCTTTGCCGCCAGCGTTGTGGAAGTGCTGAAAATGAAAGGCGCGGTCGAAGTTGTGGCGCCCGGCAGCCTGCCCAATGATGGCAAGGTGATCGAAGACCAGCGCAGCTACGGCTAAGGGTTGCCAAAGCATCTGCGCAAAAGGGGGCTTTGGCCCCCTTTTTTGTGGCTTTTGGCGTGCCTGTGCCTGTGCCCGTACCCGCGCCCATGTGCCAGAGGGCTGGCTGATGGCGCAAAGAAAAAGGCCGCTGATCTTGCGATCAACGGCCCAAATCCATTCTATCCGGAACTTAGCCCTGACGGGCTTTGAACCGGCGCTGCGTCTTGTTGATAACATAGACGCGGCCCTTGCGGCGCACGACGCGGCAGTCGCGGTGACGCTGCTTGAGCGAGCGGAGCGAATTTTTGACCTTCATGGTCTTCTCCTTTCGTCGCGGCGCGGCCTTGCGCCATTGCAGTTGCCCCAATGGGGCGAAAAAATTTATCGTGGTGGGCGGTACAAGGTTCGAACTTGTGACCCCTACGATGTCAACGTAGTGCTCTACCACTGAGCTAACCGCCCGACTTAACGAAACTCAACGCCCCTGAACGAATAGGGGCGCGGAATCCCGCGCCGGTCCGCTGGTCTATAAAAGGAGTCGGACAGGGGATCAAGGGCTTTTGGTAAGCTAATTTATCAGGCTATGGTATACCCGAAACAGGAGTGCGCATGACATATCCCGCCTATCACCTTTTGATGCCCGAAGCACGCGATACCAGCGTGGTTTTTGCATCGCCGCACAGCGGGCGGGCCTATGCGCCTGCTTTCGTGCGCGCCTCGGTGTTGGATGGGCACAGCCTGCGCTCGTCTGAAGATGCGTTTGTAGACCAGCTGTTTTCTGATGCACCACGCCATGGGGCGCCGCTGCTGCTGGCAGGGGTGCCGCGCGCCTATGTTGACCTGAACCGCAGCGCAACCGAGCTGGACCCGGCGCTGATTGATGGGGTGCGCAAACTGGCCCATAACCCACGCATTGCCGCCGGGTTGGGGGTGGTGCCGCGGGTGGTGGCGGGGGGGCGCGCCATTTATCGCGGGAAAATCCCCCTTGCCGTGGCCGAGGCGCGAATCGCGGCATATTGGGCGCCGTATCACGCGCAATTGCGCCAGCTGCTTGATCAGTCTTTGGCGCAGTTTGGGCAGGCGATTTTGATTGATTGTCATTCTATGCCCCGCGAAGCGCTGGATGGTATTTCCCATGTGGGTATGAAACGCCCCGACGTTGTTCTGGGCGACAGGTTTGGCGCATCTGCCGGGGCCGAGGTGGTGGATATTGTTGAATCTGCGCTGGTTTCTGCGGGGCTGCGGGTGGCACGCAACGCCCCCTTTGCAGGGGCTTATATCGCGCAGGCCTATGGCCGCCCGGCGCGTGGGCAGCATGTTGTGCAAATCGAGATAGACCGTTCGCTGTATATGGACGAGGCCGCTATTCGCCCAAATGCTGGTTTTGCCCAGCTGCAAAGCGTTTTGGCCAAGGTTGTGGCCGAGATTGCCGCTTATGGCCGGGCCAGACATGGCCGACAGCTGGCCGCAGAATAACGCCTAGCGCAGCGCCCGGCCTTTCACGATGGCCTCGGTGCCAAACCGTTTGCGAATGTCATCTGCGGCGCGTTCGGCGCGGTGGCGTTTGGCGGCCTGCGGATCCAACAGATCGCCCGATAGATCGGCGCCAGTGGCGGGGCACAGATCTGACAGGCCAACCCCCAGCAGCCGGTATGGCTTGGCTGTGGGAACTTGCACAAATAGGCTGTGGGCTGTGCGATAGATGCGATCGGCCATCTGCGTGGCATCCCGCAGGCTGTGGCGCCGGGTGATCAGTTGGTGATCGGCGCGCTTTAGTTTTAGGGTAATCACCCGCCCTGCCAGATCTTTGGCTTTCGCGCGATCGGCCACTTTTTCAGCCATTCGCCAGATATGGCCATCCAGAATATCGCGGTTTGCGGTATCTTCGTGAAACGTCGTTTCGTTCGATATGCTTTTGATCGGGGCATTACGGGCAACGGGGCGGCTATCTTCGCCGCGCGCCAGATGCCACAGCCGCCCCCCCATGGCGCCAAACCGGGCGGTCAGGTCGGCCTTGTCCCAGCGCAGCAGGTCACGAAAGCTGCGAATGCCGGCCTGTTCCAGCGCCTCTTGGGTGGCACGGCCAACGCCCCAGATCAGGCGCACAGGCTGATCGCGCAAAAAGCTGGCGGTATCGGCGCGGCCAATCACGGAAAACCCATGCGGCTTATCCTGATCCGAGGCAACTTTGGCCAAAAACTTGTTGTGGCTTAACCCGATCGAACCGGTGATGCCCAGCTCTGCCTTCATCCGTTGCACCAAGCGCGCCAACATGACAGCAGGGGGCGCGCCATGCAGGCGTGTGGTGCCGGTCAGATCTAGAAAGGCCTCATCCAGCGAAAGTGGCTCGATTGCGGGGGTGATCTGTTCCATCATCTGACGAATCGCGGTGCTGACCTCGGCGTAAAGCTGCATGCGGGGTTTGATCACCACGGCATCGGGGCACAGGCGCAGGGCCTGAAACATTGGCATGGCCGAGCGGACACCGCGGATGCGCGCAATATAACAGGCGGTGGACACAACACCCCGATCCCCCCCGCCGATGATAACGGGCTTATCGGCCAGTTCCGGGCGGTCACGTTTTTCGACCGAGGCGTAAAAGGCATCGCAATCCATATGGGCGATGGACAGATCGAACAATTCGGGGTGGCTGGTGATGCGCGGGCTGCGGCATGCCGGACAGCGGCTGCCGGTGTCAAACTGTGTCAGGCAGGCGCGGCAAAGCGTGGGCATGGGCAAGCTTTCAAAGCAACGCCGCCATTATACCGCGCCTTGGCCCCGGCCTGCCAGCCCCCAGTTCAGCGGCCCGAGGCCAATTCATCCAAAATGGCCTGCGCCGCAGCGCGCGGATCTTGTGCCTGCCAAATTGGCCGGCCCACGACGATATGATCTACCCCATCACGCAGGGCTTGTGCCGGGGTTGCAACGCGTTTTTGATCGCCCAATGCGGCCCCTGCGGGGCGCACGCCGGGTGTAACAATCAACCGGCCCTTGGCCTGTGGCAAGGCGCGGATCATGGCGGCCTCTTGTGGGCTGGCAATCACACCATCTGCCCCAGCCTCGAAGGCGCGCGCGGCGCGTTCTGCCACCAGTTCGGCCACATCGCCCGGTTTGATCAGGCTGGCATCCAGATCGGCGCGATCCAGCGAGGTAAGGATGGTAACGGCCAAGATTTTCAGGTCTTTGCCTGCAGCCCCTTCTTTGGCGGCGCGCACCACGTGCGGGTCACCGTGGACGGTTAGAAAATCTAGATCAAACTGCGCAAGCCCCCGCACCGCTGCCTCGACCGTGGCGCCGATGTCGAACAGTTTCATATCCAAAAAGATGCGCTTGCCATGCTCTTGCTTCAGCTCGTTGGCCGCAGCCAGCCCGCCGCCCGTCAGCATGCCAAGCCCTATCTTGTAAAACGATACGGCATCACCCAGCCGCTGGGCCAGTGCCAGCGCTTGCAGCGCATTGGGAACATCGAGGGCCACGATCAGGCGATCATCTGTCATGCTATGTCCTTTCTGGTTTCGCCCCTTGTTGTGGCAAAGCGCGCGCAGGTCAAGCAGGCAGGCATGCCGCATGGGGCGGAAAACTGCGCCACGGCCCTTGAACTGGGGTGTCATCGCCCACATTTTTAACCCGAGGCCCGGAACGGGGTGCGCCGCCAAGCGGGCACTGCCAAAGCGGGTGCTTTGTAAAAGGAGAGAGCCCATGGACTTGTCCAAGTTCACGGAACGGTCGCGCGGTTTTGTTCAGGCCGCCCAGACCATCGCAATGCGCGAAAACCACCAGCGATTGGTGCCCGAACACCTGTTAAAAGCCATGATGGATGACCCCGAGGGGCTGGCCAGCAACCTGATCAAACGCGCCGGCGGCGCGCCCGAGCAGGTAAGCGATGCCTTGGCCCAAGCCATGGCACGCCTGCCCAAGGTTACGGGCGATGGCGCGCAGGTATATACAGATAATGCCTTTGTGCGCGTGTTGGACGAGGCCGAGAAAGTGGCCAGCAAGGCCGGCGACAGCTTTGTTCCGGTCGAGCGTATGCTTATGGCCATGGCGCTGGTGCCCTCAAAGGCCAAAGACGCGCTGAGCGCGGGCAAGGTCACGGCGCAGGGGCTGAATGGGGCGATCAACGATATCCGCAAAGGCCGCACCGCCGACAGCGCCAGTGCCGAAGATGGCTATGACGCCCTAAAGAAATATGCCCGCGACCTGACCGAAGCCGCGCGCGAGGGCAAGATCGACCCGATCATTGGCCGCGACGAGGAAATCCGCCGCTCGATGCAGGTGCTTAGCCGCCGCACCAAGAATAACCCGGTGCTGATTGGCGAACCGGGCGTTGGCAAAACCGCCATCGCCGAAGGTTTGGCGCTGCGCATTGTCAATGGCGATGTGCCGGAATCCTTGCAAAACAAACGCTTGATGGCGCTGGATATGGGCGCGCTGATTGCCGGTGCGAAATATCGCGGTGAATTTGAAGAGCGGCTGAAAGCCATCTTGAAAGAGATCGAGGCAGCGGCGGGCGAGATCATTTTGTTCATCGATGAAATGCACACCCTTGTGGGGGCGGGCAAATCTGATGGCGCGATGGACGCCGCCAACCTGATCAAACCGGCGCTGGCGCGGGGCGAGCTGCATTGCGTGGGCGCCACCACCTTGGATGAATACCGCAAGTATGTGGAAAAAGACGCGGCCCTTGCGCGGCGGTTCCAGCCTGTGATGGTGGCCGAACCCACCGTCGAAGACACGGTTTCCATTTTGCGTGGCATCAAGGAAAAATACGAGCTGCACCATGGTGTGCGCATCTCGGATTCGGCGCTGGTGGCGGCGGCCACGCTCAGCCACCGCTATATCACCGATCGGTTCTTGCCGGATAAGGCCATCGACCTTGTCGACGAGGCCGCCAGCCGCCTGCGCATGGAGGTAGACAGCAAACCCGAAGAGCTGGATGCGCTGGACCGCCAAATGCTGCAGATGCAGATCGAGGTTGAAGCGCTGAAGCTGGAAGACGATGCCGCCTCGAAAGACCGGCTGCAAAAGCTGGAACGCGAATTGGCCGATATCAAAGAACGGTCTGCCGAGATGACCGCGAAATGGCAGGCCGAGCGCGACAAGCTGGCCGGCGCACGCGAGCTGAAAGAGCAGCTAGATCGCGCCCGCGCCGATCTGGAAATTGCCAAGCGCGAGGGGAATTTGGCCCGCGCGGGCGAGCTGTCTTACGGGATTATCCCGCAGATCGAGCGGCAGCTGGCCGATGCCGAAGGCGCCGAGGCGGACATGATGGTGCAAGAGGCCGTGCGCCCCGAGCAGATTGCCCAAGTGGTCGAACGCTGGACCGGCATCCCCACCACCAAAATGCTAGAGGGCGAGCGCGAAAAGCTGCTGCGCATGGAAGATGGGCTGCACAAGCGGGTGATCGGCCAAAACGCGGCGGTGCATGCCGTGGCCAATGCGGTGCGCCGCGCGCGCGCCGGGCTGAACGACGAGAACCGGCCGCTGGGCTCGTTCTTGTTCTTGGGTCCAACGGGCGTGGGTAAAACCGAACTGACCAAAGCCGTGGCCGAGTTTTTGTTTGATGATGACAATGCGATGGTGCGCATCGATATGTCTGAATTCATGGAAAAACACGCCGTGTCGCGGTTGATCGGGGCGCCCCCTGGCTATGTTGGCTACGACGAGGGCGGGGTGCTGACCGAAGCGGTGCGCCGCCGCCCCTATCAGGTGGTGCTGTTTGACGAGGTGGAAAAGGCCCACCCCGATGTGTTCAACGTGCTGCTGCAGGTGCTGGATGATGGCGTGCTGACCGATGGGCAGGGCCGCACGGTGGATTTCAAACAAACGCTGATCGTGTTGACATCGAACCTTGGGGCGCAGGCGCTAAGCCAGCTGCCCGAAGGCGCCGATGCCGGCAGCGCCAAGCGCGATGTGATGGATGCGGTGCGGGCCCATTTCCGCCCCGAATTCCTGAACCGTCTGGATGAAACCATCATCTTCGATCGCTTGGCCCGCGCCGATATGGGCGGCATTGTCGATATCCAGCTGGCGCGGCTGCAAAAGCGGCTGTCGGGGCGCAACATTACGCTGGTGGTCGATGCCGAGGCCCGCAAATGGCTGGCCGACGAAGGCTATGACCCGGTGTTTGGCGCCCGCCCCCTGAAACGCGTGATCCAACGCACGGTCCAAGACCCGCTGGCCGAAATGCTGCTGGCAGGCGACATCCGCGAGGGCGCCACACTGCCCATATCAGCGGGCAGCGACGGGCTGGTGATTGGCGACAAACTGGCCGCCACCAACCGCCCCAAACCCACCGACGCGGTGGTGCACTAACACCCCAACAGGCGGCCCCAAAGGCCGCCTGTTTTGCCCATGGCACCTGCAAACGCACTAGTGGCACCAGTTTGGACGACCTGCCGCAAATAACGCCAGCCACCCCAAGCCCGACATTCACGCCACAAGACATGCACCCACCCCCAGCCCATAGCGGCCACCTTGGGGCAGATTTGGTTGGGGTAGGGAGGGGAGCAAAACTACCTTCCGTGCAACATGCAGCGAAAGACAGCGTCGAGCCCAAAGTGAAGGATGCCGCAGTCTGCCCGAATGCCAGTTATGCGCAGGAAGCGGAGTTTGCAAAGTCGGGTCCACAGATGAGGTTGCTAGTGGTATGCCGGTCCATTGGGGACATTGAACCGGCCATGCCATCGCCGCGGTGCGGCCCGTCAAAGCCGCCATTCGCTGCGAGCGCAAAACCCAAGCCGGGGGCAACTCACAGATCGCGGACAAACCGGACTTGTCCAGGTGCCGCGCATGCTAACGCGGCATTCGCTCGCGAGTCGTTTTTTCCTTTCTTTTGCGGCGCAGCGTGCGTCGCCAATCCGGTTATTCGTTGGACGGGATATTGCGAGAACCGATTGTGTTGCAAAACTCCAGTTTTGGGTTTGACTTGCGAAATTCTTCGTCCGACATGCCGATAATCCTTAACGCGTGGGGTTCGGCCAGATTGGAGTTTCGCCTTTCATTTGCCCGCTCCATGCGCCCTGCAAACGTTCTCATCCGTGGCGAATTCCTCAGCACCGATCAAGCCGCGTGTCGCCGGTGAAAGCGGTCGATCTCCTGGCTTCTCAACCTATGCGCCGGCGCCCCGCTCAAC
>Ga0181607_10002168_pt1 | contig 17380 bp, 10 predicted proteins | sample 041ome_9_FD_132420 | JGI IMG/M metagenome (GOLD analysis project Ga0181607, IMG submission 132420) | Coastal salt marsh microbial communities from the Groves Creek Marsh, Skidaway Island, Georgia - 041413US metaG (megahit assembly) | ecosystem: Environmental > Aquatic > Marine > Intertidal zone...
AGAAGAAGAAGAAGAAGAAGAAGAAGAAGAAGAAGAAGGAGGATGATGGCGATGGTATTCGTGACTTTGATGACGACGATGATGATGAGAACAACAACAGCAACAACAACGACAGCGTTTGCCGGAGAGGAGGACGTTCTTCTCCTCGGGAAAAAGTTTGAACTCTCGTGCGCGATGGAAGATTACGAGGTTGCGACGAAGCTGGCGAATAAACTCAGCGAGGAAATATTAACAGCGCGGTACCGGGGAAGAGGAAGTGATTACGTCGTTCGCGCGCCTCGCGAGAGCGGGAAACTGCGGTTTACGCACGATACTTCTTCGTATCACTCGGAAGATATCGAAGGAGAAGGAGGAGAAGAAGAAGAAGAACAAGAAGAGTTGAGTTTGATGCAACGCACGGCGAACACGGGTAACCCAGGAGTCATGTATGCGAGAGTCGAGAACGTGAACGTGAATAATCAGAATTGGCCGTACTTTCAGTTGGGCAGAAGAGATGCGACGGTAAATATAATGTGTGCGCCGCCGTCGGCGGCGAAGTACTATTCGTACGTGACGTACGTCTGGAGGAAAACGTTCGGAGCGCTGGGTTTGCGTTCGCTGAGACAAACTGTTTCAGCGCAAGCGAGTTCGTCTCCCGTAAATAATATGAACGTTCGAGGTTCGCGAGCGTTTCGTCGAGCTTTGATTATCATCAGCACGAGTTCTTCGAAGACGTTTCGTGATTTAAAAGAGGCGCTTGAGAAAGCAGGCATCGAATCGACATCCATTGAACTCGAAGCGCTTCGATACGACGAGTTGAATTTTCTTCCATCCATAATCGCAGATGATTTGACGACGAGCTTTCGAGTCGGCATTTGGCCGCTGAAAGGCGCCGAGGCGCTCGGCGCGTACGCCAGATACGAATGGCCGGCGATGATCGTTCGCGGTCGCGAGCCGGCGTCGAACAGTGGTAATGCTCTTCTGAATTTATTATCCTTAGCGACAATATCGCCGACGACGAGAGAACATGAAAGCAGTAGCATCGCTGAACGTGAACAACCAGACTATTTTTACTCCAAAGAAGATCTGCCGATGCGCGGGCCAAACGATGCTTTATCGTCGCAAATAAAGATCCATCGCGCCATAAAGCAGCCTACGACGTTGGACGCTGCCGCCGATGACTTCCAAACAAAACTTACGAACGCATTCGGTACCGCGGTACAGCGCTTCTCTTTGGAAAGAGTAGATGTTGATAATGGCGCTCAATGCTTGTCTGATCCTTCTTATCAGCCATTTGCCCTCCCCGGCGTTAATGTTCGCTCGGGCTGTTTTGGTTCAACATCCGACGCCGCGTACAGCCTGAGTGAAAAACTGGTAAATAATTTAGGCGAGCTCTCGGAAGGAAACATCGTCGACGATACCAGCGCGTTAACTGAGCAATCGCGAGACTTCATCATCTTCGTGTTTGGTGAAAATGCGGTAAATGACGGAAGAGCAACGTTTTTTAACGTCGCCGCGTACACCACCGGTAATCCGGTCTCTAGCCGAAGATCTGCGCGATACGTCTCCATCGTTGCCTCGTTAGACGACCGCTCTTTCAGCAACAGCGCTTCATCTCCTCAATATTACTCCGCCGCGTTCGCGACGTCCGAACGAGCGTGCTCAAAACTAAAAACCGCATCTTCTTTGATGACGGCGACGACGATAAAGTCGCCGTGCGCGGTCATGCTCGAGAGAAACTTTGGAAACGTCTTCTTGATAGAACGAGTGTATTTGGATCCAAAAAGAGCTGCGGCGCCGATACACGTCGCGAAGACCCACGTGTTTGTCGTTAGGCTGTGAGTGTAGGGTGGTTAAGCGCATGTATCGGGTATTTTTCAATTTTTTTCAATAAGATTTTACTAATATGAGAAGAGTGCGAATGAATGAAGCACACGCAATTCTGCTCTACTCGTACTTTTCCTCACAAAATTATGTCAAACGAGCTTCGTCGTTGCGTTATTTGCGCGAAACCAAACTCAAATTACAAGTGCCCTCGGTGTCGACAGCCGTACTGTTCCGCGGATTGCAACAAGAAACACAAAGAAGCAACGATCGATACGAACAAAAGAGGAGAAGAGGAAGGATTACGATCTCTCTCTTCTGCTCCTCCTTTCGCGTGCGTCGCCGTTCCATCTGAACGCGAGGAAGAGGAACGGAACGAAAATTCGAAAGAAGAAGAATCGATTCCTTCGTCGTCGACTTTGGAGAAACCGAAAAGGCGATTCGAAACCGATTACGAGGACATCCATCGACACCGCTTGAGACGAGAACACTTCGAACGGTTGGCGTTGAACTTACCTTTGCTCGAAAAATTACGAAGCGAAAGATTGTTGGAAACGTTGAGGCAGATTGACAACAGCAGCGAAGACGGAAAAGGAGAAGGAGAAGGAGGAGAAAGCGCTTTGGAAAACGCGTTGAAGAATTCAGATTTTCGTCAGTTCGCGGAGGACGTTTTAGATACGATTACTTCGAAGGAGGAGGAGGACTAAACGTCGTCATCGACATCATGAGTTCCTCTTCCTCGAACACCAATAATAACAGCATCAACAACAGTAACGCGGGGAAAATGTTTAGCGGTCTAAACTGGAAGCAGAAAGCGGAGGAGTTCAAAAAACGCGCAAAGGAAAAAGTCGAAATGGTGAAGGACAAAATCGAAGAACAAAAACGAGACGCAAGTTCGCCAATTGGGAAGTTGGCGAATCGAATGAGCCTGCAGCATCATCAGAGCGATGCGAGCAGTAGTCTCAATAGCACCACATCTAGCAGGAGTAGTCGTCAGCAACAACAAGCGGTGGCGGCAGAATCATCGTCATCTGCCTGTGGTGAGTTAGTTAATAGAATGGACAGTTTGGAGCTGAACGTGACGTCGATGAACGCTGAGCAAGCCGCGAAAGAAGTAGACAAATTACATCCTGGATTTTTCGAGCCGTATCGTAAGGATGAAGATGAAGATGAGATGAATAGAAGCGAAGAGAGGATAAATTCGTCGACGGATCCATCGTCATCGAACAACAACAACAACAACAACAACAACAACAACAACAACAACGACTCCTCTAAATTTGATGCTTTGAGAGAGTCTTTGAAAGAGATTCCGCGTGATTTTTTGCCGAAGGATCTCCGCCGCGAAGAGGAGCGACTTATGGCAATTGTAGAATCCGTACAAACTAGAATAAATGGGGAAATATATAAGAAACGAAACGAAGTCGGTCATGCGTCGCAAAAAATATTGGACATACAAAACTCTTTGACAAAAGCAAACGTGGTGCTTAAAAATGGACGACGCGCCTTAGAAAGATCGCAGCACGCCGTCGACATAAAAATTAGAGCGGTGCACACGAACAAAAGGAAAGAAAATATGGTTCGTGTTTTACGCATCGTAGAAGAGTTACGGAGATGTAGCGAGCGTGAAATCTCAATTCGAGAGAAGATTGAAATGGGTGATATTTCGGCAGCTATCGTAGAATACGGCGAGGCGAAGAATGCGTTAGAAGCACTCAGTGAATTGGACTGTACAAAGCAAGCGTTTGAAGACTTAAGCCTGTTAAAGTTTGAAGTCGAGCGCGGTACCAGGGATGCTTTTGTGCATGCGTTCTCAACCGACGAAGATGGAGACTCGTTGTACGAAAGAGCGTTCCAAGGTGCGCTCGCTTTAGGGCACGAACGCGCCGCAGAGCTGAGCGCAGAATGTTTCGCAACTGCTAGAGATTCGCTACTCGTGCAATCTCAAGTTGAAGATCCAATAGGTGGCGTTTCGAAAGCCGCACATCTGTTGTTTAAGCGTTTGCATTTTGCAAAGGCGTACCATGAGAAGAAAATCGCCATAGCAAACAAGAACGACGCGTTTGAAACTCTTCTAGCAGATTCTCTTGCAAAGTCGAATTTGGAAGCAAGAACCACAGATACTGCTTATCATGCGCTGAATGCGCTTGAAATAGCTATTCGAACGGATTCTGGACGACAAAATAGAAGCGAAACCTTTAGCGCAGACCCGAACGTTGCGAGAATGACTTTACGAAAATGCCGTTTGTTTGCCGACATGTGCGAAAAGTTTGCTGGAGCCGAAACCGTCTCCTCGCGAACGAAAAGCTTGATTGACTGTGCAATTGACGTTTTATCCGATGCACAGAGAAAACCGAGACTCGCCGAGTTGAAATTAGCGTTCGAGCGAGAGACGTGGACTAAATTATCGAGCGATCTTGCGAAGAAAGCGAGAGCCGAGGCGAGAATGGCTTCGTCCATTGAAGAGCGAGTAGTTAATACGAATGCTTTGATCATCAATGGCGATGATATCGACCATCTTACTAAAGATGAAGGGATGAGAGCGATAGATTGGGTCAAGCGGCGCGAACATCCGTTTGCTGGTGAACGCTTTGTTGGGAGCGACGATGCGGTCTTGAAAATGACAACGAACGAAGAAAATCTACTGCTTTCGCCGCAGGAATCGTCTAAGATGATGAATGATAGCAACGGTAATCAAGTGAGCGCGGTTGCAGCCATGGCAAAGCTGAGTAGTAATGGGGCTGAATTGAACAGCGCAGAGTACGCAAAGGAAGAAGACGTGTCGACGAGTAAAACGGTCACGACTTCTACTGCATACTTACTCGAGAGCGTTTGTGTCTTTGCCTCGCTCGCCGCGGAGTCGCCGACAATGAGCGCGCATAGCAAATGCAGAAGTAAACTCAAAGCTTTCGATGCGTGCAGAGAAATGTTTGAGCTCGCGTTATTTAACGTGTTTGTTTCTTTCGGTAACTCTAGATTGCTCGCACATACGAACGATCAGCCTTTTGATGATCATAACAAGGACGCGTTGACAAACAGGTTGAAACAAACGCTCACGAAATTAGCATCACGAGGAGGTTTGTTTGCTTTGAAACCACCACCACCGATTACACAGCAGCAACCGCATACTCCTGGCGGTGGTGACAACGCTACATTTATTGCTACGACACCAGCGACAAATCTAAACGGTGCCGCGATGCCATTAGCTTCATCGGCTGCGGCAGCATCTTCGACTACAACACCTGTCGTCTCAAAACTTGGCGCAACCTTCAAAAAACGTTCCCAAAATGCACGCTCGCAAATCGCTAGTTCTGGAAACATGTTTGGACTGAGAGAGCGCGTAGTCGCATTGGAGTCTTTGGCGTGTGTGGCTTCAATATACGAGGAATTGAAACCAACTTTTGAGCGTTGGGTGGGGGAAGATTCATCCTCTGTCGTCGAGAAGTTCTTCACGAAAGTTGTGCACGCGGTGGACGATTTGCGCGAACATGTGTTGAGTAGAGTTGCAGAGTTATTGCTCGACCTTTCGTGGTTACCAGATGAGATCGGCGATTCGGATTTCAAAATCACAGATATGCAGTCTATGAAAAAAGCTGCGCTCGGAAAGTACAATCAGAAAGAAATGCCATCGGTATTGTCGGCATCGGAATGGACAACACAACTCGGACAATTGTTGGCCCAGTTTGCGACAAAACTTCGCGTCTCAGAAGTGACCGCGGTAAACGGAAAAGTCTTGTGGGAACTCGGCGCGCAACTCGTTTCCAATGCTATCGTTAGGGGATTTGCGAAAGTGAAAAAATGCAGCATCGATGGACGGGCCGTTATGCAAATGGACGTTCAGACGGTGCAGCAACACTTTCAGACATACTACCCGTTCAAGAACGCGGTTCCTTCTTCTTCCGCTTCTGCTTCTTCTGCACCTCCCCCTCCGCAGCCACCACCGTTGAATTTAGACTTCAGGTATGTTGAAACGTATATTAAAGCGTTTTATACCCCAGAATCAGAGCTTGTTAGATGGACCATGATCCATCCGGAGTATACGAGTGAACAGAAATTGGTTTTGGTATCGCACGTTGCGCACGCATTCAAATGGTCATCGAAACAAAAATCGGATTGTTTATTAGAAATTCAGAATTCAGATTTAGTGTAAAAGTATATATTGTTGTATAGAGTATAAAATAACAATGCGTAGAAAGTAATAGTATGGTACCACACTACTCTTTTCTGTTTATTCGTCGTCGTCGTCATCGTCGTCGTCGTCGTCGTTGATAGCTTTCGTGTCGTCCGAACCGTCGTCTTTCACCCATTCACCGCCTTCCGAAACTTTCCAAACCTCTTTACTCGCCACGTACTCGACTTTACTAAATTTGACCGCTTGGCCAAGCTTGTCCCCGTCTCGATCGACTAATGTCCACAGCGTCGCGTCTTTCACCACGAACTCTTTCCCGCTCTTCGATTTTCGAACGCCGTTGTAATTATAAACAACCCCTTTTTCTAAAGCTTCGTCCAGCAACTGTCTCCTCTCTTTTTGTATCTCATCATCCTCGTCATCCGCGCTCTTCGTGCTCGGCATGCCGACAAAATCATCCCATTCAAACTCCCACAAGTTCAGCGCCGCTTTATTCGCGTAATTGAACGTATCCGTCTCGTCGTGAGAGCAGCACACGAATGGCGCGTAAAACAGCGCTCTGACCGCTTCCGTGACCGGTACTTTCTGGTCTCCTAAAAGTTGCAAATCTGTTCTTTGTTTGTACGTGGACGCTAACGTCATCGATTGAAAGAACACGTCTTTGTCGTCCAAAATTCGTTGGTTCGGGTCGTCGCCGTTACCCGAGGAAGAAGCCTCGACGACGTCGTCGTCGTCGTCGTCTTCATCTCCTCCTCTCGCTTCTTCGTCGTCGTCGCCTTCCCTATTCGCGAACGACGGTCTCGACTTCATCTCTTGCTTCCTCGCCGCCGCGCGTTCTTTCTTCCTTTTATCTTTCTTCGCGTTTAAGACGATTGAGGTGCCTCTTCTTCCTCCTCTTTGTTGCCCTTCTTCGACGCCGCGTTGGTGAGGAAAGGATGGCGCGAACGCTCGCGGAGTGATCGACGCGAAGCTGGCAAACATTCTTTTTTCTTATCTGGTTCGTTGCTGTGTCGTCAAACAAAAAATGTAGGAAAAGTTAGGTATAAATACAAGTAAGCGTAGGGGTACACGTGCATATTCTGAAACCGTCGTCCATCATTCATCGTCATCATCAATATCTTTCATTTCACGGTTGCGGATTAGCGAGCAAAGCATCCACGGTGGCGATGTCGATGGCGGGAGGCGCGATGCCTTTACTCATGTCGTACCCTTTTCTTCTCTCTCTGTCCGTCGGCTCGGAAACGGTTTGCTCGCCCACGATTGGAACGGTTTTACACACCACGGATAACACGGAGATATCTCGAACGCTTGACGATGGGTTTTCGGCGCATCGAACTAAAATTTGCGCCAAGTTTAACCTTTTCGTGTAGCCTTGTTGACTGTCGCCTTGGAAGACGTACAAGTCTTGGAATTTCACGTCGTACATGTTGTCCACGAGTCGAGCGGACAAGTCAGCGAGGAGCAAAGGTCCGTTACCTCTCAACTCTCCCGATCTCACGACGGTGACGTTTTCGGGGCCAAAAATCTCTTTCGCTCTTTGTTCGCTTTCCTCATAGCCATCCAAAGTCCCAATAGTAGGTTCCCCGATCGCGTTTCCAATCGGTAACGCGATCTGTCCAATTTGCACGGTTTCTCTTTGTTGATACGGTTCGTTTTGCGTCTTGAACGGCGCTTTCGATTTTCGATTGATCCCAACTCTGGAAAGTAAAACGCACTTATCTCCATCCCCGCTATTATTACTATTATTCACGATATTCAAAGCCTTTAAATCTTTCATCGCTTTCATCTGTTTAGCCCCGGACTCGTGGCAGAAAATATACGTCGTGCTCGTGGTGGTAGCGTTCTCGTCGTTTTTACTCGACGTAGATATTTTGGCAAACTGTTCCTTGGTGCAATAAAATCGCTTCTCGAACGTTGCGTCGTCCATCCCTTGCGTCATTTCTTCGGCATTTTCCATCTTCTCTCCAAACACCACGGAAACATCGCGGTTTCCTCCTCTTCCGGCGGAGAGACCCATGGCGAGTTTCCCGGTCGATGTCTCCTGACCGATTAAAGCGATTTTGTTGTTGTTACTGGTCACCGAAGAAGAGGCCATCGTCGTCGTCGTCGCCGATCGAGATCGAGAGATTCTCTCATTCAAACGCGATCGCTTCTTCTTCAAAGAAGAAGAAGAACGCGAAGAAGCTGAGATCTTCCGTAGTTGTTGTTGAGCGGCGGTGGGAAACGATGACGACATGTGGTCGTCGTGCAAATATATATATCTTAAAATTTGCGAAGGATTAGTGTGGTAAAAACGTAAGTGTGTTTTTCGCTTACTACTCGTACTACTCACAAAGACCTCGCGAACGACGACGAGAAAGACGAAAAAGACGACGACGCGATGTGTTGGGTTGCGTACTCCTCTCCGTAAAAAAAAAATGGAACCATCTCCGAAACAAACAAAACAAAAAAAATTTCCCGGAACGTCGTCGTCTTTTTCTTTTTCGTCGTCGTCGTCGGTAATTCTCTCTCTCATTCACTCAAAAAATGCCCTCACACTTTTCGCGCAAGTGCTTTTATATCGCTCATATAATAACTTTCTCGTTAAAACCGCGCTCTGAGAAGGAGGTCGCCTGTGGCACTTTACACGCGCACTAAATCTCTCTCTTCTGTCTCTTTTTCGTTGAAACCGAATAAGGAAAGAAGAAGAAGAGAAATTAAAAGGAGGAGGAAGCAGCGGCGCGAGAAGAAGGCACAACAAACTTTTAACACAGAAAAAATGACGACGGACAGGAAGTGCGTTTTATCACGTCATCGTCTGGTTTTTGAACACATCGCGCGCTCGTCCTTCGTTTCTGCCGTTAGCAGCGACTCTTTGTCTCTTCTGTTTCCTTCTTCTCTGACGATTCATCGTTGTTGCGATTATCGCCGTCGTTCTCGAAGAAAGGAAAAGGATTTTTGTACGAGACGAGAGTGTTTGTTGGTTGCCGCCTCTTTCTTTTTTGAACACACCGCCGCGCGCGCGCCGATTCTTCTCTCTTTTGCGTTCATTTCTAGACGCTGACCAATCTCTTTCGTTTACTACTACCACTACTCGCGCGCGTGCGTGTGCGCGTAAATCAGCAGACACCACTACAAAGGCTCGCGAATGGTGTCTCTCGGCAGAGTCGTCTCGGCGCCGAAACCAATAAATTTACCCTCGCAACGTTTCGAACACGATCCAACCTCGAGTTTAATGAACGATCCTTCGATAAAGTTGGTCAATCGAGGTCCACCGTCAACGACGACGACGACGACAACTGGAGGAGGAGGAGATTCATCTTCCTTGGATAATAACGGTAATAATACTAATAATGCCAACAAAAACAACATTAAAAACGGAGAGAAAGAACAACACAGTTTGCCGGAGCGAGCGAGTTGGGGGAAGAGTTGGGGCAGCAGAGACGGTGACGGGGAACTCGGGAATAGTTGGAACAATAATCGCGAGAATAATAATTATAGAAACGGAGGAGGGTCTTCCAACGGAAGTAGTTATCATCAGAACGGCAGCTTCGGCGGCGCTGGCAGTAAAGCAGACACGTCTGACGATTGGCGACGACGCGATTTCAACAGTCAAGGAGGAGCGCCGCAGCCAGGACCGGTGCCACAGTGGGCGACGAAATCGAACGAAAACAACAACACGACGACCGCTAACGGAGGATCGCGAGTGAGACCTGAGATTCAACACGAAGTTGCGGGAGCGATTGCGAATTTGCACATTCCACAAGGCGATTGGGGAGAGGACGATCAAATGGACTTTTCGGACCCACCGCCTGGTGGATTCCAAACGACAAAAGCGAGGACCAGAGGCTCCGGGAGCAGCATGGATGTAGATGAATCCTCGGACACGAGGAGAAACTCCAATCAAAGAATGCCGGAAGCGAAAAACGTGAAAATTTTACAAAAACCGAAGAAAAAAGAAGAAAAAGAAGTGATATTTTCGTCCGCAAACTTGCCGGAAAGTTTGCGGGTGTTGAAGCGACAACCAGGAGAAGAGAAGAAGTTGTGGACTCCGCCGGGTGAAAAAGCTACAACGACGGCGACGACGAGCGCGTCATCGCCGCCGAAATCGTCCGCGCCGGCATTCGCTGCTGGAACGACAATCATCAGTGGTGCGTCCACGCCTACTTCGACTCCACCATCGAAGTCGAGACCACCACACCATCCTAACACCAACGGAGATTACGCACATCTTCAAGGCACGTCTCTCTTTCACGCCTCGACGCCGCCGGCAACACCTCCTCCACCCCCGGGAGCACCACCGCCACCGCCGGGCGCACCACCACCGACACCACCTGGTCCACCCGCGCCTTTGCCGCCAACACCACCACCAGGCATGAAGCCACCGCTTTCCCCGTACAGCGCGTCCGGATTGACTTCATCTGGATCAAACGGATCACTGCAGCATCCGCCAACGCCGCCAGGACCTCCTCCAGTAGATGTTGCGCACAGATCACCGCGTGGCGTTTCTCCGATGCGTCAACCGCCGAGTCCACCGCCAGGTGTGCCGCCGCCGCCGCCGCCGGGCGCACCGCCTGGTGTTGGGATGCTCCCTGGTAAGAAAAATGGCAACTCTCCGTCATCCGCTTCAAAAAAGGCATCCATGAAGAAAAAGAAAGGTCAGATAGAAAAGGCAGGAGGGACGACGACGGAAGGATCACCGGATACGAGTGGTGACGAATTGCAGCAGCGAGCGAATAAGAAAACAAATAAGAAAACGAATAAGCAACAAAACAAGAAGAAATCAGGTGGTAACGCTCCAAATCCTCCATCCGTGATGCCTCCGCTCCCTCCAGGACCGCCTCCAGTAGAAGCGAGAAAATCTTCTGCGACTAAGCGAGGCGCCGCAAAGCATAACAACGTAAAGCCGGGATCATCAGGAACGTTACGAAGGAATAAGAAAGGAGGTGAAGGCTCTATAAGCAGCAAAGACTCGGAGGACGGATCGAAGTTTGAAGACTGTGAAGAAGAAGCAGAACCGAAAGAAGTGGAAACGCCATCAAAAAGAGGCGGAATCCTCGGCTGGTTTGGGTTTTAATGAGTGAGGAAGGTAGTGAGAGATTCTTCTATTCACTGAATAACCTGATCTAATAACGTTAATTTTTTTGTGAAATAAACGCGTGTAAAGTACAAAGTCACATTGATTCTAACCCCCATACTAAATTCTAAAAAACATCACAGCTTATAGCGCCCGGCGCCAGCTCCACCCGGTAAAGCCTGTTTTGATACCACCTCTTCTATTTGTTTCTTAACGTGATTCTTCGCCGCAGTCACGCATCTCTCGGTTGGACCTTCAATTAATAAATACAATCGCCGTTCGCCCATTGGAATGGCTCTCCCAGGCGGGTAATACGTGCCCTTGACAGTCACCACTGCGCCGGTGAAATCATTGATCTGTTGGAGTTGGTCTTTATGCGTAACTTTCCACCTGGCGTATTGCGGGAAATCGTTGATTTCGAGCTCGGATTCGAAGTGACTCTGACCTGCAGAAGTAATCACTCCGCCTGTAGACATCTTATGCTGCGCGTTCAAAGCCGCCGCGAAAGCAGCAGCCTTGGCTGCTCCGGCTGAAGCACCGTGCGCTAATGCTGTATTTTGCGCGAGCATGATTGCATTTTGCGCCGCAGAAGACGACATGAACGCAGCAGCAGAATTGGCGACGTGACCAGCTTTTGCAGCTTGGTCTCTGAGAATAGTCGGGTCATTCGTTGGAGGATTATAATTCGACGAAGACGTTTTTCCCAAGGACGAAGCAATTTTTCCAGCGGCAGCTTTTGCCGCCGCGACGAGTGCACTTGCCTTCTGCGCTTCGGCATCTGCCGTAGACGTCGGAGCATTCAAACCTCCCTTCTTGGACATTTCTTTGAACACTGCATTCGCTGCTGCCTGCGCCACTTGCGCCGGTGTTGCGCCAAATTGAGACGCCAGGGCGACTGCCGTGGACGCTTTCGCCTGTCCTGGTGCCATGGGACCTCCAGCGGCATTTGTGTTCGCGCTTTCGATTGCTGAAACCGACGATAACCCGGCGGCACCCCATTTCATGTCACCCCCGCCGTCATCGTCGTCGTCGTCCATGTTCTCGTCCTCATCATCGTTATCATCTTCAAGTATTAATCCAGCGGCTTTTGCAGCTTGGCGTTTTTCCTTCTTCAACGCATCGGCTTCGGATTGATCAAATTTAAATCCAGAACCGCCAAAGCCAGAACCGTTTGCCATGACTTCGTTGTTCTTTCGCTTGTTTCCAAATGCTTCTGCGAGTGCTAAAACATCCTGTGGCACCGGTTGCTTTGCTTCGCGCATAGCTTTTACGAGGTCTGGCGCGAAACGCTCCTCGTCACGCGAAATGAACGTCACTGCGGTTCCTTTCTCTCCGGCTCTTCCAGTTCGCCCGACTCGGTGAACGTAGTCCTCAAGGTGGTTCGGGCAATCAAAATTGATGACAAGTTTTACATCTTTAACGTCTAAACCTCTCGCTGCGACTGAAGTAGCGACTAATACATTGCACACGTCTGTTTTAAAATCAACAATCGTACATTCCCGATCGGCTTGCTCTTTCCCGCCGTGCAAAGACAGACACGGATAACCTGACTTTAACAAATCTCTGAAGATCGTATCGCATTTATCTTGCGAGGCGACGAAGATAATCACTTTACCTTGTTCATAATACTCACCTAGTAATTCTAACATTCGAATGAATCGATCTTCCTCTTCTCTCAATTCGACGAGCTGTGTGATATCGGAATTTACAACCGAACGGCCTCCAACTTGAATCTCAATTGGGTTTTCCAACGCCGCTCGGGCGATATTCTCCATTGCGCGCGGAAACGTCGCCGAAAACATGACTGTTTGACGATCCGGACGCGTATTTGCTAATATTCTCGTGATTTGCGGCTCAAAGCCCATATCAAACATTCTGTCGGCTTCGTCCAAAACGAAATAGGTGATGCGTCGTAAATTTGTGATTTTACCAGCCCCAGTAGTGAGAATATCAATCATTCTTCCGGGCGTGCACGCAACTGCTTCGCACCCTCGTTTTAAATCGGTGATTTGTGATTGAACGCCGGATCCACCGTAAACGGAAACGCATCGAACACCAACCGTTTTACCAAACTTTCTGCACTCTTTACCTATTTGCGTCACCAACTCTCTAGTCGGTCCGACAATCATAGCAATCGGACCATCGCCATTTTTTATCTCCGGTTGATCTTTAATATGCCGCAGCATCGGCAGTATATAAGCTAAGGTCTTACCAGAACCCGTTTTAGCGACGGCAATACAATCACGACCGCTCATGATGATTGGTAATGCTTGCGCTTGAATTGGCATGGGATTCTCAAAGCCCGAACGTCGAATGAGTTCCATGATTTTATTCGACAATCCAGCTTGATTCCAAGATTTAATCGGTTTTGGTACTCTTTTACCGCGACAAGATATGCCGTCGAGTTTTGTTCGAAGCTCTTTGACTTCTTCTTTTGTCATTTTAGACATTTCGTACGATTCAATGTAAAAATTTTTTCGAAACGGCGGGTAGTCAATGTCCGAGTGCACGACTGCTCCAAGTTTATCTGCTTTTGATAACTTAGCTTTTTGTTTTGCCGCCCACTCGTCGTCCGAATCGCTTTCGTACATGGCGAGTTCTTCTTTGTTATCCTCGTCTTTTTCTCCTTTGTCTGTTATCGTCGCATTTGCTCCTTCGCCATCTTTCTTCTTCTTCCTCGCCTCCTCATTCTCATCGCCTTCGCCTTCTGAATCCTCGTCGAAAAAGCCTCGGACGATGTATTCTGGTTTCACCTTGATTTTGCTCTTCGCGTTTTTTATGGCTTGCTCAGATGCTGGCGCTCTCGTTTTCACGTCGACGATGGATTTCTTCTTTTGCAGCTGGACGACGGTATTTCCCGAAGAGTCCTTCTTCTTGCCATTATCGTCGACATCCATGGCATCCCCATCTTTCTCGACTAGAACTCTCGCCGCTCTCTTTGCTGCTCTCATAAATTCCGCCTCTAACGCTTTCTCTTTCTCTTCTTTCTCTTTTTTCAACTTTGACTCTTCGTCTTCCTTCTCAGCTAATTGTTTCGCTCTCTCCTCCGCCTTTGCTCTCTCCTCGTTCATCGCTTCATCGTTCAAATTCATAAACGCATCCAAAGGATCGTCTTCATCGTCTTCCTCACCGTCGCCATCCTTCTTGCTTTTATCATCGTCGTCCTCATCTTCATCGTTGAGAAAACTCGGTGGTTTCCTTTTCGTCATCGCCGCATTTGCATCTTCGTCCTCGTCGTCGTCGTTAAACATCCCATCGTCGTCCATCATCACAGTTTTCCGTTCAAACCTCTTCTTCCCAACTACCGCTTGCAACGCCGCCGCTTTGATTTCGTTCATTTTCTTCTTCTTCTCCTGAGCTTCTCGCCACTCTTGAAGTTTCCGTTTCCTTTGCTGTATGATCAAATCGTCTTTTTCCTTTTTGTTGTTCTCTGCGCTCGCACTGGCGGCTTTCTTCGTCTTCCTCGACGGTGAACCACCATCAGCATCATCTTTATCGTTTTCTGTTTCTCCTCCTTTTCCACCTCTATTATCGTCGTCTCCGTGTCTTCTCTCCGGACTCTTATCGTCTGACCTCAATCCTCCTCCCGCCTTGCCTCTTCCTTTTATCTGTTTCTGTTTCTTATTCGCGTTCGTGTCGTTGTTGTTGTTGTTGTTGTTGTTGTTGTTCGTTGATGGAGAAGGAAGAGGTGACTTTTCTTCTGCAATTGGTGACATTTCCTTCCTCTTCCTCCCTCCTCCACCGTCGCTCTTCTTCTTCTTCTTCTCTTTGTCTTCTTCGAGAGCGGGAGTTGTCTCTCGACTCAGAGATTTCGATGCGCTTCTTCTTCTCGTCGTCGTCGGCATTGTTATTATTATTATTATTACTATTACTATTAATGAAGCCAATGCAAGTTGTTTGTGAGTGTGAATTTTTTTTTCTCTTTTTCGGAATTTCTTTGATTTTTCCCTTTTTTCTTTTCTCTTTTTGTCTTCATTATTACTATTAAAGCGCGCTTCTCTGTGTTCAAAATCAAAAGCAACGACAACAACAACAACAACAATAATGTTCCGATTTGGTGGGGGCGGTCGATCTGCGTTCGAAGCGCAATACAGAGCTTACCCGGTGTCCTTCATCGACCGCTCGGAGTTGGACAAAGGTGACAAAATCATTCTACCACCCTCGGCGTTAGACAGATTATCGCAAATCGGAGACTTGGATTTTCCGATGTTGTTCAACATCGAGAACGTGAAAGAGAAGACGAAAACGCACTGCGGGGTTTTAGAATTCGTCGCGGACGAGGGTGTTTGTTATCTTCCGTACTGGATGATGCAAAACTTGCGGTTAATCGAAGGGGACGTTCTGAGAGTGAAAAACTGCCGGTTACCTAAAGGCACGTTCGTGAAGCTTCAACCGCAAACGAGCGATTTTTTGAACATTAGCAATCCCAAGGCGGTGTTGGAGACGTGCTTGAGAAATTACACGTGCTTAACCGTGAACGATACGTTCATGATTGAATACAACAATAAGAGATATTTTATCGATGTGATCGAGGCGAAACCGGAGGCCGGAGTGTGCGTGGTGGAGACGGATTGCGAGGTGGATTTCGCAGCGCCGTTGGATTATGTGGAACCAGATTACGGAGGTAAAGCCGGAGGAGGAGGAGGAGGAGGAACAGCCATGCCAACGACGAAGAATACAGAAGGTGGAAAGGAGAGTTTTATGGACGTGGACGAGAACGGTGTGGTGGATTTGACTGGAAGTACGCCGCGAGCAAAAGAAGACGAGAAAAAAGAAGAAAAAGAAGAAAAGAAGGAGGAAGAAAGCAACAAAAACACATTTTTAGCGTTCGCGGGGAGCGGGAATAGACTGGACGGGAAAGCTTCGAAAGCTAGCGAATCGCAGCCGGTGAAAGTAGAGCTTCCGACTACCTCTTTACGAGTGACGAAAGAGTGGCAAAAGCTGCGCGAAGGTGGCGTTTTAGGTAACGCTGAAGGCGCCGACGAGGAAAAGAAGAAGAGTTTATCCGAAGCAGAAAGAGCTGAACGAAAAGCGGCTGGGAAAGTCATGTTTGGCGGAGGTGCGAGAGCGGCAGCGATGGCGAGGAAGAAACAAAAAGAGTCCGAGAAGAAGAGCACAGAAGGTGGCGATGATAAAAATGGGACACAGAATACTAGCGAGAAGAAGGACGGATTCAGTGCCTTCAAAGGCAGCGGGAACAAGCTTCGATAAAACACGTAAATCAATTAAAATTAGCACCTCTCAATGGAGTAGTAGAAATACAATCAAATGAGCAATCAATAATTCTCTCTCTTTCTCTCTCTCTCTCTCCTCTCTATCTTTTTTTCTATTCTCGAGTATACATACCAATAATACGACATCTTCTATTACATCAAAACCTTCTTTGCGTACGAGCGAATGCTTCTCCTCTTCTCGACTGCCTTGAACGTCTCCGGACTCGGCGCAACTTCTTCATCGTACATGGTATCGATGATCTCCTCTGCCCTCTGAAAATCATTCGTGTTGGCGCAGCATTGCAACAAAACGTTATACGTTACCGCAGTCCGCGTAATTCCGTATTTATTCGTCATCTGCGCGCATAAACTCGTCGCTTTCTGCCACAACGGCGCATTGTCTTTGCCAATGGTCAGATACCCTTTCACGAGCTCGACGATGGCAATTTCATCCGGCTCGCACACGCCGCCTTCGAATACTTGCTCGAACACTTTTTCCGCCATATCTAAATCTCGACCGGCAACGCACGCCGCGATGCACGCGGAGGTCGCTCGAGCGTCCGGTTCGATCCCATAGTCTCTCCCTAAAGACACGAGTAAATCGACGGCGGATGACGGCGCTTTTCTCTTGACGCAGTCGCGGAGCTTTTTAGTCACGTCTCTCAAGACTTGTTGATTCTGTCCTTCTCCTGCTACTGCATAAGCCATCATCGAAGGAGACGACGACAACGCAGAAGCGCGATGAATTCTTCGCGTTCTTCTCGAAGATGAAGATGAAGAAGTGAAAGCGTTGGATTCCTTTCGCGTCGACCACGTTGACGACGAGGTGTTCACCGCAACTGCAAAATTGGGTAAAGTTGTTGCAGACGACATGACGATTGATGCGATGCTGATTTCACGATTATGTGAGAGATTTGCGTGCTTTATACTCTTTCCTTCGGTGTTTTTATCACGCGCACGAACACTGAATTGAACAGGAGTGCGCGGGGTGTATACTTACGAGTGGAGTATTAATAATAAAACGACTTGTGCTTGTTTGGATAAAAAGTTTACAGGGGAAGGCACTCCCTTTTTTCGACGTGGTTGATGGTGGTCTTTTTCAAGACTATCTCTCTGTCTGTCTGTCTCTCTCTCTCTCTCTCTCTCTCTCTCTCTCTCTCTCTCTCTCTCTCTCTCTCT
>Ga0181607_10002178_pt1 | contig 17350 bp, 12 predicted proteins | sample 041ome_9_FD_132420 | JGI IMG/M metagenome (GOLD analysis project Ga0181607, IMG submission 132420) | Coastal salt marsh microbial communities from the Groves Creek Marsh, Skidaway Island, Georgia - 041413US metaG (megahit assembly) | ecosystem: Environmental > Aquatic > Marine > Intertidal zone...
GAGGAGAGTAAATCTCGAATCTCTTCCTTATGAATCTCTACGAAACCAACACGAATAGATATCGTATCTGTACTTCCACTCTCTGCGATTTTGTCTTTTTCGTCGAACAAGGCTCGAACAACTCGGGGCACGACTCCAAATGTAGCCCCAGCACTCGTTCCCATCGTATACGTCTTCCCACTTCCGGTTTGCCCATACGCCAAGACCGTACCATTCAAACCATTGAGTAAACCGGAAACCAGAGGTTTAACGCAATTATCGTATAGTTTCTTCTCGGACTTCTTATCTTCCCCGTTATAAACGTGGTCGTACTTGAACGCATGGTTGGATGTTGCGCAGGATATGCTTTGGTTTTCTTCGTCCGCGAATATCGCAATTTCGTTACCGTCCATAAGTTCATCCTCAAGCATTGGTCGTACCATCACCGCGACTTTCACTGACATGATTTTCTCATCTACTTGGTGTTGTTGTTGTTGTTGTTCTGGTTGTTGTTGTTGTCGTTCCTGTGGTTGTTGCTTCGCGTGATTCGCGGTATTAGCGGTCACATCTCCCGTGGCAACAGAATCTATATCTTCTTCGTCCCCCCGCATTTTGATTTGATTTGGGTTCTTATGTCAAAAAGGAATCACTGTCGTTCAAAACAGAAACAAAGAGGGAAGCGAGAGCTACTTTATTCCAAGTACTATTCTTATTTCTTCTCGAACTGTGCTCTTTGTCGCGTGTAACTCTCGTTGAATCTGTATGCGCGAGAGAAACGAGGGAACAAATTTCTGGGGAAGACAGTTTTACTATTAGAGCACACAAGAATACAAAAAGCAAAACACCAAAACTTACGAAACCACACACAGTAAATCACAATGCACCGAAATAACGGCGAGAATGACAATGATGATACACATTTTTACAAAACAAAAATCTAAAACGAATCTCTCTCGTAATTCTATAATAGACGATGATGATGATGATGATGTGAGCGCATTATTCCTCCTCTTTGTCAACAGTTTTCTCCACAACGGTTGGATCTGCCAAGTCAAAGTTCTTCCTCGCCTCTTTCAAGTACTCGTTCATTTCCATCAACTCCTCGACTCGTCTCAATTTTTTCTCGTCGTTTCTAATCACGTACAACAAGTCGTCGTTGGAAAAGCGGCCACCTCTTCTTTCCGCGCACTCCATGGCTTGATGCGCAACGTTGGTGATGAAGTCTACCATTAAATCTTCGACTAAAGCGACGGTCTCATTGTTTGGGTCCCGAACGTCGCCAAAACCGTACATCATATATCTCAAATCTCTCGCAAACATCCCGCGTTTCCTCTTCGCACCCATTCCACCTCTGGCGTCGTACTCTTGCTCTTCTCCGTCTTTATCTCTCTCAGCTTTCTTTTCCGCTCTCTCTTTCGCCTTCATCTTTGCCGTCATCTTTTTCCCTCCTCCTTTCTCCAACTCTTTCTCGTTCATCTCCTCTTCGCCTTTCCGTAATATCGGTCTGGGCACTACGGTTATCAAATCTCTCCTCGCTTTTGGCTGTTTCGGTTTTGGAGGCGGCGCGTTCGGGTCTCTCGGTTTCCTTGGGCCGTACGGACCTCGTTTCTTCGCCGATTCATTCCCATCCACAGCTTTGCCTTTCAAATTATCAGTCGCTGCTTTCAACATCTTTCTCTCTCTCTCTCTCTCTCTTCTCTTCTCTATCTAAATTTAACTTAACTATCTTCCCCTTCAACCGTAACCTATGTGATCTTTAAAAGACTGTCGTGTGTGCTCTCAACCGCTTTTGCGCGTGTGCCTTTTTCCCCCTGCGTTCAGAGTGGTTCCTCGTTCAATATAATGACGAAGAATCGTCTGCTCGTGAATTTTTTTTTGACGTGTGTGTGTTCACTCAGGAGTGCAGCTTTTACAATGATTTTTGCCTTCTGCCGCCCCTGCTGCCGCCATTTCTTCGCAGCACGCACAACGTTTCTCTTTGCGTTTTGTCGGCGTCGGGACACACGCGCGCATAAACGCACGCTAGGAGATGACGACGGAAGAAGAACCACCAACAATAAATGCGAGAGAGGATGAAGATCATCCGGTGATAATCCCAGACCATCTTCTTCTTTCTGCGTCGTCACCGTCGAAAATCATGAAAGAAAACGACGTGGTATTACTGCACATGAACAACAGCAGGTGGCAGTTTGTGAACTTGAAACCGAAGAAAACGTGCGCGATTGGGAAACACAAGAACGTGAAATTAGACCCACTTTTGAAGTCTGTTCCGTTTGGTTCTTTATTTGAAGTCGATCAGAAAGGGATATTAGAGCGCGTCGGCGTGGAAATGTTGGAAGAGGATGAAATAAAGGCACAAATTCCAGTTGAAGACGAGAGGTCGAATAAAGCGTACGACGACTTGAACGGCAAGGCGCAAAAGTTGAGCGATAAAGAGATACAGAGAATGCAGCAATCTGGAGTCTCCGGACAGGCCATCGTAGACGAGCTCGTGGCAAATTCAGCTACATTTAACCAAAAAACTGCGTTCGCGCAGGAAAAGTATAAGATGAAAAAAATGAAGAAGCATTTGACGAAAATCATTGCGCGGTGGCCGTCGCCGAGGTATGTCTGCGAGGCGTATTTTTACAAGTCACCGCAAATTACGAATAGCTTGAGGTTTGATATATTAGGATTGATGATGAATTTAGGGAACGTGATGGCGAATTCGCAACCGCTGATTGTGGAGGATTGCGGAGGGGTTATAGTAGGAGCTGCGGCGACGAGAATGGGAGGGAAAGGTATCGCTTGCGCCGGGTATGTTGGCGACCATCCGAGTTCTATGGAAACGATTAAACAGATGAATTTGACGGACGAGGAGAGGAGTGTGATTATGACGACAAGTTTGAGAGAGTTGGCGAAAGCAAAAAGAAAATGGGAGGAGGAACAAGAGAATGGTTTGGAATTGAAAGAGGAAGAGGAAGATGGGAAAGCCGAAAAGGATGCCGACGCAAAAAACAAAAGCAATGGTAACGGTAACGATAGCATTCCGAGCAAGAAAAAGCTCATGAAAGCTACAAGAGTAGACGTGGAGTATTTCATCAGGAAGGAAAAGTTCACCTCTTTAATACTCGCGCATCCCCAGTTGGATCCAAAAACAACCCTACCGCAGCTGTTGGAATTTTGCGCAAACTCCACGCCTTTCATCGTCTGGAGCATGACGCTTCAGCCTTTAGCCGACACCATGCACATTTTACGGAAAAGAGGTCTGGCTGTTTCAATGACAATTTCTGAACCATTTTTGAGGGATCATCAAGTGTTGCCAGGGAGAACGCACCCAGTCATGACCACGGAGGCAAACAGTGGCGGGTACATTCTCAGCGGCACACACGCGAAACAACCGCAGCAAAAGAGTGAGAACAACAAAGTGACGAATGAAGAACAAATAGCAGATAAAGCGAAAGGCGCCGAAGTAAAAAATAACGATGATAGCGAGATGAGAGAGAGTAAAAAGCCTCGGTGCGAATGAAGTTTTTAATGTAGTAAAACTAGTTTTTTTAGGTATGTACCCGGCAGCCCGGTGTAGGACTGTGATTTTGTTTTTTGTCGACTACACCAGACTATAGGTGATTTATTTCGCACCTCTCCATAAAAGCAGCACAGCAAAGAAGGAGGGAGCGAAGGAGATCAAAGCGCATTTAATTAAGCGTTCATGGTTTTCCTTCGCGACGATGTTTCGCTTCAGAAGCTGAAACAGCAACACAAAAGCGCCGAAAATGATCTCGTCGACTATGAGCACTCCGCATTAGAATTTAACGTTTCTCTCGGGAAGAGCGACGGGTTCGACGTGGAATTCGTTTCGTTCGAGAAGAAAAAGAATGGCAATAACAACGATGAAATGGAATGGTGGGTTACCAGATGTATCTGCCACGTAGAAAACACGGGCGAAACTATAGTTGTAAGTTTGGAAGATTCCGCGACGATTGCAATGTTGAAGATGAAACTCAGAGCGGAGTTGAATAAAAATACCAATAAGAAGAGCTCTTCTTCAACGACTTCCGCTCACTTCACTGGTGCTACTACCACCTCGACGATGAGCAAGAACAACACGAGCACACCTTCTCCCTCGTTGAAAACCGTGAAAAAGACGATGAACGGGATGAACGGAAAGAACGGTGAGAGGAATGGAAACGAAACGAAACGAATAATCTTAGGCGGAGGGGTGCCTTCATCGGCAGGAAAGAATACGACGACGATGGGAGCTAACAGAGATGGCAATAAGGATGTTGAAACCTTTCGAGGATTTGATTACGATGACGATGATCGTAAGTATGATGATTTAGGAAGAAAAGTGAGCAAGAACAACTACCAACAGCAACAAGAAAAGAATATAACGACTAATAAGACGAATGAAAATGTCTTCTTGCGAGATTTGAGCGAATTTGCGAACGAGTTGGTTGAAGTTGTCGCTCCAAAACCAAAGGAACTCCCGAGTAATAGCGATAAATCGGTAGCAAGTAACGGTGGTAGTAAGAATAATGATATCAGCAGCAACAACAACAAGAAAGATGAGGTTTTAGAGACGATGGGAAGTTGGGAAAAAGTTGACGAATGGCAAGCATGGGGAGAAATCGGAGAAGTTCAAGTCAAGCACAGAACGTCACCAGCACCAATTCAAACCCCGAACGTCACGGTAAACGTGAAGAAAGTAGAAAGAGGAAAGACAGAACCGATGAAAAAGAAGCTGAACGCGACAAAAGTTCCTCACTTGCGTAAAGAGAAGAACTTGTCGTCTTTCGCATTGCTCTCTTTCGTATCCAACATTCAGGACTCTTTCGCAAACATGGCGGCAACGTCAACAAAATACAGCGTTATGGTTGCAGAGCTCGTTCCGGGATTTGCAGCGCACTCGCTCTCTGCTCATATTATGATTTTTGTCACCGTAGCCGCCATACTCGTGAAGTTGATGGGTTTTACTTTTTGGTTACTCTGCGTCGTCCTAGTCTGTTACGCTCGAGTGCGATCTGAAGAGAATTTGAGAGCTCTCGCGGAGAAAAAAGCGCTGGATCTGCAATCAAAATTAGCAAAAGTTCAGGATGACTTGGAGCAGTTGCAATTTGCGGCAGCTACTGTCGCTGCAAACACGGCGTCTCGAGGCGGTAGTCTTTCCAGTGGATCAGCGAGCGTCCTCAACAACGGACAATCTGTAGCGGACGTTTTATGGATAAACTCGACAATAGCGGCGTGTTGGGATGGTTTCCTCCGAAATTGGCTTTCTTTACTGGCTGGCAACTTACTCTCGGACAAGCTTTCCACCGCTAAGCCATCTGTTCTCGACTCTATTCATTTAGCTTCGTTTGAAATGAATCACAAACCGCCGAGCTGTCGAAACGTGAAGGTCCTTCGCTCGAGGAAAGTTTTTGAAGGCGTTATGTTGGAGTTAGGTGTTGAGCTCTCTGATATTTCATTCAACATGACTATCCATTCGAAGCTCGCACAGTTGAAGATTCCTTTGAAACTCGCCGTCGAACTCGATGCGACCAATCTATTATTACGTTCAAGTGTTTTACTCATCAATAGGCCACCGTACGCAGGTTTGCTGAAAACATCATTCGCGGATTTGCCTGAGACGAAACTCAAAATCATCCCTGAAGGCGTAAGTGGCAGAATAGGTAACATCGCTGAGTTCCCAGGGATTGACGTATGGATTAAAAACTCGATACAGGATGCGTTAGTTGAGAATCTTCTCGAGCCGAACTCTTATACGTGGAACATCGAAGAGTTTTTCCAAGTGTATTACAAGTAAAAATAGCACATTAGTTTAGAATCGCGCATACACATTGTAAACTACATAACATGCTAAACATAGCTAAGAAATCACTACTACTTTGAGACTAGATGTATAAACTAATACCACTTTTCTATTTGTCTATCTCCGCGTGAACCACCAAAACACGAATATGAAAAAGGTGATGAAGAACATTCCTCCATAAACGATGATTGCATCCATTCTTTGCCGTCTGTCGATAACTTTCAACACAGATTGAGAAACGCCTAAGGTATCTAGCACGCTCAACACTTTTCTTCGCGCGGATTTCAATCTATCTTTTTGTTCGTGCAAACTTCCTAAAATGCTCGCCCCAGAGTCTAATAAGTCGTCCACCATTTGACCGCTTCGGCGCATGGACATTCCCGCAGAAGCTTCGGCGTCGTAGCTCGAACCCATATTCAACGTCACGTCTCCACTTCCATTATTCATGTTCCCTCCACCGTTCATTCTGCGAAGCAACTCCTCTCTCTCTTGTTCCTCTTGTATTCTCCTCGATTCTCGCGAACCGAACCGGTCCAACGCTACTCGATACTGGTCGCACTCCTCGGAAATTTGACTCACTTTCCTTTTCCACGTGTCTCTTTTCGACGGATTCTCCTTTACGATTAACACTCGGAACTGCGATTCCATCTGTTGGGATATTTGAGTCATCTCTTGTAACTTGTTCCTCTGCTCTCGAGCTTCTTGTAAAATCGCGTTTCCCCCGTGCCCTTTCCCTTCTAAACGTTCTAAACGAATTAATCCTTCCTGCAATTCGAACGATATTCGTCGAGCGACAGAGTATAAATCAGAGAGCGAAGAGGAGGAGGAAGAAGAAGAGGCTGGCTGCGGGTGAGATGGTTGGGACAGATGTGTTGGTGGTGGTCCCATCGCCGGATGAGAATGATGATTATAGTGCATACTGTGTATACGTATTATTCGTTGTATGAGTACTCGTATTGCCCTCGAGGGGGAAAAAAGGAAAGTGAGGAAAGAGAAAGGCAACGTCTCCTATTCTCTCCGAAGCTCAAAAAGCGTCTCAAATTCAAGCCTCAACCCTGAATTTCGATCCATGCTTCCAAAACCAGAAAACGAGAAAAGTTCTCTACTCTTTCTTCCTCGCTTTCCAAAACTCACTTCTACTCCACTCTTTCCAAGTGCCTGACGCGCACACAAAGTCCTGAGAGAAGTTGAAAAGCGTCGAGCGACACATAAGACCTCGTGAGTATTTATATAACACGCGCACGTAGATCATCTGAAGAAGAAGAACAAGAAGAAAAATGGTGTTTCGTATCTCGCAAGAACAGAGACAGGATTTGATCGATAGAATGACCGATAACTTGAGCGCGATTGGGTTTCACTGCTTTGGCGATAGCATAGCGAACGCTCGAGAGGTGTGCGAAAACATCGAGAAGAAAGCATTCGGCGTGGCTGACGTCGCATCGACGACGACGGTTGAAGTCCATCACAAAGAAGGTGTTTCTGGGGATCGACCGATAAAGGAGTCCATGTCTTTGTACATCTCCAAAGCGGCGGAGTTGATGAGGGAGGAGTGCTTGAGACGCGCCGATAGCGCTAGCGGTAAAGGCGGCGCGGCGGCCACCTCGGAGGTGATGGCTTCAAAAGCGGTGCAAGACAAGGATCATTTTGATGTCGCACTGGATTCCGCGGACAGAGAGTTTTACACCGGTCCGAGAGCAGAAGAAGTGCTCGCGCCGTTGTTGCAACCAAATGCCTCGTTCAAGTTTGTGCGATTATCGACGAAGAGTTGGGGCATCGATGCCGCTAAAGTTGCAAAGAGAGCGTTTGAAAACTTGAAAGATACTTTAGAAGTCGTTGATTTAGCTGATACGATTGCAGGAAGACCAGAGGTTGAAGCTTTGAAGGCGATGGAAATCATGTGCGAAGGTCTCTCCGCGTGTAAGCTAAAGGAGGTTGATTTATCGGACAACGCCTTCGGTGAAAAAGGCGTCCGCGCTTGCGCGAAACTTTTGCAATCTCAATCAACTTTAGAAGGGATTTCATTCTTAAACAATGGCATTTCTGAACAAGCTGCGAGAGCGATTTCGGAGTTGTTAGCCTCGCCGGCAACACTGAAAAAATACCACTTGGATAAGAACATGACCGGGGATGAAGGAACGGTCCACGTCGCGGCTGTTTTAGAAAAAGCCACGAGAATAGAAGATTTCAAGATGGCAGGATCGAGATTCACGAGCGAAGGGGCGCTGATGCTTGCAAGGGCTTTGTTACACGGAAGCTCGTTGAAGAAATTAAACCTCACCGACAACAACGTTAACGAAGAAGGCGGGGAGGCGTTTCTTGAAGTTTTTAAGAAGCACTCCAAACTGGAATATTTGAATCTTGAGGCGACGGCACTTGGCGAGGAAGTCACTGGAAAGGTTGCCCAAGTTGTCGCCGAACATTGTCCTGACCTCGAAACGTTGATTTTATCTGCGAACGACATCCTTAGAGAAGGCGTAGATTCTGTCGCCGAAGGCATCGCAAAGATGAAGAAATTGAAAGTCTTGAAAGTCACGGATAACGAGTTAGGAGATGCCGGCGTGGCAAAAATATGCGTCGCTCTGCAAACCTCCGGTGCGAAGCTCGAAGAGCTGGACGTCTCGTGCAACGAAATTTCTAAGTCTGGTGCAGAAGCGGTATTGAAATTAGCCACGACTAGTCTGAAATCAACCATCAAGAAAGTTAACTTGGATCAGAACTGGATTCAAGAAGACGCTATTGAAGGCATTCAGAAAGTATTTGCAGACGCAGGATTAGATTCTGTGTTGCAGTCCCTCGAAGATAACGACCCTGAGGGAGAACCAGATGAAGACGAAGCGGATGAAGTTGCGAATTTGATAGCAAAGTTAACGGTTTGAAAATAGCAGATGAAATACACAAAGCACAAGATGTAGTGAAGAAGAAACACAAAAACGAAAACGAAATTTGGATGCGCGATTGATGGGTGATGCAGTGGTCTTGTCGTGAATTTTACGTTTCCCCCATCTAACACGACTTCTATGATGATTTCCTTTACAAATATTCTCTACCAAATAAATGACTTCGATGATTGTGACGCACTTATTCTTCTTTACTAAATTGAAAAAACTGCGAATATATATCTAATCGTTATCTAGTTCACTATAAATGTAACTGTTGCTTTAGTGGTTGCTTTGCTTCTTCAGTCTTGAAAGAACGTGATTGCGTACGAGAAGAATTGGTGCGTTGAAGTTTAGTGCTTCCACCGACTGGTACGTGTGTGTCCCCTTCCAATACCTTCGTATTCTCTGAAAATATGATAACGACTTGCTCTCTCTGCTATCGCCAAGCTCGCGAAGGCACACAAAGTCTGCTTCGAATTGATTGACTGCGTCTGATATTTGCTCGCGTCGCTGTTTATTTATTGTCGTGATATTGCCATTTTCAGTGGTGAGACGTAAAATCAAAGATGCGAGCGGTGCAGTCTCTCCCGGTCTTTCGACAAGAAAGCTTTTAAGCTTTTCTTCGCAAGTAGAAATATCCGATAATTTCCGATTAAACTCCGACATGCAACGAAAGAACGTGATCAACCTAACACAGTCTGTTCGACGCAGAATATATTTGAGAGCGTATTCCACGATCGCGACATCTTCGAAAACACTTTCTTTCGATGAAATATCAATCACTAATATTACGGTTCGATTTTCTTCAAGGTCTGATAAACCAAGATAAGCACTTGAAACCGAATCAGTGGCGAGCGCGCTTAGGTTTGGATATACTTTCATATCCACCAAGATAGTTGAAATCGGACAGTATCGTGCCATATAGTCTGTCAAAGCTTGTTTCTTGCTTGGGCTTCCATCGAGTGCTCCGTTTATTCGACCAAGAATAAGAAAGGTTGTCGAATAATCGATATCAGTCATCAGTTCCGTAGCGAGAAATTGAAGCACAGCCGAGCCAATATCTTGCGACGTTTCAATGATGCACACTTCAAACTTTCGCTCAGATCCATGTTCCATTGCCGGAGTTACGAGGTCCGCAACTTCTACCTTTCGGTGATCGAGATTTAGAACGATAGGAGATTGATATGCCACTAAAGAAATGTCTCGAGACGGTTTCATAACGTGCAAGAAAATGATTCGATCCGCAGATTGAATAAAATTGATGTTACTCCACCGAATGGCCGCTTCGGTGTATACGTTGCCACGCAAACCAATCACGAAGATACAGGTGCGCGCGCTCATTTTTTTTATACCGTGTTATCGCGTATTTTTTCAAAGGATGAAATACAACGAGGTGAGATGGAGGTGGAGGTTCTTGGAAACTGCCATATTTCTGCTTTCCGTTGCGTTTGTAATGACAATGATGGCTAAACTACGACTACATCAACCCAAAAGCTTTCTTCGATCTCGCCTCTAATCGCGCTCGAGCAGCCTCGCGAGCATCCAACGCTCTTTGCTCCTCTGCATTCACACCAGTGGCTTTCTTCTTTTTCTTCGGCGTTGCTCCTCCTCCGGTATCACTCGCATCCTTCACATCTTTGGAACGCGCATTGTAAAGTGCACCCCCAGCAGCTTCGTACGCTCTCTTTCGCCCAGCGTTTGTTTTTGCTTTTGCTGCCTCGTATGCGGGATGGTTTGATCCGTAACCTAAGTTGAAATTGCTCGTAGTTATGTTTATGTGCATTTTGTTTTGTTTCTTCTTCAGTTCAAATGCTTCCTCGACTGAAGTCGGTTTTAGTTTTTTCGCTGTTTGAGACATCACTCCCACGGGAGCGACTTTCTGCGATAATCCTGCCGCTGCAATAGCAGCCGCTCCCGCCTTTTGTGCCGCGCTGTATGCATCGTTGTTGTCGCTATTGTTATCGTTGTTGTGATTACTATGTATAGGTTTTGTTTGACCTTTCGCTGCCGCCGAAGAAACGCCAACCGGTTGCGCACTTGCCATCTGGTGTACCGAGGGCGTTGGTACCGAAGGTGCATTTTCCGGACAGTTCTTCGACCATTTCTTAGCTATGTTGTCAAAAAACATTCTACTCTTCGGATCAAAGTATGTTGAACTCATCCCGTGCCAGTAATACTTCGTGCGCTCGTCCCAAACCCAGTCTCCGTATTTTTGTTTCATTCTGAACTCCAACTCCTCTTTCGCTCTCAATTCAACCGTAATCTCTTCCTCTAAAGCTTTCCTTTGATATTCTCCTTGCACTCGCGCTCGTTCATGATTTCCCATCGGTCGGCTCGCATTAGCTCCTCCAATATCCTTCTCCGCAAACGCGTGCATCGCCTGATTCTCTATGTCTTGAATCTGTCTCTTCAAACTATCTTCGTCTGACTTTTTCTTCGCCGTCTTATTCGCGATGTCCTTCATCTTCCTGTCTATGGCGTCTTTATGTTTTTGTGAACGTTCGTGCGTTCGCTTCTGCGATGGTTGGACGAAACATTTACACAACGCGCACCAGTTTGCAGCGGATTGCGCGGAGATGCTGTATCTCTGGTTAGGAACACCCATTCTTATTATGTTAATTCTGGCGCAAAGCTGGCTTTCGTTTTAGTGAGGAAATTTGTATCTACCTAGGTGACTTAAGGTTTATGTGATGACGGCACGACGCATCATACATCATTATGATTAAAAACCGTCGAAATTCTTTCTTCTAATTGTTATCCTCGGCGCTAAGAGCTAAAAACATTTGTTGGACGTCCTCACAGATTGTTCCCACGTCCTTCACATCTATGAGCATACACATCCGCATCGGCTTCGAGTCTTCAAACTCCTGCGGCTTGTCCTCGCCGCCAGCTTCCCACATGAAACTCCACTGCGACATTTCGTAAAATATCTCATCTTCCAAATTTGGAAATACTAACTCGGTAACTTCTTCTTTTTCTTCCTTCTTTCGTTTATTGTTGTTATTTTTCTTTCCGCCGCCGGTGGTTGCGGATGGCGGGAGCGTGAACGTATCCAAAAAACAGCGCGATACTAATACATACTGATCAAAATCAAACTCCTTCTTCTTTTCATCCTTCACGGCCCATTTGATTTCATCGAACAATTGTTTTACCAACGGTCCACCGACATCTTGCGGCACGTTGACCAATCTTTCGGAAAGAATCAAACCAGTTTTCTTGGCGTTCAGAGCGTCTCGAACCAACTTTGCTTCCTCTTTCGGCGCCTTTTTCACAATGTGCGCTTTGATTTCATCCAAACACTTGAACTCTTTCGCTTTATCCAAACTGATCACCGTCATGACGCCCAAAGGATCTTCCTCTTCTTCCGCGCTTACACGAGAGGCAATCACTGAACCGACCTCGTCTTGCTTCAATATCATATCGACCAACTCAGAAACGTTGTATTGACTCCCGTCGCAATAGGATGTCAAATAGGATTTCAAGTTTACGAAGTGTTCCTCTTTCGGGGTGACAAATTCAATTTCAACGTCTATGAACGCGTCGTCGTCGTCCTCGCCGTCGACGTCGGATTCATCCTCGTCTTCTTCCTCGTCCTCGTCCTCTTCGTCTGATTCCGAATCGGTGTTCCCCATTTTTGCCTTCTTAGTCGATTTTTTCGGCGCCGTCGTTGTTTTTTTAAGACTCTTCTTCTCCTTGGCAGCGGCAGTCCCTGGGGGCGCTTTCTGTTTTTTCTTCTTACTCGGTGGCATCTCTCTTCTTTTCCTCTTTTCCTCTTTTCCTCTCTCTCTCTCTCTCTCTCTTTATGTGTGTGTATATATATTATGCTCGTGTGTATTAAAATGCGGAGGGTTGCTTGCGTTTGTTACCACCCGGAATGGAAGAAGGCGCTTTCGAGAGAGAGAGGGGAGCGCGTCAAACGCGAGCCAAAAACAGAAAAACAGAAAAAGTCAACTTCCAACGAAAAAGAAAAGTGCTCAAAAAAAAAGAGATTTTGTACGAGAGTTCACATTTTTACGCGCGCGCGCGCACGCAGGCCGCATAGATATATTTTATGTTCACATTCAGAGGTTAGGTAAATTATACACGCGAACACAAACAAATACAACATGATGCTATTCGGGAACCGGCGGACGAGAACGCCGCCGCAAACAACTCGAACCGTCCACAATAATAACAATCCAACGACTGCCAACAAAGAGGAGGAGACGAACCGTTTTCACGTTTCTTCGGAAATGACGCCCCCAACGGCAAAGAAAAATCATCGTCAACACTTGGACGAGGAAGCGACGGCGAGGAGAAGAAGTTCACCGGCATCGACCACCAGCGCCGCGACGAACGCGGAACGATTGTGGGAGCTACAGCGAGAACTGGCGAAAGAGTTGATATTCTCGGAGAACGATACGGCCGCGAAAACGGGGCGGAAGAGGGGGACGCCCAGAGAACGAAGACTAGGAGAGACGACGCAAAAGAAGAAAGAGGGGGTGGAGGAGAAAAATTATTCAAAAATACCGAGAGGAAAACATTACGAAAAAGACGAAGGCTCTTCTTCTTCTTCTTCTTCTTCTTCTCCCGCAAATTTTCACCACGAAGAACGCATCTTCGATAGTAACAACAAGACCATCAACAGCGACGACGTCGAACACGAAGGAGAAGAAGATGTGTTCGAGAGAGGCAGCGCGGCGAGACAGACGGAGGTGAACAACCGTGAACACCAACGGAGACGACGACGTTCCGTTATTGTCGATCGGTACAAAGACGAAAAACAAGAAAGAACGTCGTCGCGATGGAGTGATGATGAAGAAAGTGAAGTTCTCACCGAGTTATGTAGATCACCCTCTACGTTTAGGGACGGGAGCGAGGATGACGAAGAATGTTGCAGCACGAGCAGTCTCGACGAGGAGGAGAATCTCGACGCAAAACTCCCACAAGTGAACCGCGAGTTGGAGATGAAATTAAGACGATACGAGTTAAAACACGTCGATTTAGAGCTGAAACTTTCTGCGAGCGAAGAAAAAGTAAGCGAAGCGGCGCTCGTTTTAGAAGAAGCGGAGAAGACGCGAGATATGTACAGAAAACAGTGCAATCGAGCTTGGGAAGAAGTGAAAGAGTTGGAATGCGCGATTGAGGAGGAAAGGAAAAGTGTTGCAGAAAAACTCTCCGATCAAATGCTCAAACAAAAGCAAGACAAGGCTATGAAACGTGCCGAAAAATTCAGATTGAAAGGTAACAAATCGTACGCCGCGGGTGATCTCAGCAGTGCGGAAGGATACTACACCGAAGCTATTTTACTTTTAGAATCAAGCGGGATGGCGTTGATTGTTAAAAACCATCTGACGTTGCGAACAAATAGAGCTGCAGTATTGATGGCGCTTGGAAGAGATAGCGACGCTTTGCAAGAGTGTCTGGACGTGCTAAACGTGGACGAGGAGAATATCAAAGCGCTCTCGCAAGCGGCAACATGTGCGTTATCACTTTCAAATTTGAATAGCGCTAGAAAATACATTGCGAGGATTGTCTTGTCTTCGACAGCCTCAGTGGACGATTTACAAAGTGCACACGAACAACAAGAGATGCTTCTCCGCGCGTGCATCGAACGTGATAAGTCTTCTGGAAATGATGCTTATAAACGTGCCGACTACGCCGAAGCTTTGCGCCTTTATACTGTTGCGTTGAAAGATGCGAGTGATCTCTCGGATGTCACTGATGAGATTCAAAAAATCAAAGGTGGTTTACATTCAAATCGTGCGGCTACTCATATGATGCTTGGACACCCGTTAAAAGCCGCCGAAGACTGTTGCGTTGCTTTAAAGATCCATCCTGGAAACGTAAAAATTCAGTTACGATATGCGCGATGTCTGTTGTTGCTTGGAGATTTCGAAGCTGCTTTCCAAGAAGCGAGTGATGTTTTAACTCGAGAGAATATCGATACCGTCATCAAAAACGAAGCAAACGAAATACATGAAGATATCAAAGGTTCAGAAAAAATAGTTAATGAAGTTGGGCAGGTTTTAAAGCGTTACGAGGAGGAGAGAGACGTCACAGATGAAAACGAAGGTAAAAGAGTAAGCAAAGAGGCATTGGAGAAATTGAACAAAGTTACGCAAATAGCGCCCAAAATACCGATGCTCATCACTTTGAAAGCCGAAGCGATGAGATTTGCGGGTAGATACGACGAGGCGCGTTTACTTTTAGAAAGTAACGAACCTTCGGATGATCCGAGAAGACGCGCTTTGGAGGCGCGAATATGTTTCGATCTCGGATATTTGAGTGCCTGTATCGAGGCAGCGTTACCGGTGACCACGGGTGCTTCCTCATCATCGCCGTCTTCGTTGGATGCGTGCATTCCCGACAGGAAAAAGCTTATACTCCTCGTTGAACAAGCCGTGAATGCGCAGTCTTCTCGAGAAAGAGGTAAAGTTTTATTCAAGGAGGGACAATACGAAGAAGCCATGGGTGTTTACAGAGAAGCGTTGGAGTCATGTGCGGCAGATTCGCCCGTGCTCCAGGCAATATTCTTGTCCAACATATGCGCGTGCGAACAAGCGCTGGAAAGGTATGTCGACGCATTATCTTCAGCTTCTGTAGCTATTTCACTTGCTCCGACATTTGCCAAGGCTCGCTCTCGTTTGGCAACTCTTTATAGCGAATTGGACATGCACAAAGAAGCTATCGAGGCATACGATAGCCTTCTCGAACTTCCGTTGGATAACGAGGAGAGGAATGTGGCCAACTGGAATAGAAGGGAGGTTGAAAAGAAGAGAGCGCTCCAACCAAATTGGTATAAGCTTCTCGGATTGAAAGATTTCAGCTCTGCAACAACAACGAGCGAAGTAAAGAAGGCGTATAAAAAACTCGCGCTGGTGCATCACCCAGACAAAAATCCGGCACCAATAAGCACCAAGCTCTTTAAACTCGTCTCAGAAGCTTCGAGAGTTTTGTGCGACGATACCGAGCGCGAAAAATGGTGGAGAGAGCAGAGAAGGAAAACGACGACGGCGAGTCATTCGAGTTTTAGACGAACTCCTGGTTCTGCTTCCTCTTCTAAGTCTTCTTCCTCGAATTCTAGTTCCTCTCGTTGGCACTCGTATGAAATTTAAAAATACTACCGTGGTTTTTATTGTTACAAACAACTCTATCACAGAAAGCCGGAATACCGGAGGAGCGATACCTGCAAAGCAAATGAATCCTTGTTCGGTACTCCTTTTAGTGTCAGAAACTTCTGGTCGATGTTCTCGTTTTCTTTGTTTGATTGTAATCGTTCCTTTATCTTTCCGATGATACTATTACTACCACTATTACCACTGCTCTCGCAATCTTCGTGTGAAGCACCTTGGAGAGCACCCAGAAGGTCCTGCGGAGTGAACAAATCGCAAACGATGATTCCATATTTTTTCTCGCTTTTTCTATTCCTATCATTTTCGTTCATTTTCGGCACAACTACTATTCTATATTCGCGGATATCGTTCCTAATGCTATCGAACGCGTCTATTTCCGCTCTTATTCTGTCAAACACCGATGACGTGCTCGTCTCTGCTGCGTTTCCTTTTCGCTGATTCCGTCCCAGGTCGTTTGTGTCCTCCTCCCATGCTGTATCGACCACATCAGTCGCTTTCTCCACGGCGTTCACGAATGCCGACAGGGCGTGTTGTTTCAATCCTTTTCTGACGACATCAATAAGGTCCACGGGAAATTTGATGTTCTTGTTTGGAAACGCGTGTCGAAACGCATTTGATTTCACGGCAACTTCCAGAGCCACTGAGGAAGAGGAAACGTAGCACGCCTTTCCTTTCTTGTCCAAACTTTTCTCGTAAACATCCGGAACAACCCACCACGTCGTCGACAACGATGTTGGCTTTGTACCACCCGCATCACTTTCTTTTTCTTCCCTCGCGAGGACAAATCTCACGAGCAAGTCGCGCGGATAGAGCGCTTTCATAGCGATGCACCGGCGAGGCGGAATTCGAAGAAAGAGGTTGTGCTCCGCATTCTCGAACGTTCTGTTCAAACGGTCCTCCTTTCCGTTGACGTGTGCGAAAAGCGAACGCGCAACGCTCTCTTTCGTTGACGAAGAAAAGGAAGAAGACGATGCAAGCGCATTACTGCGCGTTCTATCATTGCATACTAAGTATACTTTTAGTTGTTTGAAACGACGAAACATGAAAGTGAAGAAACAGTTATAAAAAAATTGGAATTTTTCACAAATGAATTGCAATAATTCCTACGAACAATTTGCAATTCATCCCTTACTTTTGAAGCTAAGTCGCAATTATTCATTCATTTGAAGATCAGGCGAATTACAGATTATCTCAAAAGAATAAAAAAATAATGCGTTAATTCCGAATTTTCGAATAAAAAATTCTTTTTATTTTTACGTTGCATATCCCCAAATTGAATCGTTTTGACCATTAATATGCATTAAAAATGAAATAAACCAAATAAATTATCTTTAATTATCATCAAATATATGATTGACGTAAGATCTCGGGAATATGAGTTTTTGATATGTAAATAAAATAAATATAATTTTTTTTAAAATTTAAATTAATTAACTTTAAAGATGGAAAAAGGTAAATTTTGCTCATCATAATAATTCAAAAAGTACGAAATTATATTTTGAAGCCATAAATCAGTTTGTTTTGGGAATTTCGCCAAGGAATAAAAAGCTTCGAATCTAGTATTCTTAGGTTTGGGCTTTTCCCCC
>Ga0181607_10002184_pt1 | contig 17339 bp, 14 predicted proteins | sample 041ome_9_FD_132420 | JGI IMG/M metagenome (GOLD analysis project Ga0181607, IMG submission 132420) | Coastal salt marsh microbial communities from the Groves Creek Marsh, Skidaway Island, Georgia - 041413US metaG (megahit assembly) | ecosystem: Environmental > Aquatic > Marine > Intertidal zone...
GAAATTTGAGCAAGACCAGTTGCGATTCGAAAGGGATAAGCTTAGCGATAATATCACAATGGCATTCAGGTCAGCAATGGCTCCCTTAACTGCATCGATTGAAGCAAGTGGAATCGAAGGATCAGATATTGCATACTTAGAAAGCGTTGATTCTAAATTCCGTGAATCAATGAGTACAGCACTTGAGAATTACAAAGAGCTTGTTGATACGGCGCGCGACAGTGAAAGATTTTTGGAAGAGTCTGGAATTAATCCAGAAAACATTAAATCTGAATTGGATTCGGGAAAATTGCCAAGTGGTTTTGATTTGGAATCACAAATGGAAATAGCATCTTTCCTCAATTGGCTGCGTATGCAACCGCGTGATAGCGAGCTAGTAGATGTGCAGACACTAGATGCAGACAGCCTTGTTGATGGAGGATTTAATAATAACGGAGAAGTAGGCATAGCTACATCTAACCCAGCCATTGACGCACTTTTACAAAACCCTGTTAAAAATTACGCGTTACGTAATGGTAATGATGTATCCCAAAGAACAATAGTATTTATGCCGTCAGAAAGGACAATGAATGCTTTCAAGTTGGTGAATAGAAAACCAATGTTTATTGAGGGTATTGGGGGGTTGCCTAATATTATTTTTGCGCCTCAAGTTCAATCTGAGGCAGATTCACAAGCAGGCGTAAAGCTTATGCTTGAAAAACAAATACTTCAGAGCGCGAGCAGAAGCGAAACAATTGCTAACGAAGTAAGCAGCCTTGCATCCAAAATTCGTGAAGCAATGGATATTGCTGTTAATGCTCAAACAATTTCAAGCCAAGCAGACTTGGATGTTCTAGAGTTAGCAGAGCAACATCAAAAACAAATAAGGGCTGGTCGTTCTGTAGATAAGTCAATTTTAGATGCATTTCCTGAATTCAACACCCTAAGTGGTGATGAAAGAATGATAATGAAATTGTGGGTTAAGGAGCTTTACGATACTGGTATTCTGTATCATCCAGGCGGTGGTTACGAAAACGTAAAGAAAAAATACAAAGATCTGCAACGCGTTAAAGAAAGCAAAACAATTGTTAATCGTGGTTTGCTTGATCAAATACGTTACAATGACATGAGTGATGAGGCAGGATTTCTTCGAATTAAAATCGACAAAACTTTGCGTCGTAGACTCAATTCTTACCGAAAACAAAGAAAAACGCTTAAAGATGCATCTATCAATAATGTAACAGCTATGGATAGACGTTACAGAGAGTTGGCGGAAAAGGTGATTGATCGAGATCCCAATTACAGCAAGCTCACAGGAGATGATCGTCAAATTGCAATTTCAATACTCAATATGCATTATCAGCGAACTCGCACACTGCTTGATCGTGGAGAACTCGAAACTGGCGTATGGTCGGAGGAATCAGACGCTCGTTTAATTGCAGAAGTTATGACAAATAAAACTGCTCGAGAAATTTTCGATGCTGGTTATTTGAGTCAAGAAACATTGGCGGCAACAGGTCTTTCCGAAACAAGTCAATTTGCGATACGGAGGGGCATATCTCAAATTCTCTCCCCTCTTTCGGATGGCGATGCAAGGTCAATTGATACGCTTCAACAATGGCAGCAGGATTCTTTAATGGCTCGCCAACAAGAACCAATGGAAATTTCAGAGGAAGAATTTACTAATGTTTCCAATTTTGAAGCATTGAAAGAATTGATGTCTTCGCAGGAAATGGGAAAAAGCTTTAGTCAGTCTACATACAATACATTTGTTACTTTGACTGCATTGCAGAAAAAAACCACTCCTGAAAAGCTTTTGTCTAATTTACCAGCGGATAGACTTTTGCCATCTGATGTTGCATTGATTAATGCTTTTAATGCTATTATTAGTGAAGCCAAGCAATTGAACGGCGAAACTACGGAAGAGCAAAGAATTAAATCTGTTGAGCGTGACCAACGTGATAGCGAAGACAAATATGCTGAACTTCTTGAGCATAGAAACGATGCTGCTGGCCCAATCTGGTCCACAGAAAACACACGCCCAACATTCACCACAGATCCATTCCCTAAATCTTGGTATCTTGGTTCTGCAAGATTGTTTAATATTCCTCGGGCATCTGGCTCTACAATGCCCACAATGAGATTTAACAAACGTCGCATTGCTGAAATTTCCGCAAACATATACGGAAACATTGAAAGCATTAGCAACAGAGTTGAAGAATCAAGGAATAATGGTCAAGCTAGAAGGCTTTTTGAAAATGCATTAAAAAGAGTAAGAACTGGGAAGATTGAAAGCGTAAATCAATACAAGGGCGGAATGATAGTTGATATTCCGATTAGCAATAATCTTTTGCAGGAAATGGAGGAAGAAAATCCTGCTAGCGATATACAAAACGTATTGAATGATATTCGGAATGTTTACGCACAAATGGAGTCGGATTACGATTCCCTTAATAAGCAATTAATAGACTTAAATAATAAACGAGACTATTTATCTAAAGATTCTGGTTGGATTTTCCGTGACAGGTTGTTGGCAGATAAAAAATCAGAAGCTAATAAAAGAATTGATCAGCTTTTGAATGATTTAGTTGAACTAAAAAAAGCAAAGGGAGATCAGTTTTCAGATACCGATTCTAAGCTTTTTAAGAGCCGCTTGAATAAAATCAAAAAAGATTTGGCTGAGGATCGCAAATCACTAGCTTCTATTGGTTTGGAGGAACTCACAACACAAGCTGAACGCCACAGTGATTCTGTAAGATCCCGAGTAGCGGAAGATGTTTACAATTTCCTGCAAAATATTGTTCTACCTAGTCCAGAGCTGTCTAAGAAAATGGATGATGCTCAAATGAATGTTGCTTATCATTGGGGCACAACAATGGCTAATGATAAGATTGTTGGAGATTATTTAGTTGTTATGGGTCGCATTCGAAGAAAAATTAAAAACAATTTTTCTCGTATTATACAACGCAGGGAGGCTGGGCAAGATGAGGTAGCTTTGGCAAAAGATAATGAAGTTCTGCAAAAATCAATTTCCAATTACAACGCATATGTAAATCTAATGAATACTCGTATTAACGAGCTCATGGACGAAGTTTATGCTAGATCTGGAATCCGCACTAAGCCTGATTACAAGGCGCTACACATGAGGAAAGTTGTATTGTCTGGAGATCAATCTGCGAATTATGAATCTTTGGATCGGGCATTTAACGATTCTTTAAGAAGGACTACTGTTGAAGGGACACGGGCCGAAGCTGCCAGTGTGTTGATGGCTGGCAATCGCGGTCTGCTTAATAGTTTTGTGAGGGAAAGACTTGCTGAGTATTTGCCCAAGGCCAAACTCAAGAGCCCAAGCGATCGGAAAGCTGCTGCAATTAGGCGTGGTTACTTTGCAAATAACTTACGAAATATGCTTTACGACAGCATCGGTAGTCCTAACTCCAAAACCGAAATTGAAAACGCTATATATAATCTTGTTGTAGTATCAGAAAGATCTGACCTCGAGTTTGAATCAGCCGAAAACGCAAGAATTTACGAGGCTAGCAAAGAAATAATGAATGAGTTTGTGCTTAATACTGCCGAAATTAAGTCACTGCTTAATGATCGTATTGAGGATTTGGAAGGCAACACTAACTCTCAAGCCAAGACAGCCAGCCAGCTACGTCTAATGCGAGAAGCTGATGAGAAAATTAAAGAAACTGAAAACGAAATCAATCAGCTAGAAACTGCAATGCTTCACAAGTGGGGCCGTGAACCTGAAAGCTATAATGTCGATCCCAAAACACTTAGGGAAATACGTGAAAGTCTAAGAGAAAAACAAACAGCTCGATATTATCATAGATTTTCAAACATGTATGAATTAGACGACAGGGGGAATCCCCTTGAAGGGTCAAACCAAGATTTTGAAGCATCTGTATATATTAATTTTGTGCCTGAATTTAAAGGAGACAAAACAATGGCTGACTTTGCGCCAGAAGTGCGTAACGAGATTGACAAAAAATGGCATGAAGATGAAAGCCTGCGTAAGGAGCATATTGCCCGTTTAGAAGCTCTAGAGTCATCTGCTCAAATGATGAGTGAGGAATCTGTTGATGATATTTACAAAGCGCTCAGAGGAACTAAGGAGTTTGTTAAGACATATGACCCACGACGCTTGTATGGCCGCGCTATAGACCTTGTTAAAGCTGCTGACGCAGCAATAAAAAACGCGCTAGAAGAAGAACGAGAAAGTTACGTTAAGCTTATGGCGGAAGGCTTAGCACGTGAAACTGACCCTGATATTGGTGGCCGTCTTGCCCAATTGAATTATGCATTAGAAGGTGAAGCTCCAAATGTAAAATCCTTGCGTCTACCTAAAGATTTAAGAGATCGTTCTTCTTACTTGGGTAGGTTGTTAACTGATGTGGATGGATCTAACCCCATACTCCTAATACCTAAAGACGCAAAACAAGCACTCATCGAAACATTTCCTTCAATCACATCAGCAAACGTAAACAAGGAAATGAAAGACTTGGTTCTTTTCCATAAAACACCAAGCGCCAAAAACTCTACCGCTGACAGAAAACGTGGTGGATTTATGAATTTCCGCAACAAGGAATGGAAAGATCGTCCATTAGGAAATAATTGGAAACGTCTTATTGATCCTGATTTTTCTGATGATGTTATTACAGCAGACGATAATTTAGCTGATCTGTTGAAAAATGTTAAAACGCGTCGAGAAGCAGCAACATTAATTTCAAATCGTTTGGAAGAAGGTATTTTGGGTTATTATAATGCGAGACGTAAAGTAGCTAATAATCAAACTGAAGTAGAAGATGTAAGTCAAATTGAGGATGTTAAGCGGTCTCTTGACTTGGCTAAAGACATGATTGAGAAAATTGTTTATGCAATTGACCATGAAGCAATTACTGAAAACGGATTGATAGACATTGCTAAAACTTTAACAGCAATTGCCAACCCATCTTTTAGCAAAACGATGAGTGATACGGCTAGCAATTTAGACCGACTAATTGTTAATTTGAATTTAACCAAATCTTTTTCTAAGGCATTTTCTCTTGTTGAAGGTAGCCGCATTATGAAAAAACTTACCGCTGGTTTAGTTGCATTTAATCCAGCTAATGAGCTATTCCCAATGGCTAGGGTTAAAGCCATGGAACTATTCCATCACCAAGACGCTCGTACACGCATGAGGTTTGCGCGTAAGCAGTCCGCTATTCAAACTGCTGTAGAGCTCCAGGCCTTCCTAGAGGAGGGCTTCAATGGGGCATCAGGCCGCGATGCTGCAATTTCTATTACAAAAGACAGGCAAGAAAAAATTGCCAGATCTGGCAAAAAATTAGGCAATAGCTCAATTAACCATTCAATTGCTTACGTTATGGCCCAGCTGGAAGGCTTGAAAGATGCACAAGGCATGGATACTCACACGGCTCTTGAAAGTTGGCTCGAGACAATGGAATCGGGTATACATGATAGCGCGGTTTTAAAAGAGGTACAACAAGACAAATACAACTTCATTACTCGATTTTTTAAAGCTCAAGCTATTGATACTGTCCGACAATTACCAGCTGCGGAAAAAATCATGCAGATTCTTAAATCTTCTGGAATTGAATCTGTTAATAAGGTTAGAGCAAATGAGCAACGACAAGCTAAGGCTGAAGAACTTATTGAAAAAGCTAAAAAGGCTTTGCTCGAATATGTAAAAAATAACAGCAAGATTAATGAAAGTTACGTAAAAGAACATGCTGATACTATTTATGGAGAATTAAGAAATTTGTATCATGGTATGAATGTTACCCGCGCCATATTTTCAAATGATGGCGGTCAGACCTCGGGTGATTTGCAAATGGTTCCTGTCAACGAGGAGTCTAGAAGGGAATTGGTTTCGCCCTTTATGCGCTCGTATGGCTCCGTACCGTTGCGTCGTATCCATGCTGCTAACCCCAGCGTAGAGTCTAGGCTTGCGCCTGAGGGCCGTTATGTTACTGATCCTGAAGAAATGCTTTCTCTTAAAGATAGCCATTTTTATTCAGGTCTTGGTCGCCAAGACTATGATAGAGGGGTTGATGAACAAGCGGTCCTTCGTCCAATTAACGTGGATGGGGTAAATTCTCCAATATCTATTGTTGAAGATTCGGTTTATCGTATGAATGTACAGCCGAACTATCAAATTATTCGACAAATGGTTGGAAGAACTGTTTTGAAAAATGGTGTTCCAAGAATTGAAGCTCAACAATTTAATACAATAACAGGCGCAGTTGGTGTCTTAAAACCCATTATGCCTGATTTGCTTTCAGATGATATTTATGCAAATGAGCAAGCTTTAGCTAGAAAAAATAAAGACGGATCATCTTTGCGCGCATTACATGAAATGCGTATGGATTATTCTAAAGCGATGGCTGCTGTAGCATCTGAAATTGAAAACACTATTCAAAATGATAGTCAAGTTGGTGTTGTAAACACAGACTTTTCCAATCAAATGCGTAGAGCTTCATCTTTGTTTGTGGTACGCGCACTAGCTTCTGCCAGCCAACTTTGGAACCAAGGTGTAGGTCCTGCAACTGGATATATGATTAAAAAGATTGCGGTTGGCGATTGGGCGGCAGCTGCGGAGTTTGCTTCAATACTTGGTGAATTGTTTAAGTCAGCTGTTGCAACAGTTCCTATTGAATCTTATAACCGAGTTACTGGAAAAGTAGATTGGAGGCGAAAAGATGGGCTTTGGCGCGAAACTACCAATTTCATTAAAAGAACATCACCTTATACATTTTATCGTGCAGCAGAAGGTCACGATATAGTTAGGGCTGCTGAAAGAAATCAAATTAGATACAAGGGAAATCGAGTGCGTAATGCAGCTAGCAAAGTTGCAAACTTTTTTGAAACTGTAGGTGAAGGTGCTTTGCAGGTTACAATTGGTAGTCCTGAGCGTTTGCTGGCACGGGCTATATATATTGTAGAATTGCGTCAACAGCTTCGTAAGTATGATGGAGATTCAAGTCTAGCTAATTTAAGCTTGGAAGAGCTAGTTCAAAAAGAAGCTAAAGATATTCCAGTTTATGCTAAGCAATACGCTCGCATTAAAGTTACAGACATGATGGGGCAATCTGATGAAGCGAAAAAATCTTGGTTCTTCCAAAACAGATCAAAAAACCCATTAGAATCTGCATTTTATCGAAATGTTGCTCGATTCTCCAACCATACTGCTACAACTGCTTCTAATATGAGTGCAATGATTCCCACTATTTTTATGGGAACATTTGATAAATCAAGAGCTGCTGATGCTGAATCACGGAAAGAAGCAATTGAAAATGCAGTTGGAACGCTTTCACAAAACTTTTTGTTTCATATACTTAAGTGGAATACTATTGTTCCGTTGGCTGTATGGGCATGGCAATCTATGTTTGGAGACGATGACGATGACGATCCAATGATGGTTGCCAATAAAGTTGCGGAAGACATATTTGGAACAGAAGATGACGGAATGATTAAAACTGCCATTAAAGAATTAACTATGGGCAAATATCGCCCTGTAATGCCTGAAACTAAGAATTTGAGGGCTGGAAAAGCAAGTATGTTGGCAGAGCTTACTACTAAGTTTGCTATTGAATTAACACAAGCTGTTCCTTATTTGGGCGTATTGTTTGGATATTCATCTATACAGAGTAGTACGGCTGTGCCAGCTTCTGCTGCACTTAGCGAAGAAGCATGGTCAAAAATTACTGGTATAGATCGTGGAGAATATAACGACAAAAGAGCTATTACTGTGCGTCAATATGAAAGCGGTGTATTGGAAAAAGCAGCAGATTTAACAGCTCCCACTTCATTGCTGTTTGATTACGGACAAGCTGTTGACCTTACTATTCGAGGATTGAGAAGCGATCAAACAGAGCTTGATGAGCATATTCTACCTTATGTTTTAACTGAAATAGCTCCTTTTATGCGTGATGCTAGAAATGCTAGGAAAGAAAAACTTAAGGAATCCTTACCCAAAAACTTAAGGTAACTTGTTACTTTTTTATTGATTGGTACGGAAGTTTCCTATAAATGCCCAAACAATGCCTAAAAAAGGATTCAAATATAAGTCATCACTTGTAGCGGAGGAATACGTTGAGAAGTACCCTAAACATGGGTCTCTTACTATTGCGCGTCTTCTTATTAAAGACCACCCTTTGTTGTATACTAGTTTAAACTCGGCTAGATCATCAGTACGAGCTGTTCGAGGAACGAATGGTAAAAGAAACCGTAAAGCAATGAACAAAAACAAAACACCTATAGTTCAGCGAGCACTGCCAAAGTCTTCTGCTAAACCTCGCAAACCTTATTCTTTGTCATCTGGAAAAACTTTAGTTCTTTCGGATATTCATATACCTTATCATGACGTTAAAGCGTTAGAAACTGCTCTTGAATATGGCGATAAATGGAAGCCCGATAACATTCTTCTTAATGGTGACACAATTGATTTTTATTCAATTAGTCGTTGGCAAAAAGATCCCGAAGAGCGCAACTTGTCACAAGAAATTGAAAAGACTCGTCAGTTTGTTTTGCATCTAAGAGATCGCTTTCCTAAAGCTCAGTTGATATGGAAAAACGGAAATCATGAAGACCGATGGGAAAGTTATTTGTGGAACAAGGCTCCTGAGCTTTGTGGCATGAGTGATTTTGAAATGCGTAAAATTCTATGGCTAGATGATCATGGTTTTGATTTTGTCCACAGTAAGCAAAAGATTAAAGCTGGAAAGTATCTTACAATTATACATGGTCATGAAGTTTTTGGAGCGCATAATCCTGTGAATCCAGCTAGGACTATTGCGACCAAATTAAAAGTGTGTGCCATCAAAGGTCATAATCACCAAACAAGCGAGCATACAGAGCGTACTGCGGATGACAAATATATTGCTTGCTGGTCAACAGGATGTCTTTCAGAGCTCGCTCCTGATTACATGCCATTCAACAATTGGAATCATGGCTTTGCTACAATTGAATTAAATAGAAATGATTTTGAAGTAGATAACTATCGTATTATTGATGGTAAGATACGATAGAGCATCATCTTTATTGATTTTCTGAAAAGAGAACAATTTCAATTTTGCCACGCAATCCAAGCTCGTTTTCTTTTGAGTCTGGTATGTTGATGTATTTTATTTTTGATTTAAAAAACTTTAGTCCAGATTTGGACATTAAATGCATTCGCTCATTTAGTTTTTCTTCTAAAGTAGAAGCTGCATTCAGCATCGATTCGTGATATTTTTCCATATCTGTAGTAAATGGTATTTCAACTACAATAGGAATGTGCCTAAACAAATTTTCTGGAAAACTTTCATTTTCTATTTTGTTTATTTCTTGAGTGTTGGTTTTTATCATATCGTTACTAGTTTGCTATGTATTGAGCGATGATTTTGATTATTTGAATAAATGAAGCTACTGCTATCATTATTATCAAAATAATCCCTCTTTTTATTTTTTTGTCCATTTAATAATCTCTAAAGGATGAGCTCATGTGCCAGCTGCTGCATACTTTGCAAAAATAAGTTCGCAGCTTTGAAGTATTAGAACCTTTGCGTAGTCTGTTCTTAGCTGCTTTGTCAGCGGCTGCTTGACTCGTATAGGAAACTTTACCGCACGGCCCTCTTTCTGGGTGTTTTTTTTCTGCTGTTTCAGGGGTAATTGGTTTTAATCTTTCTTCTGGCGGGACAAGACTATCTAGAAATTCAATGAATTTATCATTCTTTTTCATCTTCCATTTTTTTAAGTAGTTTTTTAGTTTGGCTAATTCTTTGTTTAATTATGTCTGGGGTTTCTACTTTTTGAAAGCTGCGTGGTTTAAGTCGTTTAAGCATGAATTCCGCAGCATCAATGATGTCTTTTATAATTTTAATTGGTTCGATATGCTTTTCTGCAACTACAACAACTGGAGTTTTAGGCTTAGTCACATTTTCTGTAGTAATTACTTCTTTTTCAGTTGCATACTTTTTTGCCCATCCTGGTTTGTAAGGGCTATAGTCTTCAGCTTCGGGCTCACCTTCGGGGTCTTTAAAGTCATTTTCATTTGGCTCTATTGATACAGGCTTTGCAATTGGCTCTTCATTTAAAATATCATCTGCAGTTTTAGGAGCTGCTTTTTTGGTAGCTCTTTTCTTTCTTGGCGTCTTCTTTTTAGGTTGTTTTTTATTTTTACGAGCAGGCATTGTATTTGTTGGTTTGTTTATGAGTATGCTATTAGTTTTGGTTGTTTGTTTGATTGCACCCATCCTTGCACAGATTTGGCTTCAGTGATGGGTATCAAATTTCTTTTTCCAGAAAAGTAAAATTGATTGAATTTGTATGGATTGTAAGAAATTGAGTTCTCTTTTCCATCAGGCTTAAATCTTACATTGCCATGAATATCGCCTTCGATGTAAGCATGGACGTTCTTTTTGCTTTCTTTGATTACTCTTTTGCGCCCAGCTTCTGAAACTTTGAATACAACATTGTTTAGACAAACATGATCCAAATGTTTCCATAATCGCCATCCCTTTCCTGTTTTGTGTTGAACAGAAAACATTCTTTTATGCAGATTAAAATAGACGCGAACTCTGTATTTCATTGGTTTTCTTTCAGGATCTTTAATGGATACTGCTGTGGGTGAGGCCAACTATTTATAATTGTGTTGGCGTCTTCGATTGTAAGTTTTTTACTGTTTCTGCCTTTCCATAAGAGACCTTTGGCATTTGCTGGGTCTGCATGTACTTTGTCATGACATTGTGGATGAAGCATAACTGTAAATAAAAATGCATCTTTTCTCCTTCCAGCTGGGTGATGACGCTCCATGTTCTCTTTGGCCCCAGAAAGCCCACAGAAAGCGCATTGGCAGTTTTGGGGTATTGATGCCCAAGCAGCTTTGTAGCGCCTTAGAAGGGCAATTCTGGCCCGAGAAAAGGGTTTTACCCTAGTTCTCTTCTTTTTAGGTTTCTTCTGGTTCGAAATCTTCGACTTCGTAAATGTCGTCACTTTCTCCGTATTCTTCTGGGGGAGTATTTTTTCCTCCGATGATTTCGGGGTTAGTAAATTCTGCAATACCTTGTTCCAAGAGGGCTTTTTGTTCGTCTTCTTTTTGGAGACCTGATAGTGCTTCTTTTGCGGTTGCATAAATAAGTTCTAGTATGCGTTCTTGATTTGAGCCTTGTGGGGCGCTCCATGCAATACGGGCAGTAACAATAGAAATTGCCTGCCCAACTATTGAAAAATCTTTTTGTCCCATGATTGATGGTCCAATAAGCTTTGATAATTCATCTGCTAGTTCTTTTACTTTAGGTCTCATGTGTTTTTAGGGTCATGGTTGGGGTGTGTAGGGTGTATGATTTGGGTATGGGTAAGGGGTTTTTTGTTTTGTTTTGCCAGAGGTTGAAGTGTTTTGTGTCTAAATATTTCCTTCCAAGCGTGTAGTCAATACAGGAAAGAACTTCGGCGTCGGGTTCGAAAATCATTGATCTTATTCTAAATATCTCAGGCATTGTGGGAATTCTAAATCTAGACCTGTTGCTATTAGACCGTTTTTCGCAAATTGTTAGTTTAACTAAATGCCAATTTTCGTCTTCGTAAATGTTGGTTATTGCATATCTTGAGCTTATATTCCTACCAGGCATACCAGGTATTTTTATTCTAAATCTACCTCGAGTTGCTTCTAAATCAGAATTTTTATACTCCTGCCTCCCGTGCCTCCATGGTTTCAGAATAATTCTTAAATCTTTCATTCCCATGGTTTTTCATCATACATCGGAGATGGATGAGTAGGTTGCTGCATAAACCTGTTGGTTTCTTTGTGATACCAAAACTTAGTCATAGGCGTGTCGCCAGTTGTTCGTTGTTTTCTTACATGAATCTTGCCGCATGGCGTAGACTCCCAGAACTCTCTGATTTCTTCTTTACTGAAACTATTCATAGCATCTTCACGCTCTGCAATAGACTCGGCTTTAGACATATCTCGCCAGATACTTACAATATTATGGGGCATGTCGCCCCATTCACCAGCACCACGAATTTCAGACATAGCCGCAGGTTTGTTGACAGACTCAGGTGGCTTTCTAGGATGAGCTACGATATGCAAATGCACTGGATACTTGGATACAAATACACGTAATAGGTCGGCTGCTTCTGCTTGCGCTGTGTTGTCACCCCTATCAATGTTCAGTGTCATGACGTTATCCACAACAAATGTGCGAACACCATAGCGCTTATGAGCGTGTATAAATGTATTTACTAAATGCAATGGATCTGTTCGTTCCATGCTTTTATACATCAAAACATGTTCACTTACATATTCGAATGCTGCATCAAATTCTTCCGTAAATGGTAAATTGGGATATGCCGTAACGCATCCAAGTATTTGTGCAAAGGTAAGCTGGGGTGGTTGCTCAAATGAAGCCACACAAGACATTTTGCCCATTGCTGCAAGAGACGCTACTTGATTCTGAACTGCTTGAGATTTGCCATGGAATGAATAACCGAACCATAACGTCATCTCATGAGGTCTAAAGGACAATGAAAAATCAGGTAAAAAGAATGGGTCGCCTTCTGACAAATGCTCACCTTTCATGCAAGCGCGAACACCTTCCTTCATGCTGACAGGATCAACAATCTCGGCCATAGGCTCACGTTCTGCCTGCTCAATAAGCGAATGAATCTCTTTAACCCTATTAGCCCTGAGCATGTCATTCGCGTCTTTCAGCGGGACAACAACACTCAAACACCTTTCAGAACCCAAACGCTCTATCACATTTTTCACTGCCTCCTGACCTGCCATATCATTATCAAACATCAGTATTATCTCATCAAAGTGAGATAAAAACTGATAATCTTCTTTAATCCAATTAGTGTTGCTGACACCCATTGGAATAGATACAGCTGGTATGCCCATTTCGTAGCAAGCCATAGCATCCCACTCACCTTCCGTTATTACTAATCTTGTGAGCTTGGTATCTGGATCACAAACGTCCTTGCCGAATAAAGACATAATTGGATCTGCCGTAACCCATGTGTCTTTCTTTCCGTCTTCTTTAGGTTGCAAACCCCATTTCTTTACCATGCCTAAGTTGCCAAATGCATCGTAGTAGGGAAACGCTATACCACCATTGCGATGATTAGATACACCATATTTGCGTAAAGTATCCTCACTTATGTGTCTGCCAGCAGCGTATTCAATAGAATCATTACTCAATTCACGCATGAAACTAGCAAGCTCAACAGGATTGGAAGACTTAGTTGTGTTGCCAAAGCTTTGAATTGCTGGAATTTTGAGCCATTGAGCAAGCCAACGAATAGCTTCTTTTATGCTGACGTTTTGTTTATGCGCTACTAAATGCCATGCTGGTCCTGCAATATTAGGATTTGCAAAGTCTTTAAAGTAGCCAGCATTATCAGGCCGAGTGCTGATCATCATGCTTTTACCTTTTTCGCCATCAATGCTTCCTATTTTGTAGCAAGCAGATTCTTTTTTGGCTTCTGGGTAAAACTCCATGACGAACTCATGAATTCGTCCCGATAATGCTTGTTTGATTTGAGCAAGATCGTAAAAAGGATTTTCTTCAATCATTCTCGTCGTATTTTTCTTTGATAATTATTTCGTGTATGCGTTCTTTGGTTTTTCGATAATATTCTATCATCTTTTCATCATCTACAATTTTTGCATATTCTAGAAAAATTGTTCCTAAAACATTTGTGTGCATCATTGTAGCTAATGGCATTATTTCAATTAGACTTTTAATGCGCTTACTTAAAATCTCCATTTGCTGGTGGTCTGGCAGTCTTTGTTGGAGTTGCAAGTATTCTCGTCGATCATCTTTAGTAAGCTCACGAGTAGTCAAAACAGACTGCACCATGCAAGTGAATTTTTGTAGCGCATCGTAAAAGTTTTCTTCTATATCTTTCATTTATTGATGTTTTTCATTTCTTTGATGTCTTCTGGTTTTTCTCCATCAATAGAAACTTTGTTGTTAGTAGCATCAATAACGATTCTTCCTTCAGGCGGGTTATCAATTACTGCTTTTTTGGTAAACCATTCACCATCTTGGAAATAGTAAAACCTTGCGTAGACTTGAGTGAATGCATCAATTAGATCTTTTGCTTGTTGCTCGCTTTTAATAGCTTTAATGCTTTCTTCATTTTCATGTTGCATGTAATAAGCACAAAGCTGACGAACATGTTTAGCTGTAAGATTAAATACTTCAGCTTTTTTAAGAATTAGATCTGTTACTTGTGAAGGGATTTTCTTGCGATATGCTTCTTTGTGGTGAGAAAAGGAAACATTGTATCTTTTTTCTTTGAATCTTTTGTATACAGCTAAAGAAGTGGAAATAGTATTGTAGCTTTTAGTTGATTCGTCTACTAATTGGCTAATACAAAAGCCTGCTTCTGAATGTAGTTCTTCTAGAGCATGGGTCATTGAGCCTAGCATCCAACAATGGTTGTCTTCTAATCGTCCAGCAAGCTCGCCAAGTTGAAGGACTTTGGAAAGCGCAAGATAAGATTGCTCAAGACTTGGAGGATTGGCTTCATTGATTGAGCAAATGCCATTGGAGTTAACAAAGAAATGACCATTTTCATTGTCTGCAACAACTTGCATCAAGCTCGTGGCTGCTTTTTCTACGATATTGTTTTCTTCGGAAACTTCATTAGGTTCCACAATATTTGATTCTTCAGCCTCATTGTTGTCGTAAATCTGATTAAACATATCTTCAATACTTGAGCGGATTACTCCAGAATATCTTGAAATAGAAGGATACCCATCTTTTTTGATTTGAGCTATTACTTCCGAAACGATGTCGTAAGGCAGTTTGAAATCAGCTGACAAGTCAGCGTATAGGGATTGATCAACAGGTTGGTTTTTATAATACAGGTTCATGTTTATTTTTGTAGTTTGGTTGATGGTGATTATTCAGCTATGGTGTAGGCCCAAGCCATGCCGCGACAGAGCCCCTCGGCAATTTCTTTTGTTTTTACCGTCGCCATAGTCTGCTCTTGTGGTGTGTCGGGACAAGTGATGACCAACCACTCCGATTTGCTCGCCTTGTAGATTAGCGCGGTACAAGTTACGGCGTCAATTTGGTTGGTTATCGTGTTTATTGGCTTTTTTTTCATGGTTTGGGTTGGTTTAGTTGAGCTGTTATTATTAGGAGGCAACAACTACATCTAAAGTTTTTTCGTTTTCTAGGATTTCGTCTCCTTTTGCAACGAGATCATCAAATTTGCTCTCAAAGGAATTGAACACTTGCGATTTTTTGGTTGCAGAAGTGCCCCACTCACTAGCGATGTATTGACTTCCTTCTTCTTTTCGGTTTGAAGATTCGTGAGTATAAAACTCTGTGTAAGCTGAGAAAACATCTAGCTGGGTTTCGCCTTGGTTTCCTTTACCGCTTTCGTAAAGTTCCATAAGTCTGGCTACTTTTTGTTTTGCGCCATTTGTAATTTCTTTCAAATTGCCACTTTCAATAGCAGTAAACCAAGCTCTTGCTTCATCATTGCTTACTTTCCTTTGATGGTATTTATGCAATTTGCTTTTTACGATTTCGGACTGGTGTGTAAACTTTTTAATGGATTCAATAAGATCATCTAGTCCTGAATCTAAATTTTTCGTATGTTTAACACGCCCAACTTTTTGACCAGCTTGCATTGATACTGCAAATGTGTTTGCACAGACAACGCAGATGTTGTTGTATTTACATTGCAATGATGTGCTTTTGTCAAAGCTGTCAATAATCGTAAGATAATCTTTGAATTCACGATCACCTACGTAAAACGAATCTGTAAGCTTAATTGAAGCAAAGATACGTTGTCTATTAAAAATAGATCCAGCAGAAATTATTTTGTATTCAATTCCGCTGAGGGATTTTTTGATAATGTTCCAGAATTTATCAACGGTGCTAGGATGATAAGTGTCTGCATATGGCTGACCGACAGGAAGCCCGTCGTCATTAGCCATAAGGATTTTGGTTTTGGGAATTTCAATCAGGTCTTCTGGGTTATCTGATTTGGGATCATAGGTAAATACAGGATGAGGCGATACATCCCAAGGCATGGAATTATCGCGTGTAACAGTATCTACAACGTGAGTTTTCTTGTGCCATGCATCATTGATGCCAGCTTGTATGTCTCTTTCGGTTAGTCCGTGACTCATATTTTTATATTGGTTTGATTCGATGCTTTAATAATAATCCTAAGCTTTGCATCATAAGCTGTAGGTTCCTTTAAAATTTAGATAACTAAAATACCCTAGATTATTAATCTTGGTCTTTCATTTGCCGAAGAGTTTCTCGAGCGTATTGAGGGCAAACATTACGAAAACCACAAAACATTTCACAAAATGTTCTTTGTGTTTCGCGTTTTTCAATAATCTCGTTTGGCTTTTTAAGCTCTTCCGCTTCTTCTCTTGTGGCGCACAACTTCCTAGCTCTTTTACCGCCGACTTTCATCAAGGCGTAAGTAGGATCACTTTGCCATTTCTCTTCACGAGTGCATGATCTTGGTTTTCCATCAGCAGCAGCAGCGTGTTCTAGCACTCTTTGATTAAATTCACGTTCACCTATTTCCCTGATGTATGGTTTTAGATGAATGTAGATTGGTAGCGCAGGATATTTGGGATCGCTTTGCGCTCTCATAATGGACCAATCACGCATGAAATAAACAATTGCTACATTATCAAATTTCTTTTTGTTTTCTTCCGCCAAATATCCATTCATTTGCAATTGGCGATAATGATCTTCTTTCATTTCTTCGTGGTAGCCACCAATAAATTTGTAATCAAATATGGTGCTATTCATCATATCCATGAGATCAAGCTGACCACTTACTTTGCGGCCATGCACTAAGATATGTAGTCGTTGTTCTACAATTTCTCCTTCTTCTTCTATAGCGTATTCTTCTAGAACTTTGTGAAGAACAGTGCCTAGCAATGCGTAGAAGCCACCAATAATGTTTTTCTCTTCTTTGTGTTTAGTGGCTAAGTATGTCCTTTGTGGCGGTCCTAAAAGTTGTGTCACACTAAATTCGCTATCCCCTTTGTCGTATTTGTCGTCAAGTAAAGCTCGCATTAATGGAGCTGGGAGTGATTTTAATTGCTCAGGTATTTTCATAGTTGTTTTCTTTCTTGTATTTAGCTCTAGCTATTCGTTCCTTTTCGGTAATTTCTTTGTGACATGGCTTACACATAACCTCAAAGCCATCCTTTTCGCAAAAAAGCCTGTCTATATAAGTGTTCCAGTCTATAAATCCTTCGATACCAATAACTGGTATTACATGGTCTGCTTGCATATCTTTTTGAGGAAATAGCTCATCGCATTGAGAGCATCTATGCAGCTTGCATTTTCTTCCAGTTAATGGATTGATTCCATCTCTGA
>Ga0181607_10002192_pt1 | contig 17290 bp, 5 predicted proteins | sample 041ome_9_FD_132420 | JGI IMG/M metagenome (GOLD analysis project Ga0181607, IMG submission 132420) | Coastal salt marsh microbial communities from the Groves Creek Marsh, Skidaway Island, Georgia - 041413US metaG (megahit assembly) | ecosystem: Environmental > Aquatic > Marine > Intertidal zone...
ACAGTTTGTTCTAATACATCGTTCCGTTTTTGGACCGCAAGAGCTGCTTCTTCCGCGCGCGTCAAGTGTACTTCGTTCTCCTTGATGTCTTCTTCGCGAGCGTATCGGGAATACAGTTGCACAACGGCATCTTTCAACGCTTTGAAGTCCTCGTTTGCTTTTCTATCCACCACCTGGAACAAGTCGCGCTGGAATCTTTTAATCAACTGCTGCGATTTTTCCGCGTTTCTACGCTTCAACTTTGCTTCTTTGCGAAAGCTCTCTCCTTTGCGTGTTGTTTCTTCCAACTCGCCTTTGAGAGCTTTCACTTCTGCCAATACTTTTACTATTTCTTTATCCTTCAACTGTAAATGTTCGTTCAAATCGTTTACGGTGCGCTCAAACTTTGGTACAATCTCAGAATCGACTTTGACGAGTCTCTCGGAAAGTTCCGTCAGTTGAGAGGAGAGCTTCCGTTCTGATGCAATCTTCTTTTGCATCTCTCGAGTCGATTTTTTATTGTCTTCTTTCAAATCACGTATTTCAGCGTCGCGTTCTGCTAAAGTTTGTTTCGCCTTTTCCAGCTCTTCTTTGAGCACATCTCGCTCGCGCTTTGCTAACGAGGCCTCTTCGCGCATTAATTCTTCGTTTCTGGTTGCGCTTTCGCGAAGCTTCCGTGTTTTCGCGTGCTCAATTCGTAACTCCGCAGAACGATGGCGCTCGTACTCCACGTTTTCCTGAAATACCTTTTTCAAATTTTCAATCTCTTCGTCGGCGTCTTCTTCAACTTGGCGCTGCGTCTCTTCGCTAATTTCCTTCTCTGTGCGAATTTCTAGTTCTAGCTGCGCGATTTTATGCTGTAAAAGTCGCGTCTCTTTCTCCAATTTCGCTTCCGATTCTTTGACGTACGCCTCATGGGCCTGCACCAATGCTGAATTTTGCTCGTCCCACTTCGCAATTTCCTCATCTTTCACGACTTTTAAGTTTTCAGTCTTCTCAAACTCTTTCGCGAGTTTACGCCTATACTCTCTCTCTTTGTGTTCTTCGCGTGTTCGGCGCGTTTCGTCTTCGCTGCGCGTTTTCTCTTCAGTTTTTGCCCTCTCCTCCAGAAATGTTTCTCGCAACCTCGTTCGCTTGGCGATTTCTCTTTCCAGATCGTTCTTACGCTGCGTTTCTAGACGATTAACTTCTTCTCGATTCCGTTGGTCGGACACTCGACGCTCGTATTCGTGTCTGGCGCGAAGTTCACGAATTCTTGAACGGAGATCTGCTATGCTCTTCTCCTTTTCAAGTAGGACGAGGCGCGATATGAGCACGTCGTCTGGCGCGTCAGCGTCGCTCGTATCTTTTACGCTTCTATTTTTATCAAACCGAGGAAGAGGGTTATTGAAATTGAATGCACCGGAATCAGATTCTATAATAATCTCGAATGCAAACATTGTTCCGTCCGAGGCACACGCGAACACTCTCTTCTCAGTATCGGACGCACATATGGATGTAATTTCCCGATTGCTCGCGCATCGATATTCACGAAATTCTCCGGTCAACGGAGTTGTGTATACCCGCAACGCACCGCAGGATGTACCACATACCAGGAGTCGAGATGAATGCAGAAAGCACGCAGATGTTAGAGTAGTTGCTTTTCGTCGCGAGACCATTCTGCTGTGCTCCTCATCACTTCCGCTCTGGTCGAAAGTCGTTCCGGCGGTACCGTCACCGCCGCCGTTACAAGAGAGCGCTGACATGGATGAAGAGATTTCAAATTCTCGGCACGAACCTGCGCCAAACTTTTCACCGTCTAGCTCTTTAATCGTTCGATCGCTTCCAACTAAAAACACGCCATTCCCGAGTTCTTTCGGCAGAAGTGCGACGTCGTCGTATCGACACCCCTTTCTCGCGTGTTCTGCGTTTCTCTTGTGTTCTCCAGATAAAGCATCAACACCGTGTAACTCCCAGCGATAACAGCAACCGTCCGCACCTATAGTAACGACATTTTCGTCGTCACTCGTCCATTTTACCCGTCTAACCTTTGACGAGTGTCCCCGAAGCGTCGACACATTTGCGCCTGTATACGTGTCGAAAATCTTGGCACAGTTACCATGCGCGGCCACAAACTTGTGTCCACCGTGTGCAAAACTGACATCACGCACGTTCTTCAATGGAAACTCGCGAGCCTTTTCGAGAGTGTCGCGGTGAATGTAGAACATGCGGAGTTTATCGTTGAAGCCAACGAGGAGAATATGTCCGGACGGATGCAATGCTACTGAAAGTGGCGTCTCTGGGAAGTGCTCACAAAGTTCAAGCGCACAGCTAAAAGCCGACGACTCTGTAGACGTGCTCGTACTAGAGCCGCGATCTGACGACTTTGCGGTCGTCTCTGAATGCACATCACTGGTCGTCAACGCGGTAGAAATGCCACCAAACAACATTTTATTCTTCTCTTTAGTAGACCAGATACGAACGGCGCCGTCAGTGGAACACGTAGCGAGTATCGGTTTCAAAGCGCAATGACTTGCACGCGAGGATGGAGATGGAAGCACAACGTTGTGCGATATCATATTACCACCACATGACGTACTGTTGGCATCTTGATTAAACGTGGAAGAAAACGATATCGTCGAGTTTGTCGCACCGGGTAGTTTCGAGCGTTCAGAAGCTGTGACGCTGAAGTTTTCCCGCAAAAGTACTTGGAACACGTCACTATGCGCGGTACCTTGCAAAGCGCTCTGTTCACAATCGCTGGAAGCTTCCTTCTCGGTCGTTATTTCCCGAACCGATGCGTCTGCATCTGAGACTGCGAGAGTGTAAAGCTCGTTCGTTGGATGGTCCATCCACACGATAAGAGTTTCGCCGCACGGAGAGACGTCCGCAGAAACAATCGCTCCCCTTTCAATGATCCAACGCACTTCTTGCGACTGACAAATACTAGTATCTGTAGTATCTTTGCCACAAACGTCATCGAGTTCTGTACCATCACGCGAGTTACAGTTGCGATTCTTCACATTCTTCTCATCGACCGCGTCTTCATCTACTCCGTCTACCTCACCTTCTTCTTCCTCTTCTTCTTCCTCTTCTTCTTCTTCTTCCGGACTATCTTCATAGGCTTGGTTTTTCCTACGAACAGACCAAACTCGGATTTTACCGTATGGCTCTTTACCCGCGGTAATCTTTCGATCGGCATTTCTGTTATACACGGAAAGGCTTCCGTTAGTTCCGAAAATACAAAAACCTCGTGCGCCGATGGCGCATACGCCCGTTGCGCCAATATTGTAGCTATTATTATTTTGCGCAAAGCAGTTTCGAATAATAAATATCGGTTGCGATTGTTCTAGTATCAACGCTTGTCCACTTTTAAATGCAACAACGACTCTCTCTCCGTTTCCTTTCTCTAACCACGCGTGATCGACTGGTTCATCTCCTTCAAAGGCTTCCCCGAATGGTATTGCGCTGGCGAGTTTGATAACGCCCCGACTCCCCGACGCCGAAGATGCGGCATATAAGTCAGCCTCTGACTTTTGAGGGAGCTTATACATTCTGATCACGCTCATAGCGACAGCTGAAACGGTATTTCTCTCGCGTGGATGAAATTTAAAACTCGCCGGATTGGAGTGTGACGTTGAATGGTTGCGTTGACCGACGCTTATGCGCGGCTCTGGAAGAAAACCAATCACGTGCGACACGTTCGACACCGACGAGGACTTTTTACCCGCAGAGAAAATATCAGAGTAAGCAGACGACGCAGGAAACGGATTGCTCGTCGACAGTTCTTGATTACTATTGATATCACCGTCGTTACTGACGTTGGTGCGCTTCGTCAGATCCGAGAAAGTCCACGAACGCAAGGTCCAATCGTTCTCGTCCGAAACTCTTTGCACTTTCGCTACAATCGAAGCTCCATCGGTTGAAAAACACACCTCCGTGAACGCATACTCACCGAAACATCCACTCATCGAAGCTACTGTTGCACTGGAAGAAGAGCTCGAACTTTTCTTCCCGTCTGTCCCGATCGCGTCTCTCAACGAAAACGTTCTCAACCTCGCGCGCCTTTGCGTCTGTCGATGTATCGCGCACAACACAATCGACGGTCCTATTTCCTCGTCTCCACTCTCTGCAATCGCGAGTAAAGAAGCAGTTTCGCCAGTAAACGTGATCGGTCCGGAAGCAGAAGCAGAAGAAGCAGAAGAAGAAGATACTCCCGCCTCCCTTCTTCGTTGACCACCGCCTTTTCCTCTCTCCTCTTCCTCCTGCTCCAAAAAGTCTTCGCTTCTCTCCCTCGCGCTCCCACCCCCAAAACACTTCTTCGCCGCGATCGCGGTCACTTTCCTCTGCCCGGGCGTCCCGGGCACGAACGCCACTTGCCTCCCGCGTTCGCTCTCCACCAACAACACGCCGTGACCAACCGGAAACGCGCAAAGCGCGTCGTCCAAGAACACAATCGAACGACACACCAAATCGAACGACATCGGCAAACCAAACGCGCCGGACGGTGCCACGCGCGCTTTTACCACCACCGCTCCTCCCGTTTTGTTGTTCTCGTCGTCTTCACGACCCTTGCGGATACTCCCTTCTTCTTCGTTCTTCATTGTATTCGTGCTCTGTTGGGGTGTGTGTCCCCGTCAAAACGAACCGTTTGGCGCTTTTATTAGATACGAAAAAAAAGTTTTTGGTCTATTTTTAGTCGTATTTTAGAGAAACGCAACGCGAACAACAGTTTCCCGAGCGCTCAAAGAAGCGCTTCTGACGTCAGAAGCGATGAAGACGAAACGAAGTGAGTGCTTTTATTCTCTCGTATATCTTATCACTTGGCAAAATCAGCGCTACTGCGACTACTCGAGAGGGTGGTGTCACACAATTTTAAAAGTACTCGTATTTTAGAGAAAAAAATGGCGTTTTTGATCCATACATGCCATAAAACGAAACGAAACCTGTCGTTTGTTTGCACACAAAAGAAGATATCATGTTGCGAACAACAGTTTCCCGTCTCCTCCGGCGGAACGCGGGAACCAACAACGCAGTATTAGGATTAGGAAGCATCAAAAGAAGAAACATCTCGACCGAAGAACAGATGAAACTAGAGCAAGAGATAAACGCGACGTTCGCGGAAGCGAGAGAGGAAATCGAAGCGGCGATGGAGAGCGTCGGGACGACGTATTTCAACGACGACGCGGAAATCGCGAAAGAATTAACCAGAGATTGCGTCGCGAAATACGAGGAGTTGTTGACGAAATGCGAGGGAGATGCGGGGAGGAAGGAGAAAATTCAAAGGAGCATGGGATTGAAAATCGAGCAGTTGAAAGCGGAGTGTAATTTGATCGATACCGCGCACGATGATTAGATTTTTATTAGAAGAGAGAGACAGAGACAGAGACTTTCGGTTGATGAGATGTATTGTTTGTAGTATAAGAAACGTAATGCGATGAGAGCGTAATAATTTGATCGATACCGCGGGCACGATGATTAGATTTAGAAGAGAGAGAGAGACCTGGTGGATGATGTGGTGTATTGATTGTAGTATATAAACGTAACGCGTATTGATGATACAATTTGCCTTTTCCCCGGGGGACGAAAACATATCTTCACTTTAAAGAGGCCTCAAAAGTACGCGCAATAATGTCTTCCGTCTGCTTTTCTTTGCGACGAGCGGCGATGTCTTCGTCCTCGTCTCCGTGTTCTTGTTCGACGATCGTGAGAGGCGTGACCTCCTCCTCCTCCTCCTCCCTCGCTTCTTCTTCTTCTTCTTCTCACCAAAAATGGATAACAACGACGGCTTCGTCGTCGTCCAAAAAAGGAGGGACGAAAGTCGTCTGCGCCGCGGAGAGCAGCAGCAGCGGTGGTGGCAAAAGTAGATTTAAACGACGCGACCCTGACGCGAAACCTCCCCCGGCGCCGCTCGGGTCCGGACCACCGATGACCTCGGGAAAAATCTCCGAGCAAATCTTGGAAAAAACGAGAGAAGAAAATCCAGAGGTGGAAGTGATTCCGTTGCAGCAAACGCGGTTCCAAGGCGTGGCGAACATCGACGACGAATCGAGCGAAACGTCGCAATCGAACGTTTTGAAACGAAGAGCTATACTTTTCGCCGGCGACGTGGCTGCATTTTCTGTGTTCGCGACGATTGGCCGTGCGAGTCACGGGGAAGGTTTGAACCCGATCGATATCGTCGGCACGGCGTCGCCGTTTATTCTCGGCTGGGCGGCGGCGTCGTATTTGTTAGGGACCCAAGGCGCGTTCGGCGACAGCAGCCGACGGAGCGGCGTGGATAAACTCGGAAAAATCTTACCCTCGGTTGGGAAAACCATCTTACTCGGCGTCCCAATTGGCGTGATTGTCCGTTCTGTGGCGACTTTCCACGTCCCCGATATCTCTTTCCTGTTCGTTTCGCTCGGTTTCAACGGCGTCGCTTTGCTCCTGTGGCGCGTCAGTTTAAGTTCGGATATTCGCGTCGGAGGAAACAACGGAGACGCGACAAAACCGCGCGCCAACAAAAAAGGGAACCCGCTCGAGTTTCTCTCCTTGTTGAGCGGTTTAGTCAAGAGATGGTAATAATAGAACGTAACAGAGTGTAAACGCAAGTGTACTAACATAAGATATCTGAAGAGCACTTTTATTCTGAAACTGAAAAATTGAACACAACAAGACAGAAGAGAATCCTCCGGTGTCGTCGTCGTCTCTTTCTCTCTCTCTCTCTCTCTTCTGTTATTGATTATTTGAACGAGGAAAACACACGCAAAAAGCAGGCAAAATACTCTCACACATAATTGCCTCTTTCCCCGGGAGAGAAGCATTCTTTCCCCACACTTACTCCTCCTTCTTGAAAGCTTACTCGAAAGAGAGTGCGTGTGTTTAGTGCGCGCGCGCAGAGAGGGTAATAATGGGGTCTTCCTCGAAAGGCGGGAGCATGTCTTTCCAAGAGGCGTGCCAGGTGTTAAACTTAGACCCGAGAGAAGCTTCGAGCAACCCGAATGCGGTAAGATCCGCTTATAAAAAGATGGCGTTGGAGTTTCACCCGGATAAACATCCCGGGGCGAGTTCGACGCAAACGTCTTCGTCGTCCAACGCGACTGGTAAGAAGTCCTCCGGTGGTGCGAGTGGGAAACCAACGAGAGAGGATTTCGAGAGAAAGTTCAGGCAAGTCGTGAGAGCGTACGATGCGTTGACGAGACGGGACGATTCGGACGATTCGGAGTCGGACGAGGACGATTTTGGAGGCCCGAACGGCGATTTCGACGGCGTTTTTAAGAGTCCAGAGGACATGAGAGATTTCGCGGCAAACTTTTTCGAGTCGTTTTTCTTCGGCGGGGGGTTCGCGCAAGGAAGCAACGGGCCGTCGGGGAGGAGTTCGAGGAAACGACGATCTACGCATTCTGGTGGAAACGCGAACGCCTCTTCGGGTGGTGGAGGGCCAATTATCAAAGAAGTCAACGACGACGGGGAGGAATATTCGGACGAGGACTCGGACGATGACTCGGACGACGACGAGGATTACGACGACGATTGTTCGGACGATGACTCGGACGACGACGATTACGGGAGTCATTCGGACGATTACGATTCAGATAGAGACGGGTCGGATTCGTATTCGGACGACGAGGACGGGTACGCCTACGCGGATTTGAGAAAGTTTTTCGGTAAACCTCCTCCCGGATGGTCGAGCAAAATGGCCGCGCACATGCAAGCGAGCGCTGAAGCGATGGGGGATAAGAAGATGAGCTCGAAGAGCGCGCAAGGTATGTTTGACGAGTTGAGGTCCGGAAGCCGAAATAGCAGTAAGAGTAACAACGCGAATAGCGGCGGGTCGAGTAGATATCCTGGAGGGAGAGGCAGTGGACGTAGAGGCGATAGCGGCGGCGATGGAAAACGTTGGTTCGACTCGGATGGGCCTGATTTTGGACCGAGAGGCAGTCGAGGCGATGGACGAGGCGGACGTAGAGGCGATAAAGGCAACAACGGCTCGTTCAGAAGATCGCACAACGATAACCCAAACAATCGAGATTACGAAGAGCAAGATGACGATCAGTTGTTTGAACACTTGGAAAAGATGAGGAAAGAGGCGGCAAAGTACGCCGCGGAAATCGCCAAGAAAGAAAACGAGAGAAGAAGAGCGTCGGCGCCTTTAGAAAAGCTGCAAAGGCCTACTTTAGTTTCGAGATCGGATAATACCATCACATTGAACGTGTATCGACACAAGTCGGGAGGTACGTTACCGCCGGATAGATGTTGGGAATTGAGTTTGAAAAGGCACGGCGATAGAGATTATACGGTGTATGCCGCGGTGAGGGGTAACCCGGTGGTGACCGTGTCGGATCTAGTTCCTGGAACGCGATACTCGTTTAAAGCGAGAGTCGGCCGCGTGTCCTCGGAGAAGGACGGCGAGGACGGCGATACGAAATCTAAATCGACCATGGATGTTCTCTCGGAAACTATTTTTTCGTCTTTGCGAGACGGCGCGGGAAGTATGAAGGGCGTAGAGATTATATCAGAGAAAGATGTCACGGAATGGGGCGACTATTCTATAGAATCTGCGTACGCAACTTCCGGGACGGCGCCGAGGGAAACTTCAAAGAAACACGCCGAAGAGGAGAAGGATACTCAAGAAGCAAACGTTTCAGCTCCTGGTCAAGGCAAAAAGGCGAAGAAAAAGCAAGCTCAGAAAGAAAAGTCGGAACAGGAAGCTTTGAATAAGAAAAATGCGGAAGATGATGCGGCGAAAGCTATAGACGAGGCCCAGCAAAGACGCGAGGCGTTGAAGAAAGCGATGGAGGAAGCCGCGGAAAGAGAGATGGCAGAAATGAACGCGATTAAGGAGAAGCTCGCGAAGAAAGATGCCAGTCAAAACGCAAACGCTTCCGTATCTTCGCAGACGAATAATCCGAATGCTGCTGTTTCGTCGACTTTGTCCAAGAAAGCCGCGCAAAGGCAGAAGAAGAAAGAGAAAGCGGCTGCGGCTGCGGCTGCCGCGGAAGAGGTTGAATCTGACGAAGCCATGGCAAGACGTTTGCAATTGGAAGAGCAGCGCAGATACGGTGAAGCCGGCGCAGACGCACCAGCTGGTGCAGGGTTTCAACAAGCTGGCTCGGTTAAGAGTAGCGGCAAGAGTAACGCCGCGGAATCGTGGGCCGCCGCGCCGGCTATGCCGTTGCCAAAAGGACAGCAAAGATCGGCGGCGTCCAGAGGGTATTCAGCGACGTCACAATCTGGGTCGTACGAGGACCGCTTCGCGCCACCGCCGCCTCCTGGTCCGCCACCACCCGGTCCTCCACCGTTTGGTTCGCCCACGCGAAAGATGGCACCGCCACCGGTACCTCCCGGACCGCCTCCTGGAAGACCTCCTGTAGACGCGCAGCAATCGAGAGCAGACATACAGCCTCCGCAGCAGCCACCGCAGCAGCCTCCGAGACAGCCACCTCCGCAAGTACAGCAGCCTCCGCAACAGATTCAACAACTACAACAGCAGCCTGTGCCGCCACCGTCTAACTACATGAATCTATCTTCGACGGTGTCTGCTCAACAGCAGCAGCAAATAGGTATGAATGCGCTCAACGCGTATAGTAGTGTTTCTCAGCAACCACCGCCGCAACCTCCGTCGCAACGTTGGAACAACGAAGGACCTTCACTTCAGCAGCAACAGCAACAGCAACGCCAGACGCAGCAATACGGCGCGCCGTCGTCGTATCCGCCGCAGCAACAGCAGCAATTGGGTGGTAACGTCGCCAGCGTTGTCTCCGGTGTCGCCAATTTAGGTTTTGGTTCTTCCCAACAACAGCAACAGCAACAGCGCGCGACATCGATGTTTGATCAACAGCCTTCCTATCAGCAGCAACAAGCCTCCTCAGGTTATGGACAGCAGCAGCAGCAGCAGCAGCAGCAGCAACAACAACCGTCCTACTTGCAGCAAGAGCAACAACGCGTGCAACCAACCTCCTCCTGGGATCCGTTGATGGGCAGTTCCTCTTCTCAACAACAAACCGGAGGCGCCTCCGCTTTTGGCCAATCCCCTCCTCAAACGCAAACCTCGCGAGGTCTCGGCGCTTTCGGCGATTACGGCGGCGCTTTCGGAGGCGGCGCTTTCGGAGGCGGTGGCATCGGTTCCATCGGTGGTCCCATCGGTGGTCTCGGCACCACCTCCTCGGTCGTCGCGCAAACGCAAACGCAACTCAGCCCGGCGTCGCCGCGCACGCAGCAACAGCAACAAACCGACGGCCAGTTTTTGGAGAACTTGGACAATTTGTTCGATCTCATCGGAGACTGATCACGAGAAACTGCTACTACACATATATTTTAATACTAACAACAGTACGAGAGAGAAAGAGAGAGAGAGAACCTACGATTTCTTCGCACGTTGATTGTTTTTTCACTTCTTCTTTCACTTCTTTCACTTCTTCACAACTTTCCTGCGCTTTGTTGAGTTTACTCCTCCTTAAGACGAGAGATATGTCCCAACCTCCTCCTCCTCCTCCTCCTGCGCCGCTGGCAACTTTAGACATCCTCTCCCCGTCTTCCACGGACACGTTCGAAATCGGGTGCGAGATATGCGTCACCGCGCGCGTGTCTTTTCCCCGACCAACGAGAAGTTCAGTAACGAACACGTACCGAAGGGAGGTGTTGTTCCCGAGATACCTTCGCGTGGAGATGGCGTACGACTCATCGTCGTCATCCTCCTCATCGTCGTCGTCGTGGATGATGCCTCTTTCCGCCGCGGTCGGGAGGCGATATAAACACGTCGGGAACGCGTCCTTGGACGACGAGCGAGAGAGTAAAGCGACGTTTTCGTTACGATTCAACACGCAGGAGTTATCCTCTGGCACGTATTCGATACGGTGTTTACTCCCTAAGGATTACTTCGAGACATCTACGAGTTCGATGAAAGAAACGTCCTCTGCAGACCAAACGGAGGACAGAGACGCGATGAAGAAGAAAAAAGAGGTACATAAAGCGTTACTCGTGGCGTCGAAGAAAGAGGTGCAAGTGCACATAGCGCCGACGTTGGAGTACGTGAGGAGCGGCGCGCACGACGTGAAGTTTCGGTGGAACGCGAAGTCGCTTCCACCGAAGGTGTACGAGAGCGTGTTGAGTAGCAGTAGCAGTAGTAAAGGAAGAGAGAATGGGAAGGATGGTAGTAGTAATGATAGTAGTAAAGGTAGTGGATGGAAGCTCGCGTTAGACGTGCAACCGGCGTTGAGAGAGAACGAGAAACTTTCGGAAGTCGTTTCGGACGCGTTCGTGTTTGCGGCGAAAGCCGGTCATTCCGTTTGGGTCGTGAAAGGGTCTCGAATCATGTACGAAATAAATGCGCAGGAGTTGATTGAGAGAGAAAAAGTGATATCGTTTCCACCGAGTCGATCCGGCTACGCCATCGCATTAGCAGCGTTTAATTTGGATAATAATAACGACGAGAATTCCGAACCGGCGGTGACGACGCGTCGAGTGTGGGTAAGCGCAAACGGGTTAGAAGTTTCCGCGAGTTGTACGAAAGATGCGAGAGAGGTCGTGGTTGGCGACTCGAATTACGCACCAAAGCGTGGAACGTCCGGATCAGTTATTCAAGAACAGATGGAAAATTTAGATTTGCAAAAACCGCCGGCGCCAGGTAAAGACGAGGTGTCCAAGCTCGATAGACGACAAGATTGGGTGCCAAAACGTCAAAACACAGATGTTGGGTCGTCGACAGCTTCGACATCTTTCGCCTCTACGTGGCAAAAAGAACGCGGAGTGAACGTGCTCGTGTTTCGTTTATCGGATGGTGCCATAGAACACGACGTCACCTTCGATACGATCGGATCGAAACGAACGGATTCGAACGCGTCGAGAGCAGCCTGCGAAGCGTTAAAGTTGGCATTTTCACCGTCCGATGGTGCATTTGCAAAATCTCGAGATGGGCAGCGGATACTTGGTGCGCGAATGGTAATTGTTACCACGTGCGGTACTTGGGCATTGAATGCTGCTGAATCCGGAATATCGGATGCGTTGCGCGAGATTTTTGTCCATCGGTTCGGCGGCGACGTCGCGCTCGCTTCGCGAGCTATTTCGGACGCCATAGGGGGGGATCCGAAAAACGCGTCCGCAATTTGCATGGCGGCGATATGTGAGAATAGTAACGAGCCAAATACTTTCACCTCTCGTTTTATCGACGCTGCAATCAATAAAGGTAAAGATCAAAGAGCGTCGATTAAGATTCGATTCGCGTTTGCGAGTCCAGACGGGTGGTTTCCGATGATGAGGAAGCTTGGGAATATAGGTAACGATAAGAACGTATTTTTCAGCGGTACTGAATCCGCGGAACTTTTGGGTAAAACATCGAGTCCGGGATCTACAAGTGCGACATCCTCGAGCGGCCAATCGAGTGCGGATGATAAAAAGATGCAATCGTGGGAGGTGTGCGGCGTATGGGCAACAGAAAACGCGGAGGAATCAGACGACGACGGAGAAATGGAAAAAGCGCAATCAGATAAAGATGGTATGAATAAAGTTGAGGACGACATCGACCGGATTCTTCTCGAGCTTGACGCAGGTTTAAATGGCGAGGAAGAAGAAGACGGTGATGATAGTAAAAATATAGCTTTAGAGAAACCGAAATCAGATCTAGGCGTGGTTGATATTATCCCCGAACAAAGGGAAATTGAACGCCTCGAGTCGCTAAAGCTTCGCGCGGTCGTTGAAGCAGTAGAGCCGTGCCTCTTTGCTGCGGCTGAAGATGAAGACAGAAAAACATCGAAAAGCACTCGTGCAAGTGGAGAGCCCGAGTTTGTCAAGATTCAACCAAATTACTTGGTACAATCCGCGCAGCTCGGTTTCGGCGGCGAGTTTTCACACTCGAACATATTGGCGACGCCGTTGCTTAGCACATTAATTCATTTCGCGCGACGACGCATGCGTCGTTTTCAGTGGAATGCGCTCAAAGCGAGCGAGTCGAACGATGCAGCGAGTCAAGTCTCGGCGCGAATTGAGCACTGGATGCGAGAAATATCGAGAAAACGCGAGAGCGAGTATTCCGCGAAGCTCGCACGTGAATTCATCGCCGCCGGTACGATTGAGTACCTTAGCGATCGAATTGTACATCAGATTGATGCAGATGGAAAATTAAGAATCAATGCACACCAAGAAAACATACGTACATGCATCAGAACGCTCGCGGCGTTTTGTTTGCGAGACAACGGTGCGCATCTAGCCGAAGCGATTCGTCGCGACTCGCTCGAGGCAATCTTGCGTTCGTTTCTAGCCTCATGGAACGGGTTTTTAGGTGCTGATTTAGACACAACTCCGCTCCTGAAACTCGAACGCGTTGTCGAATGGCTCGCCGCGAACGACTTGAAAACGTGTAAAGTGATCATGGCCTCGACGTCCTCGTCGTCTGTATCTGGGAAGAATTTTTCGGAGAAGGACCCGAAGCCGAAGCATCGCAGACGAAATTCAAGCTTTGCTGAAAGCACGGAATGCTTCGAAATGAGTTGCATGCGAGCACAGTTTCCAGCGATGCCAGATAACGAAGGTATTTATGCGGCGCCTCTTCGAGTCATCGAGCTCGAAAAGCCGACGCATAAGAAATTCGATGGTTTAATTCAATTACCTAGCAAGATGAGGAGCGCAACAGGAAACGGGTCAGCGCCCTTATCACCTCTCGAAACAAAAGCGCTCTCTCGGTTAGATTCTGGCTGGCACGGGGAAGTCGATCCAAGAATACCAACGCCACCCACCAAGCAAGCTGCTGCAACTATCGCCGAAGATTTATCTGATTCCGAAAGCGATTGGCAAGACGTCGCCGGCGAGCACTTGTTGAGCGAAACGAACGACACAGAAGGGGATAAAATGTCCGCTTGCTATAAAGGCTCAGTGATTGCCATCAAAGCCAAGCGCAATGATTGGGGCTCTTTTTGTGAAATCATGCGACAAGCGCCGCGTTTAACGTGGCTTCTTCAAAACGCAGGCGCGAAAGCAGTCTTTTTCGTCTGGCCGAAAATTGCCGGTGAGAGTGACGCTCGGGAAACGATTCAACCTCTCATCGCAAATCCAAACTTTGAAAGCTCCGAGTTGCACATTCCAGTCTTTGTCGTTCCCGGCGATGTCTTCGCGCGAAACCACGAGGGTGCAAAAGCTGAAAGTCGTCGACGACACCAACTCTTTGGCGAAGACTGCGTGATTCGCATCGACATCCCTGCTTTTGAGAGCGAAGACGGGAGCACGAATCAAGTGGCCCGCAGATTACGCATCGCGCTTCTGTTAGCGTTGAAAGACCGGGATGCGACGAATTCTGACAACGCCGCTTTATTGAGTAAGAAGACTGCACCGGAAGGTGGCGTCCTCGTCGGTCGATGCTATAATCCATGGAACAACCCTCTCTCGTCCAAAGGGGTTTCCCGCGCGTCGTCGATGGATGCGCTTTCCCCTACCTCGTCATCTGCATCCATGTTCGACCCACAATCTGCGAGAAAGTTTCGAAAATGGCGCGTCGCGCAACGTATCGTCAACTCCTTAGGCTCTGAAGATTTAGGCATTCGCGCGGAAGCTTACGATCTGGACGAATCGGAAACCACGCCAGTGCGCGTATTGTGCATGGATGGTGGCGGAATGAGAGGATACGTCACGGTTGTTATTCTTAAACGCATCTTGGAAGCTACTGGCGCGTGGTGTGTTGGAGAAGTGTTTGATTTAATCGTCGGGACTTCAACTGGTGGTATCATAGCTCTAGGAGCAGGCCTCTTGCGCATGACTGTCGCTGAACTCGACTCTTTATACGAGCAAATGGCGAAAGACGTCTTCAAACCGGATTCGTACGTCTCGCTGTTGACGAAAGGTCCCGGTCACGTGGCAGCAAAATCGTTCGAAAACGTATTACGCAACGTCCTCGGTGACGATCCGGATGAAGAAATGTTTTCCGTCGGCTCGCACCAAAGATGGTTCCGTTCTGCCGTGCCTGCACCTAGAGTCGTTTTGGTTTCCTCGTTAGTTTCGAGAAACCCGAGTTCGTTGTACATGCACCGATCGTATCGCCGCGAGAACCATTCGCCATCAACCGTCGTTGACACATCGACGTCAGGAAAAATAAAGAAGAAATCAGAGTTAGATTACGCCGGTGATTACAGAATTGGTATGACCGCGGCGTTACGCGCAACAACCGCGGCGCCGTGGTACATGGAAGAACTCATTTGTGAAAAAGAACTCGGATACGGAAGTGTAGAGATGAGCGAGAAACTGGGCTCTTCTTCTTCTCCTTCTCCTTTGACGTCTTCCGCGGCTACAACGACCACTCAAGCCATTGGCGTAACATCCACATCTTCAGCGGAACACCACAAAACTCCATCCTCTTCGAGCTTGGGTCCAAACGATATACTAAACGACGATATACTAAACGACGAGGACCTCGACGACGACACGGAAAAAGCCAGAGCCAAAGCCAAACGAGGCCAACTGCACGGTGGCGGCTTGAACAAACTCTCGCCGCTGGAAAGCTCGCGAACGCAACTCCGATTCATCGACGGCGCCATATCGTGCAACAATCCCGCCGCTGCGGCTGTGTTTGAAGCCAAACGGATATTCAACCCAAAAAGGCCTCTCATCCTCTGCTCGCTCGGCACTGGATATCCCGTCGCCCGCGACGTCCCCGCCACTTACGGCGCCTCCTGGGTCACGAACGTCGTCAACGCCACTTGTGACGTCGTTCAAGTTGACGCGACTATCCGTCACGTCCTCGACGCAGACAAGGACCAATACTTTCGATTCCAACCGCAAGGCGAGATTTTCAGCTGCGCGCTCAACGATACGAGCAAAGAGACGGAGAAAAAATTGAAACAAACCGCTTTGAAATACGTCAACGATCTCACTCAGAGGAAAGAAATCGAACGGTTGGCGACGTTGTTGAAGAAACCCAGAGTTATAAGGAGGGTGTAGTATTTTTGTTGTTGCCCCGTGAGAGAGAGTTGCGCTGCGTTGTAATAAGTCAGTATTGTGTAGGCATTTTTCATCATCTTTTTCAAACGGCACATTTTCAGCGAACGAAACAAATGATAACAACGATGATAACAACGACGAGAAGCTAACTAAACGGCGAGCGCTGCGACGAGAGAACAAACAAAACCTCGCCGCGCATCTCTCTCTTTTACACACACACGCAGCATGTTCTCGCTCTTCCGCCAAGGCTCCATCCGGCCTAAAAATCAAAACAAAATCCGTCCTCTTCCCATGTCCTACCCGAAGCAGCACGATAACAACACAAACTCTATCTACGCGTTGTTATCGTGGCGAGGATTACTTCTGACCGGGTCCGCGAACGGAGAGATTAACGTCTGGGATCCGTACACCGCGCAACTGGTGCAGAAACTACGCGGACACGAAGAAGCGGTATCGTCTTTGTGCGCGTTTGAGGATGATTATGTCGCCAGTGGAAGTTGGGATGGGACGGTGCGAGTGTGGGATACGAGTTTGGCGCAAGCGGTGGCGGTGTTGACTGGGCACAGGAAACCAATAAGCTCACTCGTATCGACTTTGAGCGGGAGTTTATTATGCTCTGGGAGTTGGGACGGGACCGTGCAGTGTTGGAACGTGCGGGCGGATCGCATACAATTTACGCTGAACGCGAACGGCGGGAGCGCGGTGAATTGCTTAACGTTTTTTCGGGACGAAAGTATGCTCGTGGTCGGGTGCGGGGATGGTGTTTTGAGGGTTTATTCCACACAAAGTGGTCAAAAGATGAACGAATTGAGAGGAGGGCATCACGATACGGTTCGTGCGGTGACGACGTTTACGAACGATAACGAACACGTGTTTAGCGCAGGGAAGGACGGGAAGATTTTCGCATGGAACGTAGATCGAGGAACGGCGACGAATATCGTTAGTTCTTCGGATTTGCCGCCGACATCCTTGGGTTTGGATGGTGTCAATGCAAATAGCAATAGTAATAATAATAGCTACATCGCGCACGATGGAGGCTGTTGCGCGTTGCAAGAGTGCGGCGGAGGAAAATTAGCCTCGGCCGGGTACGACGGATCCGTGAAAATATGGGATCCCGATTCGCGCTTGTTCGTAGCGCAGTTGGATGCTCACGTCGGCGAGAAAGTCTGGGCGTTATCGTATGATGAGAGGATGTTGCAGCTGTTCTCTTCCGGCGATAAAAACATTTTCGCCTGGGACGCAGCGACGGCGTTTGAGGAAGAGGAAGACAGTCGAGACGAGTCTGAAATTGACGTCGAAGGGAGGAGTATGTCGGTTGCGTCCCGATCAGCATCGAGAGCTGATTTACCCAGAGTCATGTCAAATGTTTCGAATATGTCTGGTGGGTCAGCAAGCTTAGCGAATTTGCACGTTCACCCAAACTTTGCGG